>Ga0163217_1101914_pt1 | contig 10689 bp, 8 predicted proteins | sample SynspAceP_FD_185933 | JGI IMG/M metagenome (GOLD analysis project Ga0163217, IMG submission 185933) | Saline lake microbial communities from Ace Lake in Antarctica - Synechococcus sp. Ace-P (PacBio error correction) | ecosystem: Environmental > Aquatic > Non-marine Saline and Alkaline > Saline ...
GGGAAGGGGAAAGGGGAGAAATTTTCCCCTAACCCCAACGCCGGTGAAAAACCTGCCCTTTTCCCACATTGATTTTTTTTCCAAAATTCCTTTGCCCCGCATCATCAAGCCCTTTTTCGCCCATTCCTCGAAGCTTTTTCCCGGAAAACGGCCTCACGGAAGTTCCCCCCGTTCCATTTTTTAAAATCCCTGAAATCATTTTTGAACTGGCTCTCCATCTTCAACTTTACCTCAATGGTAAGCATTTTTTTTCGAGTGAAATCAGCAAAACTTTGTTTAAGCAGGTGGATCCAGAAATTGTCCTAATAAATCAAAGTTTTCTTCAAAACAAGCGTTTAAAGTGGCTTTTTCCTTTTGAACCTCTTTCCATTTTTTCCTGCTCAACTGGCACCAGCGCTACCGATTGCTCGCCAGAATCTTCGCAACCAAATGCTCTCCACAATTCCTTCTTTTCCCACATATCCTACTTCGGTGAACTTAAGATGCCTCTAACTTTAGTAAAGGGTGCTTGAAGCTATTCTTGGCTAAGCCGGCGTGCAAATCTCAGTCTTTCCGACCCAGTCGGAACCGATTTCATGAGAATGTTATTTAAGGCACTTATATCCTTCTGGATTTCCTGACTTCACCATTAGTCGGCGAATTCGGTTTCGAGTGACAATTCGCCACAATTTCCGCTTTGCATCATTCTGACCGATGATATATTTATCTAACTTAACTACGATTTGTCTTGGAAGTTAGGGCTTTACGATTTTATCCCATATTTAATATGTTAATCCTCTTAGAAGAGGTTTTTAGAAAACTGTTCACCCAGCGAACAGGGTGGAAATTAATCTTTTGAGTGAGTGTTCCCGAGTAAAGCTGAATACAGCGGTCGATCAACTTTAAGATTCAACAAAGCGATATCCTAAGACCTCTCTACTCGATCTACAAAATGAAAAATCGAATGCCTTTGGATGTAATGGGCATCAATCTCCTCTCTATGTCTTCGCTTTATTTTCTACAAAGAATGATCTCTTTGATTCCTTGCTCGCTTGGGCAGCGAGAATTTTTTTCTTTGATTGCCTCCCACTGGCAATTACCTTTCCAATCAGTGAAGATTTTCACCAGTCCATTGCCACTTTGGCTTTTGGAAATTTTCTTTGCGTAAACCGAAGCCATCGCAGTTCAACATGTAATTCCTGCAGAAGGACCATCTTTTGGAACTGCTCCCGCCCGGCACGGTGGATGTGCAGGGTCATATTGATCAAAAATTCGATGATCGATGCCCAAGGTTTCAGCTTTTTGATTTTCAAGTAAGAAAGTGCGGTCATGGCGGACTCTTTCCATCACATCTCCAAGTTGGCCGGAAAGTGTCCAATTTGCCCCTTTCCTCTACTCCAAGCTGGATTCGATAAATAGAATCTCTCCACCACACTCTGGTCCAAGCAAGTCGCAGTAACATAAACGCCAGCTACACTATTAATCCTGATTAGATTTCCCTTATCAAAAATCTCCGAGCCCTATATCCTACGATAGCTTCAAAGGGGTGATTTTCGGATCATACCTCTCCTCCATCGCCACGTGCTTTGGCCAGTTTTTCGGACAAAACTCCCCTAATCAACTCTTTCAGGCTTCTGACTCGCAGATTCTCGGGTGTAAATCTTCATTGATTTTTACTAAAGCCTTTTTTCTCAAAGTGATCTGAGTGGCCTTTCACTCCATGTTCTTCCGTTGTTTTGGGAAGCTAAGTGTTTTTTTAGCAATCTCGACTTTTTTTCCTCTTGGGTATATGCCTGTCACCTCGATGATTTCCAATTCTATCCCGAGGGCCTGGTTGAATATTTAATCCAGAGAATTTGCTGTAGCGATGAAGAGCACTTTAACACTCAAAATCGTATTCTACTTCTAAATAATTATCTAGAAATGCAAAATTCTGCTCTGGGTCCAGAACCTCCAGAAAAGCTGAACTTGGATCACCTCTGAAGTCCTGAAGAAAGCTTATTCGATCTCATCCAAGAACAAATACCGGATTTGAGATTTTCACCTTTTTCATATTCTGGATGATCTTGCCTGGCATTGCACCGACATAGGTTTTTTTCGATGTCCACGAATCTCCTTCATCATGAAGTCCACGAGAGACATTCGAATATATTTTTCTTCCTAAAGCGGAAGCAATTGACTTTCCTAGGGAATGTTTTACCGCGCCAGGAGGTCCATAAAGGAAAGGATTGGTCCCATTTGAGATCATTTTTCAACTTCAAACACGCCAAGTATTCGATGATTCCGTTTCTTTGCTTTTTCTAAGCCAAAGTGATCACTATCCAAAATCCTTCTTGCCATGCTTCAGATCAAATTATCCTGAGTGGTATTCATTCAAGGCAACTCTAACATCGTTTACAGCGTAAGTTGAGCGCAATAGGATATTCCTGCAGCGGCAGGATGGTTTCCGAAGAATTTTATTCAGCTATACTTTCGAAGTGATTATGGACTTCCTGATTCCAAAGTTTTTTCAAATCACCACGAGCGCGAAGATCCCTCCACCTCTTTTTCCGGACTTCTTCACCCAATTCGGTCTGAAGAACTTTCATCTGCTGACGCAGGAAAAATAATCTCGTTTGTTTGTTGATCGATATGCGGTAATGAACTTTCTTTTGAATCTCAGATTTCAACTCCAGCATCTGGACTGGTCCCTTTCATCATAAATTCAAGCAATAGGGTAGCTCTTTCCCAACCATCAATTGATTTCCAACAAGCGCTCTTAGACTCTACAGGAAGCAATTAATATTGGAGGAAAGAAATGAGTGAGAAAAGCCGTATATCAATGTTTATCTAATGCTACCCTGTGCCTCACGAGAATCTCTGGATTCAAGTGGGAAGAATTCGGGTAGGCAGAGTCTTTTAGTGAACTTCTTCCAAGGCTTGAAATCTTTTTTGAACTCTTCGGGAAAATTTTTCCTCCAGATATTCCACTTTAGCCTAAATACGGGTCATCGGTGACCTGCCTTCCTTTGATCTTGAAAATCGCTTCCTTTACCTTGGATAATGATGGTTTGTATTTCCATCAGGCAAAACGAATCAATTTTGAATGATTTTTGGCAATGGTACCCGGACTTGGTAAATATCTCCCAGCCTGGATATCTTATTTGCATTGATCTGCGCACATACCCGCAATTAGTTTTTATTCCCTTCTGAGCCTTTTTTACCAAACGGATAGATCGCTGTCTTCCCACGGTAATCCCGGATCACCACTCCAAAGGAAAATAGCACTGTATTCTTACGGATAAATGGGAATTTCTTCCTCCATAAACCTTCTTGCGCCTGATCTTCCGCATCTCGTCAGTGATTAGCTGAATGAGGTCCTCCCTCTATCGCGGCAAATTCACCAACCATCAATTTTGAAATACAGATTTTCGAATTGACTCATATAGACAGATTTGGACAGACTGCTGTCGTTAGATACTAAAATAAAAAGAAGAACCTTCCATAAATGAAGGTTCTTCCCCTAAAATGGCAAGGGCTTATGGCCAAATAAGCGATCTGGTCAGAAATGGCAGGATTTTATTATCCAATCTGATTCCTTTAAAAAGGTATTCAGGATCAAATTCAAAAACGAAAGCCCAAATCCCTGCGAACCGAGGATGTAACAATACGCCATTGATTAAAAGAAATCCCTCTTTTGTAACAAAAAAAGCCAAAGTAGGTTTTTGCCGTGTTAACTCCGCATTTTTATATCAACTCAAAAGTTTTGAGTTTCAAAATTGAAAATATGGCCAAATCCGCCTTTTAACAAGAACATTAGCCGCCAGAAGGAAATCTAGTGAGTCCATTCAATCCTCTTGACAAATTCCCCAATCAAGCGTCGATTTCAATTCCACTTAAAAAATGCCATAATCGTATCCTGAAGAATCTAACTTGCCTTGTCCAAGCGCTAAGGTTTGGTCTCGGTATTGAAAGTAGAATATTTTTCGAGAAAAAAATTGGGGGAAAGATTTTTTTGAGGCACTTTGGACTCCAAGTATTTGGTAGGCAAAAATCATAGGAAAACGCTTCGGATATCGTAGGCTGAAATTGATTACCATTTTAAATCTAGGATAAGGTTTTCCATTGAAACGAACTGACTAAAACTTCCCCATTAGTATGGATTGGCCTTAATGGGCTTGAATTGGTTTAGATGCAGGAATCAAATTCATAGAAAGAAAGTTCGGAATTTTGGTAGGGAATTCATCAAAGAGTAGAAACATAGATTTTTTTGTCACCAAATCCCAACGCAAAAAAAACCTCTTTTCCTGTAGAACCTTAAGGAAGCCAAATTAACTACACTTCCAACAGCAGGATTAAACAAATACATGGTATTTCAGAAATAAAAATAGCCTTTCCCCGATAAAGTCACTCCAATATTTTTGTGTTACTCGGATCGAAAGTGATTGAGGCAAATCATAAGCCGGAAACATAGGTAAGCTGTACTTTACAGGAGCCCGAATTAGTTGAGTTTCCTCCAAAATTAATTACAAAAACACGAAACTCTCTATTCTGTTAAAAAGCACCATTGGGTGAAACTGAAAAACTATCCCTTTCCAGTATCTGAAATAAATTTTCCAAAATTAAGAACCGAATTAGAAGGCTCACTACTTCAGTTAATGGTGGGATCGAAGAATAAAATGGGGTTTTAGGTCTTTACTTTGCTACAAATCCTCCATATTTCTATCAATTCAAAAATCTTGGCCCGGCAGCAGGTCGTAATCGGCAATCTCAAAAGGTCTAACCTCATAAAACTCTGCTGTCTAGCTCAATTCGAAAAAGTGGATTTTTTGTCTAAGAAAAAAGTATTCGGGTCGAAGAATAATATTTTGGATCATCTTACTCCCAGCACATTTAGTCCTCGTCTCTTTCCTGCTTTGGACCCAAATAGATATTCACAATTACGAGAAAATAGAAAATCGCCGGTAAACGTCCACTCAGACGCGTATTCACTTCCTTTCTTAAGTAGTTAAATATGGGTTTTTCGGAACTTTAATGGAAGAATCAAATCTAGGCATTGTCTTGAATTACAAATATTCAATTTAAAAGCGCCCAACTCAAATGCTGCATTACGATTAGGAAAAATTTTAGGGATGATGATATTTAATCCAGATTCAGAATAATCAAAAAAATGGAACCTCCACGTCTTCGAATTTCACTTCATCAAAAAACCTGTAGATTCTTTAGATTAGCAAGTTCATAGTAATCGTATCTCCGAAATACAACTTCCGGATTGGAAAGTTATTTTCTGAAAGATAAAATTCTAGATCCTTTGGCTTCGAACCCTATACTTTTCCTGAATAAAAACGTGTTTTCCTGGGTTCGGAAGAAAGAAAGATACATAATAATTCCCTCCTTGGATTAAGTTCCTTTTCTGCTTTAAAAGAAAAAAGATTGTGGGTGGCGAACTTTGTATAGAAATTTTTGGATCAGAACTAATGTCAGGTCGACTCGAAAAACCCATAAACAAACCGTACCTAAAAATCAGATCAGGAACGATAGACTTTTAAATCTCTGCACTAAACCTCCGCACCATTTTTCATCTATAATCCCAAAGCTTAGGGAACGGAAACAATCATTCCAGTTTATTGGAGGCTAGATCGCTCCATCCTTGCATGCACCAAATAATAGTAACCAAAAAATATAAATGAACTTTCGATACTTTCATTTACTTTAAAATCCGATCCCTACTTTGAAATGATAATCCAGTTTCGACTAAAATAGAAACGCCTTTGCAAGAATATTGGTGGTATAAGTAAATCCAGGAGGCAGATCAAACTGGAAAGTTTCCGTGAAAAGTCTCATTCGAATCACCGAGTGGGAAAATTTTGCCTCCCAATTTTAATCCTGGAACAAATAGTCGATTCACACCGGTGACTATACTTTTTCTATTATAATATTAGTCTTACCGCTACCAATAAGTTCTTCTGTAATGATGCCTGAAGGTAGAACTAAATGCTACGATACCAAAGCGGCACCACTTAATCCTAGATAAGCGTCTTGTTTTCATTATTTCGATAGAAACTGTAATTGACTGCGATTGGAATGAATATGCCTAGTTCCTGAAATTTTTCCTTCAGCTCGGATGAATTACAAAACTCCTGGGGATTCAAATCTGCTTTGATAGGTTGGTATTGAAGGAGTTCGACTCCAAGTCGCAATCCAAACGAGAATTCCTGGGGAATTATCCGAAAGTCATTAACCCTAGCCACCTTGGAAGGCGGTTAAGAAATAGTGTTATCGAGTCCATTTTTTTGATCTTTTTCGAACGCGAGCGATCTCGTAGTGAAACAAAGCCAATCCATGCCATCAAAATTGGGAGATACTTTCAAAAAACTGATGGAATTAATTATGACTAGTATATAGGTAATCCATTACACTGGTGGATAGGCCTCAAAGAGCTTTTGGACGAAATCAAGCTCTTCCATTTTAGACTTTTAAATTTGACAATTCAATTTAGTCGCGCCAAGTACAGCCTTGAATTTTAAGCGTACTTATATAGGCTTTCACATAGGCGGCTTGAGTTTAATTGCCATCCAATCTGACTAGGGTAATAAAAATCCTTAAGCTGCTATAATTTAAGTTCCCATTGTCCATGAAGTAATCTATTATTATAAAAAATTCAGTTGGCAATTCACCGATACTAAAAATTTGACAAACTTGGACTCACTTCCCCAGGAACAGTTTTTAGTCATGAAAAATCTAGAATTTGCTAATCCAAAGGCCCTTTGAGATCTTTTGGATATACAGTGGATTGTCTGCCCATCTACCATAAAAAACAAGGGATTGGATAGGTAGCTTCATCATAGTTTATTCTGGATTTTTTCCAAATAATTTTTACCGCGCTGAAGGCAATGTAACGATAAAATCCTCGAGAATGCCGTTCATCGGGTTAATGTTGTTCGTAAAGAAAACCTTTATCAAGAAATCCGCTTTGGAGCTGAATCCTAGTGGATAAAAGAAGGAAATACCATCAGTAAATTCCCCAGAAAGTTTGTTGCCCATATATGAATTTGAAAGAGTACATAGTTAAGTAAAAGAGTTGAACTAATTGCGTAAAGATAGTAATAGTTTGAAAAAATAAATCAAGTTCAGAAAATGAGATTACACAAAACAGCCAAATAAAATGACTTTGGCTTTTTTTTGTGTGGGAATAAAGAAAGAACATTATGCTCCCGTAAATATCTTCAAATAGTCATTTCCGAATCGCAAAAACCATCAGGAGCAAGACGAACATGCTACTTTTTGTGCATTTTCAAGGAATCTGTCTGATGGGGCTCGACTGAAGATCATTTCGTAAAAGCAAGAAGAATCACAATGTTCCCCCATCCAAAGCCAGGTAATTGGAAAGAAATTCATAAAAGCTAAGATGCATTGAAAATCAAACTCTGGTAATACCCTAGAAATTTGGTCAGTCCCAAGTATCTTCCATAGATCTTCGCCATTACAATAGGCCCCAGATACATTTTCGGGTAGTGAAACTTCACCGTGAACATTTTACCTAAGGCTTTTGCATTGATGATTACTACGCTGAAAGCTTGCGGTTAGTAACCCCTTTGCGACAGCTTTCTCCAAATCCATATTCTCTCCGAACAGGCTCCTATCAAATGGCATCACTGCGAAAATCAATCGTAACCTCTTTCGGTGACTGCTACTAGTGTGGAAAGTAAGTGGTCCCCACCATGAAGAAGCGTGATTTCTGCTTCCTGACTTTTAAGCTTGGCCAATTTTCCGCTGCAAACTCCATCAAATAAGTCACGTGAATTTCCATTGACTGCAAGATCCTATCTTCAAGAGCAATCCCAGCTTTCGCTTGCCGCACCACGCCTCAATCGATTACTGACAATTGGAAAGGATATCGAATATCCACGATAGCCTAATTTTAATGCTTCTGAACTGTTAAATGAATTGATATCCACGGGGAAATATCAATCTGCATCTGCTTGCCTGCTCGCTAATGGTAATATTAAACTCCATTTTTCGCTCACAGAGGCAGAACCGTCTGCCTCAAATCATTGATAGGAAGTATAGGCCTCACCCCTTGATAATCCAGTATTTTGTCCTCCTGTTTTTGGAAGGCCTATTGATTGGACCTATTTCCACGTGCTACTATTCCGTTTTCGATAACTTGATCCCGAAGAAAAATAAGTTTCGCGCGCGTTCTGGTAAACGCAAGAAAACGAAGATGATAATACCGGTATCAGAATTGACATAATCCGCCCAGCATCCACGATCAGACGCTGCCATGCTGGCTTGGATTCTGGAACTCCCAAGGTTTGAGGTTCGGCCGACATTTGATTCGAATCCATAGATCATCGATATCCCTGGAGATCTTTACAAATCCCCCGAGTGGAATGCGCAAACCAACGAATATTCAGTCTCTCCCGCATTGAATCCGGCGATTTTTGGAGGAAGCCGTAGAAATTTTCACTCGCATGCCAAACATCTTGGCGGGTAAAAGTAAGTGACCCACTCATGCAATCCTCCCCAGAATCGAACATCCCAGTAGCAATTGGCCACCATAATTAAAGTATACCATTATTTTATTCTTTTGTATTATTCTTGTGTTATTTCCCTCTTACCCTCAAATCTGTGGCAACGTAATCTTCTAGACTTGGGTGGTGCAATAAACTCAGCTTTCGCTAAAGTTTCTGCAATCAACTCTGACATTTCAAGGATCCTACTTCTTCTCTTTAAAAAGAGCAACGGCTTATTTCATTAGAAGCGTTTCAAATGCAAGGAGCATTGCCCGGCATAGGCCAACGCATCAAATGCTAATTGGAAGGTTCCTTAAAGGTTTTTTTTTGTTCCGGTTGCTCAAAAGTCAGATTAGGATAATTTAAGAAATCAAATCGCTCAAATCATTTTTTATCCGATCAGGAAAAACTCAAGCGAACTGAATCGGCTACGCATTATCCGGCCAGGCCAAGTTTGTGCTTTTAAGTGATCCGTCCTCAAACTGAACAAGTGAATGGATGATACTTGCCGGATGGAGCTACGACGCCGTTTGCTCAGTCTCAACCCAAACAACATTTTGCTTCATTACCGTCCAGGCCTTTGTTCCATCAGTGAGGCTGAATCTATGGTAATTCTGGCCCCCCATTTTCCCAGTTGGGATGTTTGAGCGCCTGAGCTTTGGTTACTGATTTTCAAGAACTCTCCGATCTTTCCGCGCGGAAAGGTCCCTCCGGATGCCGTAAGGATTATTTTCTCCGATTGGATTGGTGAATTTCACCAATCAAACATTGAAAATCGCGGAATGCTCTGAGTCCACCGGGAAGATATTACTCCATTTCTTTTCTTTGGCTAAAGCAGTGATGATTTCAACCAAGCCACTACCAGCGTTTCTTATTGGCTAAGGCAATTTTGCTTCCCAGCTTTTTATAGCAATGAAATGGTTGGAATCAAGCCGGAATACTCAACAATGCAGTCAGCACCAACATCCGGTTGTCTCCATCTCCACCACTTGAGCAATTGCCTTTTGCCCTGCCAAAAACTCTTTGATTCTTTTGGAATTAGGGCTTCTTTTACTTTCTGGTAAAAGTGCTTCATTGGCCGATGACTACAGCATTTGGAATAAATTTCCAGAGCCCTGCTTAATCCAATAGATCTGGCATTTGTTTTGGAGCAGTGAGTACTTCGACTTGAAAAATCAGAAGAATGTTGGCACTCACCTCTAAAGTTTGTGTACGGCGATACTTCCGGTTAACTTCCGCTAGGATTGGCTACGCGCTTGGGTTCTGTCATGCGTTTGGGTTTTGATCAATTCAAACCTCCACAAGTTGCAGAAGGTTTTCTTATCAGGCTGACCAAAATTACAAAGACTGCCTAAGAACTTTTTCCTTGTACAAATCGTCAGTTTTTTACGGAATGGGATAATTTTTGCCTCAAATTGAGCGTAAGACTTAAGGTTTTTCATCTTAAAAACGTGAACCCCTGAATCAAAAATCCATTTCCATCGTCCAAATTAAAAAAAAACAGCTTTGGAATTCGAACTATCAAAAACTACGGGGATATCATTTATAGCAGGACTTTGCAGGAGCAAGCGGATTTGGACTTCAAATCTTTTTTACACAATCCTGAGCTATCGCTGTTTTTGGAAAACGAAACGTTCAAAAAAGAATATACACACACGTCATTCACCTCAGATGAGAGACAAACTCCAGACTAACCCATCGGTATCCTTTGTGGAAGCTTTCTGAAAATGCCACCGAAATCTGTCGTATTCATAAAGAACTTCTCCGGAACAGACCCTCGCGCTCAGCATGTTGATTATTTCTTCGGAAATGGACCTTCGCAGAAAGTGAAGTACCGGCTCAGGAGTGATTATATCCCCAGATGCTACATAGTGACTAAATAATCCATGTTGAAATCGCCAAGCAGAAATCATTGAAGTGATCCAACAAAAAAGAACGCTAACAAAGCCGATTGGTAGGCACTGATAAAATACAGATATCGCAAGTATTAAAGAATTTGAAGGCAGAAGAATATGCCCGCAGTGAAGCAAGGAAGTATCGCAATTTGAAAATTGGAGAATGGGTCTGGCGGTGGCAATCCCATTTAATCCTGACCTCTACCGGTTACGCTGGATCGTCTCCGCAAGGAGCGCCAAATAAATATTCTAGGAAGGAGATTTCCCTTTGGAAAGCCTTTAATCCAAAACTGATGCGTGCCTCAATCCTGGAAACTCCG
>Ga0163217_1075702_pt1 | contig 10688 bp, 5 predicted proteins | sample SynspAceP_FD_185933 | JGI IMG/M metagenome (GOLD analysis project Ga0163217, IMG submission 185933) | Saline lake microbial communities from Ace Lake in Antarctica - Synechococcus sp. Ace-P (PacBio error correction) | ecosystem: Environmental > Aquatic > Non-marine Saline and Alkaline > Saline ...
TACACAGGCATAACCATTCTTGAACGCAAAACACCAAACGTCCATTTTCTTCCTTGATTGCCAGTAACAAACTGTTGCTCCTTTATGCCGACGAGTGCGCTTATTTGGTCTCTATAACGACTGCGCCCTCAAAATTTAAATAGGCAAAGCGCAAGGAGGCCAAACGTTTTTGAGTAAAGCCTTATTTACATAAACCTAATTTCCCCACCTAAACATTCTCGTGTAAGATCACGAGTGGAGAGGAGCCAGATATGAGCAATAGAGAGATAAGGACAGGTCATTCACCACTCTCCCTAGAGACTCCTAGCAAGAAGGATAGTGATAAGCACGCAGCATATGGTACCAGAAAATCTGTGGCTAAAAATTCCTGCTAAAGTTCTATACCTCGTTCCACCAGATACAGTTCATAAACAATTACCGCTCCGAGCATGGTCTACCAACTCCGCTACAATATAATTCTTGACACCGCGTACCTAAGAGTTGTTTCTTTAAGACCTACAGTTCCTTTCAATCGTTCAAACCTATCAAGAAATTTCTTTAAAATTAGGAGGATAGGTTGCGTTAGACTTTATAAGGGAGCTGGTTTTTTGTCCGTAATCCCTTGTTCTAATTTGGTGTTAATTGTAAAATCCACTTGTCCTTAATCCATAGGCAACACCCATTAAGTTAAAAAAATTAACCTTTTCCTAAGCTACATAACCTTCCCAATCTGAAGGGAGCGTTGAATATCAATCAGATTTTAAAAGATCCTGCGTACCTGGATCGAGTTTTCAATTTTCTCAATCCCTAGAGAGCGAGAGAGAGAGGGGGCCAAGCGCGAGAATGAAAGAAAAGAACCGCTGAAAATACAATAGCACGTAATATTGTCTGTCCGATGAGTGTAGCTCCATTGCCAGTGTAGCATCAACCACAATCTCACAGCTCCTCCCGGAATGAATTAGCCCCATTAAACAGAGGATTGGCTTGTTGGGACTGCGATTAGCCTACACTTGCAATAGCGTGCTCGCTATACGACAGCGGCGCCCAACAAATTTTAACCCAGAATATGGCACTGTGGCAAAAGATTAGGGTAGGCTAGTTCCAATCCGACCAAGAAATCAATTTAAGACCAAGGGTAGCAAAAAAGGAGGGGTAACAAAGATGGCGTGTAAGAGGTAGTCAGAGACACTGTTGCGAGTCATCCGTACTATCTTTTTGGCACAACTGTTTTCATATTGATCCTCTGCCATGAGTAACCGGCCAAGAAGAAACCACAGTAATAGCAGTGAATTCCGCCATCACGACTCGAATCGTGATCAGTCTGTCTCCGCGGACCAAAGCAAAGCCACGAGCGATAGTACGGCTATTATACGGCGCTATGCGAGTGGCCGCGCGCCTGTGGGTAATGAAGTGGCTTGGACACGCTTTAATCCGCAAAATTTTTCCAAAAAAAATTTAAAAAAAACTTTTTTAGCCCAACGGCAATACTTATTACGATAAAGCCTATTAAACGAGCAATTGTGCCTATTATAACGGACCGCCCCAGATTCAATAACACATACATTGCTATGCGCCGTTACCAAGACAAGACCGAACGGTGATATCGACACGTAATCGCCACTATTCGCACAAAATAATCTATTTCCGTCTGGACACCAGCGGCGGAAAGGGCAAGAGAGACAGCTTCCGCGAGGAGTAGGCTCTATATATATGGCTAATTACCCCTAGATCACCATAAGGTGCGTGCTACAACAGAATATTGGCAGTGATAGAACCTGCTACCGATAAAAATAGTGGAATGGCGCGGGCAGTGAGATTGCTGCTTTCTCTTCTTTGAGTTTCTTATACCGCGATGAAAACTGAGGGCGCGGAATGCTCATGCTCTAGCGACGAAAGATGCAGAGAAGGTTATAAGAGTTTAGTGTCGCATATGACAGCGCTAGATACTCGAGCGGAGTTTATTAACGCGAGGTCGCACATATTTTTTTTTATGAGTTATTTTTCGGCAGTATGAACGCCTTTCATTTCACTCGACACCAACCGTCACATCCATTTTTGAAATATGCGTGACAAGCGATGCGTCATTTCACACTATCAACGGGTTTTAACGACAATACGTAGCTAACCCCTCTTTTTGAGATGAGAGCATTTTTAACGCTTGAGAGGTGAATACATGGGAATAAACCACTATGTCACATTCTAATGTTATACATTCTGTAAACACCAGGTTTTGAAGTCAGGTTTTTTAAGAAAGGCTTGCCAAAAGAGCTTGGTCACTCATTATTTTCAGTTTGTATAAGCCTTATGACGCAGCGCCCTAAATGCCGTTAGTTCGACATCTGATCACTTATTTATCGAACATGCGATAACGATAGGTTTGACGGTTTTTAGGCTGAATATGAGGGTTTGACGCAATCTCGGAACGCGCGAGTGCCATCTTGTTAAACCATGTAAGTTTCTAACTCACGCAAGTCCGACGAGAGGCTTGTCAAAAGTTGTCACGATTCAGGGATGTAGCTGCCATAAAGTTCTTGTGCCATACACACGTAGCTGAAAATAACGGCTGGCCTGCCGACACTTTTAGTATAAGCGTTTAGCAATTCAACTATTTTCAACTCCCGGAATTGGAGGTTGACAGGCTTCGACATCGCGTTGTGGTTAAATCGCAAACGACGCCACACAATAGCAATTGCCCCAACTATATCACAACATGGAGAGCACCGAAGCGAAAGTGTAAAAAGAAAGAAACCGCCATGTGCGCCCCAACCAAGGAGAACCTTGGTTTCATAGCATAATAATTGGGGCTCGGCTTGGGAGGAGAGAGAGCATAGTTTGCTATTGATAAATTGAGCGGCGATACCTCCACCAAGGTTTAAGAAAGAGTTGTTTTGTCGTATCGGGCTTCATCCTTTGGAACATTACCACATCGAAAAGACAAATAAATACGCAGGGGCTAAAATTTCACTGCGCTGTCGCAACAATCGTAAAATACTTTACGAGGTATGCCTCCAACCCCGATACCTGGCCCATACTTACATCCATCAGTATGGAACATCAAGGTGGATTTTTTCCTGCTAGGACACGGGTAGCTACCGACAGCCTTTTCGCCGCAAGGACTCACGAATAATTACCACAACCGACGCAATAACGTCTAAAATCTTTAACCGCCGGTCTTATAGTATGACACGACTGATCCCGGTCCTTAGACGAGCTCAATGGTCATAATAAAATCTGATCACGTAGGAACCTCAAATTCCTTATTATTAGATTACGCAAAATACTGCAATCTTAAGAGTATCATATAAAAGTAGCATAGTTGGAATGGTTTGTGTGTTAACCGTACTGAATTATAATATTGGAATAAGTGGCGTTATCCAAAGCGAATCCTGAATTGTAGGCCCTACTCTATAATTTTATTCATTGCAGTGTATCCTTATTAGGCTAGCCCGTTGGGTTTCGGCGCGCGGGAAGTTGTGCCAAGATATAGTCCACAAAAGACAAGACACTTGGTCTTCTGTGCATAGAGGGATTAAAATTGCGCGATGTTGGGTAACTTAGACGCGAACACTCATCCGAAATGAAAAAACCAAATAATCTGTAGTTCAATCGGAGTCAAGTCGGGTAAGATCGAGCATGACGTTCCATTGAAAAAGCTGGTAGCAATCCACCTACTGGGCTTTTTAGTCTATATGGTTTGGGTGTTTCTGTCGCTACTGTAGAATGCTGACTACTTGATTCAAGCCAGGGCCAACGATAGGATCTGCAATAAATTGAAAAAAGAATAATTGATAAGCTAGGAGGAAATTTGACCTCGTTGTGTTCTGATTTCGTGGTGATACCCTAAAGGTGGCCATTGGTAGAGTTGGCGGGCTCACAATGCATGTTAATCCATTGTATCTAGGCTTTTATAGGATCCAATGGAGCCTTATCTCTCTATGAGTAGCGTCGGGTAAGCGAACCTATAGAGACTTCTAACTCAAGATTACGGGGATAGTAATAATTTCGTTAGAGACTCTTGTCGAACAATATTAGCAGAGCTTGAGGATCTCATTGCAAATGGTAAACGAGTTTACACCACCAGTTCTTTTTGGGAAGGAAGCGGTGAAGCGATTGTTTGGGTGGAGACTGCGGCGGAGAGAGGAGGGAAACACACTGTTCTCTAACTTTACTTCCGCAGTTTTTTTTCCCGGGAGAAGTAAAGCGAAAAATATTTTTTACTGTTTCTAAAAATTCACTATTTAAGCTGGGCGGGCATATATATAGAGTCATGTGACAGGGGAAAGGGAGGTAGGCCATGAACCAAAAGTGTTCATTTGAATTTTAGATATTTCTCACGCTTAATTCCAGCATAGTAAATTTCAAAAGGGCGACCACGGTGTAAACGCTTCCTGGGCCGGATAAATAATGGATAAAAATTTATGTGGCCTACTTTGTATCGGGGAGCGAAATTTAGGTCTGAGATCGACACAAAGCCTGGGCTAAAGTGTATAGGTTATGTGCAAACGTTTTCCGGTCAATTCACAACGGTCGTTCGGTAGTAATGATGTGTCAGGGTAAAAGTTAACCGTTCATTATCATTTGATTCCAAAATGTTTAATAAACTTACCTAATACCGGATCACCAAGTTTTGTTTGGGTCGGCGAAAATTATTCGCGTGGTTATCTTCCTAAACTGCTCAAATGGGCGCTTAGTTTATGTATACTAATACTAAAGCAGGCGACATACACCCTGGGCGTCACAGCCTCTCTTTGATAAATCCCTTACACCGTCATGGCCACCCCAATTGGGTAGACTTGAGATAGCTGCCAAAGAGAAAATCAATAGAGAGACTAATTTTTGATGCTGGCGGGATGTGCAAACAAAATAGGGTAAATAAATTGCGTTGATTGTGTACCAAACTAGCTTTAAATGATGACGACTGCGACTTGACAGTTGAGCTAGAGGTCCAGATAACGTGGAAACAATGACAGGCATAATCTTCATTTCGTGCCGTCAGCGCAAATTAAAAGAACCACCCCAACAGAATTCAGAAAAAAGCGCTCGTATGTTCCAGCGGGAATACGCAGAGCTCGTGATTCACGAGGCTGTGTGAAGGTGGCCGACCGACGCGGCGCTGGTTTGGTGTGGCGCGGGACACTCCGGGTAATTATATTGGGAGGCTCTAAAACATCTGCATGGCGAGAACAGTTTGATGGTTTAGCCCGCGCGCCTCGCGGTCCTTTTTTTTTGGGGGATGCCGACTATGTACTTAGATTTGCCACAATGGCCCTCGTGTCGAGACGTCCGGGGCAATATTTTATTGTTGCCGCAGATATGCGCGAATTCTGGATTCTGCCCTGAAAATTTAATATTGGACCCCATGTTCAAGGGCACTAAGAGCGTTCTTTCAAATTGTGTTCTTACCTCTTTTGGGGCATGTAGGGAATGTATATGTTGGATTGGTGGATGTTGAAGGTTGAACTTAGCTGTGCCTCTTTTGTAAATTGAAAGTTATAAGTATATGTATTACTGTGAGGATACGGCGAGTGCTGGTAGATTATGTTGTAAGATGAGATAGCGTTACCAATTCTGGGTGATGCACTGTTGCGGAAGATAGGCTGAGCGCTTTTAGTGGAGTGAATGCTTTCATTCGTTCTGGGAGGCCGAGGTCACGATTCTTTTTTGCACCCGTTGAAGCTTTTACCCTTTAAGACACTAAAGGCAGTTGCAGATGAATATTGTACCCGAGGTGTTAACATGATAATCTAGCGTTTTCTAAGAAAGGTTTTGGGTATTTAGAGTGGCGGGAGGCGTGATAAATAAAATACATACCAATCACCGGAAAATGCACTAGGAAGTTTGAGTACGTTGAACCGATTACTTATTTTAGAGACGCTTAGAAGGTGCGCTGCCTTTTTAACAATTTTAGTGCAGGTGAAACATCAGGTCCAACAAATACTGCAACGCAACCTCCCATTGAGAGAAACCACAAAGACCATGCGCGCTCTATCGAGGCCCTATACCCAGGAGAGAGGAGATTCCAATCTAATATATAAACATAAGTTTATTATAGAAATTGTATGTATACCTGGATCTTCCGCCTTTTTCTAATACACGCCAAGTCCCCACAACGGAAGGAAAAGGATTGTTCGAAGTTACGGTGGCAAAGCACAGGGCGGAGCGGTGGATTGTACAATTTAAAGGGTGTATGGTATAGTAGTCTGCAGGTACTTTCAATTTCGTGGGGTATAAATTGGATGAAATTATAGAGAACCGGAGCAAACGAGATAACTGACCTATTTGCCCATTTGCGTTTCTTCCGCGTGTTTGGAGACTTTAACGTCGCCTATTTTGGCATTTTTTTCCTTCCAGCGTCAGTAGCTTGCCAGTCTTTGACCCGCAGCTGTTCATTTTGAATTTGTGTTTTATCGTCTTTTTTTGAACTTGAACCGTTGATTAAACGGTTGGGCGAGGGGTCACTCCTATTTGTTTTTGTAATTGGTCTAGAGGGTCTAAAGCGCAGTGCCCGGTTTTCAGTACATGTGACCTGAACTTCGAGTTATGGCCGTTTTCGGGAAATAACGTTTTCATATTGTGTTTCCTCCTAATGCAATAACAAAATTTACGATTTCAGTTTTAGTGTGAGTGTGGATGAAGCTAATGAGGAACATCTGGAATTACACCATATGTGACGAAAGTTAAAAAAAATCATATCCCCGTACCCCCATATAGATTAAAAGACTAACACTTGCCGGTAATTCCTATAACATTCAACTGTTCTTTGGTGTTGGTCCAGGACGTCGCTGCGCGTATTGTCAGATCAATAGGGGGACAATTTGAACCGAAATCATTGACTGAAATGATTTCCACCAGGGCGATGTAAAAATTTAACTTCTAATTCATGCGGAAACTACCAGATAATGTTGGTCTATTTGGTTAACTTTTTTTGAGAAATTCTTTCCAAGCACGAAGACGGTGGCGAGTCGCTAACCTTGTTCCGGTTTCATGTCATTATTAGTTTAGAAGTTTTCATCGTGCGCCTGCGTTGATAGGAAGATAAGCAAAGAATAAGCTAAAGGAACATGGGCAGTCGTATGGCTATATAGGCATTCGTGTTTTTAGGTTCATTCGCGCTATTTATTAAACCATGGAAGCAAAGTAGACGTACCAAGTTCCCACTGAGCGTGCCGTCGCTGTGTGTCAGCCTTGTGACAGGCTAGGCAAAGACTAGCATATTAATAAGGCTTCATATATTGGTGGGTCATAGGCTAACAAGGCAAAATGCCTAGGGCATTGCGTCTCCTCTACCCGGAGGTCAGGATGGCCAAATACCGCTTTAGCTAAGTTCCATCAAGTAGTTAACATTCACATTCAATGGCAATCAGCTGAAGGGGACCATAATGCAGTTCCAATTTGAAAAACTCATGTTTTGCACCACCGAAGAATTAAAGGGTCAGACAATATAAACAACCTGGCTCTAGATCATTGCATTGAAGGAAATGTAATATTTTTTCATGACAGGCGATGGAGGGAGAGAATTTTACTGGGATAAACGTCGCAAATGAAGATGGCTAGAGTTTGTGGTCTTTGGGGACGGTCTGGCAGGGATTTTTGCTACAACCGACATTTTCATGGCATGCAATGAGCAGCAAGTTTGTATGTGTGCTAGAGCACAAGCAAGGTATTATTATTACATAAACATTTCGCCGGCGTATTTTTGGCGCCTTTGCCCTTGAAAATAACTATGCTGACACAACGTCTTTCAAGTAGTGGCTGCGAAGCTGAACTTTGGAGGCAGCCCATTTGAGCCGCTTAAGGAGTCAAATGATTGACCCTGTGGTGCTTATGAACACCAAGCATCTTTTCCTTAGGAGAGGGTGTTGCCCATGGGAACACGTGTCATTTAGTCCCAGTTATCCATATTGCCTAAGCCTGCGCTCTAGGGGCGGAAATAGGTCAACATTCATGCGACTCCCATGTTTACTACTATGCCGCCTTGGGCACCGATTTTTGTTGGTCGTAGCCCGCGTGGCCAACACCAATTTGCTATGATAAGAATATGCATTGGTACTTCGATTTATTTTTGGACAAATTATCGAGGGGGATATTTATTTCCAATTCCATCTTGTATGGGATGCCCAGAGGCTATACCTGCGAGGGCCATATCTTCTAGCCAGACCGTAAAGTCAGCACTATGACATACAAATATTGAGTCGTGTTGCCTACCGGCATTCGCGTTGTTAATTCTTGGGTCCTTTTAGATGAAAATTTTCGCAGGCCGTAAGCACTAACTTGAGTGTTATCCGAGTTCTTTCAATCCAGTATAAGGATTAGTCATTGTCCGAGATGGTTAATCGAACTCATGGAGCCATGGCGCGAACAATTGCTCGGGGCGTATATATGTTTTCTCATTTGAGTTAGGGGAATCTCAGAGGTCTGGCTTTTGCGCGATACTCGGCTATAACCGCTCTCTTAGTACAGCTGTGTATCTACTGGGGGACACATCCTGCACATATTTTCGTTTAGTGGCAACCTGCGCGTTAGCAACACGTGGCAAAAGATGGTGGCTAAGTTGTGCTAATTTAATGGAGTATATCTGACTTTTGGGATACACGAGGAAAGATTGGCAATCTGAATAAATGCGGGTGAATGTCCAGAGAAATCGGAGCGCAGGGCGACATCAAACACCATCCATTACTGGTGCCTGACATCAACCTATTATATAACTGTGGTGAGACCAACTTACTCCTGTTAGTTTCATCGCCAACAATGATACGTTTTATTATTATTCAGTTGAAGTAAGGTAAGTCTAAAATTCTTAGGGCAAATGGGTCTGTGTCTTAGATAACTACGCTTTCCTGCTTCTGATGCGCTCTAATGGGGGAGCCTTTAGGGTTCACATTAGCCACTGGGCGTGGATTGCGATGATACTCGATAACCATCTTATCATACCAGAAAATTCATAAATGTAAATGCGGGCTTCTGGCCCAATGACAGGGCAATGTTGCGAGCTGCGCCAACTATAATTGACCAATTCACTTGCCCTTGTTTTACCACTTTGGCGGCCAATTCTTTGGATAATTTTACTGGCTTGGTGTCTTTTACGAAGGAAGTGTAAGTACTTGGTGGTGTAGGTTTCCACATGTTGAATAAATACGTAATTACCTTGAAGCGATTATAACCAGCTCATGACATTTTCCATGCCCAGCAGCTACCAAATTTCTGGTTTGGGGTACAGGGAAGTTTCCTTTAAGGCGGCTCGGTAGTAAAATTTCTCCTGGAGTTCTCCACCTTTGTTTTTAGGGGATGGGTCCGTTGTGCGGTTGAAAAGACGGGGTTTTTTTGAATGGGGATGAACGCACTTGGGACATCGTAAATTTTCGAACTAGGAATGTAATTTTGAATATTTGACCTGCGGTGCGCTGGGTAAATTAGATGCTTCTTTTCCATAAATCTGCGACCCTAATGAAGTGGTCTCAGCATGGTGTAATAAAAACTTTCCCGCCGTCAAGAGAAAGACGAAAACTGGAGAACGCACAACATGTTCAGCCTGAGATTATAACTGGAAGACTTTGTTTGGCATGCAACAACTATGCGGCCATTGTTCGGACACAAATTCAACCCGGTCAATAAATGCTCTTGCCTTCGAACAATTCTAACAGGGGAAAAAGCATAGCTTATCTTCCCCGAGTATCTCAATTTCCAGAAGCGAATCCGGGAGTAAAATCCACAGGGCGCGGGAAAAAATTCCAGCTCACAAAGCATTCCGATGAAATAAAATAACCTTGACTTTCCAACATTCTTGCCTACTATTTCTCGCCAGCTATAGTTTTGGCAAAATTTGGCCTATTGTGTCCCATGTTCCACGCTGTATGCACGATTTCCAGAAGAACTGCTAAACTTTCCCGGCCCACCCAATCGGTTCTCAGATGAGGTCAATAAGGTCCTCATTTAAGACCAATCACTCCGTCTTCACAGGTTTCGACCTGCAATGTGTCCAGAGGAAGCTATTAATTACATACTCTTTGTTTTCTATTTAATTTAAAACCACGCGGTTTCAGTAGGGGAATACAATATATGTCTGATCGATTTAAGTGTGGCCGGCATTCATCAAGAGGTTATTTCTAAATCCAGATGCCGCGAGGGATTCCCCGGTAACAGATTAAATTAATTTTATCATCGAGCACATAGAACTCTTCCTTCAATCTTGGGACACACAGCGAATAGTTTTCTTGAGGAAGTTTAAGACCCAGCAGCGATTCGAATCAATATTTATTGGGCCATAAATTATCCGCCTTTTTTTTTTTCAACGTTCCAATCTTAATATATTTTACGCTCAACGGGCAGAAAATCAAAAAGCATTTGGATTTGTTTCTTTCGCCCATCTTCCGGGGAGATTAAAGCGAGTCCAACAGGCCAATCATAACGCTTACCCTAAATTCCCAATGCAGGAACTGGGCGTATTATATTGTATTGCAAACTGCTCCAAACTGAGGGTTTCAGACGAATAAAGACAGTCACATAAACACCAATAAAACAGCACCATTAGGAAGTTATGGTCCATTGGGTTGATGAAGGTGCTCTAAGGTTGGTAAAATGGTATGTATTTAAATAGGTTAAAATTTTCTTGAACTACCTACCATGAAAGACTAACTAGCTGGGCCAAAACGGGGATATCGTGTAAATTATTTTAGACAAATCTATTGTCAGAATAACTGAAATTAATCCAT
>Ga0163217_1079437_pt1 | contig 10688 bp, 8 predicted proteins | sample SynspAceP_FD_185933 | JGI IMG/M metagenome (GOLD analysis project Ga0163217, IMG submission 185933) | Saline lake microbial communities from Ace Lake in Antarctica - Synechococcus sp. Ace-P (PacBio error correction) | ecosystem: Environmental > Aquatic > Non-marine Saline and Alkaline > Saline ...
GCCAATCCGAATCGGTGGAAACATGCTTTCAAGCGTCGGATGTTTTTGCCGACAGCCACACTGTCTTGATCCAGGAGGAAAGCTTTTACTGAGATTCCCTAGTTACCAGGCCAACATTGAAGACGATTACCGATTTGATGCAAGGACCAGCACCTTGTATTACATCTGGACTCGCCCCCTGCCAGGAGCGAAGTCGAAAGAGAACTATTGCAGAATTAAGGCTGGGTGGCACCACATTTGAAACTTCCGCAGTGCCGCCCTCAATGAGATCACTTTGAATATTTGAAGCCTTCCACATCGCCTCCTCTGTCCAGTCATTTTGTGCGAAGCAGTGGTACGCGAGGCCTGGGTAACGCAATCGCGTATCCGCGCAGATAATGACGAGTTTGCTGATGAACGTTGAGGGCAAAGCTGCTCGTCCTTGGAGCTTCTGGCAACCGTTCAACATCGCAAAGCGCTGGAAAGATTCCGCGTTCATCCACGATCATCCTCTCCCCCTTTTCATGCATCGTTTCGCCGTTGCATAAAACTGGGCAACATTGACCAACCTGAAGCATTGAAATCGTATTTAAAAAATGGGAAAGTTGGGGATCTTCTCCACTATGAACGAAGCGACATGAAAAGCTTTTTTGGGAATCAAAAAATTAGTAACACCCGGCTTTTTCAACCGCACCTACCGTCGCCGTGCTCGTACCCATACCCGACCATCTGAGTTCGGAATCCTCTTATCCCAGCCGAGCCCTCACCAGCCACACGGCTAATATCCCCATGCGCCGCAATGCCGCCCCACATTGATCCCACGCTTGCGCATACGTTGGCCGCCCGCCCGCCCCTCTTTTGTGTCCCCCGAAAAAAGGAATGCAATGACATCAACTCCACAAAGTCTTTTCAACCTTTCGAAGGAATGGGTTGTGACCATCATCATTTTCATCGAGCTGGGCTGAGGAGAGCGCCAGACGCTAATGAGAGGAACTCCTACGGTTCTCAGGAGCGAATCTTGGAACGGAACCGGCCGTCTGGAGTGAAAATTGCGCGAGAATCCGAGTCAGACCTTCATGCCTGCGCGCCATCTTTGGTGATCAACAATACTCCGACGACATGGGGGCTAGAAGTTGGCCTATAAAACGCGATTCTCTCGGAATGCTGAGCCAGAAAGACAGAATAGGGACAATTGCTAAGCATTCAAGCCGTTCCTCATCAACCCAAAGTCAAGTTCACGCCTTTAATGTCCCCCTTTTACATTGGCGGAACTCAAGCGGAAACTTTGCTGAAACTGGAATCTTCACAACAATCTTGGTTCTTTTCTCGAGAGTCTTAACTCTCGTCTTGAGGAGTTCGTTCTGAGCATATATTCGAGTCAGCGCCCGAAAAGTAGGCCATACGCATCACCTCTGACCAACGGTGTTAATATGTCAACCTAATCCTACTTCGGTCCCCTGCGACATCCACGCCATGATAAGCGCCCCCCCGAGCGAGACTGTGCATGCACAGTTTGTCACGGTTTACACAATCGCCGTGGAAAGTGTGCTCAACGTTGGTGCCTACCCCCTGCAAATATAGTCGAAGCTGGGCTATCAGGATGTGGGGCGGGTAGACGGACAGACCTCACGATCCTGAGCCAATATGGTAGCCCTCGGAAAAAACTATCGAGCGGCGAGCCCAAGCTATTTCACCGAATTCTTACACAAACAGATTACGTCCGCGCAAATTCGCACAGCTACGAGATCGAAAACTGACACGTAGCATAAGCCGTGGTTCTTCTGATCCTCGACCATTGAGTCTAAGACCCGCCACATGATCTAGCTAAACACGCGCGCACTCTACGGCCAAACAGTTCGAATAACCAGACCTCTTGCTTTGAGCGCGACAATTTTCTCCTTGCCCACGCGGAACCTCTTCTCACTTCTGCTCTTCTATCTCACAAAATCTTTATTTCTGCGTGGGGCACCACCGCCGCTGTATCACACTATCGCCGGGGGACAAGCGGCATCTCCAGCCGGTTGGCTTGGCTTCTCAGCGAGATGGACTGCGTTTATGTGTTCGAAGATCCACCATGGTGGAGCTAAAACATTTTCTAAGCAGGGTCAATTGGGACCATGACATTGCAGTGGTCCGGCATCGCGCGAGAGCTTGCAAGAAATATCTAAAAGTAATTCTAGTCATTATTCCCCCTCATTTTCCCTCCAACAAACCTACGAGATGCGAATACACTTTACTCGCGTACCCATACTTGCAGGGGTGGCGCCGGTTGCTTATTTCCTGCGCCTAACTCCCTCATCCATGTCGTTATTTCGCCAACTCTGCAAACAGGAGCTTATTAACCTCACGCACTAGGCGCCCGGGCTCCTGTGTCGTGGCCATGCACTGGTGTTATACACGTTGACCAGACTGCCCGAATCAGAACGCAACTTCTTCTTGCAAGTCTACTTACGCGGCAGCCGTGGCCGACGGGGAGGCATATTTGGGTCCTTTGGATTCTGAACCTACCCGGACGTCTTTCCTAGCCGATTTGCAAGCGCCCGAAAGAGCGCGAATGAGACTGAGTTTCCGCGGGCTCATCTCTGGCAAGAGCCTCTTCGCCGCTTCTGTCACTCTCCTAGCCCAGGGGCCATTGCAGTGCCGTCCCGAGCACACCCACCACTCGGACGGAAGCATCCCATTTGTGCCTCTCTCTGTGCCGTTCCAAGTGAAGAGGCAGAGGTTCTGTAGTTTCGGTGACGCGATGGCCCCCGTGGCGGGACATCCTTGCCCCTTCAACTTTGACCTGGGTGGGCCGCCGCCCCTTGAAGCCTCGCTTCTCGAGTTCTCTGAGCGGATAGGTAATGTAGTCCCAGTGATACCTTCGCCTGGGTACTGAGGCTGAGCGTCATCAACTACCACTCGCTGTGGAGGACTTGAGGCCTGTTATTGTACGTGGTTCAAGTTCGAGTAAACATCAAAATTACAAACCACCACCTGCCGCTGGCGCCCTGAACATATGTGCGCCAGTCGCACTGCCCACGCAATTTTGTGTTTTTTTCTCTTGCTTCCTTGGCTACCCCGGCCGGTGCTCTTACCTACCTCTGGTTGTTTTTGCGGCGACACTCAGTGGTGTGCTCGGTCTTTTTCCTTTTGGAGGACACTGCTAATAAGAACCTCAAAGGTAAAGCCAATAATAGCTCTCCGCGATCGCCATTTTATTCTAGACAGAGCCGGTGGTGTTTCGAGAAGTTACATGCCCGAGATGCTATTCACGTAACGTGCTTGAGGTAGCGGGGATGTTCTATGGAAAGCGCAATTGGCCTGTCGCAACTCGCTTTCCCTGCCTTCCAAGCTTACCACTTATCTAAGTAAACGGATCTCAAAATTCTTCAATGCCCTCTTTGATTAGATCATGCTCCGATCAGGTAGAGCTGAGAGCCCTTCGCTGCACCTTCCTGGCCCCGCCGCCCAACCGTATTTCGACTGCCTGAGGGCTTGTATTTCTTTTTGAAAGGCCAGACTGCCAATTCCCTTTCGGCTCATCGCGCTGGCCGACCGCGAGCCATTCCTCGGCCCGCCACGCCATTTTTTTGAAAATGCACCTTCGTGTTTGCGCGTTGAGCAGCTGACTCGGTGAGTACGAGCTGTACATACTCAACTATCGCGCCACTATCTGAGTAAATTAGCGCTGAAGCGTGCAGGAAGAAGCCATGTGGTAATTGATGCGTTTTGGCCTTTTTCACGGGAAAAGCTGAAGGCCCTGCCAATTTTCGTATGTTTCTCGAAGCGGTGGCAGTCGAGAATCGCTCAACATGCATGCTGCTTTCTTGGGTATAGTGCCCCAACGGAAATCTTTTTCATCCTTCATGCGAAGAGAGGGGTCTCCGCATGAACTGACTCTTTTTCCGTCCCTGACATATGTCATTCTGCGACCAGCTCACTATTTTCCCCCTGGAAATCAGTTTAATCGGCAATTTTTTTTTTTTTTTTTTTTTTTTTTTTTTCTCTTCTTTTTTATTTTTTTTTTTTTTTTTCTTTTCTTTTCTCTTGACTTTGCTTTTTTCATTTCTTTTTTTAGCTGCAAGTTTTTGTCTTTTTGCCGTTCTCAGGCTTCTGTTTTGCTTTTTTTTTATTTCTCCGTCTAATTCCTTTTTCGGGCTCAAATTTCCGACACGCTCCACCAAGGGCCCGCTCTGTTCGCAGGTAAGCACATAAGTAGTCAATTTTCACTCCAGGAGCCTTCTTTAGCAGGAAGGCTGGCAGCCTACATTTCTGGTTTGCTAGGGTTGACTGCGCCTGGTCCTTACTGAGGGCTTTATCCTTTCCACCGGACTTTGGGTAGAGTGCTGTAATTTTTACCACAGCACAAGTAATGTTCACTCTACGTCATCTTGTTTCTGCCTTCTGAAGAACCTCAAGGAATCAGCTTTTTTACTCCACACTCAGTCACCGGCCGAAGCGCAGGAGTACAAGATACGAGAGTAGGGCCGCGCAAAACTGGAAGATGCCAATCCTCACGTTTGGGACGAACTTCGGATCATAGACCCCGCCTAAACCACACAGGCTCTCTGCAATACCTCTAAGTCGAAGGCAAGATACCTTGGCGTCACCACCCACGCCCACGTGTGAACGAGACGCCGCACAGAATCCAACGGACGCACATCTAACATGGAAAACGTATGAGTCCGCGTGTGTTTCTCAACCCTACTCCGCGCATGCAGCCCCATCAAATCTTCACGCCAGTTTCCTCATCAATCCATGCCTCCTCGCTATAGCATAAAAATGATTGGGCAGTACCACGTACACGCCTGCCAGAATATTTGCGTGTACGGACGGCACGAGAAACACTGTCTCGATCTGCAGGAAAAGAGAGATGCTGAGGGCATTTACTGGGAGAGGTCTCTGCAAAAAATCCGTGGCTTTTCCCTTCTGACGAGAGCTCCACCTACGCCGGCAGTCCCAAGTAAGGCCCCCTACGCCGGAAGGCCTGCGTGGAAGACGGCGAAGTTATCACTTCTCCTCGAAAGACCGGTCCGTCCAATGAAGCTGTTTGCCTTTTCTGGTCTCGAAACAGGACTGAGTATAACGTCAAAGGCATGGCTAAGCAAGTGCTGAGAGCCTGAATGCCGAGCATGGTTGATGTGGGCCCGTGAGTACTGAGAGCTGAACGGAATCACTCTGAATATCCCTTGATGCATGGCAGTTGGTTCTCGAAAGGCCGCTGCCCCGGTAACACAGATACGGCCCACAAATGCGAGAGCACCGACAATTGCCGGACAGCGATGATGACCGTCTTTCCAATTGTAGCGCATGAGCAGGTATTGCAGTACCTCTGCACCAGCAGGCCTGCGCGCTTAACCCCTGGCATGGCTGAAGTCCCTCGCACCGAGCCTTTTGCTTAACGAAGAAACTCATAGTGGAATTTCGCCCTCCTAAAGAGCCAACCCTGGCTGGAGGCAAAAGTCGTACTTGCGGTCACTACCATCGTCGGTCCGGCCGGCAACACACCATGTCATGTACCGCCACTGGGCCTGCCGCCGCGTGGGGCGCGCGCTGCCACGTGCGCGGTGGCTGAATAATGCGGGGCCCAGGGCTTCTGACCCACAGCCACCCAACCGAGGATGCAAATTTGGCCTTGAACGGCAGAATAAACATCTGCGAGCCATCATAAGTTGTTATCCAAGGACACCGCGCTACTTATTCAGACGATCGAGCGATCGCCATGAAAAAAAACACATACTCCTCGATCACCAGTGGAGCACCTGTATCTACCCGGTCGGCAGGACATGCATCTCGCAAGGGGCAATGCGAGCTGGCAGGTCCTGAATGGACGGTGGAAATGGGCACTTTTGGGCAGTGGAGATCTTGCACTCGTATGTTTCACCGTGAAGGCACGATTGTCCTGTGATCTGGGTCGGTGGATTAAGATCGGAACATGGACGCCTCGCGGTATTCGAAAAAATTTCTGTCCGAGATCGTAGTCATTGTGAGACAGTCAGTATCAAATCGCTACTCTACACTTTCAGTGCGCGGATTTCAACGCGCTGATAAGCGCCTTTTTTCTGGATGTGATGAGCGTGGAGATGTTTTAGAATAGAACCTCCAAATTTGCCTGGAGCTCAGAATGTTCCCGCATGCGGAAACTCCTTTGACTATGCCTCAGAGCTATCCGGACACTCTGCGAGCTTCGACCGCTCCTTCCTCCGAGCGGCGAAGGAAGGAATGTGATGCTCGTGGCAGCTAGGTCTACCCCTTTTGCTCAATAATGGACCCTCCTCTTGGGCTGGTCACTCGTCCCGAAGAAGCCTTTTTCGAAATCCAGAAGTCATTTCCAATTTATCCTGAAGCGGGAGGCTAGCCCCTCACAATCCAAGAGGTTTCCGCGAACGGAGCTGGAAAGACCTGGGAGAGAGCATATTGAGCTATGGAGAATTGGCGCGAATTCCCCGGTGGAGAGAAAACTCAGCGATCCCGCGACTTGCTACGATTGTCAGATCTGTCCGCGGAATCGTACGTTTAGGACAGCTTCCACTGGCACTCTACCCTTTCAGCAGCCGGACTCCTCTCAGAGCGAGGCGAAGACGCGTGGATCCAATCAGATGAGCCAGATGTCGCCTTCGTAGTACATCGGAGTGCATCATGCGAGCCCCTGACTCTTCCGAAAATGCTCAGGGCATCAAGGTAGCGATAATCGATCATGCATGGAAGGTACATACATACAGATCTACCATATGCTCTACGATGTAGGGTCCGCTGTGACTGGAATTTTGGCGCCAGTCTCAATGGCTCATCTCCTTGGGGCCAAGCTGCAAATTTGAAGCATGCTGCGAGTACGCCCATGAGGAGTATCGCCCAGCAGAAAAGGTGGTGATGTTGCCGTGTGGAGTACACATTTCACCGGCAACTGAAAACTTGCCCTGTGAACCGAACACGAGCGCATTACAGCTACACGGACTCTGCTGGCGGCGCGTGAGCCAGACGGAGTCGACTGGGCATCCCGCGACTGGGGGCTTTCTGAGGCCGCCTCTACCATACAGAACTACCGAACGTGGCACACTGTCTCCAACTCACACGGAGATAGGTCTTACGGGGTCGCCCTTTCGCGGAAAGTTCACCAACTCCTCTGTCCAACGCTAGCGATCTGTATATCAACTCAAGAATCGCCGCAGGTATTTCTTTCCACTTCCAGGTGGAAATTTAGCAGAAAAAGTCCAGGGTAATTTTAGCTGCCCTCAAGGTCGAGTCTCACGGATCAGGTGTCCCTCAACGGGCACGCGCTCTTCCAGTACACACAACAGCGCAAGGCTCCGCTGTGTTGCGTACATTGCTTTACTCGCCAGCGCTGGCAGGCTGTGTTCTTCGTTATATCATCCCCCCACGGCTGAAGACGTCCCCCGCAGGATTGTCCTTTAGAGAGCAAGTTGCCGAAGCAGAGACTGGCCGTAGCGCTAATTGTGCAGTCAGAGCAAGACCAATTGGGCAGCTTTTGTTGCTCCATGGAAGAAATAAATATGACCTGAGGTTAATCGTATATGCAGTTTTATTTTTACCCTGAAGGGGTTGTGTGGGTCAGGAGGGCTGCCGTCTTGGCGGAGGGAAAATTGTATGAGCTGTTCACGGAAAATCAGCTTGAGTATTCAGGAGAAAAATGACTGGAAACTCAAGCACTGATTTTTTTTGCCCGCGCCTACTTTTGGAAACAGTATCAAAATCGCTGAAACTGATTAGTAAGTGTCTTGAAATGTAAGACTGCTCAGTGGGCCTTTTAAACAGCTTAAAACTAATTCGAATCACTTAAAGCCCCGAAGTTTTACTAATTTTACCTAAATCGGAGTACATCTGGGAAAACAAAACCAAAACCTCACAAGCTGAAATAGACCGACTTTGCAAGACGATCAATGTCATCCGATTCTAGCGAATGTCTTTGGAATTCAATAGGGGGGTAAGTAGTTTGAATTTGGCAGCAAAAAGTACTTCCGCCCAAGGTCTAAGCGAGTTGCATACCTTTTTTGGATGAAGTATGGCCGAAGCCGTGGATCGAAAATTCAAGGTGCATTGCAATGAGGAGCAAATCAATGGTCCTATGGAGATTACGATGTGATGGTACTACTGCTGTTTCTTTGGTCTATGGATTCTTGAAGAAATTTTCTACCTAACGTGGTTTTTTTACATTTCCTGAATCGCTACAAAGAAGGTTACTGGATTTCAGAAACAAGGAGTTCGATATGCCTGCATGAGCGGGTGAACATTGATTATTGCCTTAGATTTGCCCGGGAAATCAAAGGCCATCGAAAAAGTGCTTTAAGCAAAACATTGGGAGTTGATTTTTATCATTTGTGGATCAAATCATACTCGCAGGCGAGTTTTTCGCAGAGCTAGCATCTTTGGACTCTAAAAAGAAGCTGAATTGTCCTCCTATCCTACAAGGAATTAAAGTGGCTGTGGCGTAGGAATTCAAATTGATATTTCAAGACTTGCCACAAATAAGGCATGGAAGGATTCCGCAGTAATCCTTTTTATGATTTGGGTAGTCGTAAAAGTATTGCAGCGGATATTGTGCCAAGTTCACGGGGTGAAATAGATTTTACCTATTATGGATTAGATCGCATCAAAATACAATCTAGACCTGGACTTCAGGCATTGATGGTTAAAAGTAATTTTGGTGAAAGGGTGGGAATCTCTGATACTTGTTTTTCAAATCGGTCCCTCGGATCAATGCCTCAGAAGATTAGAGCATGCCAAAAGCTTCCGGTTGAATTGTTTAGGGTTCCAAGGAGTTGGATATCGCGATGGAGCGGGCAAAATTAGTCCGATGAATGGTGAATTTAAACTTCGGAGGAATCTTTGGATGAAAATCACCAAAGAAGCGTTGAGATGATGGAATCAGAGAAGGGTCTGGACAATGGATTCTAATCCTGTTCTTTTCAAGAAGATTGGCATAAAGGAGTAATTGGCATTGTAGCAAGTCGCTTCCAATCGAAAAATATTACGCGAGGGCCCAACTTATATTTTGACGGAGTCAAATTCCACAGCCACTGGGTAGTGCAAGAATCTTGGTGGATTTTGATATTTCGAATGCTATTGCCAGAATGTTCTGCAATCTTTTGGAGCAGTTTGCTGGTCATAAATATGCCAGCATGGATTGACCCTTTCGGTGGCAGAATGTGGCCCGCTTGTTGCAAAGCGAAATTTGAAAGCAGGTGGTGAAAAGTAGCAGATGTCAGGAGTTCCTCTGAAGCCGGTGATTGAACGTGGATGAAGAATTACTTTTAGATCAGATACAATTTCACGTTTATAAAATATCTTTGAAGCAAAATGGCCACCGTTTTGGTCCGAAATACCTGAGCCCGATCTTTAAGCGAAATTTTCTTCCTAATGTAGACGGGGCGAAATAATGTCCGTTATTCTGAAAGAACAACACATTGTGCCGCTTTATGAGATATCGAGCAAAGTATGGACAATTGAACTTATCGTGCCGGTGTGTTTTGGGGTTTGAAGTGGCTCGATCGAGCCAAAGTATCTTGGAACTGACTACGGTCAATATTGCTTCAGAGGTAAAATTGCAGTTTCGCCCTATTTGTCGCAGAAATGCGGCAAATGTCTTTCCGGGATAAAAGCAGTTTGCCAACTTAATGTGCAAGAGACATCAAAATTTGTTTGATATGAATCCTAAACGAGCAGAACATTTGGTTAAAAATATTATAAAGGCCGTCGCGTGGTCAATGACATCTCCGTTAGATGTGAACCAAGGCGAAATTGTAGGGTATTGCCCCTAGGCCAACGGTGCTGGTAAAACACTATTCCTTCTATATGATTGTGTGGGCCTGATTCAGGCCAAATGAAAGGTAAAGACTTTATTTGGACAAATGAGGATATATTACGAGTCTCTCCGATGTACATAGCGAGCAAAGCTGGAATTGGCTATTTTGGCTTCGAAGAGCCGTCAGTTTTTCAGGAAAGCTATCGGCTGGAGGAGAATATATTATGGCCGGTTCTGGATAATGACTAACATATGCGCAAGAGCCAGGAACGAAGAATAAAGTAGATAGCTTAACTGCGGAAGAGTTTGAGGGCTTGACTCAATGTCCGGTGCAAGAATCTTGGAAATGGTGCTCTCGGAAGAGCGTAGACGAAGCAGAAATTAGCCCCATGAGCATTGGCAAGTTAACCGCAAAGTTCGTCGTTGGTTTGATGAGCCCTTTTGCTGGGGTGGATACCGATTTGCGGTGGAGGAGAATTCAAATTTCGATTGTAGCAAGAGTAAAAACGCATTAAAACATGGGATTCTGATCACGGATCATATAGTGTTGAAGCGAACACTCCTCGTCTCGATTGATCATCGGCCCTATCCTTGGATGGGGTCGAAGGGAAATAACTGAAAGCTTGGGTACAAAGCGGCCAGTGATATTCGCAGCAGGATGAGCCAAAGTGAGATAAGAGTGTATTCTGGGAAGGTCAGGTTTTGGGTTTGAAAGTAAAATTTTTAACTGCCTTGGGAGGTCCCAATACTTTTGACTTGGATTTTTATAAAAGAATTCTGACTGGGTCAAGATAGAAAATTTTAAGAGAAATCTCCATGCGTAAGTTCCGCAGACAAGTTTCAGAGAATGAGTTGAAGCCTGGAAAACGGTGACTGAGTTTGGGAAAGGAATTTGATTTTTGCCATCGATTCAAATTTTTTACGATGACTTTGTAAATGAAAAGTCCCCATCAATTCAATGATTACG
>Ga0163217_1035941_pt1 | contig 10686 bp, 12 predicted proteins | sample SynspAceP_FD_185933 | JGI IMG/M metagenome (GOLD analysis project Ga0163217, IMG submission 185933) | Saline lake microbial communities from Ace Lake in Antarctica - Synechococcus sp. Ace-P (PacBio error correction) | ecosystem: Environmental > Aquatic > Non-marine Saline and Alkaline > Saline ...
AGTAGATGAGATAGAGATTGAGATAAGGTATGGGCGCAGAGGGGAGGCCATACTACGGGCAGAAGACGAGAGATGAGCAGACGAGAGAGATAGATAGAGTAGATACGGAGGAGATAGAGAGAGAGCGCCAAAAAGGAAAAGAAATTTGACCGGGCCAAAAGCCCCCGAAAAGGCGGGTCCCCTCGGAGCCTGCGGGCGTCAACTTTCCCGACCACCCGCCCAACCTGGTCGGTTTTTTGGTGCGCAAAGGGGGCGACCGCCCCTCCCGCCATCCCAATCTCACACAACCCCGCGCTCGGAACCCCCCGCCTTCGGAGGCCCAATCCCAGCCCCCCCCGCCCGTGTACAGGCCGATGACGGGATAGCCTTCATGGGGCCCCCGGATTGGAGCCGGTGGCGGAGGTGGTGTTTCTGGGGTGCTGGAGGTACCCCCAAAAAAGGCTACGGGCTATCCAAGGAGGGCGGAGCCCACGGGGGAGCCGGCTACCCCCCGGAGCCTACGGGCAATCGGGGCGCTACATCCCTTCTCCAACCGTCGCCCCAACGCTCGATCACTACCGCCAATGACGCCACCATTCACGAAGCAGCGCGGGGGCGCGCTTACTGAATCCGATTGTTGGCCAGCTTTTCGAGAGACCCGAAAAAGAATCTAAAAAAAGATCAAGATATTCTTGGGCCCGCATTTAACCATACTACATTGGGGAACGCAAACAAAAACAACATCCCTTCAAAAACTATCGAAACCTCAACGGACGAAAAAGGCATGATTCCGACAACGGCTTCGCGAAGTGCAACGGCCCGAACCACTCCCCGGTCCCTCTGGAACATCTCCAAGCCCCCGCGAATGAAGCACGGCCGGAATCAAGACATCTCGCGGATTATCCGAAACGAATCCTCCACTACTCCGCCATCGCGCAACAATCCGCAGACCTGCCGGAGGAAATACAAAGCAAGCCCACCAGCACCAAAGGATGCCGGCCCCTCGCTTCGCGGTAAGCATCGCCGGCCGGCCAAACGAGGCGGGCGGACCATCACCGAGACCCACTCCTCTTGCGCCCGAAAAAGGAGGAAACTCCAACGCGTCCTACCACCGTGCAACCATCAAACAAAACAGCAGGGCAGCACATGGCCAAGCAACCCCCACAGCCACTCTCCGGACCGGGGACGCATGCGGACCTTCAAGTGAGCGACTCAGCCCGCCCCGAACGTCCGGGGCAAGAGTTCTGCCTCACTGAAGTGCCAAAACAGGGAAAGCCGCACTCAACCCTCAGAACACAAAAAAGACCCTGGGCGAACCAAGACCTAAGCGGAGCTGAGCACTCACCACCGAGCGGGCTTTGCTCAGATTGCAACCGGACACTGAAACAAGGGGATCATGGCGCCGATTTGGCCACAAGTCCACCGAACCGGACACACGCTCGCGCTACGGGCAGGCCCAAATGAAGCTTCCAATCAAGGGTTGTCGGGATGTACAATGCTGAACGGGAAGGTCAGACCCATAGCACGGCGGCATCCCCTGCGGGCACTCAGGGCCTAGAGGAACCTCAGTACGGCCGTCGGCAGATCGCGTAGCTGACAGCCTGCCCCCCAGGCGAAAGCAGGCGGCGACGCGAGGCACAGCCTTTGACATCATACATTACGCCAGGGCAGGTTCGGCTGATGCGGGGGTGCTATGTCAGCTTCAGCACTGGATTGCCACAGTGGGAACTCCCCTGAACAAGCAGTCACAACGGATGAAGCGATCCTATCCAGCCAAAACTCAACCACCATTTTCCGCCCTTTTAAAAAACCATTCGCGGAACCCTTGCTCGCAGACGTTGAGGCGAAGCGGGCCGTTCAGCTGCCCCACGGCCCCCACCAGCCTTCTCGCCCTGCACCCCCCCGGCCACCCCAGGTCATCCGCGCACGGTTTCTGTGAGAATTCTTCGGTTGCCTGCCAGTGCCTAGGCCTTCAGCACCAAACGCACGAGCGGCTGATGGAGCTTGCAACTGGGCGCGGCGTTCGTTGAAAAGTAGCGTTGGTAGAGGTCGGTATGCCCCAGTCCGCCCAGCCATCAACCTCTTGCGGGGGCAGTCCGTTGAGGCTGCATCGCCTGCGGGGATCTGGCTCCCACCACGCAGAGATACGATCTGGGGAAGAAGGTTCGAGCACGGGGCGTGTGTGGCTCAATTCTGGTCTGGTACAACCCCACATCCTGCCACAACTGGCCGGGCCATCAAGCTCTTCACGACCCCACAGCGCCATTGCGGCCGGCCGTCGAAACGCCGACACAGGAGCCCACTCTATATACACTGCCGTCAACTGGCATCCCGCTTCTATGAGCACTCAAACGCGCTGCTGTGCGTCCAACCCGAAGTGCGTGCGTGACAACCCCCCACGCCAAATTGGACAACGAAAAAGCACATGGCCATGCCGCTGATCAGCGGCAGGAGCGCCCATCTTCTGGCATCCCGCTGCGGGGTGATCGGGAGTGTTGGCGCTCCTTGAACGCTTTTACTTTCCCGCAGACTGAAACGGTTAGCTTTTACTTCCCAACCAGATGCTTGCTTAGAGGATGACATTGCAGACCCACCGCATATTCCCACACCTCCCGCCATCCTCTGGTACAAAAAACTAGGTCGTGGGGGGCGAGCTCGGCCACCCTTAAAAGCCATCGCGGATGGGATGAATAATCATCACCTCCTGTCTCTCCGCTTCAAAGCTATCAAACCCTTATCGTCACGGGACACGAACTCGTAGAACATGCCATGAACCAGCAAAGTATTGTGACAAAAGTGCTCTCCATTCAATTGGAATTTACCGAAGGTTGTTGGGGCAGTTTTAACGGTTTTTGGGGACCAGCAAATTAGCTCAATCAATACATTCCAAATTCTTGTACACGAAAACATCATAGTGTCATTTGGGCGGGGGGCCTGGCCCGCTGCCACCACGCACTCTGCACGGGATGGAAGTTCATCGGTAAATCGATGACTCCAGCGGGGCAAGGCTCGGTGTCATTCCATTCCCCTTATCGTAGGGGCATTTGGGGAACACTGATCAGTCCAGCCCTGGCTCCCGCTCTTGAGAGCTGACGCCATCGCAAGGTTTCCAGAGACAACGCGGTAACGCCAATTCCCGTTCCCATCGATGCGGGAGCGGTCGCTTTCGAGCCGGTACCACCAGGCGAGCAGCGGCGGAGGTCCGGTGCCCGTCTTGGCGTGTCTGATGCCCCAGTACCTGGGAAGAGGCGCCTCTGTGCGCTTCGGCTCGGACTGCCCAAGGCCGATCAACTGCATCGTCGGGGCACTGGAACCATTGCCACCACGGGGAGCCACCGGGCAGGCCACGGCATCGGCGCCCCGCGAGCTTCTCGCCGATCAACTCGCGCAACAGAATCCGGGCACATCCGTTCCCAATTGGGCCCAGCGCTGGTCGGCTGCTGATCGGGGCGGGCCAACCACTGCCGGGGGCTCGGAGGCTCTTGGAAGCCCAGCCGGAAACGCCGCCGGCGCGCTCGCCCGATGCTCGAGTTAGCTCGTTTGGCGCGCTGGTCGCTCTGGCCAGCGGCCCCCTAGCCTGGGCGGGACCCCACGCGCGGATCTGGGCGTCTCTCTGGCCTGGGCAAGCGGCGGCGGGTATTCTGTACTCGGTGCCTGCTGACACTCAACTGGAGCAGCTCAGCGGCTTCACAGTGCATCGCGCGCCTGCCCATCGCACGTGGGGGGAATGCTTCATTGTGCGCCGGATCCCGCCTAGCATCAAGCCGCGCCCTCACAGAAGAGGGCGCGCTCGCGATCCGTACCCCTGCGGACTCCAGCAGCCCAGGACTGGGCCGATAGGCCGGCCTTGGCGGTTGGTAGCGGCAGCCATTGGGGCCCAAAGGCATCCACGGCGCCGCTACCCTCCAGATCAAATCGATCCACCACTGCGAACTCATCGGGCCACCTGTTGGTCCGCCGGCTGAGAGTTCCTTGGCTCAAAGCGCCACAGCCGACCCGCAGGCATGGGGGCCCTGCTTCCTCTGGGCGCATACAGGTGCGGGCAGTGTCACGACGGCGACGACTGCCTTGCGATGCTCTCGGGGCTCAGTTGGCCACCTACTGCAAGCGAGGACGCATGAAGTCCGGGGGCAGCTGATCGACCGACAGGCCCGCGCAAACCGCCGACTCGGGGCCATCCGACAACTCGTATTGGGCTGCGGATCCCGTTCGGATCAGCCAGCCAGACGTGGCGTCGAAACCTCGGTCTAGCCACGGTCCGAACCACTCCAGACCGCGGGCTCGGCAGTTCTCCACGCCAACTTCTCCAGCGGCTCGGGCACTGTTGCGCAGCCAGCCTCCCTGCGTGGTGGACATCCACCAGCCGCGGTGGCCGCAAGCTGGTTCACCAGCTCATGGCCGCCACGTTCGGGTCTGTGTTAATCACTGCCGGCCTCAAAGCGGCTGGTGGCCAGAAACCATCAGCAGGGGCCCGGCGACCGGGTGCCGTTTCCATGCGCCAGGACCGTGCGTTGACCGGCATCGGCCACCAGCACCTGGGCTGCGTGCCATCATGCTGCCCAATGGCCAGCCCTCGGCGGCGGCGCTTGCTGAGCGGCGGTGCGCCTGGTGCAAAGAGGCATGGCCACAAAACCTGGCTAACTGTCATCATCACCACCACGCGTCCGCCCAACCGCTGCCTGAACCTCACCGCCGGGAACCAGCCACCTCAGCGAATCAAGCAAAGGGCACTTAATTGAGCGCACGATCAAACGGACGCTTCACTCCCCAGGGCACCCAGCCGCTCGGGCATTGCTGCACAGGGCTTCTGGCGCGTCGTTGACAGAACCCATCTGGCGTTTGCCGACGGCCACAGCGCGACGGCAGCGGGCGCTCTTCGCTTTCTCCCATCGGCAACCTAGGGCACCAGCGGGCTTTGCTCAGGGCCGACGATTCGGGGCAGGGCATCGCCCAACCACCGTCCAGCTGGCCCAGCCGGTCAGACGCCCGGCCAAGACGGGCACCGACAGGTTCAGTGTTGAGATCGGCTTTGAGGCCTTGGCCAGCTGCGCCCACTGCCGACCGCTGGGGGCCAGGTGACATCGTCGACCCTGCCGCGCGTGCCGGCACTGGGCCTTCACTCACTTACTGCGCCCGATCTCTTTCCACAGGCTGGTCCCAGTCTTCGGCGGCCTTTTGCTTCGTCCTGATCTGCGTGCGCAGCGCTGTTCTAATCTTGGTAAGAAGCATCTGGGAAACCTGGGTGCGACCTTCCTAGCGGCTACGGTGGCCATATCAATCAGCAATGCGCCGGGGGGGCGATCCGGGTTAGGGCGCCTTTGGGGCGCCGTTCCAGGATGCCAGTCAGGCACCAGCAGGGGACGCCAGCCGATATGGCAGGCGGCAGCTTTCTTCGGCGCCCTCTGTGTCGGGTGAATCAGTAGGGCGTGCTGGGGTTTGATGGCCCACAGCGCCCAGAACGCACCGGTCCCGGGTGCAATCGGCGCAACCTCACCGCACGCAAGGCCATGGGCCGATCACGATACTGGCCCACCACGGCGGGCACCTTTCATCCAAACGACGCGGCTGATTCCGGTGGGTGGCTCGTAATTCCACCTGCTGGCTTGGCGAAAGCCTGGCTGGACTCGACGATTTTGTGGAGCGGTCGGCCTTTGATAGCACCCCCAGCCTATGAGGCCCGCCAAATCACCCCGGTATCGAGTCCCCGAACTGACCTTTATCTCAAAGCCGCCACACGGGTGGCATTATCTGGTTCTGCAGGGTGCCAGCAGCGGCCAGTCGGCGGTGCGTACTGCTGGCATGGCCCGGAGCTGCCCTCGACCGATCACCCACCAGGCCTCGACACTCTCAGCGGCCTTGCAAGGCTCCGGAGATTGGCCGCGGCCAGATCGTGATGATTGCGAGCCCCTTTTGATCCACTCGCAGATGGCGCCGGTCGGTTCCCTGCAGCCCCGTGGCCAGCCAGCTGCTGCCTGGTCGGAAACGGATGGCAGCGGCTCACAGGTCACCCCCGACCGCGATGAAATCCGGAACGGAATCGTGGCTGACCCTGAAGCCACAAGACCCCCCAGCGCGCCAGCGGTGGCCCAGTGCCCGCTCTCAGCCTCCAGCGGTCGTTGCCACGGGCAACTCGCGGCAATTGCCTCAGGGGCCACCGGCGATCCCCAGTGGCTGCATACACGCCTTCATCTCGGCTGCGGGCCTACTGTGTCGGCTGTGATCGCCGGCTCGCCTTAGGGGCGATCAGCGGCACACTGCATATTATTGGACCAATTTCCATCCCGATTTAGATGTGTTTCACGGGTGCACACCCGTGAAGCAAGGTAAACATCAAGGGGGGAAATCTCCTTTGATTCCCCAGCTCCTGCGTTCCTAGTCTCCAAACAAAGAAACGCAGACGCTGAGAATAAGTGAAGAGGGGCCCTTCGGGGGCCCTTTCTTGGCTCATGTTGTTCGCAATGAGACCCGAGCGCCCTCAGCGCCAAAGAGCCGCCAAGAGACGGGCCTGGCTGATGCCCCGCTCAGCGGCGGCCTGGCGCATGCCGAACGTTCGGCCTCTGGTCCGCCAGCGGAAGTTGGGGCCGGAAAGCCGGGGTTAACTGCTGTCATCCTCCATAAAGTAAACGCACCACCCAAAGATTAGGCGTCATGAAGATTCACCTCGTATTGCTGATCCCAGCCCGAGGGCTCGGGGGCTCAACGTCATCGCCCGCTGGCCCGCACGGGGCATGAAGAAAATCGCGCTCGGCGCAGAAGCCCGGATCCGAATGGCAGCAGCCCCCGAGTGTCCTGGTGGAGAGGGAGCGGCGGGTCCCATGGGCGATAGCGGGCTTGATCACAGCCAATAATTAACGGTGCCAAGTTTGTCTCGCATCCCCTGGCTCTTTCGGGATCGCTATCATCGCGGCGGGCGCTCGATGACCAGCCTTGGATCGGGAGTCAGATCGAGCGCTCGTTCCAAGAAAAACCCTTGCAAACACTGGAAGCGGCATTTGGGCCCAGGGCCGAAAACTTGACCAAAGTCCACTGCGAAACCGAAAGTCAAAGAACCAGCAAAAACCCAGTCCAGTCGCGTGAATCTGCGCATCGGGGGCAATGTTCCGGTCAACGTACGCCAATCAGGGCCCCTTCCAGCAGGCGTGAGCGATGCTGAAGGCCCTCGACCGAATCGAAGACAAAGGAAGCAAACCCCCCCCGAAGAACCCACAATGGATACATCAAACTGCAACGGTGGTACCTAAACCATGGGAATCTCGCCTCAACCCTCAGAACAAAAAAGCCAGCGACCAAGACCTACAGCGAGTGCCACCGGAACAACGGGACTGGGTCTATAACAGCAAGACCTGAACCGTTTTGGGGTGCGGTGCGCTCACCGGCTGTTTCACTCATACCCAAGTCCGATCCCATCTCAAGATCAGCGAATCGCTTCAAGAATTGCCCCCTATCAAGCCGACACGTGCCACTCCGTAACTAGCGCTACACTGGGGGGGCAACTCCCCCCGGTTTCAATGAAATTTTTCACCCTCTCATCAACACGCCGGGGCTTGAGACATGACCAAATGCGCGGATAACAGCGAGCCGCAAGCTGATGTAAACGGATGAGCCCGCCGCCACAAGCGGGCCAATTCAGCAAGCTGGCAATTCACTGACACCCTCTACTAAAGGAGAAGACCTTGGCGGTTGCAGAGAGGTTGGTGCCTGCATCCGAAGGAACAAAACGCCTGGAGCGCGCCGGACCATTCAACAGTGGTTGCTGGAACCGCGCCAATGCGCACGGGGAGCTCAAACTGCCTACTGCGCGGAGCGGGCGTTCCCGAGCAGGTGGAGCGTCTGGGCGCCAGCAGCCCAGATGCAATGCCAAGCCGTGCTGGACGGATGGCCGACAGAGGACTCGAAAGCCCCGCCAGGCCAGCGAGAGATCAAAGCCCCCAAAAAGACTCACGCAAAAAGGCCATGGCAATGGCGCCCTTCCTGGTGCTGCGAAATAAAGTGGACCTCTCTCGTAACCGGAAGCTGACCCGCACCGCGGCAACCCGGAGGCAGATCGGGGAGCTGAACGCGAGCGGAATGCCGCGGCGCAGACTGTACGCCTGCGCTAGATCGGCATCACCCGAAACCCACAGGCGTCTGGGGTAAGCTTTGGGGGATGGACGGCTAGACCGCCGAAAGGCAGTCACGCCTGGTTGGTCACCGGCAATAGTTGTTTTTGTTTTTTTCTAGTTGTCTTCGATTGTTTTTGTGTTGTGTGTTGCGAGGAGGAACGGCCACGGATCCTGCTCACCGCAACACCGGGAAAGTAACTCCTCGCGCCGGCCAGGACAGAATCGTGCGCGCGGCTGATCAAGGTTTTATCGGCTCGAGACACTCTAACCGGTCTGCGCAGTCGTCACGCCATGCCACCGACGGCCGGGCCCGCCTCCGGCACGAACCCGCGTCTCGGTGCCTGGGCGCCTGGTGCGGAATCGCCCCACATGCCTCTGTTCCGCGGACATCCACGCTATCTGCGCCACACGGGCGAGCCGTCGTGGCTACCTTCGACTGGTGTTGATTCTTGAGCCGCAAGGTGTGCCTGGACGTGGCCGAGCGAGAAGACCCAAGTCGCGCTGACTGGGAGCCGGCCTGCCTGCCGACGCATCTCCCGCCCAATCCGGGGATTTGGGCCCACGCGGCCCTCCGCTTGGATCTCCACGCCGATAAACGGCAACGCGATAAGAGCGGCCACCCTGGAACCCGTCTGGAGAGCGGCTCGGCTCAAGTCCTTCCCAGCCCAGGTTCCAAACGACACCCCTACTCGAATCTCTGTTCCGCACGATCAATCGTCCGATACCCCAACCAGCCCATTCGCCCAACAAGAACGAAGCCTGCGAGTGGGGTACGCATTCGTGATGGTACAACCACCGGCACCCGGCCACACGCCAATCAATTCGCACGCCCACCACGCCACAGCGGGATGGCCACAGCAACTGCACAGCGCCCGATGTTTACGGAGAAAGCCCGTCAGACCCATCCAAGACGCTCGGAGCCAATCCACGGCCTGTTGGCGTAACCCAAGAAGTCTGGATCAACAAACCACCTCAGAAGAGCAGAACCGGACCCTGGCCTACATCAATGAAGCCGCCTAATGCACTAAAGGTACACTTTCTTGAAAGTCACCGCCGCTGCTCAGCTCATCCCCATGGGCCATTCCACCACCCATGGAATCCACCGAAGCTGGGCCAGCAGTTCTCCGCTCGACCTCCATCGGCCGCGGCCCCATTGCCGGCGAACTCTTAGCGAGCTCCAACCACATCACGCGGGCCCAGCCGGTGTCAGTGGGGGACGCCCAAAGTCTGGAGCCGTCCTGGAGCTCCAAGTCTATATTCCCCGTCGAGCTAGCCAGTCCAAGCGCTTGCTTCTCATTTTGGGCTTCTACGCCCGCGGGGATCAGTGAGTGCTCCGCATTCCTCGATCTCTGGGCCTGTTCCAGGCTGCAGGAAATCGGTTGAGCCACGGGCAACTTTAAGTTCCTCGAATCGGGCAATCTGGATCGACTGGATCTGTGCCATCCCTTTTTTTAGAAAAACATGGCCATACAAAATAAAAGCAGACTGGAAAAGAAAGAACAACCCGGGGGCCTATAGAGAAAGCCAAACCGCCATGCAAAGTATTCCCTGTCGGGATAAGAAAGCCCTGCAAACCCCAGAAACAGGGACCCTTCCTTGATCCTTACTAATGAAGAAAACCATAAAACAGTGGTGGCACCTGTTCAACCGTCTAACTGCTCAGTCAAAAAGGAAAAGGAAACCCTTACCGCTTAAGATAATCAGCCACACGCCTGATATTTCCTCGGCCTTACAAATAATTTTCCAAAAAAAAAAACCTCTATGGTCTTTTTTTGCGGGCGCTTTTTCTAATCCTCCTTCTTCTGGGCCTATTTAATTGGATATACATGGTAATGGTCCATGAAAAAACCAATCCAGTTAATGACATTCTAACAGATAGTCAACCTCTAATCCCCTAATGGTCTATCTTTTTATTACTATTTGGATGTAAATCGTAATTGAGCCAAAAACTGAGATACTTCATCAGCTAATCATGTCCCCTGAGTCTCTCTTGATGGCTCCAGGTCAACATTCCGAGCCAGCGGCGGCGCATCGTCCGGCCACGCACGGGGGAATTCCCCGCCATTGCGCACCCAGAGCCAGCCGACCTCCGCCGTGTAAGGAGCCCGTTTCAAGGCGACCGGCCCCCTTAAGGCCGCAGGACGGCGAGCCAATTGCGGAGCCCCTCAGGCACGGCGCAGGTATTCTGAGCCGCCAGGACGCCCTTCAGGTGTCAGGGCCCTCCACTGGCAAGGTTTGCCCCCGTCTGGACTGCCGGGCAGGCGTCCAAGCCCGACCTGTACCCTGATCCAGGAAGCTCACGGCGAACGGCTGGCCCCAGCCCGCACTCTTGCCCGGGGGCTCGATCCGGCGATCTTCACGGCTTGGAATGCGGTCGATCTCGGACGCTCGGACCCCAACCAGGGCCGGAGAGCTGCATCCCGTCCAAGACGCTAAGATCGCTCAGAACATCGGGAGCGCCCTCATAGGCCTGCAGGAAACCGCAACAAGCCCACCTCCAGGTCAGGCGCGCTCCAAACACGATTGGAGCGAAGTCCAGGAGAAAATGACGGCCTAGGCTTGCGCCAACGATCACGGCGGCAGCGCCAGCTTTGGCCGGTGCGGG
>Ga0163217_1090680_pt1 | contig 10686 bp, 6 predicted proteins | sample SynspAceP_FD_185933 | JGI IMG/M metagenome (GOLD analysis project Ga0163217, IMG submission 185933) | Saline lake microbial communities from Ace Lake in Antarctica - Synechococcus sp. Ace-P (PacBio error correction) | ecosystem: Environmental > Aquatic > Non-marine Saline and Alkaline > Saline ...
AATCGGTCCATCATCCCCCACCGGGCAATGCGATAGAGAGCACGGATGGCGAATATAGATGGCTTTGCAATTGTCACCAGTGCAGTCGATCAGGGCATAGGTCGATATTCATTTAGAAATCGCTGTTGTCAGAGTGGTTAGCTCATAGCGCGGAAATACATCATGATATAGGCTTATCACCCGGAGAGGTACGCCGGTGAGTGGTTGGAGAGTGGGTTGGCACCAAGAGACACGCGAGAAGGAATCATCGCAAGACATGCAACGAGCCTGTAGCGTCGTCACGAGTACTTCTGTAATAGAGTAATGTAAGGTTTGGCAAAGAAATGTAGGAATTATCCACATTTTCAAACGTCGAGAAGCACACCGGTTCCCTTGAACTGATCAGTATGTGTGACCTCGACCCCTTAGGGATCAGCAGTCTCTGGAGAGTTGAGCCGACGATCTCGCTATCAAAATCTGTGTAAGTTCGATTCTTGCACATTAGGGCAAGTCATAAGGCCGGATTGTGTCCGCATCACAATTGGGGTGGAATTTCGGTAAACTATGCACCACTTTTTCCTGAGCAGTAGATCTATAAGTATATACGGTTCTAGTACGCACCTTTATCCCGGGAGGTTATGATATGACTTTTGGTCGTTACCAATTTTTTTGCCTGTTCTCCTGAGATCTCATAACTGGTGGCGCACCTTTCTCTCGGGCTCCGTACAAGAGCTGCTCGATTTTTATAGTCTTGCAACCGTTTCTCGAGTTTTTGAACGCGGTTATAGTCGCACCTTTTTCCGACTTCGAGACTCCACGACGATACTTTTACTTTAGTACGCAATCCTTATAACATACGCCAACAATGAAGAACTGGTCGCCACGCACATTTTTCTGGACCTGGGAGAGTCTCAGCTGTGATTAAGATTCGAACTCCTGTTTTGTTAGATAAACACGTCACCAGTATCTGGTGCAACCTTCTCTAGGTGTCCTTACATTCTGCAGATCACTGTATGTAAATGTTAATAACAGCGGGAATCGAAGAATACGAATCTCGACATGGTACGTTTTATAGGATTAGCTGAACTGGTCCTTAACCTTACTGGCACGAGAGATTTTTATGAAAATGGGCGAGCAAGCCAACGCTGTCGGAGGGCAACCATCCAAAGGAGGCTTTGAGACCAGATCCCCGGCCAGCGCGGCGGTGGGCGTACCCAGGCTGGCCCTAGGCGAGACAGCAAAACGGTCGGGGCAAAACAGTTGATGGCTTCTCTAAAGGTGGGATTTTAATTGTGCGCTGAAGTATCCTGAACGGGACTCTTCCGCTAAGGAGCTCAAAGCTACTAGCCACGGCCGGGCTAATGTCGATATTAGTTCGCAAAGTTGAAAGAGTAGGCTCGTCAGTATCGGCCTACCGCAGCGGGGCCTTTCTTGGACGAGGTCTGAGCTGGGTTTAGGTCGTCTCAGCTCGACGGCCCGGCAAAATGGCTGCGCGATGAAGGGGTACACTGATCATTAGGGGTGACAGCTTCACCATCGGTAATATACGACATCAGAATGAGAGAAGCCGGGAATTACCGAATACGTTTTGTCGGCCTATCTCGTCTGCGCTTTAACCGATCCTGCAGCATTCTCTCCTATCGTGTGATGAGTTTGATACAGCTACTGCTTTCTGCCTGCTCCGTACTGGTAATCAGCCAGAGGACGGAGTCTTTGGACAGTTTTTCGCAGTAGTTTGCCCTTGCCTGGATGAAGAGAAGAGATACTTGTTTTTCCGTGTAGTTAGCGTCATTCTTCTCCGTGGCCTCCGATATCGAAGGCCCGATTCTGAGAGATGGCTTTTATAGCTACGCGAGATGTACTTCGCAGTCTGACTATCCTGTTCGGATTCTTGGTAAGAAATTACATTCTGATCGTGTGACCGTTCTTGAGCATGCGATGGGTAACGAAGCTTATAGACAATATCGTCTTCAAGCCAGAACTTTCAAACACCGTAGGCGTCTCAAAGCACTGGTGAGCCCCTGCTATTTGTCCAGGTTTCAACGGACATGCATCTCCAGCCCTTCCAGTTGGGTGCAGATTGCCGAAAGACCTGAACGGACGGGCGTAAACACAGAGATACGAAGGTGTCGGAATAATACTGCTCCGCTGATTGTGGCGCTTAGGCTGTTCAACTCTGCTACCAGCTGTTCTTATCTCGGCTTGTTGAAGACATCGTTTGTGCGCATATACCAGTCGTCCATCCTCCTTCAACGCCGACTTCCGAGTAGCTATCCACAACATGAGCTCGGGCAGAATAATCGCTGGGGCGCCCATGCAATAGAGCCTGCCGACTTGCCCGCTTCTTCATGCCTGCTTGTAAAACTACGCAATGCAAAGTACATAACACCCTCCTTATTCTGCGAATGGAAAGATTGTAGGTGCAACTATAGTTTCATTTGGCGGTTTATCCTAGATCATTTTTCTGGATGGAAATGGATCTCAAACAGTCTTTTGGCGTCGCATGCACGGCAATTACGGGAGTTAAAGAGAAAAACTTTCCCAGGAGGAATTTTCAGACGTGAGCAGTCGAGACCTACATGAGCTCTTCTGGAGCGAAGGACTGAAGTCGCCAACACATCGACAAGATCGAGCAGATATCGCAGGTTTGGAGGTCACATCCCAGTATCGTAATGGTTCGCAAACGTACGCTGGAGGCGGAGCCAGAGATGAAACTATTCGAGGCGCTCTTTGAGCGGATTAAATCGATCTCGAATGCTGGTGTTTGAACAGCACCTGCACCCAACTACTGGCGGGAAATCTGCACCCATTTATTGGGTTATCCAGGAATCCGTAGACCGAATACCTGGCATTCGATTGACCGAAAGCGAGATCGGTGTCGCCTAGGCTGACGACTGCGCTGCCTGGAACGAACAAGGCGTCGGTAAGCGCTGGCTTTTTTGTGTGGTACATTTCGCTTCTGATTCTGCTCTCGTGATGCTCCCTGGGTATCAACAGAAGAACCGCAGCACGCGCCGGCAACGAACGCTGCCACCCGCTTTCCTCGGCCTGCGCACGCGGTATATGCGGCGCATAGGCGGACGCATATTTCACAAACGTCGAGACACATGAGCAAACAAAGCTGCAATCAAGCAAGAAGAAACCAAATCCTTCGACAAAAACCTGTGGGGACACCGCGGACAAGCTGCGTGGCAAGCGTTGAGTCTTCCGAATACGGAAGCACGTGGTGTTGGAGCGCTGATCTTTCCTGAAGTTCGTCAGCGACACACTTCGGACGCGCCGGCAGGAGGGAAACAAGGGGGCGCGGAGCCGCCCCCCTGATCGATGAGGGCCAGGGCAATTATATGTCGAGATGGTTTTCCGAAAGTCTTCTATCACCATGGCAGACACGCGAATGCGCGTTGTTCTACCTGCCGGACGGAATGCGCCTGGTTAGAAGATCTATATCCTCACTCTGGGGTCCAGAATGTCTCTAATTGCCAAGCAGTGATGTAGGGTCCCGGAGAGAGTCAGATCCGAACACAGCGCTGCACACGGTCGATGTAAGAGAGCAGCGCACATCGCGTGTGTTGCTGCGCGTCGCGACGCTCGCCGACAATTACTTTTCCCCGCCTAGGGGCTGGAATTCCGCCAAGCTGTGCGCAGAGACACTGTCTGATCGGAAATATCGCATCGATCTTGACAACATCATGCACACCGTCGAACGCAAACGACAGGAGCGTAGAGTCTATGGTTTGTTCACTGGTGTGGTACGATGTACACTCTATATATAGGGCCAAACTCAATTTTTTGGCTTGTGTCCACTGTTACTTTTCTTAGGGGGAATCAGAGGGCAAGGGCGGTGGCGAGTTTCTATAACGCCCAAGTGGTGGTCAACCTGATCGCGCGATGAACTAGATTTGAGCGATCTGATGGCCCGTTAAAGGGGAGCCTCGGGGGAAAAAGAGAAAAAAATAAAACCGGAAAAAAGAGCCTGCTGCGGCTCGGGCGGCATGTCGTATGGTCTCAGTGCGATACTACACGTTCCATAACTCTGATGAATTCGCGTCTAGGTTGGCAAACACTAAGACATAGTACATTGTCTGTCAGTGGTAAGTGTACTCAACGTTGCAGGAACGACCGCACACCGATACACGTATATTAAGCGATTGGCGATAGACCTAGAGAATCGGGTGGCCATGAAGAGAGGCAGAAAACAAATACGAGCCGGAAAGTGGGCGAGACAGCTCGCGGCTCCAGTCAGAAACTCTTTATGATATATTATTCTGTACAAAGGATGACTTGAATGAGCAACTACCACTCTCGTGCACCATAGAAGTCGCTGAAAACTCTGGTATACTGTATACTTGTATATGTCAAATATTCAGCGCAAGCACAACCTATACCCGCCGCACGTCGGAACGTCGCTCTGACACGCGAATTAAGGCGGCGCCACTTCAACAGACCGGTGTGTAGCGAAACATAGATATAGATAGAGAGATAGTAGAGATATAGGACCTATTTGAATTAGTTTGGACGATATCGGACCGCATTCACCGCCCTTATACGCGGAGGGCCATAACATGCTCAATCACATACGTCGTTATCTACCATTGTGCACATCCCCTGGGATCTTGCGCCGACTCATATTGGCGAAATACAGGTACCGCCGTATTTAGTGTCTGGCCAAAACGGCTTTCATGTAGCATGTGAGCTGGGATCAAAATTACGCCAAGAAGCGTGTAGCAGGGCGTGGATCCGAAACGCCAGATGTAGCAGATAGCTATCATACGCTACGACACTCTTGCAATGACTCGTTCACCTGGGCCCCGGCAGTGTTAACTACTTCCAGAGCCAACAGCAGATTAGGTGTGCCAGTGGTTTTAGGTTACCAATAAGCGTATCCGACGCAAGGAAACACTCATAGCGCGCCCACACTGATATCACCGAAGCCGGCATCACACAGCTTTCTTACTTTTGGTTACAGGTTACCCATCAACCGGTGATAGAGCGCACGCCAGGAGACAGAGAAGAATTTCAGTTGCCTCACTGTTGGATCGAGCCCGCGCAACAAAGGCAAGTATGATACTTCGATCTAACCGTTCGCATTCGCCACAGGAACTGACTCATACCAGGACGTACTTCAACCTAGTTAGCCTGTAAGCTTCTCACATACTCAATAGACCATGAGACGTCTAGGAAGCCTGCAGTTTGACGGTGCCAGCGCGGTTTTACGAATACAGTACCATCGCGATTTGATAAATTCCGCTTCATAGAGAACTTGGTGTGAGAAGATCATAAGGGCCAAACAGACTATTTGCTACATGCAAGCTCCTGCTGCCGCTATCGCTGGGCGCGTGCGCGAGATGTGGAAGATGATGGTGTGCTTTTTGAAGGAGAAGATGGGCTGAAGCTATAAAGTCGACAGTTCGTGTACTAAAGAGGGGAGATGCAGGATTCGTGTGCAATCTGGAGGGTAATTATATGGGAGAATCTGGAGGGGTTGGTGTTACTCGGAGAGTAGAGATGGGTATCTGAATACAGATGAAGATGAGATATACAATTCATTTCGATATTGTATCAGAATATTTTGGCCGCGCTACTCACATTCATAACCGGGAATTTGGACGGACAGGCGTGGATTGTGGTACTTCGGAGCAATAACATCAAAGGGCGGCCGCTGGACCTATCTTCCCCTAGCTATACAAACTGAGGCTGGTTATGCCTGCGGCGAAATCAAACGCGCGATTCCTTCAGAAGCGCGACCTCAAACGTTTATACCCGCTGCGAGGAGAGGCGAACCATTACTCTAGTAATTATAGGAGATGAGTCTGTCATATACTAGGGCCGCACATCCTCACGGCATTGTCCGCAATGAACTTATGGAGGGGACAGATTGTGACAGCAGGTATATAGGTATTGTCTTGAGAAAGAATGGGACCTTTAGAGACCCGCCTGTGTGCAATGTTCACTGAGTTCATGTTTCCGAGAGAATCCTTTATACATAGACGCAGAGCTGTCTCTCTACATACCTGTCAAGCAGAGAAATGTTCAGTTAGGACGTGAAAGAGGTAACTGGCACTTAAATGTGAAGCCATACAGAAGAATCCGCTGTATTTTTAGAAAGAGACGTATGTTCCTTAGAGAGCATTATGTCAAGTTAGGCAGACAGCTTAAGCTGATCTTGAGAATCGTCACAGATACAACAGTGAAGGTAGCACTAACGGCATAAACAGGTCGGAATGTACTCTATTGGACTGACAAGATTACGCAACTCAACACGCGATGAGATGAGAAGCCACTACGCTCGAGCCATGGCGCAAGTGCATTCGTTTCAACAAGCTGGTTATTGTGGATTTTCGCATACCTTGAGTGATTCGACATACCACTGGTGCGCCTGGCTGCCGGAACAATGCGATTTCCGGAAGTACATCGACCCGCTCCGCGCGAAAGCGCCCGCGCCAAGGCCGCCAAGCGGCTATCACCTGACGGCCCCACCATTTGCAGCTGCCCGGCGCCCTAATCCGACATGCATAGTTTCCTAGGATGAGCAGCTATTCATATACGTGTATTAGCCACGTGACACGGATCTCCACACCAGACAGTGCATAGTGGTCCTCTCAGATAGAGGTGCCGCGAGGTGGAGTGCGTCTGCCAGCACTATTACAGTTTCCAGCGACTAATATCGGTACAATGATTGAATTACTATCTCAAAGTGTTAAATTTCAGCGCTCAGCGAACATATATGGGCAATACGCACAAGATCAAGATAATAGCTGAAGTTTGTATAAGTCGAGGGCGCACTAGCTCGTGCTGAGAATAGAACGGCTCAACAGAGACTGATGATATATTTATGTGGTCACAGGTACTCGCCTATTGCATAGGTCAGGCATGTCGAATTGTCTTAGTAACCCGACGAACGTGTTTTATTAGGCTTCGCGGTCATTACATGAGCAAAGCTAGACACCAATGCGATACAGGTAAAAGCCGGTCCTCCTCCGTTTTGTGGTATACGGATATCTTCCTCTGGACTTGGAGGAGACGAGATCAAGGATAGCCCTGTGGCATTGAGGTTACACATCAAGCACGCTCTATACGTAATGGTTTGGCGCACTGAACCATAGAGATAAGAGTAGAGGTAATCAGGCTGCACTGATGACATCGCCTGTCACTATTAATGTGTCTAGCTACTGCCTACACTACTGTATTAACTTGGCTAATGGATGTAGAACGGAATAGAGCTAACACGGTGCGATGCGAGAGAGCACAAATATAATCATAGTTGCGCTAGTCCTTACTGGGCCAGTTGGGTTGTCCTAGGCACCATGATGTGTTTGGGTCGATGCAAGGACTGCGGCTATGCGGCGTCAGAGCCGACAATGATATATGTTGTCGATAGTTAGATTTGTTTGCGTACACAGAGAACGCGAAGAAGTTCTGCATCTCTGCTCAACAACTGGTGATTGTGTTTAAATAAATATCCTTGTATTGGGCTGGAAGGGTCAAATATGGAGGTGGAGTGGAAATTATAAAAGACGCAGCTTTGATTGCCGACTGGTTTCCGACGATAAGGGAGACGCGGAATATAGGGGTCCTTATCGGATAAAAACTTTATAATTCCCCTCCCTCTAATCAAATTAAAGATATTCAGGCACACGTATCAAACAGCATCACTAATATCACCATTCTCATATAACATCAACATAAACGAGATATAACGGAGGACCTAGGTACCTCCTAGTAGTGCTCAACCTTATGCCCTTGAGATAAAGAGCGGTTGACTATCGAGCGCTTTTCACACATCCAAAATGTAGATCTCCATCACTAATGATTATATTCATATAGGGATAATCGCAAATACCTAGGCATGTAATAGCAACTGAGATTAATACTAAAATAATTAAATAGATTTCGGCTCATGAGTTGGCACTGAGACCCGATAATCCTAGTTCAAGCATTTCTACATATACAATATTATACGCCGCACTATATAGGTTAACGATAAATGTATCCTCTGTTAATATGTATTGGCGCTGTGATATATAGTAATAACCATATTACATGACCCATACCATAACCTGGCCATAAAGATGCCAACTGCTTATTGTGAAGCACCTAATAAATATGCAGAAGAGAGATAAATATTAGAAATAACAGTAAATAAATTATATTTGTATATTTTAGTCTATGTTTTTCTTGTTCATAGAGTCAACACTATATTCCATTCTCTGAGAAGTGACGCAATACTTAGTAGGTGTGTAAGTTATCTATAATGTTGAATTTGTACAATCTTGCTTTATGAAATAATTTATTCTTCATGTTTCTGCCTCAACTTTCCTATTGGTTTTTGTTATATACTTTTGCGTTTACTAAATCCGACATGTGCGTTATCAACACCAACCACTAAAAATTCTGGTTCTCTAGTGGTCACCTTACATAAATATTGCGCAGGAGCACTAAAAAGATATTGACTCAGACAATCAAGATAATGAAGCTATATGATGTTTAGCTTCATCTTGGAAAATTAATTGATATAGACATGATGGCGAAACCTTCTTGACATGCAGGATGCGGAATAGTGGCTAGGGGTAAACAGAATGGAGATTCTATCTTAAAAGATTACGAAGTGATATATGCTCTGATAAGAAAGATTGGACTGACGCTCGAACTTGCTAGAATTATGATGAAGGAATAGCTAGAAAAAAGTTAATGACTTGGCGCAGTAGACGACTATTAGAAGCATATATATTAAAGCCAATATGCGTCTAATATGTGAGAGACACGCCGAGCACAAGGATGTAATGTGTTAATTAATCTTATTAAGAATTTGTAGATATTGCATCTCATAAAAGTAATGTTCACACACTTGCTTACTAAAGGAAGGAAGAGAAAGAAGCTAAACAATGTGCGCGTGTCACTTGTTGCATATTATATACCTTTATCGCCTACGAGTGTTCTTGCATGTTGCATCTGTGTATCAACCACTGATGGGGACTGGGGCTATTTATATAGAGTTTTAATGCCGCCGATTAATTGTGCTCTCTTTGCCATTTTGTTGCAAGATCCGTGCAAGTCAAGTATTCCACATATTTAATGCGTGGCAATCATGATTGAAAATCAAGATCCAGTGTAATAGTGCCTGACCATAGGTTAACCTAGGAAGCGCAGTGGGCGGTAGTGCTATCGGTCACATGACCTATTAATCACCCACTATACGACCAAAAGGAGCTGGTTCCCCTGTAAAAAACTCGGCGTGACCTCTACTGGTCTTGTAACCCTTTATGGAAAGGTACTCCAATACGAGCCTGAGTGCCGGAGAAGTGAGCTTCGCTTAAGACGGACATTGCGAGCCGAAGAGGGCTCCTTATGTTATCGGTTCCCATAACGCATCCCGGATGCAGAAGAATTTTTATTGATGCAAATGGAAAGCAGTGGCCAGTATAATGTGAGGAACATAGAAGTCCAATGTTTCATCCTCAAGTATGACATGACTGATGAATTTTTAATGATAACAAGCAGGAGTAATCATAAATAACGAGCCAAGCCCTATACACCAATAAGATTTTGCCCTGTCCATGATTCCGACCTTCTAAACTACTCCAGGGATCCCGTTGACTGCAACCAATAAACTTCTGGGGAAATATAGTTTCCACAATAGATCTTTAAGGTTTCGTCCAGTTTAATGCCTTTGCAGAACGCCATTGATAATCTGCAGAAGCCAGACGGCTTATTTTTCTCGGGCGTTACAACCAAAGAGAATTGAAATCTGTACCGCAGTCGTCGATCTATTCAGGATGTAGGACGGATCTGGACAACAATACGGTTGATTTCTTGCGACAAATATGCGTGTCGCGAATCACATTACTTCTCTTGAGCCTAAGTTGTTTTGGTCTGCATAGACCGTTGCCAAATCGGCTCTTGTCGCGTAGTTGATTGACGGTTTGCGTGTCACTCTCACATCATGATATTTTACTTACAATTACTTGATTAGACTGATCTATATGATGGCCATTTGACTGCTTGATCAGAAATGAAACATAGGTCCCATATAAGGTTATGACGACTAGCACGTATACAAAGAACACACTACGCTCGCTGCAAGCTACACAGACAGCCCCAATCATTCGGATCGATTATATTCAGCTATGACTACGTTAAAGTTTAAGTTCTGGAATTGAGAAGTATAGTTTATTCATTAATTTAGGGTTGCTCTCTATATTCGCTTGCTGATTAATGTTTGAATTGCCGTACAACTATTCTAATACATGATTTTCAGGCAGCAATTCTCTAACTGTAATGTAGAGTGATGGATCTAACCAAAAGCAGTTAAGAATACAATTTAATGGAACCACGAGAAATAAAAGAAAAAGCAGAGAGTGGACGCCGTACAGGAATTGGCATGTACACCGCGGGAGAGGTATGGAACATGCTATGCACGCACTACGGACTTGCTGATATTATTGTAAAGTGAACAAGAGGCCAACGTATCAATTCTTTCAGACATTAGTGATCAATGAAGCATAGAATATAGCCTTTGGAAGCCTATCAGTATACGAAAGGGCCACATCAAAGTACAATGCGCAAAAGATCGTAGGGGCTATTTTCAGAAATGTTGTGATGCTTTTGAATATGGAAAAGAAACAACCATCCCCTTTTTATCCTACCCTGAAGGAAGCCGATGAAAAACTATATTATGAATGCCTGGAAATACGGGCGTAGAAATATTGC
>Ga0163217_1107632_pt1 | contig 10686 bp, 4 predicted proteins | sample SynspAceP_FD_185933 | JGI IMG/M metagenome (GOLD analysis project Ga0163217, IMG submission 185933) | Saline lake microbial communities from Ace Lake in Antarctica - Synechococcus sp. Ace-P (PacBio error correction) | ecosystem: Environmental > Aquatic > Non-marine Saline and Alkaline > Saline ...
ACAAGAAAACAACGACAGGGGGGGAAGAATTTGTGGGGCCGCGGTTTTCAACAACTTTGGACTTCCATAAGTCATTGCTAACTCAACAGGAATGTTTTTTGTCCCTGTTTTTACGGACAATGTTTTTCCTTTATAATTTTTTCTTTAACCGCTGGCTAAATTACTAATATGGCGAGCCTTCATTTCGCATCCAGACTTGTTGGTGATATTTTAAGCGACTTTTGGTGGCGCCGGTTATAGTCAACTATAATCTACGGTTCAAAATAGGCCTTCCAAAAACCAAAGGGTTCAAATCAACTACAAGCGAGAGGGTCCAGGAGGAACTTTCTTTAAATAAGGAAGATCGACGAACTTCAGGTGATCTCGGAGCATCCCGGTGTCCCCAAGTTCATCATCAATACACCGTAAGTCACTCGTGTTTTTTCATGCTATACCTGTTGGTTTTGATATTGTTTTGATTCATTATAAACCCATGAAATTATGGGGGGCATAATGAAAATACAAGGCTTTTTTAAACTTTGAATTGTCTTAGTTTCCGTATTCTTCGTGAAGCGATTGGAGTTCACTTCTGCGTAGTGCAAGGCCTAGGGTTTTTTTTACCACTCTTAATAGGTTTTATTAAACCCATAAAAACGTACTAAAGAGCAGGTAACCAAAAAATAACAAAAGCTTGATTGTAGAATCGCCTTTGTCTAATGTATTGGCCACGATTAACGAACAAAGCCCAATAAAAAAACAAATGGCTTTAAATGCCAAAACCAGCATTAAAAGGGACAATGGTATTGCGCCTGAAAATCCAGAAAGTGTAGCTTGGTCGAAGGAATTGTTGCGGAAAATAAAACCGACCAGGCAGCAATAGATTGCAACCAACAAAACCATTTATGCTTTCCTTGACCTGCTCCTGATCTACCGCTTTACAGTGTGCTTAAGCTTTCCCCCGTGTGATGACCGCAAATTCCCGACACCCAGCGACATCGGTTCCAATAACTAATCCATGGGTATTGACCTAATTTATTATAGCGATGGAGGGTTGTTTTTTTGTTTTAGATCCGTAAATATTATGTTAGAATGGCGTCAATGCCGATCGGAAAAACCAATTTTGAACACCAAAAAACTTGGCTAAGACAGTAAGTTTGTGCACCTATTACCCCTCCCCATAGCGATGTCCCGGCGCGAATTAAATTAAGTGTTGGGATCCGCTTCGCAAGCCTTCATCGATTTTTATCCAGCATAAAGATGAGTCGGTATAAAAGCAGTAAATAAAGTGGGCAATGACAGGTAGCATTAAATCTTTGGGAGTGATTAACCTAAACACGGAAGAAAAAGTAACAAGGTCGGAATAGCGATGAGGGTAGAGCAATTTTGATAATTGACGAAATAGCTTCCCGTTGCAAGCGCCAATAATGATGAACAATAGGGATCATTTCCAATTGTTGGCATAAGATAAAAAAAACCTAGATTTTCTGTTATGGAAGTGAGGTAATAAAAAAGCAGGGCAATAGTAGCCTGCTTTTTTTATAAACAACAGCGCAACTGCTTATTTCGATAAAAACATTCGAATTCGATCTTGAAATCAGAGTCGCCAATTTATCGTGGCTGGAACTTCGAAAGAAAGCTCATCACCCCTTCTTTCTGGACCATAGCTTTGTTAAAGCTACCACTGAGTGAGTAATGAACGACGAGTAAAGGTCTTTTAATGCCGGATCTTCGACGCACTTCTCTCGTTAAACGATAAGCCATCCATTTCAGGCCATTTCGGCATCGGTTTATGCATCATGAGCAGCTTTTTCAGGAACCACATCCCTCAGCAGCACCATTTTTTAAGTTGTTCCAAGCCCTCGCTTCGTATAGCCTCATGAAACCGTTAAAACGACCAAAGTAGTCTAATGTAGAGCGAAAGACATTGAGAGCAAGAAGCGACAGAAGAGTATTCGAAACCCCAAACCCCAAACCCACCTTTATTGTCTAATCCTTACGAGAGACAATAAAGTCTTTTGATCATATCAACGTCATCGCTAAATAGTTGTCGCGTCATAAGGTGATATTCCAGCTAAACATTTCTACGTCATAAATTTCGACAATGCCGACTCATTTACACGCCGTTATAGCGGTTTAAATTATGTTCGGCAGAACCGTTCCGTCTGGCGGTGGGTAGATTTTCATTCCCATTCATATTAATAATTCGGTCCTACTTCACCAACCATAAATCCTTGAACGGTATTGTTTGTATTGCCGTCACAATCAGTTAGAAGGTTGAGTAGATCAATTGGCTTCATACCGATTGATTCAGACAGTCCAATTACGGGAATAGGTTCTGCCTCGAAAATGTGTCAACGCCCGCGACAGAGGATGTGCTATGTGGCCATTCTGTTCAACTTTTTGGCAGCGAAACCACCTCTTGAACCTTGAACACATTTTATTGCAAACATTTGCCATTCCATCTAGAGCGGAACATTAGTATGTTCCAGAAAGACGGTTTTCACCTACTAACGTGACTTGGTTCTCTGGTCTACAGCGTCTACATGTTGCCATAATTTTACTCTCAAACATTTTATCAATTAAGGCTTTAATCCATTTTAGGCCATGATGATTGTATTAGGCTAAGGTTACAGTATTTTTTTTGGTGGTCGTACTCTTCTTGGGCAAGGACCTTTAAAAATGGAAGAATAATGAAAGGTACTTTTTTGCCGTGAACGGTGGTTATCGGTTTTCTGAAACGACAGCTTACAACCATGACTGCATCCAAGTAGGGACGCCTATAAAGGACAGATGCGGCTTTTTTAAGCTCTTTTGTTTGTGGATATCAATCTTACCGAAATTACACAGCAAAAAGACCATTTTATTTTTGCTGAGTAGTTACAAACGCTTTATACCTCCCGTTACAGACTCATAAACACACGGTGGACCTTCTTGAATGCTACCTGAGATTATCTGAGGACAATTAGACGAGTTTTATCCGATTCAGACCTTCAAGGTTTCAAATTAAAGGTAATTATAACCCTAGTCCGATAATCTTCCTGAGTTGTGCTTGATATTTTTTCTTATGCCCTTTTTGACCACTAGACAATCTACCATTGATGACCTAATTGTTCGAGTTAAGGCACCATTGATAGCGTCAAAAAGTCTAATGGGTCCAATAAAGTTGAAAATATGGACAATTTACTCAACTTAAAGAACAATTCCTAGAAAAAGGTCAGTTTTGCGGTAGCTTTATAGAGCAAAGTAACGGCGGGGAAGGCAGCGCAATTTAGCTTAAGGCTATTTCTTGATTGATTTATTAGTTGCGCTCAATGATCGTGAATGTCTTCTCCTAATCCTCGTGTATTGGCAGGGTACATCGAAAGAGATCCAACGCTTAGGCCTTTATCGAATTATAAAATTGACTCATAAGGCGCTGTATCATAGCAATTTAATTTTCTAATGCCAGAAGAGCGATAGAAATTAAATAGGCGTCAGAGGACTTCAATTAATGGTTGGCACTGGGTGAATCGTGACAGTGTTTTCTTGGGTAAACGATTTGCCTTTTATTTTCCAATGGCGGTTTCTCGAGCAGGTAAAATATCGCTTCTGCAGAAGTCTTTCTGCCGGTATTGTTTCCAAATTAAAGTAGAGGGTGCATTCCTTGGTTGGCCCGCTCTTTTTCGTTCTACCCAGTTTCTTTGATGAAGAACTTCCTATACTTCTAAAGAGATCTACCTCTTGTGATCGAAATTATTGTAAAGTCGGCCTTGCCTAGAATAATGAGGAACGGCAATTTTTAAGCTGGCCAGCGTATTTTTTAAAAAATGTTTGAAGCCTGATTGAGATTGCGCCGTTGGGAAAACATTCCTTTTGAATCAACTTGCTAGCAAAGATAATCGAAGCAGTCGCTTAAAGATTTGTATGTAAAAATAGTTTTAAAAGATGCCTCGTGAGATGGGGACGTTATGATCAGACATTGGTTGTAAACAAAATTCACATTCTTTCTTATAATCGTAGATAAAACGTTAGGAGAATGCAAGAGGCGGGGGTGAAAACGGTATGATTTGCATTGCCTCTGATTTAGAAGAAAGGTAACAGGTTCAAGCATTGAGCAATAACACCCTATGATATGGAATACTTAGGCTGCCATCCGCATCAAGCTAACAATGGAAGCTGAAGTCAATCTCATTTTGCTCGAGCTTATCCCAAAAAGAGAAGCCGGTTGCTATTGGGCGAAACAGGTCTTGATTTTACCGTAACTATTCAAGCGCCTGAGAAGCCACGCTATCGCCTTTCATCAGCAAATAGAGTTGGGCCTCTGAAGTATCAATCTGCCCTTGTATCTGCACGAAAAGGGACGCGCATGAGGAAATGGTAAAATACTTATGAAGCATTCCCAGTATTAGCTCAACAGTCAGTAATCCAATTGCTTTACTGAAGTAGAGTAGGATTAGAAGTGAATTAGAATTAGGGTTTGTATATTGCGTATTACTGGTGGGTGTGCGACGAGCGACGTGGCGGCAGGACTTAACAAGCTCCATTCCGCATATTCCCAATGGATCGATTGCTCTTAGAACCGAGCGCCTTATCTTTTACCAAAGAATATTCGGTCTCCGACCGAAAAAAGACATCCAAAAATAGATGCTGCCTGGGTAGCGCAAGAGGTTGCGAAGCTAAACAGGTTTTCTCTTGAAGAGTTGAATTCAGGGACACAGGAATAATACACAAGGCGTCTTCGGTATTCGAGCATAAAAATACGTATCAGAGCAAATGAATCTGTTGTGATAGGCAGGCCTTCGGCCATGCTGTTTTAAAAAAACGGCAAGAATGCTATCGGCAATGGGCTCAATGCTGTTTTGTCTCATAATAATGTTGATCCATAATCGATCAGATTTTTCTCGACTTTCGAGATAAGGCGATCCACGCCGGAATCGCTGGAATGACAATAATACACCGCTTTTCGTCTGTATTGTATTCCAAAGGAAGTCCCATGCTCCGCTCGGTTTTTTCTGATCTATCATGGGCAGCGGCTCTAAATGAGGCGGTTTATGTTTAGTAATAAGAAGCCAAGGGGCGAGACTCAGTCTGTTTTGCTGCTAAATGAGTTGAGTCGTCATACTCCCTCCCCCCAAGTCTTGAGCTTTTGAAATGGGTCTCTTGAATAAAAGTAATCGGGTTTCATGCACTGCCGAAATTTTTTTCAAAAACAAGTACGCGTGAAATTGCCTGCTAGGGTTCCAATCGGTTGAGCAGCTTTCTAGAACCTTTAAATATCAAAATCTACTCGGCGTTTGGAACCTTCCCCAGCTCACGGCTTCTTACTTCTTTCCCTCTTCTTGGCCCTCGTATGGTTGGCATGAAAAAGCGCTCGTAGATTCGTCAAATTCCAGCTCTAAATGGGAATCATAATTGAGCCATGTCCTGACACCATTTTCGATAACAAAGGTTAATTTGCTGACACAATTCCTTGCCCTGTTCCCTGCGGGTCTGCTTGTGTGTCATTAAAGTGGTTACGAGAGGCGAATCCGTATCACGATATTACCTTGGCGTACGTGCTCCTCCATCCTGCTTTGTGTCCTAGCCAGTAATTCATGGCACCGCATGGTGATTAAGAAGCCTAGCGAGTCTGCGTGATAAAAGGCGGCAAACGTTTGACTACCTAAAAACACCAATAAAATGAGTTCATGATAATTTTTTGATGCATAACTCTCAAATAATCAATATATGCTCTTGTTGGCTTTTTCCCTTGCTTGAGCAAGTTCGTAATTAAAGCCCTGGCAGTATGGCGTTTTGGATTCTGTCGAAATGGCCCTAAGAACCCTCTGGGCAAACAATTAGCGGACGATTGCCTCAGAGTCTTTTTTCTATGAGTCGCGGGACTCTTGCTCAAAAGGATCATATAAAAGTTCGGATAATGCTTGGGTAAAGACTTTTAAAATCGAATACTAAAACATTCTTATGTAAGCCAGGTAATGGATGACATTACAAACCGCCCGGACTGGCAACAAAGTCTTCCTTTCGTCCCAAGCCGGAGCCAACCCAGCCTGCAGCGTGTAATCTGGGTAAGTAGAGTTTTCAAAAAGGCTGCTACCGAGCCCCTCCGTTTTGACAAAACGGGATCCTGGTTAAATTAAATCGAACCACGGGTCGTTGTAATCGATCTAGTTTTAGCTTTTCAAAAATCCGCTAACAAGATCGCAATCTTGAAGGTTAATATAGCCACAAGGCGTCTAAATCTTCTTTGTGTAATCCTTTTCTATTTCTTGCCAACGCGTTCTACGCCATGTAAATTTGCCATCGTCTAATATTCTTTACTGACGTTGTTTAGGCTATAGGATTCAAATTTGATAACCACGCCCACTTTTTAACCAAGGTACATGCCGTCCAATGGCCACTCGGCCCGGGAATGCTGGCAAAATATTTCCCTTGATTTGTCCGAAGAGCGGATATTCTCCAATTTTTCACCATTTACGCCAAGAAGGGACGAATGCCTAAGTATGGCAGCGCTGACAATAAACTGCAATACAAAGCCGATTAAGTTCCAACCACTGAAATGTCGGGAGAATGTTTTTCTGACATAGCGTATAAACGCGAGCAACTAAAGCTTTTTTTCCGTCAGTAAAGCAATTGCCCAAACGCAAAGGCGACTGGTATTCTTGATTCTGCTCCAAAACGACAAACGCAATTCGCTGTGCGGGGCCGCTGGTAATGTCCAAAGACAGCAAGGGTATTTGTTGATATCTGAGGTTTCCCGATGTGAGCGACCAAACTTTCCAATTGGGCTGCCATCTCCAGCAATGACACGTGCTTGGCTACAATTTGTTTAAAATTGGCTGAATCCCGGTACGGTACAATGAATCTGGACGGCACCTCGAAATATTTGCCTCCATTAAATATCGATTGTGGGCCTTTTATGTCTTCTCAAAAACCGAATAGCCATTCTGCTTACCACATAATCATTTGGCTGGTGAGTGTGAGGCTAGCCGCTTTTGCACTAACGCAACAAGGTTATTATTGACAAGGAACGGTAAACTGCGACTGCGAGCATGTACGCCATCAGGGTTGTTTGTAGGATTATCAAGGGAAGCATCAAGTAAAAAAATACACTAAGCGCCCTATCCGGAAGCACCTTTAACAGTTCCTTCCGGTGTTTTTTTATAAAGTAGGCTCATTTTCATCTTGCGCCTACTTTCCAGACGAGTATGGCGGCTGAAATATAACCCTGTCTTGTCTACAAAACTTAAACCCAGCCCCTAGATAATGAAATGCTTTATAGCCCACGCAACAAAGCATAGGCGGCCACTTTTAACACAGTCCTGCTGGCAATACACCAATGCTGAAAATGACACAGACACCAATTAACAGGACAAATAACCTAACACGGAATGAAAAGCCTCGCAGCCCCGCGGTTTAACTAACCAAAGACCTGCAATCCATACAAACAGGCTTCCTTCTGCACCAATTGGCAGCGATCGAGACCCAGAAAAAAAGCCAAGAGCGCCAAACTCAACAAACAAGGCTTGTCGAACTAATGCGCTTTTGCCCTAATACCGCATAAATGCCCCCTCTTTTTTAGAGTTTCTTCAGTGAGATGTGGTAGATCGGGAGCGACGCTTGGCTTCAATAAACCAGAGAAAGCGCCAGCACTTGAATGCAGAGAACAGAGCGGATGGCGTGAATTGCTTGGACGAACTTGACACTAAGGTTAAAGTGTCATGGTGTCAGTTGCGGGTTTTGAGATATCACCTGGCCCAGGCCAGATCCAGGATTTGGCTTACCGACACGGCCGGTCCAGATATAGGTGGAATGCCGCATAGCCTTGTCAAAAGATTGCGCCTTAGACTCCTCCATAAAACAAGCTACTGACAAAGTTAGCAAGGATAAGTCCTCCAAATGCTCTTTGGCAAAATGAGATAAAAGTGTTGGCTGCATCGACCCCAATCCACAGTTCGGCAATCTGAAAGTGAATGGGTAATGTCCACTATACTTGCCGCCAAATATTTATCGTCAGTTATCCCCCAGTGTGAGATTAGCTTCTCTCGCGACTCGTTGTTTCAATTAGAAAGGCTTCAGCATAAAATCCCCAGAACTAATGTCATTGCCTTTCCAAATCGCTTCGGCCATGTGAGGTTTTAAAAGGGGCCCCCCCCCCCCCCACGTTGCATACAGTTCTGGCTCACACCTTTCGTTAGGATACCTGAACCGTCTTGGGCCGTTTGCCGCCGTGAACGCGACCACGAACCATAGGAATACCAATCTGATTTTTGGAACATCTAAGTTTGCTCGTCTCGTCAGTTTATCTGGATAAATTTGGCTTGGCTTTGAAACATTGAACAAATAATGGTTTGTCGCGTCTTCTGGCAAGTGCCTGTGCCAAATCGGCATGAGGCTAGACTTTCACACCAATTAGGATAAGCGTCAGCTATGATAATTAACGTGAACATAAGAGCCTGAAATAAGTTTGGGCCACTTCTGTACAAAGAGGCAAGGCCAATTTTGGCCCAGTCCGCTGGTGCGCCCCTGATGTAAGGGAACGGCCAAGTTTAAATTACAATCCAGGCCAATACCTGCGACACGAGCAGAGCAATGCCAAATATGGCGGCTGTCATGATGCTTGGTAGCAAATAAAAAACCTTCTTGTGTACAACAACCATCAACCGCCTACATACCAGAAGCCGATGGATAAATCACAAAGGTGTTTAGTTCACATCTTTGGCAATTGGGCCTGCAATACAGATCACACGGAGGATATTTTAATGAGATGCAGAACATAAGTGGCAGGCAAAACCATTGCCAAGCACATGGAATCATCCGCGTGCGCCCAACCAACATAAACGGCTTATTAGATGGGTTCGGATGTTTCCGACATTAGCCCTGATAGCAAAGAGGCAATGATTTCTTCGTATGCTCCAACCAATTGCCCAAACCAATCAAAGCCCCGACTAAAAAATCGAGTAAATAGTTTTTGCTGGAAAAAAAAACCTTACTAACACGCTTTGGGGTTGCGCCACGTTTTTAAGAATAGCCACGCTGCTCAAATGACGCTTCCACAAATCGGCGATGCAGTGCCATACGCAAACGCCAGACATTCCACGACCGGCCAAAGACCGGCTAGCATACAGAAAAGACTCCGCTCGGCGCCGATGTATCGCCAATTCCTTTCACCTCGGTGATGTTGGTGTTTCGCGCCAACGCTGCCTTCATTTAATTGGGGGGGTTCTCCATGTTCCATATTGACCAAGTGCGTCCGATTACCTGCCATAATAATGAATAGCGCACACGGCTGCCGGGGATATAGACATTTGTGTTTGCTGCCCAGATCGCGCCCATACTTATCACAGCACGGAGGCCGAAATGGGCAAAAAGCAGATGTACATGAAGCTGGGTCCGCGGTTACCAGGTCTTCGTCAAAGTTAAAAAGTCGCATCCCCCACCTCAACTTTGGTCTCCAAGCCTCAATATTCAATAAAGCGGCAAAGACGAGATGACGCCCAGATATTCAACCTTTTGCTGTTGGCGCCTTCTTGTCGACCATTTGTCCGGTGCCGAATCAGTGGTCGTCCACGAGATAAGGCACCTTTAAAGCGGGTAGCCTTCACTTACGCGCGCTCGAATGCGACTAATTGGAGCGAGTCCCTGCAAACATCAATAGTGTGTAAAGACGTTCGTTGTGCGTGCCCTGTAAAGCGAGTTCGTCTGCTCTTAAGGTCCATTCCGCCGGCAATGGTATCGTCTGAGCGAACCAAACGAGATCGGCGGCCGAGTAAATTGCAGACACTTGCTCAAAGGAAAGCCTGTGACGATCGATAACAAAACCAATAGAAGTGACTCGTGCTCACTGAAATACATCAACCGCCAGCCAAAAGCGTAGGCACGTCTCCAACTGCGAAGGTCGCGTAAGCATTAAAAGCGAAAGGTAAAACCTCATAGTGGTTTTTTCCCGTCATTGCCTGAAGACATGACCAATTGACGGTCGACATTTCAGCAAGTTCGCTTTTATTATGCGTCACCAATAACCAACGACGTGCCTTGCAGATTGATTCAGGTCGAATAACAGCTTGAATAATCAGGTTGCCGTTCTCTCATCAAGGTTTCCTGTTGGCTCAATCGGCAGAATAATATCTTGGGATTAGACCAAAACGCTCCTAAGCAATTGCTACACGCTGCTGTTTCTCCGCCCGCAAGCTGACTGGGGTATGCGTTAATCGATGTGAGCAACTACCTTTTCGGAGTAACAGCTTCTGCTTTCCTTGCGGGACGTCTTTAATCTCCTTTAGAGTTCGGCTGGTAACATCACATTTTCCAATGGCTTGAAAGGCTAACGGTAAGAAGAACGAAAGGACTTGAAAAGAACGAAACCAACATATTGGCCTCCGAACTAAGGCTCTTTGCTCTTTCTGTTGGCTGAGAAAACTTGTTTGTCATAAAGAAAAATTTCACCGGAGGTAATTAACATCCATATCCAGCTAGCAACCTAATACAAGTTGATTTTTCCGGAACCGAAATGATCCCACAAATCGCAAACAGACTCACTTTCCTTGATTTCATCATTAATCTCCTTTCATCATGGTCAATACTCCCTGTATTCGAAGTCACTGTGTGGGTTAAATTAGATTACTTTTAAATCGCGGTGTTTCTAGGCCATGGTGATCTTAACTCTAAAAAGGAGTTTGAATATGTTTGTTAAAAATACAATTTGCAAAGTTCTTTACACATAGTAACGCT
>Ga0163217_1046674_pt1 | contig 10685 bp, 9 predicted proteins | sample SynspAceP_FD_185933 | JGI IMG/M metagenome (GOLD analysis project Ga0163217, IMG submission 185933) | Saline lake microbial communities from Ace Lake in Antarctica - Synechococcus sp. Ace-P (PacBio error correction) | ecosystem: Environmental > Aquatic > Non-marine Saline and Alkaline > Saline ...
ATATATATATATATGTAGAGAGAACCCCCACAAGGGACCTAGATTATAAGAGAGAGATGAAACACAATTCTCTATAATATATCTGTTTGGTTGGGTTTTTAACTCTCTAGTTACACACGCCAATTTGCATTTATATATATGGGCCTTTTGCACCTTTATTTTCTATGAGTGAGCGCATACGATCTAATCGGCTGTATGTTTGGCCTTCAAATAATTGCACGACTGGAGGTGTCATGTCTGAACCGAAATTTTGGAAAAAAAATCAAATCTACGATACTGGTGAGCTTGGGTTAAACTTAGGTCTTCCTTTGTTTTAGTGAGGAAGCTTTTTGGCTCCGTTCCCAGGGCCCGTCATGTTGTTCAGGAAACGGAAATCCTAAATGTTTGAAATTCTTTTTTGACCCGAGACCCGTTAATCAGTGCTAAGAGCATATGCTGAAAGTGTCTTTTTTTGAAGCAATTTCAACAGCAAGAACAAACATCGGCAAAAAACAGGAATATGACTTGCGCTGTTAAATGCCCTGGCTATGATAAAGCAACGGTGAGTGAAATGGTGCACCAGGTTGGGCCGATTATAGAAGACAGAATATCAGAATTCAACAGTTTGGAAAACTTTCATTCAGATTGTCTCTTTACACTAATACGTGTAAGAGAGAAGCATTTTTATGATTGCTTTTGGTGGTCATGCGGAGAAATTATGATTTCACCAGAAACAGAACAATGTTATTTTCAAAAGTCATAGACCAGATTCTAAGCAGGAAAATATTGAGCCGGATAACTTTGTGGAGCTCGGATCAACTCGGCATCCGGTCAGAAAAGACAAGGATAGAAATTGAAATCGTAAATTTTTCTCAAGATTGAAACTATGTGTATGCACGCATTAAGTATCTTTTCTGCTTCTATCGAACTGACGGTTCTTCCCGGATTCTTTGAAGATGTTCGTTGGGGAACTATTCTGGTCAGTAGGTGCTTGCCTTGGGAATATTGATAAAGAAACTTCTGTTAATTCTGACTCCAATCGATATGTTATAAGCTTATGAGCTTCTACGGTGGAAGTAGGTATAGCAATGCCATCCATAAATTCTTGGTGAGGTCCAAAAGCTATTATCCGTTCAAGCGCTTTAATGATCTTGGATTTTAATAATGCTACCGAGCCTGGGAATTCTTCAAGCAAGTTTAGCCTGCCTAGAGATTTATTGTGGGAGTCAAATAGACAACTATCGATTTTGGATGTGACCTTTGCCTTCGGTAAGCGTGTTCTCAGGTTCATTGGAGTACTTCTACAAGAGAATCTCAAAACCTACTAATTTGATTTGTTCCACTTTCTTTGACTACTGTTTAGTAAAGTAGCATTTCCAAAAATATTGGTACTGATGTCATAACCAAGGGGTTGAATTTAGCATCCAAGTGAGGTTAATTCCGTACCAATGATTTTAAACATGGACTCAAGCCTGAAAACATCTCTACTTCAAACAATGATTTAAGAGCTTCCTTTTGAGGAGCAGATTAACAGGAACGAAGAAATTTGGTAGTAGGGAGATCAATCTATGATAGCTTCCTGGTTGAGAGACTGGAATAGGTGTAGATGGCTGAGGACTGGAGAAGGGACTTTAACAGAGCGGAGGAATAGTGATGCGTGATGAAATGCTTCTACCAAGATTGTAGGAACAGATACGTTGCACTCCGAACTTTCAGAATGCAAGATTCCCACTTTGTGCAGGACAGGTCTATCCCCGATTTCCTTTTGGAGGATGGACTAATAGCTTCCGATACAAAGGGATTCACTTTAAGTACGCTAAATTTCTCTCCCATTTGGGGTGAATTTCTACGATGGAAATTTTATGCTGGCTTAAATGTCTGCTGATCCTGATGGAGGCCTTACATAGCAGATGATCTTGAAATAGAAATGGCAAAAAAGCCAGGTGAATACTAAGTGTGCCTAAAATGGGACAATGTTGCCTCTATCAAACAAACGTAAGCTTTGACCGATGGCTTTACTGAATGGATCCTTGGGTTAAACTTTTAGGTCAATTTAATTGAGCTCTAACTTCTCAAAGAGAAACTGCCTTAGAAAAATGAAACTTCGTGGAGCTTTCAATCTACCTAGCCGTGAGTAAACCTGGCTGGTTATCTTCCAGAAAAGAATGTTTGTTTCTGAAAGTTTCCAAGTGAACTCCCCAACACATTTACTCCTGCGCGTACGAATTCACTTTGGGTCTAAAAGTGTCAACTTCTAATCTGAATCCAATTTAATGAAGAAAGTATTTAATAAATAGCAATACTAGCTCTGGTGATGAGCTTTGGTTGCGCAGAGATGATTACCCTAGATACCGCCAACAGATGCAGTATCATAATTTGGCAGTGTTCACGGACCACACAAAAATCTTTTTCCGCATTGAATGGAAATACCAGATCACTTTTCAGTCAGATAAGATAGCCAGGTCACCGTGGAGAGGGTGTGTCATGATTCACGAGAGAAGTCTTGCGGAGGAATGTGGCATGACTGGTATTGCCAATAGCTGTTCGTAGAACTTACCAAGATGGGTTGACCAACCGAAATGAAAATGCGGGTGATGTTCGCTTTTGTTGGAAGTATTTTCATAAAGTAATGTGGAAATTGCTAATTGCTGATCGGCAAATATTGACATTGCCATAAGGGCCTCGCAGGCTCAAAAGGATGAGATCAACGGTTCAGCTCTTGCCTAATAACGCGTTGGGCCTCATTTCAACCTGGTGTTCAATTGGTTCGGTGAGCGATATAAAATTGGGGTGGAGGTAACAGTCAGTTAGGTGTGCCTATCGTATTGGAAGCCAAATTACGAACGGGGAGCTAGAAAACACAGTCGAAGAGTATATACTCAGGTGAAATTGGATATCGATGGCGGCTATCGCGCTAGCTTGAATGATGGTAGAATGCAAAAATCTCATATCAAATCAACGTGGCCAAAGGTATCAAAGCTAGAAGCTTTGACTCAAGGGGAACTGCCTACTGCTGCATCTCTTGCAAATGAGGCTCGTACTGGATTTAATTAATGAGTGCGAGTCAACTTTTGATGGATTTCAATGAACGTAATCTAATCCGGAGTTGGATTGGGAAAGTCAAGCAAGTGATGATCCAGGTACTTTTCTTTGCCATCCTACTTCGCTTAAACAATTGTCGTGAACTTGAAGCTCTACTAACATTTGCGCGGTAACCCTAAGGCTATCAGTAAGATTGCTTTATAATAAAATTATGCGACGGATTCTTCGAAAGGACTTTGGATCCTAATGCTGCACAGCTGCTTTGAGAGATCCTTCATTGATACAGGTTAACTTTTAAGCAACTTTTTGCGAAGAAGAAATTTCCATGAACCTAAATTTGTAAGCACCAGCAAATGCTCTTCAGTAGGTGAGTGCTTACAATGAGAGCTGCAGAAATGTACCTTTATAGAGGCAAGAAAGCTCTGGCTAGAGGCGGAAATGGTACTCAGCTGCTCAGTATTGTTTGCACTCGCTTCCCAAAGGGATGCTGCTTACACCCTAACTTCTAATACGGGTGAATGCTTGAATCGAAGAGATCCATGACTCAGCGAAGAAACTAGCTTTTGGGCGAAAGGATTATGATTCTACGACTTTGAAGAGACTTAATCCTTTCTTTAGATAGAGCTGGTTCACAAACCAATGTTGATGCTGTGGATTTCAGGAAAATCAGCGAGCCTGCAGATCTTATCCAGATTGGCAGTGGGCAATTCCAATTTCTGCCATTGAACGCAAATGACCTATGGTTCAAAATCCATCGTAAAAAATTAATTTAGTTTTGGTTTTTCAAAGCCCGGTTGGAATTTCCACCGGGCTTTTATGAATTCAAAACCAAGCGTACTGGTGATGAAAGATTTTTCCCGTCCTTATAACCCCAATTCTATTGGATTGAAATAGTAGGCATGCAGTGCTTTTGGTTGTACTCTGAATAGTCAATACGTTTCCGGTTTTTGGCCGATATGATATCAATTTGAGGAAATAAGGAGATCGCCCAAACAATAGGGGATGGATTTTTTTCCCGCCAAAGGCGCAGGAGGTTGCCGCAAAAGACAAGAAAGAAAATTGAGTCATTAATTCATGCCGTTTTTCACCTAAAAGACACCGATGAGAAAATAACGTTTTGCTAAAACGGATAGCGGAACGATTTTTTTTACCACAAAGCACACGAAGGTTGCACAAAGGAGCAGAAAGATTTGTTTTTTTAACCCGCAAGAGGTTTCAAAAGGAAATTCTGATCATGTTCTTTCCTACGGCCGGATGATGATACTCGAGGAAAAAGCGCTTGAAGGCGCGACCTATAAAACCATAAGGGCAGCCATGGTTTAGATCGAATAAAAATGTTTCTGGGTTTTGGCCGATATGATATCAAGTTGAGGAAATAGGAGTTCGCCAAAATGAAAGCGGACCCCGATTTTTTTTGTAACCAACAAAGCACACGAAGGTTGTCACAAAGGGACAGAAAGGTTTGGTTTTTTACCGCAGAAGTTTCAAGGGATTCTAATATGTTCTTTCCCACGGCGGAATGATGAATACTCGAGAAAAAAGCGCGAAAGGCGCGACCCTATAAAAGCCAGGGTGCAGCCCATGGTTTTAATCATGAAAATCATGTTCCGGGTTTTGGCCGATATGAATCCCTCATTGAGGAAAATAGGAGTTGCCAAATACAAATAGGGTGGGAAATGTATTTTTTTCCCCGCAAAGCGCGTGGATTGTTTTAGCAAAGGGACAAGAAAGAAAATTGAGTCATTAATTCATGCCGTTTTTTCACCTAAAAGACACCGATTGAGAAAAAATAACGTTTTTGCTAAAAACGGATAGCGGACGATGTTTTTAAACCACCAAGCACACGAAGGTTGCACAAAAGGGAACAGAAGATTTGGTTTTTTAACCGCAGGGTTTCAAAGGATTCTATATAATGTTCTTTCCACGGCGGATGAATGATACTCGAAGAAAAAAAGCGCTGAAGGCGCGAACCTATTAAAGCTAGGAGTGCCAGCCATGGTTTAGATTCATAAATCATGTTTTCCCCGGGTTTTGGCGATATGATATTCATATGGAGGAAATAAGGAGTTCGCTCAAACAGAGAGGGGATGAATTTTTTTTAACTGCAAAGCGCGCGGAGTTGCGCAAAAGGACACGAAGAAAATTTTCAACCCCGACGAAAACATAGTAACACATGAATTCATTCCTCATAAAACTCAAAATCGGCAGCCCATCGGGATCTGCAAAAAAAGTAAATCTCTTTCCTGTGGACTCATCTACGCGAAATAGGTTTCTGTAGCTATTCCTATGATTCGTTTAAAAATCAATACTGTTCTTCCAAACACCTACTGAAAAGCAGGTGTCGAAGACCAAGAGCTTCGGGCCTCGAAACCGCTGGAGGATTTGAAAGGAAAAAAGCTTCGATTATGTATTTGCCATTTAAAAGCCAAATCGAGCTTAAAAGAATCTCGTTCTGCTCGATAAGATTTTCCTGAAGAATTTCCAAACCCAAAACCATCGGTGTAGAATCGTTTGGATCGTTCTAGTCTGCAAGCAATTATGGTGCGATATGATGAAACTCGCTGAAGCTTTAGCATCAGTCCGCTATCAAATGTTTTTGAGAAAATCTGCCGTTGCCTGAATCAATCGCGCACCTGTTTTCTCCCCACCTCCAAGTTCCAAATGATGTGGTATCTCCGGGAATCAAAATGGATTCATAAGGCCGTTTTTGAGTTCTTCAAATCTCCGGAATCAAATCCTGCCGTTTGGCGTACATTTGACATTGGCGATCATCGTCTGATATGAATAAATTAATACAGGCGAAGTCGCAAGTTGCAGATCTGACATAGGAGAGATTCCCAGGCGATCTTCGCCTTTTCATAGTCTGGAGCACCTCATAAGTTTCCGGTAAATCATATCTCCCATGCCAATATCAGCCTCCATGAATGTCTACCCCAATCTTTGGAACAAATCAGAGTCTTCTTGCTATGCGCTAAAGCCGTCAAAAACCACCAATAGCTTCCTCCATAAATCCCAATTTTATCCCCATTCACCTGAGCCAAATTTAGCCAAATTTCCGCTCCGGCTTTGATGTCTTGGTTATCCACTGCTCCCTAATAATATGCCATAAGCCGGCGATGAAACTCAATAACCGTAGCCCTATGCCAAGCTCTAATAATTCACAGAAAGCACGAACAAATCCCCAATTCATGCCAAATATACTGATTGATTGAGTAGGTGTTGGAATAATAATCCATGAGCTCAACCTAAAAAGCATCTGAACGCTGTGGTCCGCCATGAGCGAAAATTACGAGAGCCTGGCTTTTTTGCTGCGCCACTCGTTCTTTTCAAAAATCTGTCCATAGACAGTTTGTCCCATCTGGAAGCTTTTGAAGCTTAACCTGTCTCGGAGTGACCAGGCTTTTTGAGGAAATCTATTGGGATTAAATCTTCTGTAAATAGCTGGTGTCCGAGCCTTCTTCACGCAATCAGATGAGATCGCTGGTTGTTTGCGCTGAAGTAACATGGTTTACCGGATTTTGCGCCCACCGCAGGACTTGGGCAGAGTAACTTCTGTCGATTCCAGTCCCTGACATTGCATTTCAATGGACTATTAAGAACAGGTTAAGTCTATTTGCCGGCCAACATAGCGCCAGTTGATGACACATCGTCTTGTGGAGAGAGCGTTCCAGTATTAGCGCATGACCAGAGTATTATTCATGCCAATCAAGATGCTTTTAGATTTCATATCATGTAATCCAGAACTCATAGTAATGCACCCGTGTCCAATGCCGTCAACTTTTTGGTCCGGAAATAGCATAGCGAATAATCAAGTCTGCCAGCCGTCTTGGTATGGACTCAAAATATAATTTTTGTCAGCAGAAGCCAAAACTGAAGAAATGGGTTTTTGAAATTAAGACCCACGAAAAGCGTCTCAGGAAGCTTTCGCAATAGTTCTTTGCCTTTTCCGTAGCTACATCGGCCACCCAGATTCCCAAGGATCTATGTCGAGGGCGTCCAGCAGAAGGATATGCTGCACCTTTCCCACCTTGTGTCCGGATAATGCAATCGATTTGCCATCCGGTTGACCTGAGGATTAGAGTCCGATTGAAAAGAAGCTTCGATCCATTTGATTGGGGAAGCTAATCTCGTAATCCCAGAAATCGAATGCTTCCACGCTTACAGTAAAGGCAATTTGCTATCCGTCAGGAGAGAAACTGCTATTCCCATTGACAGTTCCTTTGACTTCAAATAATTGCCCTTTGCCCTTTTTCAGTGGCTGGTCAAATCAGTCTGTCCCAAATTTTGTCCTGCCTTTCAAAAAATCAATTTCGCAGGAAATCCTACCATACCGAGAATCTGCCTCCATAAACCTGAGTCCAAAAGTCGCTGTGGACAAATGAAATTTCCAGATTGTCTACTTTGAGTTTGGGTAGATTCTCTGCATGGACTGTGGAGGATGCGTTACCTCCGCCAATGAATCTCCACCTCTGACAAAATACCAACCAGTTCCATCCGAGCTTGAATTGCAAAGCTGCTAATCTCTTGGCCATCGATCCTTGACGAAAAGGAGTTCCATTTTCCTTGGGCCTGAAATCCGGCCCTTCGGCAAAGTAGGATGTTCCGTTTTCCCGTCATTCATGGCGCCAAGCGACTTTTTTTCGCCAGTTGGGGGAAGCTGTCAACTCAGAAGGAAAGCTGAATTTTGGCCACTGCTCCCATGGTAAGGATTGGGCGAAAAGGAATACTGGAATAATAAGGCGAGAAGAATAAAGCGTGTCTGTTCATTTGGGATTCATTCAGTGTTTAATAGTTGTAAAAGAGTTTTCCGTCTTGTTGCTCTTTCAGTAAAAAGCGAAATCTTGAACTGAAAATCGGATCGGAATCCCCCTTTCTAAAAGGGGGCTAGGGAGATTTTTGAAGTAAATCAGCTTAATTTAGCGATGTGCAGGGACTGGCGTGAAGATACACAATAATGTTTTTAATTATTATAATCATTAAGAAATGGAGATCGAGCTTCATTACGCCTAGAAGACCAGACTTCTGAGTGGCAACCTTATGATCAAAGAAGATTGTTCTTACTCCCATAATTGTGATTAATCATGTTAATGGTCCCAAGGGATTTTGAATTTCCCACTTCCTATCTCTGAGAGTTTCAAAACAGCTTATTTGTCTTTGCTCAGCGCGATGCCAATGAAGAAAGCATACTTTCATTTGCCTTTTTTAGCTCTCGACGCGTCCACTTTCTTTGCCATTCCTTAGTATAAAAAGCTGATTTCAAGGTTCATTGTCAGCTTTTAGAATTTCAAGTAATGACTCCATGTCAAATTGTGAGGACAGTGTCTCACATTTGTGATAAAAGAGAAAATCTTTCGCTCACATAAATTAAATTCCGATCTGCTGAAGCTTTCCGATTCCAAGTCAGATCCTTGAAAAAGTCGGATCTAAAACATGAACTCCGTAACTCGGATTTCTCTTGGCACCCTGTTGAAATTCTACGATAATGTTTCCAATATGCCAGTAAGTTTGAACTAGAAATATTGTTGACTGCTCTGCCCTTGCATTGCCCTTCCGAGAATCAACCAGTTTAGGCTATCTGCCCTTTGAGCGAATGATACTCCAAATTTCTAGCGACTTATCCATTTTAAATAAGGTGTCGTGAATTTGATATAGAATCTTCTCCAAGCCTCCTTTTTCAGGTCGCTGGAAGGGCTTGGCGTAATTATTCATCAATGCAGGAAAAATGAAGAATTTTACCACTTTTAGTGATCAGGAATAGCGACTCAAGCATTGCTCCATGCGAAAGACTTAACCTTTATGCATAGAGTTCAGCTGGCTGACCCGGATCGGCTTTGATACCAATTTCGGGATCGTACCGGATTCTCCCTCCAGCTGAAATAATGGACTGTTAATTTTTCCGAGTGGACTCGCTCTTATCTTTCCCAACAAAGCAATGATGCTTCGGGGCTAAACATATTCCTGCAGAATGCCCTGATCCTCGAACAAATAGGTTCATCAGGAAGATCGGCTCAGTAGATTTTCTTTTGCTAAGCAATGCGCACGGTGTACTCAGGGTATTATTCAATTGATCAGAAACCAAAACAGCAGCATTGCTCTGCGAGGAAATTGTTCACTGATTTTGCATGCATTTGGGAATAGATACTATCTGCAGCTGCGGTCTGAATTTTTTCGGGATCGCGATTTGAAGATAAAGTATCAATTTTTGATGCGAGTGACTTTTTTGCCCAGTTGCTTTGCCAAGGCAAATCGCAGCATCTCAGGCGGGTGACTCCAAAGGGGTATTCAGTTCAAATTTGCCCTTCCTATTTATCCGTTTTGGTAGGTGAAAAGGTTTTCGTAGGCGGTCTCGCTCAAAATTATAGCTTTTCCATTTTCGTTTTTTTTGTTTGAGTACTTTTTGAAAAGGCTTGGATGGTTTCAAATTTGAATTTTCTGCCTTTTTATCTAAATGCGCACGACATTTCCATAAATCGAAAAGGCCGACCGCCCGTGGCATAAAGTAATTTGTACCAATCCAGGACCAACCCGGACTCAAAAGCGTTGACGTGATCAAGTTATCTAGGAAGGTTAAGCGATTGGTTTGAACTTTTCCAAAATCCATTTGCGACTGATTTTTTAGATCGGATTAAGAAAGCTGGATCTCCCAGTGCCCCAGAAAAAAATCAACGAATCGCTCTTTTCGAGGTAATTTAAACCATTTGACCAAATTTGTCTCCCAAACCGTGAGGCCGTATAGAATGTGAAAAAATTGGTGGTTTGGAGGGCTGGGATAAATAAGTTACAGAAATGATGTCAACCAGTACTTTGTTTTTTATCAGGATCCAGAAGCATAAATTGCCCAAGTGCCCCTTGGCTCAAAGACTCTGATTTGGTAAATGATTTATGTGATTTTTTGAACCGTAAACAGGAACTGATGATTAGCGCTATTCCGAAGAGAATTTTTTCATAGGATTAATATAAAAAAAACATTCATGAATTAAGGCCTTCAAAAATGAGTTTGAAATGTGTAAAGAGGTTTTCTGTTAAATAGGACAGCATGATTAATTAAATCTCTTGAAAGATGGATAATAGTCCAAGTGTGAAGATCCACGCTACCGGGGGGATGCTTGAATAGCTATTTGCCTTTACTTTTCCTCGCAAAAAATGCGTCGGACTCCGCGGTCAAAATTGAGTTCGCGATTAAATCCAATTTGGACTAAATGTACAAAGTCCAAGTCCGAAGACTTGCACCAAATTGTCATTTGCCTTTCTGTTCGCTGTGAAACTCGCCGTACTCAGTGGTTGAGAGACTTTCACGAACAGAGGGGATTACTGATTCACCAGAATTCGATCTAAAAGGTTACCCAGTTGGAAACGTTCTGTCCATTTCGCTGATCTCACTAATCTGGAATAGGCAATCTTCTGATTAGGTTTACCGCTAAGATTTGGTTCAAATTCGCAGGAGAGAAAACTTTTATAGGCATAATCTATTCTCCTGCGTCATTCCAAGTCTCTGGATGAGGAACATTGCTTACATATTTCTTTGAAATAGCATCGAGTGTCCAGGCGGGGCTCCCATGCTCAACACTTTGTGCAGCGAGGTAATCTGCTTTGTCAGGTGCACTTACTTTTAGCAATCCATAGTGCCATTGTGATCCCTTCCAAAGTAGAATCGTAAGCCTTAG
>Ga0163217_1058445_pt1 | contig 10685 bp, 7 predicted proteins | sample SynspAceP_FD_185933 | JGI IMG/M metagenome (GOLD analysis project Ga0163217, IMG submission 185933) | Saline lake microbial communities from Ace Lake in Antarctica - Synechococcus sp. Ace-P (PacBio error correction) | ecosystem: Environmental > Aquatic > Non-marine Saline and Alkaline > Saline ...
AAAAAACTTACCAGGAAAAAGAGAGGGGAAAATTTTGTTTGTTTTTTTTTTGTCTAAAACCGAAGTTTCCCAAAAATCGATTCAGATTTTCTAAATTTCCCTTCCCATGCTTTTTTACCTCCAGAACAAGAATATTGTCCTAAGAAGAGATTTTTTTGTTGGCATTTTAAGTGTGGTCTACCTCTTTTAGCCCGTTGGGGGGAAAGAAGGAAGGGCCTTTAAGACCATGGCAACACTAAACAAAAAAGGGAATCGACAGAGTACCCGCAAAAGCTAAAAAGTCAGAAAGAAAGGGGCCTTGTTCCCAACTGTTTTTTTCAAAACAATTTCCCAACAAAGCGCAGCTTCAAAAGTGGGCGCGTGAATCGAATGTGAGATGACAAGGGTTAGTTATTGTTTCTTTTATCTGTAGAGAGAGCAACAACACTAAAAAGCCATTGCTTGAAGCGATATTTAGGGAACATCGCGAGATAAGTCCCATTGGTATTGAGACAATCCGCGGTTTTTAAGCCTTTGAGCCTCAACCATTCACGACCAAGCTCACCTTTGCCGACAGCGAATTTAACAAAACAAACGCCGTAAAACACGTAAAAGGAAAAATTTTCTTCTCGCATGAAATGAGTTGATGCCTTGGGATCAACTAAAGCGGTTATTGAGCCCCGTTTTTATCCTAACCAGGAATGGCATAAAAGAGACCTTACCGCTTATCAACATGGTTCTCCGATTCACTGCAAGCACATTGGTATTGAACATGAGTGATCCAGCGATGGAGGATGCCCTTGTATGGAAGAATCAGTCCATGCGCTTTTATTTTGCGATGTTAATCATAGATAACCCATTTCCTGACACACCACCACTATGAATTTCAGACCTTATTAGAAGAACACAAACTCTCGGGCGCAATGCTTTTAAAGAAGTGAATAGATGGCTGCTCTGACGCCTAAGTAGTCCTCAAAGAAGATACGATTGTGGACGCAACTATTTATTGGAAAAGCGGCCAGCTCTACGAAGAATAAGCAAAGGAAAGAACCCGAGATGCATCAAATCTCAAAAGGTAACAGTGTTCTTTGGCTCTAAGAGCCCATATTGGTGTGACGCCTAGAACGGGTTTAGACTCACAGCGTAAGTACATACGGCCGGCCAACGTTCAATGACATCACGGAAACAGCGAACCTTCTCATGGCAAGTAGTTTTTTGTCTCGGCGGATCTGGCTAGCGTGCGCTCATAAGAAGAGAAAGTTAAAGTGTCAAGGCACTGGTGATTGCAAGATTCCAAGCAAACAAAAGATCTTAAAAACACCCTAATAAAAATAAACAGCCCATCCCGAACGAAATATAATCAAAGCCAGTATTCCGAGCAAAAGTCGAACATCCCTTTAGAATCATCAAGTGTATTTCGGTTTAGAAAGCTATTTATCGTGGGTTGCTAAAATGACAGCAAGCTAGCATGTTTGTTTGCTCTGCCACTGTGTTTCGAGTGACAGATGACCCGAGCCGCGGGGTTAATCCGTTAAATAAACCCTATAACAGGTTCAATTACTCTTGTTTAGGTAGAAAAGTGATCAAACCACACATTACTGACTGCCATGGCCTTTTTCAGAATGTTAAGGCGCGCGCTCGCTTTGAACGCACGTTCCCTTGGCTTGATCGCAGTTCCCTCTAAAAGTTACTCTAGTCTTTGTTTCTCTTTTTACCTGATCTCCAAATTTTACACGCCGGTTATGAGCTCTCTCGGTATAAGCTTCCTGTACCAAGACTTTAACTGGTGGATTAGTCGCTTGCGCTATGATCCAATGTCATCAATCACCGAATAGCCAAGACCCAATTGTTGTTTGGTACGCAACAGTTTGTCAAAGTAGGAGAAAAGACTGCTCATGAGGCAAGTGTATCAAAACCGACTTACTGATACATTCTTCTGGAACGGCTTGTGTAACCAATTCTTGTAAAGCGCGTATTAACTCCCAAAAGCGAACTAATTCATTGGAACAAAAAATGCTCGGCACTATTGTTTTCTTTACTACGTGATTCTTTTTGGCTTGTCGTAGCTTCGTCAACGTGTGGGCTGCCACAGTAAATATGTTCTCTTTGCAAACTTGGATGCTCAGTTGTACATGCACGGATAAGGACAGCTCCTCGCGCAATCGAAAGTTTGTAACGTTAGGTAGCCACAACAAAGGCAATCCTGTTTAAAATGAAGGATTTCTCTTTAATTGAGAACGTCCTGCAAAAACTGTTTGAATCATTATCCATGTTTACAAAATTAGATTCTAAAAATGGATAAAACGTATCTATGAAAAACAATGTGCTGAATCCAAATTTAGAAAGGATAATGATTCTTCCTCGATAGCTCTGTGCCTAGGCAATGATTCCGCTGAGATCACTCTTCTAGTCAATAATAAATATGCTTGTTATTCTGCCTCCGTTTTACATGTGTATCACTCTCTAGTGCCGTAAACCAGTCCGAGAGGCCCTAACGACATTACCCTATTAATCAGAAATGAATGGTTGTGATCAACGTTTACTGTTTTGCCATGTTTTACAATTTTGAGAAACGCAGTGTTATGGGATGAATCGATCCGTGAATTTAGACACCGAGACTATAGTGAGATCCAATACTCAGCATGAACTCTGTCACGAGTTGCTCGGGAATGTCACCTTTAACATGAGTACGAGCGAGACTGTTGATTAGTACTGAGCATGCTCGTCGACTTGCTTCAAGGGACAGTTTTTTTGTTCATTTTATCCATGGTTAAATAGATATTCCGTTTGTGATCTAATTTCAATTATACAAGCTGAGCTTATTGCAAGCGAAAATTCATAGTTTTAGAAACAATCTATTGTACACGAAAATCTTACTGATATGGTTTTAGTAAATTAATGATTTGTTTTTACTAAACTTTAGGATTTGTGAGACGTGGATGCCACATCTTGGGTGTGCTTGCATCTTATCATCGTTTTTATTTGGATTTGTGGGGTGTTTTCTGGGGGTACTTACCTATCGTTTAATCAAATCTCTCCATCCATGGCGATGCAGGTTCCTGAAATTGCTGTGTTAGTCCGTGGGTTATGTAGCTATGTGTGCGTATATGTGGTACGATTTATCAGATTGCCAAACGCAAATCTATCAGGTGTTCATCTGGAATCTTTTTAACCCTTGTCGCCTTTTTGATGCATCATGACCCATTCCCTATTCCAATAGACTTATGTTGTTGGCTGTATGGTTATGGTTTTTCCTCGATGTTGTGCTGAAATGGGGCTTATATTCTCCCACGATTGGTATACTCCCAAATCCTCGAACGTTTGGTACACAAATGGTAATTTTACTGAACATAGCTAGTTTTGTCTGAAGGCTCGTTCCGTCAAGTGTTCCCTGATCCGCTTAACGCATTGTAATGGCTGTTTGGTATTCCTGCAAGCTATAATTTTTTGTCATGATTGGATGTGCCTTGGGTGTCTTGATATATACACCTAATGGTATGCGTCTGATGTTGAGCTGGAAGCTAACCCTAAGCTGCGGTTTAACAATGGTTTTCCAAGGGTCGATCATAGTCCCACATATGCAATTTCAGGTCTTCTAGCCGGATCGCTGGGATTAATCTAGCTGCTACGTAATATCAACGTAAATGGGATTATGGCTCGCCTATTGCTGTCGCGATCTAATTGCTGTCTGGCGGGAGGCGACCAGAGGAGGATATGGCCGTGTAATAAACCTGTCTTCTGTCCGCCGTGTACTGAACCTATCTAGCCTACTTAATCCATCGGGCTGTCAACTTGTTCGAGACTTGGCTTGTGAAGCACTTCTTTTGTGTTTCCTAAGCGTTGGACTTTTGATTTGAATAACCAATTTCAAAGTGTCAGATAGCTTCTGAGCCTCCCTCACCGCACGAAGTAACGGAGAAAAGAGAGGGTCACTGTAGGATGAAGGCAATATGAAAAATAAAAATAATTAATTTTACCAAGTAAAAATAATCGAAAGCGGCTTGTTCCACAGTACGTGTAGGGTGTCTGGACAATAGCGCAAATTTTCTGCAGATGGTAATACGATCACGACTGTCGTAAAAATTACGGTAATTCCGGGTTTCGATGACGATGGAAACTGGTGTTGATTTTGTATCTGCGCAGCATTCCGAGATCTGGAGATTTCCAGGTGGGTCCAAGCGAGTGCGGAATGCGGCACAGCAGATTCAAATTTAATCAATATCTCATAGCCAACAGGCACCGATTTGCTCTTTGCTGGTTGGTTCCGAATGGATCCAACAATTCTTAGCAGCTTTGAAACGTGCGATCGCTCGAATATTGTCGTTACACATGAAAGCAGAAATAACCAAGTATTACTAATGTTGATGTGAGCTTTCGATAATACGATACGGAACAGCATTAAATGAGCGTCGCGTGATTGTATGGAAGGTTAAAAGGTAAATGGACACGTTTGTTCGGATCACTGTACCGTACTCATTGCCAATGGGTTGGGCACGGTGAATAAAAGCGATGAAGATCCCTGACAGTGACAACTTTGTTTAATGTCCGAATAAGAATCTTTCGATGATGCAAACGTATATGAAAAAGCTAAATGAAATTTTTGCGAAACATCCAGATATCCAACAAGGTTTTCACCCCCAACAATCGCAGGTACATGAGTCTTGGTTAAGGTCGTGCAATTGAGAAGCTGGTCTTTGCTGGTAAACGGTTGTCCTGTGGTACTCGGTTGCCGAACCTTCACAGCATATTGAAAGTGGGCTATACCGCATTGGCTTGGATGCGCCAAAAGCAGTATGGGCAATGACGAAGTTTTGCGCGCAAACTCTTACTCGAAGGTGGCAGATAAAGATGGTAGAATCTTGGGTTGAGGGTAGAAAACGTCTCTGTCCGCCCGGTGCAGGGGATGAAAGCTTCTTGAAGTGGCAACGTCATGGGGTTCTTGCGTAAAGAAACCTATAAAGAAACGCCTTTTCTAAAAATAAACAGAACGAACATGAACAGCGGAGAGAGTGGTCCTTCTATGCGAAGCTCTGGCTGCTTCCCAATGATTAAACAATGGGCTTTGATCTTCGTCGCCTAAAATCGTCTACATAGAGGAACAATTCCAATGATGACAATCCATTACACAAAGCGCCTTTTTTGTCGCTGAGCGGTTTACTTCAATACAACGCTTTGGGCGTAGTTTCAATGCTTGGCGTGGTATCGAATCTAACGATGAAAAGGCACATGGCTTACCTATTTTGCCTGGAGAGAATGGCTGTGAAAAAGTACAGTCATTAAAATATATCTGAGCGCAATGAACCAACAAAGGCCTGATTTATCATCTGGCGAGCGCCTTAATCACTTTTCACCGGATTACTGCCTTGAAGCGAATGAGACATTTTATTCAAACTTAACATTTCTGCCAAACTCACAGTTTGCAGAAACTGGCGTTAAGGTGAGCAGCTATTTTGCTGAAAAGGGCAGCTACTTTGCAAACTGATAGAAAAAGATTGAAACGTACCGCTACGATGCTTGCGAAAAGTAGGGCTGGAAGCAGACCAAAATATACTGGATAAAACGATGTGATGCCTTTAGCTACCGCCAGCGTGTTTGGCATGCGCGTGCTACTTTGCCAGCAATGCAAGACTGTCATCATGGAGAACCGACGACATCTTTTGACCCGCACCGAGGTTGAGTACTGATCGAGGTGTCGGGCGGTTTACTTGATAATAACATTGTAGCTGTTCTCATTTTGTAACCCAATAAGCCTTGAAGAGAGCTACCGAATAGGCGGAGACGCGAAGTGTTTTTTTTCGCGATGGCTTGGTGTGCAGCAAGGACCACTTAAAAGTTAACCCGCGTTAACTTGCAAGAACTTATGACAGACGTTCTATTGAAGCTGTCCGAATATAGGACAGGGAGGCCTTGAGGCACGCCCTCTTCTACTCGAAGCCAAAAGCTAAGTAACCGGAACATGGATTTCGTGATATTAATTAAATCCGACATGGGAGAGTGTTGGCGTCACAAGCTTGCAGACTCTGTCGTTAATGACGCAATGCCTCTGGCGCATCGTCGCATTCAGTCAAGGGCGTTGAACACTTGAAGGAGAAAGAATACATTAGCTTCCCAGCAGTACGCCATAAATTCGTGAATTGGGTAGTACCCGAAGATCGTTTGTCTGAAGTCTGTGTTTTAATTGAAAAGGTCTATTTTGAAAATAACGTTCTTTGATTTTGGATCGAATTTTGGGGAAAATTTGGCTTGCGGACTGACAAAAAGGCGGAAGGCTGCCGAGCAAATATCGGTAGAATGAAACCAACACTCAAAATCTAGATTTGCCAAGTCCCGTGCTCTGTCTGGAGGTACAGTCAACGGTTTGATAGTCGGTGGTCAGTATCAATCCAAGACTTGCTTATTTTGCATGGCTAGACCGACCTGTTGGTGTAAGACGTTGGTCAAAAAGAAACATTTTTCCTGCTATTGCAAAAATGCCGGCGAATGTTATTGAGTTATCTCCGATGATATACCCGTAATTATTGCAAAACTCGTGATCGTATGCTCGTGAAATTAATTCTGGATGTTAATTTGTAAAGACTTCATGCTGAAAGAATAAGTCGACGATCGTAATTTACCAAGCTATGCCCGCTAGCCCACAAAAGCTACAAAGAATGATAATGGGGCAATCAAAATGGACTGATAAAAAATATGCTGAATAAGCCTGAATATTCTTTGATCTTTGAAACAGAAACAGACGTTCTCTATTTTAAGGGACGTCCCGAACGCAGTAAAGTTTGCCTCTGCCTAATAAATAATTTTGCGGTGTAGCCGCATTTGATACAACGCCATATTTTTTCAGATGTCCTCTTTAATAGATAACGCCCGAGCTAAGTGTTACTGGGTTGTGCTCCTGTGTTCACTGTGTAGCGCTGAGGAATCGAATATTGTATTTTCCTGCAATTGGTGCGTTCGGCTATGTATGGACATGAGTACATTTGGTGCTTGATGTCTTTCACCATGCGAGGATGTGGATTGTTCTTTTGGTCTGTAACTTATCAGTGTGATTCTAAGGTGAAGTAAAATGGTGCCTTTGGTACATGGATTAAAAGGCGTCCCAGCTTAATTGTAACAATCGAAACCACATATTTTTTCGTGGTTTTACTCGTTGTCGGTACTGTTGGTTAAAATGGAAATGCCACACTCAAATGATGACTTTGTAACCAATGTCTTTAATCGATTCATTGAAGCGAGCAGTGGCCGTTCTGACAGTCAGTCTAGCCAAGTCTAATTTTTTAATTCTTTCTATCGCGGCTAGATCACGAACCTGGTTTCGTTTTTAAATCGCACACCTTATGGGGCTTGCGATCTTTTGCTTTAGGTGGAAATGCCAATGTACTGAACCACTCGGTACAACCTGAGAAAAGTAACGGATCTGCGCCTTGCGTTATGCCAGGAGCCTGCTGGCTTGCTGGATCATTCAAGCCTCAGCTAACGTATGGCCAATCCTTTTGACTTTGCTGCGAACAGAAATTGGCCGTATGCTGCCTGTTTGTTAGGTGGAGCACTATACTGGCGCACCGGTTCTGTTTTTGGAACCGTCCTGTTTTGGCTTGTTACGGTTGTTAACATAGTACTTGTTCTTGTAGGTATCCAGGCACTGGCAACGTGTTGTTGTTTGGTGCCATTTATTCTTTTGCTGCTGGCCTTTTCCGTTCTACGCGACCGCAATCGCTCGCTAATATTGAGTTAAAAATGAATGACCAAAAGTTCTCACTAACCCGAAAATTTCGTCGATGAAATGCTTGAAAGCATCTACACCGCCCATCCAGGAAGTACTAATGTGGAGAAGATACGCTGTTTGGTGGCGCACCGAGCTGGTAAAGGGAAAAGTTAGATTAGTAACAGGTGGGGATCAGGCACGTTGCCTTATTTCTTGGTATGTAGGTGAAACATAATGGTGGGATGAGCCGGAGTGGGGAGATGGGTTTTCCAATGCCTTCCTCTGAACTGATACTCTGAAGTGACGAAAGTATTGTGGATTAGGTGCTGGTCTTACTGTAGGTAATTCATTCCGGCGACCCCTAATCAATTTTTGGTATGGCAGGTGTAGCCGATTTATTTGATGAATAAAAACAGCGACGGTTGTGGTTGTGATGATGTTGCATCCTCGATTGTTGGGAAGAAGCATAAACGACCGTGGTGTTTGCAGGTATTTCTTTTATATAAAGTCCCGCTGACGCTGCGGCAGCACAGAATGAAATTTCATTGAAAGGGTGACGCTCTGACTCATAAAAGCAAGTGCTCGTACGCGAACTATGGGTGTGGCTTTGTTCCACGCCTGTATTGTTCAGAATTGGTAAACGAGCTTTAATCTCGGTTAAGAGAAATGGAAAAATGGTATGGGATTCATGGTGAAGGTATACTGCGAAAAAATGACGCCAGCTGAAACGAGAATGGTCGACGAAGAGATGAAACTCGAATTTTTAGCAGATACAATCCTAATTACGAAACGAGAATAAAAATGTAGCTGTTTTTGATAACGGTCTGCGACCGTTTGAGGAGCCTATATGTAATTTTTCGCCTGTACAGCTCGAGTTCTGGAACAGGCGTTGCTGTCAATAACATGTTTCATCGGGAAATTTTGCCCTACATATATGAAATGGCAGTGCTTCGACTCTGTTTCAGTTGAAAGGAGCTTGAACTCTTATGCTGCGGCAGCCCGAATACAGTCCATTTTTCAACATATTAAGCGCCTAGAGGGGTGCCATGAATATTTTAACTGCGGTAATCTAACGAACTGCTCTTTTTGAACGTTGTTCTGTGTTTGCCGAGAAAAAGATCACTGATTGCTCTTGATAGTAAGTAGGTGACAGCGACCTGGTTTAAACAATGCCAAAGGTTCTGGCTGCGGCTGCGGTTTCGCCGCTTGAGAATGTGAGTATGAAAACTGCAGCTTAAAAACGCGGGCCGTTGCATTGCACTGCTGCGACCATCGACAATGGGGTACACTTATGGGCAAACAGGAGTCATGCGCGGTCTCTGCATCAAAGAAGTGAGTGCCTGGGACTGAGCAAACTCCGCCCCTTTTGGGTAGCCTTTCGCGATGGTAAGCACAACGGGACGTACAAGTTGGAAGAATAAAACCTGTTGTTTGAGTCTTGCATTCCGATTGGCGAACAATGATGAAGCTGAAACTGTGTAACGTTGTCCGAGGCACTAATATGGCTCACCTATGCTGTAGAAAGCTCTGAAGCACAAAAGACTAGTGCACAACTGGCCAAAAGCCGCGCGTTTAGGAAAGCTAAGATGATTCAAAGTATCGCAGCAAGCTACAGTTGCCTTATTTGATTAAAACGATGCTGATTTGGTCAGCGAAACCTAAATCCCTAATTTGTAAGTGAATAAGTATTGGGAGCTTATAGCAGTATCGAACACTCGGAACGCAAAAGTGTTTAAAAGTATCAGCGTTACAATGGAACCTTTTCCTTTGTTGGGGCGGGGCCATTTTCAGCAATTGCATCTCCAGGAGTTAAAGACGCTCTCGATTGATGGAATGTTGTACTCGATCAAGTGTTCACTGACGATTACCGCTACTTCTACTCGACAGGTTCCCGGCAGAGGAGATGCGTGGGAAGCGCTTATTTGCGCAGCGAAGATATTCCTTGGTGTCCACTAAAGCCGTAATGAAATCGGCAAGAAGGAACAAATGATCAGGGTGCAATCGATGTCATTGATCCGCGAATGCGAGCGGTCCTTGAAGCGATTGAGCGGAATCAATTGACATATCATATACAAGAGTGGGATGGTCAAACACCGTGAAAAGAAATGAGGCTGCTGCCTACACTATTCGATCAGGGCCAAAAATCCGTTATGCAGGATGCCAATTAATACTGTTGGCAACGATCCATGAAATCTTTGATGCGTCTGAGCAAAAAGGCTCCAGCGCTTCATTACCAGCAAAAATTCATTAACGCGTGAGGCACGGAAGCCGAATTATGGAACTTGACCAATCTTCTATTGATCCAAGCAATCGGGTTACAGTTGGAGTCCTCTTGCTGCGGATTCTAAGCTGTAACATAACCCGTGAAACGCCGTCGCATCCGGCAGTCGGCAGCCAGAAGCTGGATGACTCGCCTATTCGTTGACAGAAATCGTAGGCAGTTGAGATGTCTTAAATGGACCGATGAGCGAGTTGCATGAAGTTGAGAGCAGCTTCAAGGGCGTTAGCTTGGACTCTTCCGCGCCCTTCTGTTGCTCTTTGATGTTGTGGCGATTCACAAGCAGTCGAAAGAAATTCTCATGCATTAAGGATTACATTTTGAGTACAGACGATTCACTTAATACGATCTGAGAAGTCACGCCCGGCGAACACCTTCAATTATCCGCTTTCGGTCATCTCATCCGGCAATTTGGCCGCCCTCACGCGTTTGCGTGAATCCAGATTTCCAGAATCTGAGTCTTTGATATTCACCTTCTAAGCGAATGATGCAACACTGCTACTCTCTTTATTGTATTGAAATTATTTAAGTAGAATTGAGTGATTTTTTTTGAAGAGATTGATCTAGTGCCGAGATAATTTCGGTAAGAAGTTAATAAAATAGATCTTCAGAGTACATATGAGTAGAGATTTACTTTTGTTAACTTACTATTAAATTAGATTCATATCTGTCGCTAATATGATTTTGGCGAACAGTTCTGTGAGCTTTATATAAAAAATACCCAAGGTT
>Ga0163217_1072766_pt1 | contig 10685 bp, 17 predicted proteins | sample SynspAceP_FD_185933 | JGI IMG/M metagenome (GOLD analysis project Ga0163217, IMG submission 185933) | Saline lake microbial communities from Ace Lake in Antarctica - Synechococcus sp. Ace-P (PacBio error correction) | ecosystem: Environmental > Aquatic > Non-marine Saline and Alkaline > Saline ...
AAGAAAAGAAGAGAAATTTTTTCAATTCCCAAAATGGAGAAAAAGGAGCCCCGGGGAAGGGTCGCCCGGTAGGAAAAAAAGTAAAAGAGCTTTGTCCCCCGTAAACATCCAGAAAACGGTCGCCCGCCCCGGGTTTTCGGTTAACCTGTGGTATCAAACATTGAACCGAATCCGGCCCAAATTGGCCGTCCCCCCTTGCGATTAAAGCCATCCCAACCCAGGGTTTGATATTCAAAAGCGCCGAAAGAAAGTCCGTCGCACCGGCAATCAACCATGGCTCAAACCCCGGCCGTGGCGCCGCAAAATAGCCCCCGAACAACCTCAGGGTTGAGCCAGGCCCGCCGGCGCCCAACTGGGCGCAGTTGGGCCGGAAGGCCCAGGTTCGTCCGCCCCGGCGCGGCGATCAAAAGCCGCCTACATGGACCAGATGTTTTGACGCGGAACTTCCTCGACAAAGCCCTGACTGGCATCGCCAGCCCAGTACATAGGGGTTTATGCTTCGCCCTCAGGCGAAGGGCATCGCCTTCGTTGGGCGGTGAACGATGTAGGTGCTGCCGGAGACGTTTATAGCTTGCAAATTTGCGTTCGGGTGGGTAAATTGCCGACCCGACGCCCGGCCAAGGGCTTGAAATGTTCGTACCCCATCCCTCGTCGTGGCATCAATACCCCGTTGCCAGTCAAGACGTAATCCCTTTGTTAGCCCCCAATGGCAGAATATCGTGACCTGGGCGGCGGCGATGTCGATCTTGGCCAGCGCGTTGTTTTTCCTGCAGTGCAACCCAGGCAGTGCTGCTGTCCCTGGTGGACACGGTAAATGTATTCCGGCTCCATATCCTGGGCGACGCTGGCGTTGGGACCATACTATCCACACGCGGCAGTGCGCAGCGCAATCGGCTTCTGCTTGCGTTTGTAGGAGTGAAAGCCGGCGTGCGCACGTTCACTCATGATTGCCGTTATTCAAAACCTTGATAAGCTTACGAACCTTTCCGGATCCATGCTGTTAATCATCGCTGGGCTCACCCTCTTGGAGACGCAGCCAAGGTATTGGCCATCTGGGGTAAAAGGTCAGCATGTCGGGCAGGGCGCCAACCTGCACCGAATTCCGATTCAGTTGCAAAGTGGTGGCATCAAAATAGATTTGGCGCAAAAGCCTGGTCGTCTTTGTGGCGGCTTCAAATGGCGATTGGCCAGGTAGCCGTTTGGCATAAGCGATGGCTGTTGAACAGACCCCGCGCCTGGGGCGATGCTGTCGACCGTCACACTGGTGAGAATACGGGTTGGGCAAATAATCCGCTGGCATCCAGCCCGTCTACGCTGCCATTAAGCCCAATTGACGACGAAAATCTTTGTTTTTCGGAGATCGAAAGCGCGGGATCTCCTGCGGCCTGAACGCCCGAATTCGCCAGAGCTGTTACGCGGCCGCTGAAAAGCTTGAGCGCGATGCTTGTGGGGTATTACTGGCGGCTTCAACAACACCGGTGTCCGTCATCGTCACTGCTTACTGCCTGAAGTTACAGCCCGGCAAGCGCGGCAATTCAGTGCTGCGGTCCCGGTGGCCATCATCCCACTTATTCAATGTCCGTGTCCTGGTTTTAAATGAAAAGCCGTCCATTGATACGGCAGGCAGATGACAGGTGATGGCGGCTTGTTTGTCATTCCGATGACCGTTGCGCATGGGGCGGGCTGGTGTCTCGCTGCGAATTTCGCTAGCCCTTGGTTCCCAGAGCTGGTCTAGAATAGGTGCATGGAACTGATATTACCCCGAAGGCACTTTGCCAGCCGGTTTCGAGAGCCAGTTGCTGGCCCAGCTCAGAGCGCAACCCCGATGGAACGACGAGTTTTTCACTGATTTCCCCGCCGCGCTGGCCAGGGATCTTTTCCCGTTCGTTTATTCCCGCCGCCCCCGGCGCGCTAACGCGAAACCAGCTGGATGCTGTTTCAGACGCATTTTTTTCTGCTGTCCATATGCTGCACCGATTTATCTCCTATCAGTTGGTCCATGGACCACATGGAAATAGAAGGTGGCAACGCCTTGCGCCATCAGACTGATACCGCGCAAACCGGGGACCACGGGATAAGTCGAACGAGGACCTCTTTACCAGCTACTATCTGGACATGGAACCAGTGGTTGAAAAACTACGCAGAGTGAGCGATGTGCAATCTACTGCTGCTGGGCGTACTCCAAGGGCCTTTCTCCGTGCGCCGATGAACTGGCTGTCGCGCTGCTGTATTTGATCTACAGGAGCCCATTTGATGCTGCCTGGTTAAAAAGCGCTAACCGAACCTGGCGCCAAGAACCCCCATCCTGACAAGGGTGGGAACCGGGTAAAATTAGGCGGTGAATCAGGCTTTGTTATACTCCAACGCTATTACGGTAAGTCTTGAAGTTGGCCAATCACTCTAAGCAAATAGGCCCCATTGGTTGAAATTTGTCTATAGTCCCGGAGTCAAGGACTGCGGCAAAGCGTCCGCACCCATGCACCCGTTGCCGGCCACGTTTTCCGAGTTGCTTTTTCTGCTCTGGGCTGGACCAGGTACCCACGGGATGAATAATAAATGCGGAGAAATGACCATATGTCACCACGTAGTGGGGCTGTTGTACCCATCTGATGCGAATGGAAAAGAAGATCAATGGGTGAGGAAGAAACCATTGGCCAATTTATCTGACGCATGTGCTCCTGTTGGCTGCTATTCCGGCCCGTGTCCTGATATATCGGTAACACGCAGGTGGGTTTGGCGATGCACTACCGAAGCGGTGAAGCTGACGAACCGCCAACTGCGTTGTCGAATGACGGTGTTGTCCTACTCGGCCTGCTGGCCGGCTTTGCCGTGATTGGGCGGCCTCTTTTATTCCACTGGAGGCAACGTACCTATGATCCAGCCGACCATCAGTGACTGCATCGTAATTTGCTGCCCTACACGGCAAGCACCGCTGTTCATATCCGGTGTGGCTTGCACTGTATCCAAGCCTCTGCTGGGTATGTGTGGGTACTGGCGGCGATCTGCTATCACGGTTTATCTGCTGTAACCAGGGCATTCCGATCTTCATGATATTCCCCTGAAGAAGGCTTCATGTTCTCCAGCCTCCATCTGGGCGTATGGCCTGTGGTGCTGGTCGCGAATGATCGCAACCTCCGTTATATTTCCTGGGGTATGGGCGTGGGTCCGATCTACGTGCGTTGATCACCGCCCTCTCTCAAAAACCCCGACCGATGAAAATCGGCCGGGTTTTGTTTTTAGCGTGCGCATTTAACGGCTAAAATAGCGGTTTTTCCACGCCGAGTTGCCATGGCCACCTGAGTGTCAACCAGAACAAGTTGCAGAAAACCCTGCGTCGTCTGAACCCGCTGAGGCGGTCAACCGATTTACAACATGATCTGAGGACGCGACAAGTCATTGTTTTTGCCCTTGTTCTGGTGGCAAAAGACCAGCTACACACAAGCTGGACATGCTGCTTGCACCTGCAAAGGTCGCGCGTTCGCTTTGACTGGTGGCGGTCAACCTGATCAGAAGCAAGCCAGGCTTCCCCTGAGGAGTTCTGCCGAACCTACCTTGAGGCGCTGGCGTGGAGTACCACATCTCGAGCGCGATACCCCTACCTCGACGTGATGGACAGTTCCAAGGGCAAACCAACCTGTTCCCTGTGTTCCCGGCCCCCCGGCCCCCCCCCCCCCCCCCCCCCCTTTTGCGCCCCCCCGGGCGGGGGGCAAAAAAAATTTCCCCCCTTTTTGGGTAAATAACCCTATTTTGGGGGCCCCCCCGAAAAAAAAACCCCGGGGAAGGAAAAATTTTGGGCCCCCCCCGGGGGCCCCGAAAAAAACCCCGGTTTCCCCCCCCCCCCTGGCGCGGGCCATCACCGCGATGACATCGTCGAGACCTTCTTCCTCAATATGTTCCATGGCGGCCACCTCAAGGCGATGCCGCCCAAGGCCTGCGCTCATGCGATGGCGAACGTGGTCCATTAGGCCTCTTGGCCCCTAACTGCATGAAAAGGATAATCGCCGCTTACTCGCGCCTGCGGGCTCCCGATCATCCGTGCAATCTGTGTGGCTCGCAGGAAAATCTGCACGCAAGGTTATCAAGCAATGCTGCAGGTTGGGAGGCAGAAGAAATCCAGGCCGCGTGGAGGAGCATCTTCCCGTTCGTTGCGACCACGTTCCATCCGTCGCAAGCTTTGCCGATACCCAGGCTATTTGACTTGCTTTTGCGCGTCGACAATGGCAGCGCGTCGCGCCCTACTGAATAGCTGATGAACCTGTATGTTGCGTACTGATTCTGCCCAGAGCCCCCATGCGCGACCTATCGAGTTACATGATGTTCTGTCTGAACCGGTTTTGGCTCCCGTTGCGGGCGCTGGGAGGCTCGACTGCCTGCCAACCCAAAGAGTGCTGAGCAGTTTGCCGCAAGATCAGCGAATGAATCGCTATCTGTCGACCTTGGCAACCTGCGGGTGTTTCCGTGCCGGTTTGAAAGCACAGTCTGGTGGAACGCCAAGTGGCCAGCGTTCGAGGAGGCCGTTCTTCGGCTTCCGATCCCGACAAGGTGGTGCTGTGGCCGGCGAGCATATCGAACGCTTGATGCAGGAATGCCGCGGGTGATTCGTCATCTGGGCAAAACTGCGCAGCGTGCCGCGCAATGCGCAGATGCCTGCGGATATCGCGCCGAGCACGTGCAGTGTCGGCAACCTGATTGCGGATGGCCCGTCACTGAACATTACCGGTTATGGCGCGCCTCAGCAAGCAAGGGCAATCAATCTGGGTGGGCTTTCGGCTCCCGCGGATTTCTGCGGATGGTTCCGGCAAGGATACTTTGTTTCGTAACGGAGGACGTTGCGGCCGCTTTGAAGGCGCAAAAAGATAGTCTCCGACAAGGCGCCAACCAGCCAGCGGGATCTGGCCGCTACTCAGAACTATTTCAATACGTTAACAACGCACAACAGTGGCCGGCCCCATGTGCCAGTGTCAGTCATGTTTTGGCCCACACCAGCAAACCATTGACATATGCCTGGTGCATAGCCAATAAATTGAACTATCGCCACTTGCACGGCAATGGTTCATCCTTTATTCAACGTCGTCTGGTAGCCCATATGCCCCTGCGAATTCTTGCTTCTGTGCTACTGGGCTAGCTTGCTGGCCCGGCTGTATTCCAGCGCCCCCGGCAAGAGCAATGACGGGTGTCCCTGGACCCCAGAACCCGAGAGTCAGCTCCAGCTCCAAAAGCTACCTCCGCAAAATCGCGTCTGACCCCCTTCCCGCTCGAACAGAAACCTACTTCCACCCACGCTCGTCCGTTCGTAACTTGCCGGCCTGTTGATACCAGGATAATTCGGTTCCACGCCATTTGGTCTGGTGGGTACGGCCTTACCGTTACGGCGGGAGCAGCCCGGAAACCGGTTTTGATTGCAGTAGGCTTGATCATTATGTGTACCACAAGCGGTTGATGTTCCTTGCCCGCGTAACCAACCTGCGGCTTAATGCCCTGGCCGCGGAAAAACCGCCGTCAATTCCCTGCAGCCCCGGCGTCTGGTGTGTTTGCGATGAATGCCCGGCAACCGCTGAACCAATGCGGTATCTATGTTGTGATGGCCGATTCCTGCATGCGCCCAGCATGCGGCAAGGTACGGGTCGACAGTATGAAGGGCGAGTTTCTGGAGCGTACATTATACCGGTGCCCGTCGCGTACTTCAGAAGCCCCCGCTTTAAAGTCTCTTCCAGAAAAGGACAGATGTCTACACGCATTTTCTGTCTTTCTGCACAGAATGTTTATCTGACTACCGGTAAAACGTGCATCGTCCGCCGTCACGTCTTCGTCATGAAAAGCGATTTAGCTTCTGCATTGTGATCGCAATTAAAGCGAGCTATCTATGCAGAAGGGATCTTATGACACCACCGAGTCGTTCTCGGCAGACCATGCTGACGGTTGAACAGTTGGGCGTCACTTATCCTGGCGGAGTAAAGAGGCGTTACGTTCAACCTCGTCAGCTTTCAACGCGGCGAATTACCGTCCTGTTGGGCTTTCCGGCGCAGGCAAATCCATCTACTGCCACCCTTAAAATCATCTGGTCGTGCCGGTCCGCAAGGCAGGGTTCCGTCTCCGCCGAGTTTGGGCCGCTAAAACGACAGAGCCAACCTGCGTCAAGCATCGGCGGCAATGAACGGCGAATGGTTTTTCAGCAACCACCAATTGATCCTCCGCCATAGCGTGCCTTGCCAATAACGTGCTGACGGGCCCGCCTTGGCTACCAACAACACCTTTCGCAGCTTCTTCCCTTGCCCCGTGAGGACCCTGCAGTTGGCCCTGCACTGTCCTCGAACGAGTCGGGTTGGCTGACAAAAGCGCTGGGATCGCGTTGACCAAGCTTTCCGGCGGGCAGCACAGCGGGTCGGTATAGCCCGAGCATTGGCGCAGCAGCCTGAACTGATTCTTGCAAGACGAGCCGGTGGCCAGCCCTGGACCCGGCCACATCGGAAAAAGTTTCCTTTCCTGCTGAATGACGTACTGCAACGAAACGGCATCCCGCAGTGGTCTCAATTGCATCACACTGGGTAAACGGCGCAGCGCTTTGCTGACCGGATTATCGCTGGCACGCGCATATCGTCTTTGATGCGACGCCCGAATGCCTTTTGACGACGATGCCACTTGCCCGTATTTACAACGGCCATTCGGCCCATCCAGGGCCGTCGCAAACCGCAAAAGACCCAAGCCCCACAACCGTCTACACAACGCTCCCACTGAGCTGGAGATTCCCCATGAAAAGCTTGTTGATAAATGTTCCTTGGTTGCCGCAGGTTAAACGCGTGGAGCGCAGGCCAGCTTGCGCTGCTGCAGATCCCAATCCGGAACACGGTTAAAGTCGCGCTACTCCCCGTGAAAAACGCCTCCGAGTGATCAAGCGCAATGAGCCGCTTAAACAGACTTATCTGGAAGCCAAGGCTGGAAAAGAAGGTTGCAGTTGATGTTACCACTGACTATTCCTCGATGAATCGAAGCCATGCGCTTCGGGCCCGCATTGATCTGCTTACTTCGGGCCTTTGTCCCTACTCTTGCAAAAATAAAAGTGAAATCGAGCCTTTGCGCGAATGGTTAATTGAATGGCAAAACCACTATCGCAGCTCCGGTGATTATCGCCAATGTCGATTCCGGAGTTGAATCCTATGCCGATCTGGCCGGTCCGCAGGAATGGCCTATGGGCGACCGGCATGCGTACGTCCATCCATCTGATCCCCAAAACCGTGCCTGGTCCGAGGCAGGGCCTTGGTAGGCCGACGAAAGATTATGAGCAGCACTTCGTAGGCAGACCCATGATGCCGTCGCAGTCAACGTAGCCAAACGGCAACGCGGACCGCAGGCGGCCTGTCGAGGGATATTCAATCAACGTATTGAAACGCGGCTGATTGATCCCAGCAAGGGGGAGGGTCAGGTCACTCGGTACAGCGGGAGTTTCCCACAGTATCCTGGGCGATGCGCCTTCCATCTGGATGCGGCTTTGAAAAAGCGGATCGCCCGATGCCTTTGGTGACGCTCGATGATGAAGAAGTGTTGAGCAAATCTTCAAAGCGGAAGGGTTCGCCCCTCATTCAGGACAGCGATTACGGGAACGTGATTTCGTGAAATGGGGGCAAATTGCTTGTCCTTGATTTCGGCGACCATGTTAAGGAGGTGCCGAATGACTATTTCATCTGGTGAGTTAAGCGCAGCCCAAGGCAATCTAACTGACATGGCGGTGCTGGATTCATATGCGAAGAACCTGGAAGCCGCAGTCTGGCTAAATGGTCCGCTGTAGCAGGCGTTGTGCTGTCGCGTGCGGTACGTAGGGCTGTTTGAAATCGGCTCCTACCTTGGCTGAATGGTCTGCCGCCATCCATGAACGTTGCAGGGGAGTCCTTTCTCCACCGGACTTTCGTAAACGTCACGGACTGGTTCTCGTCCGCTGGTCGATACCCTTGCAATGAGTATCGCCGTGCACCGCGATCGCCGTGGTCTTTTTTCAGTGCCTCTGGCCCTTTCTTGGTGCGCGCAATACTTCCCCGCATCCGCTGGTATTTCAGGCACAACGGCATTTTGCTGAATGCGTTGCGGCCTCGGTACCCTGAGCTTTGATCAGGCATCATCTTTGTTGCCGCTGGTGGGTTTGGTGCGTTTGCCTGGGTATTGGCGCTGGGTCTGCATTCGATCGGCATGGGTCGGCAAGTTCTTTGCCGAGGCTATCGAGCATGTTCGAGAAGCGCCGGTAGACGGCCTGCTCCGCGCCGCCCGGTTGGCAGCGTCCGCGCAAGAGTGCTTGTACTCACCGCGTAATTGCCGCAGGTGATGCCGCCAGTTTGCCGATGTGTCTATCTATCGTTGGGAGTACAACTTCCGGGCTCTACAGTGAATGGGAATGGTCGGGCTGCGGGATCGGCCTTTGAGCTCCAATGGGCTCGCTACGCCATCAATGCAATCATCAGGAAGGTTCTGGCGATTCTGCTGGTCATTATTCCTGACCTGATGTCAACCCTGTAAGACGCCGCTAAGCGGCCGCCTGCGCCCCGCGCCTTCAAATAAGAGATCACTAGAAACCACGTGTGTAATTAACCCATCGGGTGCTGAACAGACCTTGCAATGCTGGAAACCTCAATTGCTAACCTTGTTACAATCAAGGCGATACGACGCTCCCTGTCGCTTGAGGTTGCTGAAGCAGGGCGCGACGCTGAGGGCTTGATGGCCTTCATGCCTGAACCGCATTGATAGGGCCTTCCTGGATGCTGCCCACCGGCCTGAAGGTGGTGGGGGCCGCATTGAAGGGCTTTGACAAAACTTTGATGTGCAGCTGCAGTGAAGCGGGGTGGTGGTGGTTAACCTTCGTTCCGGAATTTTGTTGACGGGTGCCTACGGCGGAACTGACGGTAGGGCTGACTATCGGTCTGTGCGCCAGTGCGAGCGCTGATGCCTAGTGCGTTCAGGCGCATTCCGAAGGGTGGGCGGCCCGCATTTTTTATGGCACGGTAATCGATGGCTCGACTATCGGGACATTTGGTTGCATGGCCTATGCAAAGCCCTGGCGCAAAAGGTTCAAGGGTTGGGGGCGAAGGTGCTCTTTATAGCGATTTGCAAGCCGCTGTGAAATGCTACCCAGGAGGCGGCGCTGGATAATTGCCCCATCACTCACTGAGAAGTCTGCTGCAAGCCTCCGATGTCGTGATCATGGCGCGCCTTGAACCCCGCAAGACGCAACAATACTTGAATGCGCGCGTTGGCGCAGATGAGCGCCTGGACCTTTGTGGTCATCCTGCCGCGGCTCGTTCGTGGATGAGGCCGCTATATTGGCTGCGCTGCAAGAGTGGGCATATTGCCGCTATGCGGCGAATGTATTTGAAATATGGAAAACTGGCACGCGCCGGATCGGCCCCAGGGGTGATTGACCCTCTGTTGCTGGCACATCCGAACACCCTGTTCAGCGCGCAATATAGGCTCGCGGGTCCAAACAAGGTAAGGTTGGCGGGATCGAATTGCGCGCGGCGCAGAAAACATACTGCAGGTGTTTGCAGGGCCAGGCGCGCCCTTGATGCGGCCAACCAACCCTGGAGCAACAGGGGCGTTACATGCTCGAATCTGACTGGATAAAGACCCTAAGTGACGCTGTTGCAAGTGGTGAGCTTTCAAGCGGCGGCGGGAGCGACTCAACCCTTGCTCAAGGCCGACGGTCAAAACCTCAGCAACATTCAAGAAACTCGAGGAGCAACTGGGCGTGAGCCTGGTAACGGGTGCTCGAGTAGGGTGCCAGCCGACAGAACTGCTGAGCGTTTGCTCCCTAGTGCACAGTGGTTGTTAAGGGCTGATATGAGCGTGGCGCCTTGCTGCTGTGCTCGGAGTCCGGGCTTGGCGGGTGGGCCGCAAGCTCGAACATCCGGATTTATCTGTTACAACCCTAGCCTGAGTCAATTCCATCAGACTCCCGCCGCACGCGGTGAGGCTGGTGATAGACAACAACCCGGAGAATCGCGCCAAAAGGCTGTCGAAGGCGCAACTGGATATGGCAGTGATGGAGTGGTGGGACGCCGAGGATGGTTTTTCGGGCCCTGCCCGTGGCGGGCCGAGCTATGGTTGCTCATAGTGGCCGCCCGATGATCCATTTTGCATGTTTGTCCGAGAATAACACCTGCCGCATCTAGCTGGCATGCCCTGATTGGCGCGAGCCAGGCACCGGCACGGGCCCGTCTCCTTGATCGTTTTTTCAAATACTGATGTGGTCCCGCGTATTTCCATGCAGTCTGGCTAGCACCGACGGTGGAAGCGGGCAGTGCGGGCGGGTGGGAATTTTCTCTGGTCTGGCCCTCCGCGTCAGTGGAAGAAGTGCTGCCGGTACCCTGTGCGCCATTTCCGCTGCCGGGAGGGATCAGCAAGGAGTTGATGCTGGTCTGGAGGGAACTCTGAGCGCACATGCCCGATTTTCTGCGCAGCATCTGCTGAATATGCTTAGCGTAGCGCCGATTCGGCTTGCGCAGGATCACCACATCAATTTGGACTATCTCCAACGTCCGGCTCGCCCATTGGATGGAGCGGGCCACCGCCAATTGGAAGGCTTCGCTTGAAAAAACTGATATGCGTCGGGGTCAATTCTTTGTATGCAAGGTGCTGAAGGCCTGTGGGTGGTCACGCCGCGTTGGTCATCAGGGCGGAGTAGCCCACCGATCGGATCTCGGTGA
>Ga0163217_1075615_pt1 | contig 10685 bp, 8 predicted proteins | sample SynspAceP_FD_185933 | JGI IMG/M metagenome (GOLD analysis project Ga0163217, IMG submission 185933) | Saline lake microbial communities from Ace Lake in Antarctica - Synechococcus sp. Ace-P (PacBio error correction) | ecosystem: Environmental > Aquatic > Non-marine Saline and Alkaline > Saline ...
AAAAAACTCGTAAAGGGAAAAAAAAAAGAGAAAAGAAAAATGATTCCCCCCTTTGGGGGCTTTTTTTGGGGAAAATCAAAAAAAGGAAACCCCTTGACCCCCTAAGAACCAAGAATGCCTGTGGGGGTTTGCAAAATTTCTTGGGTTAAAAATCTTAATGGAATGAAAGAAAAAGGCAGGCAAACAGGCGTTCGGATCAAAATTGAATTGCGCCCCCGCATGACGAAAGGAGATTTGGAAGAAGTTTTTATGGCTTTCCGGTAAAATTGTTTCAATCCAACGCTGGCCCCCGCTTTTTAATAAACCCATTTGGATCTTATTGAATTCCACTTCAGTCGCTTTCCAAAATGGACTTAGGAAATGAATAATGGGCCCTGATGGGGAAAATATGTTTGGCTTTTCCACAATTTACCGAGCCTTCGGGTTCCGGTGAATATGAAAGGGCATTCTGAAATATGCGACCAGTGGCGGAATGGCCAACTAGTGGGTTAAAATTTTTTCCAAGATTCAGAATGTCGAAAAAGCAAGGACAACTGAATTTTCCTTCGGGGCCTATGCTGCCGGGATTTTTCCAGCAGGAAGGAAGCTTAGTTCCTGATAACAGTGGTATTGGGGAAGAATTAAAGAGTAATCTACTCAATTCCAGATCAATATGGACGCTTGGCGGTGTTGGTTTTCACATGATGGGGAGAGACGATTCCGAAAGGAGTCGAACTATGTTGCATTGGGATGCGAACCTTCAAAGAGCCATTCGGTATGCACAACCGAATCAATGTGACTACGATAACATGAAAGTGAAGGATGACCAAAGGATTACAATCGAGCAAGATGACGCGAATGTTTGAAAAGGCGCTTCACAATATCAGAGCTGAAAGACGACCAATCGAACCCCGGGATTGGATATCCATGAGGATGGGGTGGGCATTCGAATGGGAAAAGACCCAAAGACTCCCTCCTCAATCGCCAATTCAAGCTTCATGCGGTGCCGAATGTCTACGTTGACGGATGGACAGCGATGACTTTCCCACCTCTCCAAAATCCATCACCTTACTTATATGGCTTTTTGCAGGCGAGAGCGGCGCATCATTTGCGTGAAGGAAAGCAGAAATGAAGTTAGAAAGCCTAAAGCTGAGAAGTCCTTGAAAAATACAGGCCCAAGTCGAAAGAATTTGGGCTGTTTTCAATTTCTAAGTAAAAAAACTACCGCTCCCTCAAATCGCATTTTCCACTTAAGAATAATCCTGTTTTATTTTTTTAGAAGTTCACACTTTTTCCCTTTTGTCTTCAAAAACGTCATTTCAATGCCGAAGAATAATGATTTAAGTCATTAAACCCCTAAAATGATTGGGCTCAAATTTGGAATTTGATTTTTTTATTAAAAAATGGGTAAATTAAGAAAAGATCAATTCCTCAATTTGATTTTTTTGAGGATTGAAAGATTTAAAAACTGGCTAAAAACCCAGAAAACTTTTCAAGAATTTTCAAATTTTAAGATCTATTTATGAAAGAACCCAATTTAAAAGATTACGCTAAGTTATATCAGCAATTTTGAACTGGGAAAATGAAGCGAAGCAATTAGCAGGATTACCTCAGGGAAGGGGCTAAACATCGCGCATGAAGCAGTGGACAGTTACCATGCTTCCAGCCATTTGGAAAATACGGTTGCGCCTTCGCTTTATTAGAAAAAGGGGATAGTATTTGATGATATAACTTATGGAGATTTAAAGATCCAGACTTCAAAAATTTGCCAATCTTTTGCTGGGTTAAATTGAAAACAAGGAGATCGGGTTATTTTCGCTTTTGGGGCGTGTGCGCGGACTTTGTATGTCGCGGCTTTTTGGGATCGCTGAAATTCAAAGCTGGGTTTTTTTGTCCACTATTTTCGGTATTCGGCCCAAGAACCCATTTTTCAGCGATTGAGTTAAGGGAGATGCAAAAGTTTTGGTCAACCAATAAAGACTTTTAATGAGAAGAAGGTCAAGGGGCTTCTCGATAAGCTTTCCTTCTCTTAGATTTATCTACTGACAGATCAACTGACCATTTGGATAAGAAAGCTTTCCTTAAAGCAAATTAATTGGTGAGGCTTCCGAGGAATTTTGTCATTCCTCCCACAATCCTGAGGATCCAGCTTTGTTGCATTTAAACGAGCGAACAACAGGGATGCCAAAAGGGGGCCTTTGCATGTCCAACACAGCCGTTCTTCTTATCCATTATTCTAACGGAAAGTATGTTTTTGGATTTTCATGAGGGGGATATTTTTTGGTGTAACTGCAGATTCGGGTTGGGTTACAAGGCCCTCGTATGGTATCATCGCTTCCTTTGGTTTAACGGCGTCAACCTGGTAATTGTAGATGAAGCGAATTTGATGGATTGAGGTGGGTATTCATTTTGGAAAAACAAAAATCAACGTTTGGTACACCGCACCGACAGCAATCCGAAGGTTGATGCGAATGGAGATTGTGCCCAAAGAAAAATATGACCTTTCTAATTTAAGATTGGTGCTGAGTGGTCGGCGAGCCGCTTCATCCCGGAGCTGTCACCTGGGGACAGAAAGCTTTGGAGTTCCAATCCCTGGATAATTGGTGGCAAACCGAAACCGCGGATGCATGCTTGGCAATTACATTCGATGAAAAGTAAAACGGGTTTCCATGGGAAAACCTCTTCCGGGAATAGTAGCCTGCTATTGCAGATATAGAATGGTACCGAGATTAAGATTTTATGATAAAATGGAACTCAAGGTCATTTGGTTTTGAAAAAAGGTTTCCCATCACTTTTTCAGAGGCTATCTACACGAGGAAGAACGCTACCAAAAGATGCTTCAAAGGGGACTGGTATATCACCGGAGACCTAGCTAAGATTGATTGGCGGATGGATATTTCTGGTTTGTTCGGCCGTGCTGATGACATCAATTAAAACTTCAGCCATATGGTGGTCCATTTGAGGTGGAAAGACTCTTATGAAACTCCAGCGGTGGTGGAAAGCTGCGGTAATGGAAAACCTGAGCCAAATCGATTGGCGAATTGTCAAGGCATTTGTTGTCCTGAAAGAAGGTTTCGAGCACTACTGATGAGATGCAGCAGGAGTTGTTTGGTTTCGCAAGGAAAAAACGTGGACGAGCAGTGGCACCCAAGAGAATTTCCTTTAATCGAAAGGTCTTCCTAAAACCAAAAGTGGGAAAAATCCTGAGAAGACTGCCTCAAAGCCGTGAATTGGGATTACCAGAAGGAAGATTTGTCGCACACTTGACAAAAAGGCTAAAGATATGGAAAGGAAGAAAGATTGAGATTCAAAAGAAGGCCAGCGGCCTTCTACAACAATGATACTCATTCGAAGGTTTGAAAGAGAAATCTGCGGAAAGTATACCAGTCTAAAATCCGTGGATTCCTTCATCTCTACTCGGAGAGGAAGCAGTAGCTGTTTGGTGTTTATTCAAGCTTTGACCGAGGAAGATAATATTCTATGTACCTATCGGGAGCATGTCATTGCGCCTCGCAAGAGGCCGTGGATCCCAACTCAATCATGGCGGAGATGTATGGGAAGCAGGAGGCGTTGCAGCAAAGGGCGTTGGAGGATCTATGCCAAATCTTTTTGAATGCATCAAAAATTTTTCGGAAGGAAATGCAATCGTCCTGCGGGCATTGCCTTGGCAGTAAGGAGGCTTTGGCAGCCAAAAAAACAAAGAAAAATAATGTGACTTGCTCTTTTTTTTTTGGAGAGGGGAAGCCTGCGGCAGAAGCGAAGTTTCAAAGAATCGATGAATCTTTGCTTCTTTATGGCAAGTTTCCAGCCACTTTTTGTTTTGGCGAACAACCTTTACTGCATGGGGGTACTGCTATCAAATTAACCCATTCCATGCTGCAACTGGAGAAGAAAGGGCTGATATGGAATTGAGTTGCTGCTGTGATGGGATGGATCTTTTGGCGTGGATGGTAAGCTGCTCCAAAAGCATAAAGACGATTTAAAGAAAAAGGAAAACCCTATTTTCTGTTTGCAATACTATCCGCTTCCGGGCGCATCCATGTTTTGTGCCGATTGTATAGAGAAAAATCGGAAGTCGAGGAGTGGAAAAAGAAAGATCCAATTCCAGTTTCAGGAATTTTTACTGGAAAGGAAAAACTCATTACGGCTAAAAAATACGCGAAAATCGAAAAGGCAGTAAGATGCCCAGATTCAAGAGGCGATCACATTTTGCAGAAGATGGAACTTTGGGAAGATATTGGAAACCTGACGCGATTTGGTAATACTCTGGAAACGGAATATCGATATGAAGCGACATGATCAAAATAACTTATCGGAGGCTATCAACAGGCTAATTCCGAGATGTCATGCAAAAAGATGAACGGTGTTTTTCCTGATGGGGCGAAGAATGTGAAATTATGGTGGAGCATTCCCGCAGTGAGTAAAGGTCCTTTTTTGAAAGATTTGGGCAGATCGGAATTAATGGATGTCCCGCTCTCAGAATCCGGATTTACCGGAGCAGGAATCGGAGCAGCAACTTGCAGGGATGAAGCCGATTGTAGAGGTGAATGCTGTCAATTTTTCAGTCTTCTTTGCGATGGATCGATTTTCAAATAATGGCGGCGACACTTCAAGCACATGTCTGGCGGACAGCTCAATGTTCCGGTAGTGATCCGAATGGGTTGTGGGCATAGGCCGGCAATTGGCGGCTCAGCATTCCCATAGTTTTGGGAGCGCTTTCTTTGCACATGGTACCTGGATTATTGTTTCTATAAGCAAGGTACGCCATCAGATGCGCGAGGGATGTTTGATTTCGCGATGGAGAGTCCTGATCCGGTAATCATTTTCGAATATACTTTCATGCTAAATCTGGAGAAGGAAATCCCAGCAGAATTCAGGAGCGTGGAAAATTACAAAAAGCCAGAGTCTTCGGAAGGAAAAGACGATTTCGCTGATTACCTTATGGAGCGGGGAGTTTTACAAATGTTTGGAAGGCTGCCGAACCCTTGGAGGTGAAGGAATAGATGCCGAAGGGTTAATTCGTTTGAGAGTGTTGAGACCTTTTGGATGAGGAGCTTTCCTTAACTTCTGTAAGAAAAGACTCATCGGGCCTTAGTTGTCGAAGAAGCATGGAAATCCGTCAGCAAATTTCTTCAGAAGTAGTTTCCAGAATTATGGAAAAGCCTTTTTCGACTTTGGAATGCCCCTGTAGAAAGACTCCTGCGGTGTGAGGTTCCGATTCCTTACCCCAAGCATTTGAGATGCGTCCTATTCCACAAGTGGAAAGATATTTTTAGAAAAGTCAAAAAATGCTAAAGCCATGATAGTTTCAAATGCAAATTTAAGAGCGGATATGGAAGGCCGGAACCTTGGTAGAATGGGAGAAAAAAAGGCCAGGCGACGCCCTCCAGCGGGGGATTATTATTGCAGATGTGGAAAACCCAAAAAAGGCTGATAGAAAAGAGGTTTTTTGATGAGGGGACGCTAGAAAAACTTCTGGTTAAAGAAAGGGGAAAAGGTTCCCCGTAGGCTCTGTTTTGGCCTTGATTAATGAACGGAAAAAAACTGAGGAAACCATCTAAGTTGTCCAGATGAGAAGCCTCCATAAACACTGGACACTCATTCCGCATTGTGGGAACGCGCTTACGGACTGTACATTTAAATCATACGAAAAGGAAATATCTGCAATCTGATGGATGATCGAGCAGGTATTACAGATGCTTAGTGTCTCCTTTGGCAAGAACATAGCTGACGCGAATCAGATTGATATCTCTTTGTTGAAAGGTACAGGTCCGGAGGGATCGAATTGTGAAAGAAGATGTGAAACTGCATTTCTGAAGGAGAAAAGCCAATCAAAGAAGATGGAAAAAGGAGCGAGGTATAAAAGAATAATCGCTGTAAAACCTTGCAGGACCTGCTTCTGAATCGATCCGAATGCAAGTTGCCGCTTGCCATGAGTTAAGTCCAACCGAGAAATTCCTCCATATATTTGGAAAAAAGATGGACATGTTCCCAAGGCGATGGGATTGACTAAAAGCTGCCAATAAAGAACGTCCGGTGAAAACGCATCTTGCCAGTAGCGCCTTTTGATCAAGCAGTAGCCAAAAGCACTGGATGAATTCGGATTCTCAATTCCAACCTGGGAAAAATGGCCTTCGGCGAAAAAATTGAAACAATATTGGCTTCGTGGTTTTTCCTTACGAATCTGAGGTATTGTCGTACAGCAATCTTACAACAGGCAGATTCAAAAACTGTAGATGAAATTATGGAGACGATGAATGATCTATCCAGAGCTAGAGCTTTCCAAATTAGAAGCTCTGGAGCTCAGTCATTCCACATTTACCATCAACCCAGTAATAGGAGAAGGGGTGGGTGCCGACAAAGTTTATGGCCTGATCTATCCGCCCAAGTGAATTGTCGGTTTTGAGAAATCAGTCAACCAGCCATTTGCCGAAGATGGGATGTTGGGAATTCCGATCCGTAGTGGATTTGTAACTTTAGCAGCAAACCATCGCGGCTACTGACGGGTTGATAGGAAGTAAGTTTTTAGCGGCGCATCCATAGATATTTACAAAAATCCAGATAAAACATGACCAGGAAGAAAATCAAAAAAATATTTTTCAAATTTGCTCCAAAGGATTTGCTCGCAGAGACCCCGATTTTCCATCCAATTGATGCAGAAGAAAATAATCCGGGGAAGCGCCATATTGATTCTTTTGATGTGCTCCAGTTTTTGTTTCAATCAGCGAAAAATTGCATGTGGATGTACCCTGAAAGAGACTATGGACAAACAGTACTTGGAAATCACTGTTGCCTATTTGGATAAGACAGTTGAATGGGTGATTCCTGTTTTTTCAAGTTGTCAATAAATCCTTTCAAAAAGGCAATTTTCCTAAATCCACATTGCCACCGGTCAGAATTTATTCCCACTCTTTTTCCAGCAAAGCGTTCCTTATGGCGAGTAAAGCGCAAGCCGGCACAGCGCAGAAGGCTCAATGATGATCTTCATCCGTTCATAGATCAAGCCGCAGCGGCGATGATCTTGTGGGTCTGTCGCCAAAAGTATATCCTTGAAAAAAAAAAAAAAAAAAACAAAAAAAATACTTCTGAATCAGCTCAAATTCAAAAACACCCAAAGAGGTCAAAAGGCGTCTGCCATGGTTTTGGGATCAGTCTGAGGAATGATTCGACCAGCTCCTGAAAAAGCGGTAAGCGTCATCAGCACCAGTCCGGCTCAGCTCCGATCACTCGATCTCTGGATTCCCATATGCGTTAGCAGGGCAGTTTCCCCTAATAATCCTCCGCCACCTTGACCTGAGTCATGAATGATCTCCAAGTCATCCTGCTTCTCGTGGAAATCTAAGCGGCAAGTTGCCTGCCTTCGATCACATCCATAAAGTCCTAAGGAGGAATAAATGTCGCGCGGTTTCGCTTCACTACTGCTTCAAGTGTATTTCCCGTGCTTTAAGATTCGGTCACACTCGATGATTTCCCCCTCCATGATTCCCTTTGACGGCTTTCTTTTTGATTCCGAGCGTTGAGGGCATTACGATTTAGGATGGGATTCCCGCTTTACAGTTGCGCTCTGGCAAGTGGCCTGCATGATTGCCGCTACTATGGTTGCGACACCTTTTTCTTTCTGTTCTCAAGTGGAGTTTTTCATGACAGCATTGCTTGCCCCACGACTTTGAAAGCACCGACTTCTGAAATTTTCACATTTGAAATAAATCTCACGCCGGCCATTTCGTCAATGGTGAGCAGGTGAGGATTGGAGTTTTTATGAATAAAAGATTTGATACGGACGCGGCAAAACCGAATGTCATTCAAGTGAAGGAAAGTGGGTGTTTTCATGTCGAAAAGTAGGGATTTTCTTTTTAGCTAAAAAACTTCAAGGAATGAATTGAATAGATAATCTGTCGATGATTTAGTGCTTGGAATATTTTTTAATCTTCGGGAATGAATTGGAAAGCCTTTTGGATTTTTTTCCCAAGTTATGGGGAGCCACTTTAACAGTGAAAAATTCAATGAAACTTGATTTTAGCCCTGCAAATAAAGAATTAGACAACAGTTGAATTTGGGAAAAACAAAAATTTTCAATCAGTTGTGTTTGGATCAGTTGGGAAGGGCTGGGAAACCTACGGAGTAGGCCGGCTAATCTAGAGCATCGGGCGATTTACAGGCGAGCGAGCGATTTGAGATTTTCGGAGGCTGATTTCGTAACATCACATCTTGGAGTAGATATTTGGACAGCCAAGCGGGTGCGCCCAGTATATGCACCTGTGAAGGAGGAAATTCATTCTATTCAGGAACCATAAAGGCTTTGGGTTATGGCCCCAACCTTGATTCTGAAAGCATGAACTGGGTGGGACGATGCTTTTATTCGCTCTATGGCCATTTGACTTGACGGATTTGGATCGTTTTGAAGTGGGACAAAAAAGTGAAAGCAGGAGACTTGAATCTGTCATGTTAGGCCATATCCTGAAAATGGAGATTGGCCACCGCATCTGCATTTTCAACTGATGTTGACTTAGAAGGAAAAAGTTGGAGATTAATCCAGGAGTCTGTGCCAAACGAGAAATGGAGAGTATCCGCTAATGCCCAGATTTGCAAATTTGGTATTGAATTTTTGGAGTATTGATTTCTGAATTAGGAGTTAGCCAGTGTAATCATCCTCAAGCCTTCAGGCGTGAGATTCGGGTCGCACACTCTCAAAGACTTGATTCAGAGGACTCAAAACCAGCAGAGAGTCCCCGTGCAATTACCTAAAATCCAGATGAGCTTCGGTTACCATCGTCCTTGATTCATTCCTTGATTTAAGCTGCTGTAGCCATAAAATATTCCCAGCCTGAATGGCATGACCGTATTTTTTCCGATCGCAGACTCAGGCACTTTCAGCGCAACTTTCCGGGAGTTTGGAGGTATTTTGAAAAAGAGATTTAATGGCTGTTTTGGGATGCTGGGACAATATTCACACCAAGTTACTTCGCCATGCTTACCGCATCTACCGTAAAAGTGAAGTGCTGTACCAAATCTATTAGGATGACTTGGATCTTGATTTCTCGAAAAGCCGCCATGGACATTACACACAAAAAATCGGTTCCTATCTCTGAGGTCGATTGGTTTTGATGGGAGTTTAGATACTTTTCGAAGAAATGAGAATAGGGTTTTTTCCTATAAAAGTTTTGGCAAAGTCTGTAATACTTTGTTTTGATTTCGGGAACCACTGAACTGAAACCCGATCTTGGCGGATATCTGGAGGTCAATTCCATGCTCCTAGAAAAATAGAGTGGTACTTCTTGCTGAGCTGATTGGCCGAGGGTAATCCAAAATTTGTTTCCAATCGGAATTGATTTTTCCATCGTTTTCGGGTTTGGTCATAAAGGCAAAAAACTACATTAGAATTACCTGCATCATCGCTAAAAACATATCCTTGGTTTTGTTGCTAAATTTTAGCCTTTCCTTAAGTCATAATCCAAAATTCAAATCAAACCCCAATCAAATGTTTCAATTGAGCTGGAAAAATTCGAGGACCTGCACGTATTTTAGAGTTAATCAACGAACTCGCTGTGTATGAAAAAATGCCCGAAGAAGTTCATCAATACAGTCGAACTGAATGGAAAAGGACGGCTTTCGCCAATCCCGCTATGGAATTTTTTTGTTGTGAGAAAGAGGGTACAGGAAAAATTTATTGGAACGGCGATTTATTACTATCGGTATTCTACCTGGAAGGGAAAGGGCGGATTTATCTCGAAGATCTTATTGTCACAGAATCCGAAGAGCTCAGGGTGCGGGTAAATTACTTTTTGATCGGTTTTATGGCCAAAGGTCTTGAAGAAGGTTGCACAGGATGATGTGGCTAAGTACTGGATTGGAATGAGCCTGCAATTAAATTTTACAAAAAATACTACAAGCCAACCTAGAAGGAGGCTGGCTGAATGCGCATCTTCAGGACTATGAGCTCAGACTTTATTAAATAGTAAACAAAAAAAGGCAGCATGCTGGCCTTTTGAATTAATAGCAATTTTTCCCTTATGACTTCACCGAATAGTTTGGAGCTTCTCGGTGACGCTTACATCGTGCGGATGTGATTCTTTTACTCCTGCTGCGGTTTTTGACAAACTTGCCCATTTTCCTGCAGGTCCTTCTAATAGTCCTTGTACCACAATATCCCATACCAGCCTGAGTCCACCTACCAATGGTAAAGTACTTCTGACACCTAAGCCTTTTGAAAGGAACTCTTCACAAGATTCCTTCCGGACTAGCTTTTGACATTGTCTTCAGCATCTTGAGTACCGGTCTTTGGAGCCTGATTCCATAGCTCCAACGAACCCATTCCACGGTAAGAACTTGAACTTTCTTTCCCTCGAAGATGATTCATTTCACTGGAGCTCTCAGTACTGCAAGCCAATGAACCGATATAATTGAACTTCCACCTGCTGCTCTAGCCTTTACTACCAATCTCCAGAATATCTGACTCCTCCATCTGCCGATACAGCACGCCTCATGCTTTAACACTTCAGCGCATTCGAAAACTTTGGCAGACAAGCTTGTGGAACGCCCACCCTGCAATAATTCGAGTGTGCAGATAATCCAGGTCCAACGCCCACTTCTAACTGCATCTGCCTCCTGCATCTGCCAAAGCAATTGCTGCTTCGAGTAGCAATTATTCCCTACAATTACTTTCCAAGTCAGGGAAAGTGTCTTTGATTTTCCGCAGGTATCAATTA
>Ga0163217_1088388_pt1 | contig 10685 bp, 6 predicted proteins | sample SynspAceP_FD_185933 | JGI IMG/M metagenome (GOLD analysis project Ga0163217, IMG submission 185933) | Saline lake microbial communities from Ace Lake in Antarctica - Synechococcus sp. Ace-P (PacBio error correction) | ecosystem: Environmental > Aquatic > Non-marine Saline and Alkaline > Saline ...
GGGAGAGAGATGCAAATCCCCCCAAAAAAAAAAAAAAAAAAAAAAAAAAAAAAAAAAAATCCCAAAAACTTAAAAAATAACCCCTCCTTTCTGGAAAACCTAAATAGGGGCCGATTAAAAAAGGCGCAATAGCCCCCCCCCCCCCCCCCCAATTCCCGGTTAGTTTTTGGGGGGAACAATATTTTTTTTTAAAACACCCAATTAATTTTTCAATCCAAGAACTGCCCGCAAAAGGGTTCTTTTTTACTTCCCATTGCAAAAAAAAATGCCCTCTCATGGTCCCCAAATTTTTTAAACAACCAATAATCAAATTGGTCCCCTCCTCTATGGCCTTTTGGTTCTCGTTAATATTTCCCCCGTCCAAATACTATTTGGAAAAACCCGTAATATTTGCTATCAACCCCCCCTGTCATTTAAGTAAAATAATTGCCTGGCTGGTATCGTCAAGAGAGCCCCCAAGCTTTTAGCCATTTCCACCATTCTCCTCTAAAAAAAAGGGGGATTTATCTAAGCTCAATTCTTAGAACTACCTTAATCTTAGAACAAGAAAGTGCGATAAAAACAAAATAATCAAAATAATGGCCATTTTTATTCCATTGATGCATTTTTGAAAATTTTTTTAATTACAAAAGTCCGCGAAATTAATATCACTTACCACAATTTTTATTACTAGCAAAAAAAAGGAAAACACTCCAAACTCCCATTAAAATCGGTTCTTGTTGGGTCCCCCGCAAGGTAAGTATCGAAGAAACCTTCTTCGGCAATGGATTTTATCCATTGATGACCCCGAAATATCCAAAACACGGACCCCTAGCGGTATATATTTAGGCAGGAAAAATTCACTCCTCTCGTTACATTAGCCATTTATGATCAAATCGCATTGGTCCTTTCCCTAAATAAGTATGAATGGAGGACCGGTACTGGTTTAAATCAAGTGAAAGTTGAAACTAAAGTCCGTGATGAGTAATGCCAAATTTCACTTCGTCCAATTCATCTCCCAAGATAAAAAATACTTTTGGCCCTGAGTGAAAACCACCTTGATGGGTATAGGCAAAATTACTATAGGTTCAATTGTAGAAATTTCCTTTCAGGAATAAGCCTTGTTGGAGAACATCCCAATAACCACATGATCCTCATTAACACCAACAAGATACTTCTTTTCCAAATAAAAATTTGAATCTGGTCCGTTAATAGTTAAAAACCTGCCCATCATGTGTGTAGCCTGAAGCCGCCATAACCTCCGGAACCTCAAAGGATTCTTGGGTCTGGGATATTAAAAAAAGTGGTTAACTCCAACCATTAATATATATCATCCTTTGCAGTGCCACAGCATAGGCAAATCCTGTATCCTCATTGATACAATATTAATACCCAATTCCCAAATTCGGTATACGCGCGCATACTGGCCCGTAAGATGGTTTCAGGAGAGGAAACGACAATTCCGCAATCTTGGTAAGATTCCATAACTTGCCATACATGACCCTTGTGCTTCGAAACTATAAGCGTGATCCTTAAGACCTTGATGTCGCGGCCAAGTACTATTCACTGTATGCAAGTTGGCAATTTTTCCCCAGAATATCTTAGATTATCGGCATCGGTAATTCGAATCTATAAATGCAGTATCCATTTATTTAAAAACCTCGACATGGCATATTTCCTTAATTGTTTTAATGTCCGGCCAGCCCCAAATATCACTGGCCTGAACTAGCCTGAAAGTATCTAAAGGAGATACGACCAAGAAATCATATCCATCTACACCGGGTATATAACCTGCCCATCCATTTACAACAAGACGTAAAAGTCTTTTTGTAGATCAGGGTTACTGGATTATTGCCCCTCATCCTTGGGGCTTCTGCGCTTTGAACAGCCTACAAAAAAAAAAGCACAAAGTGCAGTCAGAAAGAAAAATTCCTTTCATAGCATAGTAATTTAGTCCTTTTAACGGGTTTAAAAAAAAAAGGAAAAAAAAAAAAAAAAAAAAAAAAAAAAAAAAAAAATAAGCCTTATCTGCAATGATTTTTAGTAATCACATGGTTTTACCCAAAGGCCCTAAGACTTGTAATTAAAAACAGTAAAATACATAATGAAATAAAGCTTGTCCCTAATATAAATCGAAAATATAATTATTTTCTAAACCTAGATTGCCCTTTAGGTTTTTTAGTCATGTAATACACAAAGTTTTCTGCGGACGCAAAAGTCGAGTGAGTTCGTTTTCGCTTTTTAACGGGCTTTTTTAAGTATGGATATAGACTATACCTTATTCTCCCTGAATTCCCTCAATTTCTTAAAAATACTTCTTTCGATCTTCTGACAAAGGTTTACCGATTGGATTTTTAAGCTCTTCGCTCTCTCCCAATTTTGGTCCCTCCATAAGTCCTCTGTTGCTTGCGTAATTAATACTGTTCTAATCCGTAGAAATCCTTCCTTATTCAATAACTCCTTATTAATTCAATTGTGTTCTGGTCAATTTCAAATTTCCATTCCATTGCCCTTTTGGCCCTAACCGCCACATTTCAAAGGTTGATTCTTTCATTGTAATGAAATCGATGCAGCACTACAAGAGTCGACCTCATTGCCTCCAATTGCCTCAGACCCCACTCCGGCATATAGGTCGCTCATCAGGGCCCCAAACGGTCCTGTTTTTTTACTTCCAAGCCACCAATCCCCTGAATAAAACCGGAAAGCAGCACACCTTGCTTTATATCATCCACCTCGATCTATAAAAAACCCTCTTTATTCCCCCCATGGGTTAACATCTCCATGGTATCATTGACTTATATGGGCCAATATTAAGATGCGGGTTGGCTTGGGAATTGCCCTGATTTCCACGCATGTGGAAGCCAATACAAGTTGGAGGATCTTCCTTATGAATTCCTTAACACGTTCCCCAATCCGCATGCTTAAAAATCCGTAAAATTTCCCTTTTCCTACGCGCAACAATTTTTGACTAGTAGGTATCCAATTTCCTTTGATTATCCCTACATATAGTGCCGCCCATCGGTCCCTCGCTATTGCCATTAGGTGTTCTAAAACCTTTCCTATAATCTCCACTTCAACTACCGTCCCTTACTAATTCCTTACCGACCTTCCCTGTTCTCACTTCTTTGAATTCAGAGCCCAAATCTGTTTGCTAAAGTGCATAAAAACTAACTAACCCTCTTTATAAACCCACCCAAAGGCTAATTCAATGGGTAATGGGAAGTAACTTCAAGCAACCTCAACAAACCTTTTTGTACTCGTTCATATATCCGTCACATCGTTATCAAATCAGTTTGGTAAGTTCTGGCTTTGCAATCATATAGCTCCTCCGTCTAACATTTTTAAAATCCAAAGGTTCGGCCAATCCTTTTGCGCTATTTGTGTGACTTCTATAGCCTCCGGATCGTCATGTTATAGGTTATTTCAGAATATAAACAGAACCAGTCTCATCCCCAAGTACAAAATGACCAGTCTTGTCCCTTATATTATAAAATATTACTCCAATCCCGGATAAATTCCGATGGTTTGGCCTGGGAACATATCCAAGGACGGATGAACGGCATTCCAATGGCATTTTGATCTCCTGGTAAGGTGCTCGCCCCGGTTTTTTGGTATATATGGTGTTCAATTTTCAAAGGCACTTGCATCGTGGATAAAAAACCGAAATCTGGAACTACTGTAAAACAGTTCCCCCATCATCTGACCAATGCAAAGAAAAGTCCATAGCCTCCACCTCAACTTGTGGAAATGTTAGTAAAAATTCATTCCCATCCTTTTTCCAAAACAGCCTTTTGAACTTACCGCCCTCAGGCTCATGATGCTCCCTGTTATCGATGATTCGGAACCATTAAGAATCAGCACCGAAGCATCGTCACTAATAAGCCTAAATGTTTTATCCGCTTTGAATTCGTGATTTTATTATAACCCCCTGAACTCAACCGTAAAAATTTTCATTGATTCCCCTAAGGCCACCTGAAGGTGGGTAAATGAATACAAGGGGCAATTCCTTTAAAGATGGGCAAGGTTACTTTTGGTAAGATCTCAATATAGATACCACTGTCATTAACGCAAGTAAAATTGCCGCCGCCCCAGCTTGTTTGACTTTCTTATCCTCCACCTCTTTATCAACTGTTATCCAAACAAACGTACTATCAGGGGTATTCAATGCAATATCTTACCCCTTGTTTCATAGGCTGTCCGGGCTCACTCATCTAGGGACAAAATATAACTAAGTCATATTCGTGCTTTTCGGATCTTGATAAGATCCGGATGGGCAGACATTAGGGTAGCGCCCCAATTACCCGTAAACCGCCCAGTCTTAATTTTTGTCGCCAAGGCACCAATAGCTAGGCCCATTAAAAGGATATATCGCTTTGCTAATGGAACATATGCCCGGTCCTAACTAGGTTTTTTCCCCCCACTGTTCAAGATGAGACACGTCATTACAATCCGCTCTGGCCCACCAATTTTCTGCCATCGCTCATCATTCCTGTATCATCAGAAATAGGTTCTTTCCAATTAACCGGAACAGGAATTAAAAATACGTTTTAACCGTGGTGCCTTTTGCAATTCCAATCCATCGCTTGGTCTTCCCCTTTTTCCCACCGCTAATACTTCCTATATATATAATGTATATCCGTGTCTATTATTTATATTGGTATTAGTCATTGGAAGAACTTCCAGGAGGTGAAGTTCCTAATTCATCCAGAATGGGTGTCCTCCATTCATATTCCGGAATTTCCCGAATCTTAACTGTTTTTTTTCTTTCTTTAGATATAGTTAAAAATCGATGGCACCCACCTGGCCTTTAATCAAATGGAATAACCCAAAATAATTGCACCTTGGGGAATTTCCCAAATGCTTTCTTCGAGTTTGTTAATCTCCATTGCGTTTCTTTGGGATTTCATCCTGCAAATAGGCAAAACCAAAACTGTAGGCTGAAGTAACCAGTGTGCAGTTTTGTGGTATACCGCTCTCCTCATAATTAACACCACCTTTCCCATACTTTATACAAGTTTCCGGATTGCAGAATTGTAACACATATACAAATCCTAATTTAAGGCAACATCAACATCTTGGCTGCTATCCACTCACAGATCGAAATACCCAAGGTATCCTTATTGGCCGATCATATATAGCGCTATCTTCCTTCAACAAAGAGAATTAAAAATTATCAAAACAAAAGAATGGGGCAAGAGACAGAAATTTGTAATATTTCTTTCTTGCTAGATAAAAAACTTTTAAAGTTACCAATTAAGATAACCAAGATATAATAAGTTTATCACTAATCGAGTTATTGCTTAAACGATTAATTTTTTAAAAATAAGGGTGCCGAAAAATATGTCATCTTGTGAAATGGCCGCATTTTTACAGGCTAATAGCTTTCTAAACATTCCGTTTTGCCAAAACCTGGTATTTAGGATTTAGAACCCATTTTGAGAAAATTAACAATTTTTATTGAAAATATATTGAAATATTCTTATGCTGATTACAAAATTTAATATTTAAATTCAAATCTCACTTTTTAAAAAATGAAACTTCAAAAATTATTCCAAAAAAACAGACCGCAATCTAGTAAACAAATTCACGAAGAGATTTTATTAAAGGTTTACGGCTTGGCAACGTGCCCGGATTTAGATCGGACCAAGAATCACGTATTGGAGTCCCGGGTATTTTGCCTCCTATGACAAATTAAATATTGCCCGGGCAATTGGTGCAGGTGTAAAGTAAAAGTGATATTGCATTCTTTCGCTGAAAGTCCCAATGTTAATATAGTAAGGCTTTGTGATGTTGATGATAGCGGCTGTTGAATCCAGAAAGCTTTCCAAAGGCAAATACTATGCCCGCGATTTTAGAACAAATGTAGGTAGAAAAAATGAGAAAGGACAATATTGATGCCGTTTCGGTATCAACTCCAGATCAGAATCAGCCGTAGCCCGCCCTCAATAAATGGCTATGGAATTGGGCAAACACGTGGTATGGCAAAAAACCCCTAACCATGAATATCTGGGAGCTAGAAATGCTTACCGAAGCTGCAAAAAATCAGTAGTTTACTCAAATGGGTAATTCAGGTGGTTCTGGTGATGGGCGTAAGAAAAATGAAAATGAACTTTATGGATACCTTTGGTATCATAGGTGATGTACATACCTGTAAAAATGTTGGCCCAATAGAGTTTATTTGGCCACAAGCCCTTCAACACCGACCAAAAAAGAACAAAACACCAAAAGGCTTTAATTGGGACTGTGGTTGGTACCAGCGGAAATGCGCGAATTATAATGAGGCTTACCTTCCTTTTTGATTGGGAGAGCTTGGTCCGATTTCGACTAGGTGCAGCTAGTTGATATGGCTTGCATATTAATTGGATCCAGTAATATAGAATACTGCCTATACTTTAGCCCTATACCAAGTGGAGTGTAAGTTGTTTCGGATTTCCCTTTAAAGGGAAATTTGAAACTGCGATTACCCCAAGAGTTTCCCTAATTCAAAGTAAAAATACACCTAAGCTATCCAAAAACGGATGGTTAAAGGCACTTGTTGAAGGTACTTGGAATGGACGTGGACTTCTGCCGGAAAGACCAGATAAATGGGTGATGGTAACGAAGCTTTGGTAACTGGGATGGTGGAGTACTATTTTTATTGGTACAAAAGGTAAATTGTTGGCTGACTGTTATGGCGGCCAACCACAAGATTGCTTCCCATTATCGTTTAAATCGAGCAGTTTGAAGTTGCGAACGCATGCTAGAGTTCCGAAGGACCACTACCTGCATGGGTTAATATTGCTGTATGGCAGGTTGGCAATGCTGAGACCAGTTCTTCATTTGATTATGGCCCGGTTCCTTTTACCGAAAATAGTATTCTTATAGGTAACTTGGCCCTTAAATCCCTATTTTTGGAAGTAGACCCTAGTGCCGATAAAGGTAGCTTTGGGGGCGGCTCAAAATACAATGGAAGAAAAACGTTTGTTATGGGATGCAGAAAACATGAGGGTTAATCCATCCACTTTTGATGCTGCAAACAAATATGTATAAGCGTAAATTATAGAGCAGGATATTCTTGGGGATAGACTCTTTATTATATATTGATTTAAAAGCCGGACTTTGTAACAGTATCATTAAAGAATACTTATTAAAAGGTCCGGCTTTTTAATTGTTTACTTATAGGTCCTATATTAGGGAATTTAAATTAGATTACTCCTTATTTTGCGGCTGATGAAGATAGAATCAAGAAAAGACCGGATTAGATCAATTGGGAAGAATTTGAAATTGATCAAAACTCTCACCAAGATTTACTATACGGCAACAAATCTACCCTAAAAGGTATTGGGTGACGATGCTGCCGTCTTGATTCAAGGCAAGAAAGGCCATAGATTCCTAATCCCGATCTATTTAATTAGAGAGGCGTACATTTTGAACCTCAGCATATGAATGCCGCTTAAAACACTTGGGGCCTATAGTCGGTCATGGTAAAAATTCTGTCCGATATCTATGCCATGAATGCTACAGCTACCCAAGTAAACAGTTTCCATAAGCGTATCCAAATAGATTGCTTTGGAAAGCCCTGGAAGAGTTATAGCGGGGGTAGCCCTGGCCTGCGATAGTCTTACAAGGTTAGACCTAAGTGGGCGAAGCTACCACATCCCCTCACAAGAGATGTTGGTCGCTTAACCCGCCAATTGGGACTAGCAATGAAAGAAATATTGGTTATACCCGAAGTGGGGCAAACCCAATGCCTTTTATAGTTTACCGGGGGAATTTAGGTGGCGCCTACTGTGGGTACAGGTTTTAGAAAGGGAAAAAGGAAGGTTTTCAAAGTGAATCCAAACAGTCAACCAGCAACCTTTCACCTTACACTTATATGTGGAAACGTCAGTAAAACCGGAGGCCAGAAGGGATTACAGATTTGTTGGAAAAGACTGGAGATCCGTCCTACTTCCATGATCGACATTTAGCGATGGACTACTGCCCTCAGAAATTTTACATTTATGCGATAAACAGCGAAGTTGCTTGTAATTTATTTTGAGGATAAAATTCCCGTTGGATCCAACAGTAATTTTCCGGCATGTTGAAAGATTAAAATGGACAGTAACGTTGGTAGCCCCTAAGTGGGGGTGAAGATTATGAAGCTTTTATTTATCTATAGACAGAAAGATTTTCCAAAGGATAAAGGAAAATCCACATTTTACTGTGGTGGCCTAATATGACCGATAAGAAGAAGCGTAAATTTATTTCCAAAGCATACCAAAATTCCTATAGACCGCAAACAAGGTTGGATAATTCCTTTTCATAAGAAAGGGAAACAGTTGGAAATATTACAGCATATTAACCATGGAAAGCCAAAGAGGCGTCGAAAGGAAACTTACTTATAATATTTCGACACCAAACTTGCGAGCATTCCAAAATCTGACTAGTGAGTTAAAAAAAGAAAATTCCGCCGAAAATCAAGGACGTGTCCTTACTTAACATGTCGTGCGGGCGCAGGACATCAAGATTATGGGCGTACTTATAATTTACGGGAATAACTCATAAACCGATTCCATTGGGATCGGAATTCGTTGCCCAAAGCATAGTTTAGCTACTTGTGGGTGGCCCCTATGTTTTTCTGATAAATATTTGTAATGTAATTGAATATCCTGTAAATTCGGGAGTTAAAGCCGATAGATTTCCCACTAAACATCCCGTTCACCTCTTTACCGACAGTGCACACACCAATTGATATCCCCTTAATATGCAAAGTAACCTTTTGGGATACTGAATAATGGTGTCCGAAAATACTGCAGGCAAAATGCGCTGAGTTTTTGTTCCGTAGTCCTGTGAATAACTTTTTTTCTAATGCAGGTTTTAGAGTGGCATTGGTAAGGTTAGGGACCGTGAAAGAATGCAAAAAAAAATTAAAACTTAGGTTAATTGGCGATCGTCACTTTCTTAAATGACTTTCCTGGATAATTAACGGCCCACACCCTTCCTTTAATTGAGTACAACCTGTTTTTTATTTCGTTTTTTTTTAAATAAAACTTAATTTTTTCGTACAATCTGCGGAATAATACATGTTTTAAAATACCCATTTAAACTAAATGGTTTTTAACTATTTTCGCCCATAACATTGTTTTAACATGCCAACTTAAGGCAACCCTTGCCTCCTATTGCCATATTCTCCTTATTCTTTGGAGCTGGATAATTTAATTACTCCCCCCATGGCTAGGGTTTCAGTCGGGGAAGTGGTGGTGGTTAGTAAGCCTGGTTTTTGCAGTATCTGCCGTCTATATAACCTATAATGGGAATTTTGGGCACAAAGCAATTACAGGTACCATATATGACTTTGAAAAAAAGTCTCCCCCTACATTTAGTTGGTTTATCCAATTCTAATTATGTTATTCCATTGGCCCTACCCTTCCGCCGCGAACTGGGGCCAGCCGTAACACATGAAATTGCGTGCAAACCCTTCCTTAAATACTCACCTCTTGTTACTAGTAATTGTCTACTTTTCTTGGTTTTGTGTTTGTTATAAACCGCTCAAGCATATTGGACATAACTCGGCAGGTACTTACACCCGCCATATTTTAATATTGTACTGATTTATAGGTATAGACATATTTAACCTGGACTTTCAATTTTTGGGAAACGGCATAATTAGTCCGTTCAGTGATGGAATTTTAGAAGGATATCAGACTTTTGATGCTATTTGGGGCCGTAGTGGTTTTGGCGGGGTAATCATTGTCTCTATAATCTGAGTCCAACGCAATCTTATAAGACAAAAAGACTTTGATTCGAATGCGGTGGTTGGCCGTTTTTTAAAGTCTTTTAATAATTTATGCAGCCTAATCCTTTCGGAGCCTGAACATAGCTAATTTTGGAAACAATATCACTAGAAATAGATTTTGCTTAGCGGGATAAGCAAAAATTAACCTTGGGCTATACTGGCCAATGGTGCCTTCTAAGCATCTTGGTAAGCTTTCGCCTGTTTCTAACTACAGCCATAAGGCCATGTACCGGAACCTCTGATTTTTATTAAGGGACCGACTCCGCAATGGACTTGCCACAAGAAAGTGGACATTAAGTGCGAGTCCATGCAGCTACATTTTGAATTAAACATTTCGATTTTCAAAATCTCTATAGTTTATTACCCCAAAGGTGGAATGTGTAATCTTCTTCTATTATACCAAGTTCTATCCATTGGGACGTGACAGCTCAGCTCTGATCTAAGTCCATAGTTGTGTTTTTGTACACCCAACTCACCTTTAAGCTTTTAAAGAATGATTCTGCTAACTGCATATCCAACAATTTCCTTCTGCCTCCCATAACTTGTTTTACCAGATCTCATTCATAGATTAGGATACGTGGTGAATTTGTGACTGGCATATTGAGTTCCACGCTGTCAGAAAAATGAAATAAATCAATTCTTCGAAAGCATTTGATTTTACAACCATATCCAAGCAGGTGGTATTGTATCACATTAGTAACTTAAAAGGTTCGGCTCATTGCCCATCCTGACAAACTTTTTCGATGGAACAGATCTATAATACCGTCTAAATACATCCAAGCCTTGTTTGGTTGATATAGGTGATAATCAAGACCCATACTTGATTTCCCTTTCGACTGTCCAAAGTCCTGATTTAAATATATCTGGGAGCTATTGGAATAAATTAGAATCTGAGTCTGTTGTAAAAATAAACTTTACGTCTTCTTCTAGCAAATAACTTATTTGCCCT
>Ga0163217_1000516_pt1 | contig 10684 bp, 11 predicted proteins | sample SynspAceP_FD_185933 | JGI IMG/M metagenome (GOLD analysis project Ga0163217, IMG submission 185933) | Saline lake microbial communities from Ace Lake in Antarctica - Synechococcus sp. Ace-P (PacBio error correction) | ecosystem: Environmental > Aquatic > Non-marine Saline and Alkaline > Saline ...
GCCCAACGACGCTGGGATTCTCTGCAACAACGACTGGTGCTTGTTTTGATTTACCGAGGACAAGGCCTCTCGGCAAAACCGCTGAGGAAGCCATGCTCTTCACGCTGACTACGTAACGGCTTTTTCTATGTAGTGGATCGGAACAACGGCAAGCTGGCCAATGGCCTGTGGGCCGCTTCGTCGATAACATCCACCTGGGCAAGACCACGGGGAGTCGATCTGAAGAACTGGCCGCCGGTCAAGGGGTCGACGTTGTTGTTGACGGGGGCGAGGTGGCGTGTGGGAATGGGATGGTTTGTTGGGTGCGCTTTGGGCCGTCTTTGGGATCGTGCATATAGCGTGGGTGAGTACAACGTGATTGCGCTGGGGAAGTGGGCTTCCGGGTTGGCTGGCCGCTGCCGGCTGAGTGCGAGGGAGCGTCTTGCGCGCAGGCTTCTGATGACCGTGCCGGCGTGCGAGTGCTCCGACTCTCGAATTCTGACAGCGGGCTGCATTTCTGCCTTGCCTGGCCGCTAACGACGCCCCCTCCTGCTTGCGGCCACGCCACGCTTGGTCCTGCATCACGTTTGTCGCAGCGCTGTCGCAGGTTCCTTGTTTTGTTTTCTTTCCGTGTCGCCCACGCCTCAGGCCTGGACGGTCACTCGGACTGGGACTCGCCCTCCTCTCGCCCTGGCCTCGCGCGCATCACTGGGCGAATTCGTTCGGCGCACTCCCACACCGCGCCGCTGGGTTATCCGTTTGCCAGCCGCCCACCACTCTTTCGGCCACCCCTCGCAACCCTTCACTCGACATGCGCACAGGCGCACGCTTCGGGCACGTTGGACCGCGCCTTGACGGCAGCGTCGCGTCGGCCTGGCCGTCTGTCGTTGATCGCTTGCAGTGGTCGCTGATCCCTCACCCGCGTCACTGGACCGACGGGGGGTGTGGTGGCGGGTGCCGACTTTTCATCTCGCGCTTCACCTGCCTGGATCCAGGCCCTGCGGTTGGCCATTACCGTCAGGCTGTTCGTTCTGGCACGAGCGTCACGGCTTCTCGTCGACGCACGTGCGCCACGCGCTAACAGCGGTTGCCCGTACGCTGTTTCCCCCACTGGCTGCGCCTGAGCTCGCTGCAAGCGTTTGTCCCGGGCACCAGTGCCTTCGCGCGCGGACAGTACCCCATGGTCATGCGCTCGGCGCACCAGCGACTTATGCTGGTGGGGCTCTGCCCCTTGTACGATTGTGCGCTTCAATGGGCGACTCAGGCTGTTCAGCCCATCACACTCCTGCGCGCGGCCGACTCTCTCCCGTCACGCCCGCTCGACTTCGCGCGTGGTTTGGCAACACTGCGCTCCGACAGTCCGGCGCTGCTTCGCGCCCCTCCACGCGTCTGTGTCTGATCGGCTTGTTGTGGCACGGGCTTCACCAGATGATACGCGCTTTCTCCCCTGGTGCCTTCAGCCGCTGCGCGGTCGCATCTATGGTGTTAATTGGTGGCTCGGATCATGGCCGCGGCTGCTCTGGCGCGTGCATGGATTTACCTGGCGGGCGCGTGCGCTGTTTGACCACCTAAGCTTACACTCTCACCATTGGTTTTGCTTTTCTTACGGGTTGTCTTCCGTTCTGGCAGCGGCCTCATTTGCGCCGCTTTGCCCGTGCCCTGGTCGGGGGGTTGCTGGGGGCGCCACGCACCCGACCTATTGGGCTCCCAGCCCACGCGTTCCACCTGGCAGTCAGTCGACGATAGAGCCAGGCCGGGCATGCTTTGCGCGGCTCAGGGTTTTTTCTCGCGGCGGCTCTCCGGGCACATCGGCCGCCGCACGCCGTGCTTGGTGCGGGTCGCCAGACTGGATTGAGAGGCTGGTTGACAGCGTACTTGCTGGGTGCCAGTCCTGCTCCTCCACGCGCCCCCGCTGCATCATGCAACTTCCAGTGCACACTGCTCCCCGGGGTACGGGGCCGTCCCAACTAAGGCTGGCTTGGCGCACACGCTGGTGCAACACAGACTCACCCGACCCCTGTATGCGGCGCGCCGCCGCGGCACTCCTGGATTTCTGCGGAGGCGCGCTTTGCCGTTCCACGGGGCTGCGCCGTTTTGCACAGCCCACACAGGCCTCGGCCCTGACGTTGTCGCGCATGGTGCGCGGCCCCGCCGGGCGGGTTGTGCAACACCAGGCGTCAGCTTGCCCGCAGGTGTCGACATAGCTGCTCGGCAGCATCGCCACTTCTGTTGTGCCCCGCCGTTGTCCCCCAGGTTCAGCGGGCACGCAGCGCCGGTTGCGCGGTGCCTGCGGCTTCGCTTTCCTCCTAGAGCGGCTCCAGTTTTGCGGGGTAACGCCACTACGGACGACAAACCGTCGCATCGGCCGCGCACTACGCGCGGCCGGCTACATGCAGTCAACCGGACCGGGTGTGGGAAGTAATGGACGCGGCTCCTTTGCGCAGTCCTGTGGGGCTGGTGGTCACACAATGGGGTACACTGCCTGGATACTTGTGCTCCAACGCCTAAGGGAACGCCGTTGGCTGGACCTTTTTTAACGCTGATGTGTTGCTTCCATTGGCTCGGTCTTCTCCGGGCGTATGGTGAGCCATAAGAAAAGCGCTGCGCTGGTCGGAAACTGCCTGCGCTGCCTGCCAGAATGTCGCGCCGATGATATCGCCTACACGGATAAACTGACGTCAGCGGGATTTAATCCGATTTCGACGGAGCAAGGGCTTTGATCAAAGGGTTCCGAAATGCGGGTTGCTGTGGCTGACCTGGTCGGGCATAAAATCAAGCTAATGGCACGCTCGCTCAGCCATGGCTGCCATCAGCGGGAACGCGAAGCGCCTGAGCTTGTTGGTCACCAACATCAGGGCAGGGCTTAGATACATGAAGCCAGATCGGAGCATAGCCGGCCTGCCGCAAAGGCTGGGTGTGCACCGACCGCGCCTGTCCGTGAAGGTTGGCAGAAACTCCTCTGTGCGCACGCATCAAAAGCGGGGCGCTGGTAGCGATGTCAAAGGCGGCAGCTGAAGCATGCCACAGACCCATCAGACACAACTGTCGCGAATGCGCAGGCATCGGTGCGGCGCAAGGCCGCGGTCTGGCGATGCTAGAGAGGATGATGCCATGAATCCTCGGCGGTATCGATCAGAAGGGTGGCCGCTCCAGGGAGCGTACGCTGGTGTAGCACGTGGAATCAATAGCGCATGCGCCGGGATATGGATCGATTAATTCACATCACATCGGATTGCAGTTAGTACTTTGGTCAGTGGGTCTTTTTGTAGGGTCAGGGGAGGCGCGGATTTATTCTGCAATCAGTCAGGCTTCACGGGACGCAAGCGGCTCAATTCAGCGGGCTTGATGAATGTTGGGATGCGTGGGTGCCACCGGCAAGCAGGCGCAGCAACGTACTCGGCGCCAGACGATGGACAAGACACGAAAGGATTTGGGATTGCGATGATGGCGAGAAGAAGATTCCGCCTCCAGGCCTGTGCCAGCGGGCGCAGGGCGCGAAATCACGGACGCGGATGCGGGTAATTGGCTCGAGCATGCCAAGGCAAGGTGACCACGTCAAGAGCGGCACGGGTGCAGTTCGGCAGTTGCTTCAGGGCCGGTGGTGCTGCTGGTAATCGACCTCGACTCCGGATATCAAGTGATGCGGGGGCGCGCGACCGGCGCAGCGCCGCTTCACATGAAGTAAGTGCCACATGGCACTTGCGGGCCACGCATAGCATGGCTCGGCAAGAATGCCCGCCACGCGGCACCAATGCCAGCTCATTCCTTGTGCAGACGACGCAAGCTTCGTCAATCCAGTTTTGGGTGCCGCAAGGGCGGGTTTGATCTGGTGGGACGGACTTGAATTCGGAGCGCTATTGCGGGTCCGCAGCAGGCGGACTTGCCAGCGCTTCAAGACTTGGCGATTTCTGGCATTGGGTCCCATGTTAAGCCGTCATGTGTGTTCATGCCCCTTTTTGAATCCGTTAGCATTAATTTACCGCTTCGAGCAGCCGTCATTGATCGGCCAGTTTGCAGTTACGCCGGACTGACTTCTGCTGGTTTTCCGTGCCCACGCAGACGTCGATACATGCGGCAAGCAGGTGTACAGCAGTTGCGAAAACCGGATGGTAGACGGGTTAGCAGGGGCAGGGCAGAGAGGTCCCATGCGACCGAATGTCAGAAGTTTGCAGGCTCAAGAGAGCCGGTCTGCTCGGGCGAACCGCAGCGCCTGGGCGCCGGCCACGTACGCCATGCGCAGAGCGCTGTGCGCATCAGCGCAGTCGTTTGACCGGAAACAGCTTTGGGCCAGCAGGGCGAGCCGTGACGCAGATTAACCGAAACATGTCAGGTTCGGTTGTTTGCTGCGCAGCTTGTTCCGTGGTACGCAGGGCGAATTGATGCGCTCTCCAGCAGCAGGGCTGGACCGGGCAGAAACCCTTGGCCAGCCTTAGGTTGGTCGGGCAATGAATGTCTGCACGTCATAGTCGCTGAGCAGTTTGACAGATCCTGGATCGATCGATCTGGGGTCATGTGCACCGCTGCAAGCGGGCGGGCTGAGCAAGTGGGGGGCCGAGTCGCGACAGGTGAAGTGGGCGCTTGCCATAGCAGGCGTAATGCCTCTGACGACCTCAAAGGGGTTTCGGTGTAATGTGGCATATGCACGTGCAGTTCCAGTTCGTCTGCCAGGGCGTGGTAACGCGATCAAATGTCTCTGTCAAACGGTATAAGGTGCAATGCGGGCCGAAGGACGAAATAATACAGTTCCGCTTGTTGCTCTCGTCATGCAGGGCGCAGGCGCCTTGGAAAATGCCTCGCACTGTTCTGCGCGCCCGGTGATTAATCGATCACGGAAATGCCAGACTGCGCGGAAATCCGATCCATGTACCGGGCCTGCGACTATCCGGGTAGAAGTCACAGATATCGGCAAAAGCAGGTGGTACCCGCGACTGCCAGCGGCGCCGGCCGGCCGACGCTGAAGCATTTTCAGACAGAAATCCGCAAATCGCGTGCAGGTACGGTTATCCACCGAAGGACGTCGTTCTACCTGATAGCCACCTGGGTCACTTGGGCGGGGCGCAGATATGGCCCTGATCGGTTTCCATGGTACCAGCTCATCAGCGGCAGACATCGGCCAGCCCACGGACAGGCTCATGGAGCATGGCCGAGCGTTGTAAGCACGGGATCGAGCAGCATGAATAAGGCAGGTCGCGCGTTCCGGGCATGCAGCGTGGCCCGCGCGGGCTGGTGACGATTCCCGAATGCGTCCCTTGATGGACGACGATCGTGTGGTTTTCCAGAACCTGGCCGCGGTACTAAGGGCACGATCCAGCAGGCCGCGAGACCAGGAAGGGTCGACGGCGTCAGGCAACGACAGGGATGGGAGGGTCAGTCGTATGAATCAGTGCGCAGCAGTATAACGGCTGCTTCGTTTGGTTGAAGTGACTTTCATGTGTGCGTTTCGCGCCAACAGGCTCATGGGTATAATTAGGCAGTTTTACGAGGGTAATGCATGGCAGCAGCTACACAATCGTCATACGGGAACAAGGTACAAGCCCTCGGAATGGCGTGGGCGGCGTGCTGCGCCGCCTGGCTTGATCAGGCGGCGGTTGCCCGCGCGCGAGAGTATGTTGTGAAAACTGTAGCAGATGCGGATAGGTTGCAGAGGCCTTATATCGCGAGTATGGTGGTGCCGCGGAGCCCCGCGATTGGGTAATGTGCAGCGCTACGGCATTGCTCTGGCGGCTCGGCGGGTAGACGCAGAGGTGACGATTTGGCCGAGGCGCTGCAGGCTGATTTGGAGTGCTTGCCGCGGCCGAGGCCTACGGCGGTCAATCTGGGTTGGGCTTGAGAGATGATGGTGATCGCGCTGGGCGGTACTGCCCGTGACGGCTGATGTGGCCTGCAGCGCCGCTGGCTGGAGGCGCGCAGTCTACCATAGAGAGCGATTACGATGGCAATCTGAACCATAAGGGGCAAGGCTGTGCGATAGGGAGCTAGATTTCGCAAAGCGCAGCAGAAGCGCCGCAGAACCTGGACTGACGCCAGTAGCAATGCCGGGAGCACTCGCGACGGCAGGGGTATGGCACAGCGACTTGGAGGCGTAATTCGATGCTGGCGACGGCGCCGGGCTGCGTTGACAAGGTGTTTTATTCGATGAAGGACCCGCTTGTTGCAAGAGCTGGCGGATGTGACTGCTGGAGCTTTCGGCGCGTGATGGCATCGAAGCGCGAAGCATTAACGTGGATTCTAGTGCCCGCCGGCACCTGATGAGGAAACGAGAGCTCAGTTATGGGTCATCGTGGCGCGGATGGATTGCTGGCGAAATAGGGATGTATCAACAAGATAGGCAACTTATTCGCTGTCGATCCGCTGGCCATGGCATCGGTTTGGCTGTGCATGGTTGTGGCGGAGAGGCTCACATGTATGGCCTGGAGCGCGTGATGGGGTTGAAATCGAAGAGCGCGCGCACGCGACGAAGTGCTTGAGTGGAGCGGGCAATGTCGCTGGACGTTGGCGTGTCCGGTGTTCAAATTCCGGGGTGTTGCGATATGACCCCGGCCGGAATCTGATTTGATGCGAATGTGACGAAAAGGGCGTGGATCGAGCGCCCGATGCGTCGCAAGCTTTGCCGATTTGATTGAGGATCGCATCTGCACTAGCGCCCGTAAACGCCCGTTCGTCTTCGACCACGCTGGTGATACAGGGGCTCAGATCGTGGTTTTCGCCTCCTCGGCCTGGGGCCCGTCTTGGTAGTGAGCTGTCGGCTTGAATCGTCGGGTCTCTGCTAGCGGCCCGGTTGCTGAGATAGTATTAGGTAGAGCAGCCCCCAGAGCCGGTGCATCGTATAAACTGGTGTACAGGGCATCGGTCAGTTGCCGAGAATAAAAGGAATGCCGTTCATGGTGCATGGGCAAGGAATCCTTCCAGTCAATATCGAAGATGAGCTGGAAGGCAGTCCTAGTCTCGATTACGATGGAGCGGGTCATTGTGGGTCGGCTCGTGCAGAGCGTACGCGACGGCCTTCAGCGGTGCATGCGCGTGCCCTGTTCGCCTGAGCGAACTGAACAACGACGTGGAAAAAGCCCTACAAGAAATCGGCCCGTGTGGTGGGACAGTGATTGCGTGAAGTAATCAACCGCCGGCGACTCGGCTGTCTATGACACAATCGTTCGTATGGCGCAAGACCGTTTCGCTGCGCTTACTGCTGGTTGATGAAGTCAGGGCGACTTCGTTCGGTGGAACGGCGGATAACGCCGCCGCGATTGCGTTACGAAATCCGCCATGACCAGTTTGGCGCACGAGCTGCCTGGCGGATATGAAAGGACGTTGACTGGTGCAACTACGATGGCACCGAGACAAGATATGCCTGCCGGGTATTGCCGAAGAGGTCCCGAACCTTCTGATCAAGGTGGCTCAGCGGTATTGCCGTAGGCATGGACGGAACAATATTCCGCCGCACACCTGAACTGAAGTGATCAACCCTGTCTGGCGCTGATACGAAAACCCGGATAGTGAACGCATCGATGATCTGATGGAGCATATTCCTGGCCCGGATTTCCGCCACGCGCCGGCAAATCCATCAGATGGCGCGCGGGTATTGTTGAAGCTACACGGGCCGCGGGCGATACTATGTGGGCTCGTTGTACTATGAAGATGATGGACAAGGGTTGGGTGGTGCGCAGGCCGAATCATCATTCACGAGCTGGCCCTATCCAGTTGAACAAGGCCGCTTTGATCGAGAAAGATCGCCTAGCTGGTCAAAAGAGAAAATGATCGAAGGCAATTTACGAACTGCGTGACGAGTCGGAACAAGGCGGGCATGCGCGTGGTTATGCGAGATCCGCCGGGGGTGAAGTGGCCGATGGTTATCCTTAACAAACTACTGTACGCCAGCGCAGATTGCTGAGAACGTATTTCGGCATTAACATCGTGCGGCCTGCGTGGATGGGCTCAGAACCGGCGCATTCTTGAACCTCTGAAGGGAATTGCTACGACGCCCTTTGATATACGTCACGCCGTGAAGTAGTAACCGCCGTTACGTTTTTTCAGAGACTGGCGCAAGGCGCGCGAGCGCCGGGCCATCCTGAAGGTCCAGGGCCGTAGCCCTGTGAATATCGAGCGGTTATCGCCATGATCAAGGCTCGCTCGACCCGCTGACAGCACAGGGAGCGTCTGATCGCAAAGCCTGGGAGCCAGGTAGCGGTGGTTGGAGATGGTCGAGCTCGCGCGGTGCGAATCTGCCGCCCTGATGGTGCTGGATAAGCATTTGGGCTGCGTGATGGGAAATATTAGCTGTCGACGAACAGGCCCAGGCCGATTTCTGGAATTAGCGCCATGGGCACGTCTGACCGGTCGTGGAACAGAGAGCTGCTTGCCGAGTACCAGGAAAATGTCTGGTCAGATCGGCGAACTACTGCGCAAGCCTCAACAGCAGGTTGCGGTTAGATGGAGAGTGATTGTATGAAGCAGCTGGGCTGATTCGCAGCAAACTTCGGGACGCGCGACGCTAACCGAGATTCTGGACTTCACGCTGGATTGAGCAATCGGCGACCTGATAACGAGAACGAGCGGAGTGGTGCTATTTTCCCACGGCGCTAATGCCAAGGAGCCAGCGTGGCTCGATTTACCAAGGCCAGCGCCGTTGGTCGGTCGCGGTAAGCGGCGACGGGGCGTCAAGGAAGTAGAGGACTGAGTGTTGTCACTGGCTAGTTTGCCAACAGCCACAGCACGCTTGCTGCTGCTTTCTGCTGACAAGGGCAAGGTTGTATTGGTGAAGACTTATGAAAGTCGCCGAGCGTCCACGGCACGGCGCGGGCGTCCGCTGGTATAACCTGTTTGCGCTGGAGCGAGGGGAATTCTATGTGAGCGCATGGTTGCCGGGTTCGAAGGCGGTACGATCCGAAGGCTGGTTCATCTTTATGGCCGACCGCAACGGTACGTTAAGGCGCCTTGAGAGTTCAGCCCGTCAGGCGTACGGTGGTCCTGATCGCGCTGGATCTAGATGAGGGCGATTACAGAGCTTGATCTCGCGCCATTACCAAATGGCGAGCGTGAAGTGATGCTGCTTACTCTGATGGCGGCAAGGTCACGCGCTTTCAAGGAACCCGACGTAGGCGCCATGGGGCAGTACCGCGCGACAGTGTGGCGCGGTATGGCCTGGCGGATAAGCAGGCGGCTTGATCTCGAGTGATCATCGTTGAAGAAAGGGTACGCGAGATTCTGACCGCATCGCGAGGTACGGGGAAGGCGCACGCCGTGAAGAATTCCCACAATTAAGCTGGTGGCCAAGGGTTCCGTTTAATCGCGATGTCAGCAACGAGCGTAACGCCGTTGTCGGCGCCGTCAGGTGGTGGAGTGGTGGGAGATCATGGGCTGATGCTCCGACCAGGGGACTCTTGTTACGTACCCGGAAGTGGTCTGAAGTGTACGAGGCCTGTCCGTATAACACCTAGGTGTGGACGCTGATCAAAGGTTCGCCAGCTGCTGAAGAAGCTAGGGTGGGTCTGGAAACGGTATTCAGGAACACCCGAAGAAGAGCGATTGAAGGCGACTGGATTAATGCGAGCGCCCGTGGACGTTCATGATGCAGAGTCTTGATTGCAGGCGACAGAGGACGAGTCTCCGCTGCGATACGGATCAGGATAAAACGCCGAGCAGTGATGAATCGACTGTTAAAGCTTTTGTACCAAGAGCCTGACAGCACCTAGCTGGAGGCAGTGCTCAAGCCAGGCTCAGCCGAATTGCTGAATTGGCAAGGAGCAAGAGGCTCTGTCGGTGATGAAATGAGTCACCGCAGCGAAGGAATTACAACGCGAGTGGCGAGCCGCCGAGCAGAGGGGATCTGCGTGATCTGGCTAGCGTGCCTGATGACTACAAGGTGTTTGTTTTTCAGGGCGGTGCTGGCCAGCATTTGGCGCCAGATTCCGTGAAATTTCATGGCGAGATGCAGCGCGGACGTATGATCGACACCGGTTATCTGGTCGGCGAGGCGATAGAGAAGCCAGCGCTTCGGTCACTCATGTGGCAGCTAGCGCCAAGTACGATACTTCGCGCGTCCGGGTCGAATGACTGGCAGTGTGTCGGATAACGCGCCTTGATGCACTACAGCCCCAGTGGACAAACTGTTGGCGGACCTGGAGTTGGGCTGGATTCCGGAAGTCGGTGAACGCCGCTGAGTATGCAGACGTGTCTCGACATCCTCGTTCGCGCCGCTTGATGTATCCAAAATTCGGCATGCCTCTGACGCGGGCGCAGAAGAATATCGGACCCAGCGTCTGGTGGTGGTGTGTTGCGTGAAGACCTGCACGTGGGAACGCGCGCAGCGCTAGCGTTGTCCGACATGCTTGATTAACATGTGTCGTCGTGAAGAACGGCTTCGATGTAGCAAGACACACCACGGACCTTTGCTGGTAAACTTAGCAGGATCCTTGATTTCAAAGTGGGTCAGAGGACAGGGGGGCCTGGAAGCGATGGAACCGCCATTAATGACAAACAGCGCACCTGGTACAGGCGATTGATAGCAGAGAGTCTGTACGGAGACTCCGAATTGCAATCCAGTGGATCGTCGGTGGGATGAATATCCCCTTCGCCTCGCAATGATTGCAGGCTGGACAGGGCCGGTGTCGTGCTGGCCGATGAAGCGCGGCCTGTATGAGCTCGAAGGGCATCGCTCTTGTCGGCGTATGACGCGCGTACTATTCTATAGCGGCGGGTAAGGGCAGGA
>Ga0163217_1002134_pt1 | contig 10684 bp, 14 predicted proteins | sample SynspAceP_FD_185933 | JGI IMG/M metagenome (GOLD analysis project Ga0163217, IMG submission 185933) | Saline lake microbial communities from Ace Lake in Antarctica - Synechococcus sp. Ace-P (PacBio error correction) | ecosystem: Environmental > Aquatic > Non-marine Saline and Alkaline > Saline ...
TGTGGTATATTGTTGAAAAAGAGGAAAGGAAAAAATTGGCCCAAAGGGCGGCCCCTTTTGCCCCCTTCCTCTCCGGGCGGGATGCCGCGGCGGGCAAAGCAGGCTGCTTGCGCTGAACCCGCAGCAGCCCGCCCGTTAAGCCCGCACGCAGCAACTCCGCTTGTAAGAACGGGCCTCAAAGTGCAAGCCACCAACCCGTAAATCCAGCCACTGGCGGCGTCAAAGGGCCGGCCCCCCTCGCCGCGGACGCAGAGTCAGATCGCAGGGCACTGAGAAAAATCACCACCCAACCCCGCAGCGGCGTCCGATCATGGCCGGTTGTCGGGGTGGTGGCGCATCCCAGGGGTCACTTGCCATTGCGGCGCCGCCCTGCCCGCCTCCCCTTCGCCCGCAAGCTCAAGTTCCCAGCTGATCGTCCCCCGCACAGCTGGCCCGGGATCAGGGCGGCCGGGTCACCGTGGCGGATCAGATCCTGATCGCTGGCCGTGCCGATGGGAGCGCAGGCCTGCCACCAGTCAAGCTCGACGGCCTCCAGCAGGTAGCTTTTGATTTCTCCCTCACCATTGGCGCCAAGTCACCCAGCAAAGCCTCGGGGCCGAGCCGAGTTTTCAGCCCCAGCTGGGCGTAGTTGCGAAGTGGTGCATGCTCCATGGCGGTGCGAGCCGAAATGGTCTGGGGGCGGAGAGTGCGGTTAATTGGGGATCGCGTGTGCGGTCTGTCAGTAGTAAGCGACAGCTTTTTCCACTGAGCGGCTTTTCAGTCCGCCTGTCCGGGCATGTAAGCTCAAGCTGGATAGAAGCAATCAGTTCCCGGTTTCTGAAGGGTCGGGGGGTTTTTCGAATCCCCTCATGCTCGTTTTCACTCCAACCCTCCCCCCCGAGTTTCCCGCAGGGAGAGTCCCATCGCCGGATCCCGCCCGGATCAACAAGGATTCCTAGCGTTGCAGGGCCTGGAGAGGCTTCCCCGGTGGGGCCGCCACCGACAGCACTGCAGCCACTGAAGTTTCCTTCTTCACCGGCTTGCAGAGCGGGTGTGAACCAGGACCGGAGCAACGGCTCTGTTGGGGATCCCCGGAGAAGCGGCCAGGGTTCCCGAGAGGTTGGCCGTTTGAGTTGCCTGATCACTGGCTGCGCGCACAAAAATCCCACGCAGACTGGCCGGCCGGATCATGGAATGCTCAGCTGCCGATGGCGCTGCCGTTGCTCGCACCAAGGCCGAGAACGTTGCTCGTTTTCTGGCTTCTCCTCCCCGCAGCGATCACCAGCGCATTGAGCTCCGCCCCACGTCGGGAAAGACGTCACTGCTGATCGCATAAAACCTCCGGGCGGCGAGTGGCGGGAGGCTTGTTGCGAAAAGGGGATCAAGCGTTTCCTCAGCACCGTGTTGGCGGCATGCCGGCCGCGATTCTCCGTTGAATCGTCAGCAGCGCTCGCCCGCAACAGCTCGCTGCGGCTGTAGGTGTCGGCCGGTCGGGCCTGTCGTCGCTCGCTTCGCTCAATCGTGGCTTGGGCGGTTTTCTGGTCCCTGAGTCCGGCGCAGCAAGGCGAACTTGAAGAAAAGCCCAGGGGATGATCGTGCGGTTGCGCAGGTCGACGAGAAGCTGCAAGGGCTGGAATCGCACTACGAGCAGGCGGCCATGGGCCGGAGATCTGAGCACCAGATCGCGGGGAGGGTGACTCGGCCGGCGATCGTCGCGCGAAAATCTGCTCGAAGGCACTGCGAATGTTTCCGGGCGGCCGAGCGCTTCAACGTAGTGATGGGCCCAGATCCAGGTCCACCTTCGAGAGCGTCATCTCCACCGTTGGAGGATACAACATCCGGAAGAACGGCCAGCGCTGGTAAAGACGCAGCCGCCAGCAACTCCAGCAATGGCCCGGGTCACTGTCGAGTTCCTCCTGCAGGGCCCGCCCACCCAAACCAAGCTCGGCAACAGAAAGCGGCTGCTTGGTCCAGCCGAAACACCAGGGGTCAATCGCCCGCAGACTGGAGAGATCCTGCCCGCTCTGCGCCGCGGCCGGACGAACGTGGAAATCTGGCAGCTTGCTGATCTCCTCGATCCGGGGTGAACCTGCTGGAAAAAGCGAACCAAGTATCCGGATTGTCGTTGGACGAGTTTGCGGTAGTGCAAGACGTGAGCTGGCGCCGCAGCGGCCATCAGCTGCGTTTCCAGCTGGGGTGTAGTCAGGCCTGGTGCTCACCAGGCTGTTCTGGAGCACAGCGGTGGTCATGGTTTCGAGTTGTAGAGCGCCAGCTCCTGGCAACGGAATACTTCGACGCCAGCACTCGCCCTGTCGTGATCTGATGCGGTTCCCGTTCATGGTGCCTGAGCTGGGCTGGGCCAGGATCGCCTGATAGGCGGGGCCCACCGCCCGCCCCCACCGATCCATCCGCGGCCATCGAAGATCCCGCAAGGTGGCCACCGTCGTACTGACAGGAGAGGCGCTGCAGGGAGATCTGGGCTTCTGTGGATCTCCCAGTTTGCTCGGAGAGGAAAGCGGAATCTTTGTTTGCTGTCGGAGTAAGCCCAGCATCACTTCCTGCAGGGGCTTTGTTCGGCCCTCGCCGCTGTTGGCCAGCAGTTGGCCGGTAGAAGGGCTCGCGAACAGGCCGATCCATCACTGCCGGGGCGGCTGCAGATCTTCCACTTTCGAACAAGGGCACCCCAACAACTGGGTGCTGAGCCGTTTTCGGGTCGACCAGGCCGGCTTCTTCGCCAGCAAGCATCACTTCACAGATCCGAGACGTATGGCCAATCGGAGAATCACGTAACTGGCAGATTGCGCAGCCGAATTCCCGTTGCACCGCTCCAGCATGCGAAAAACCGCGTAAGGTCTCGGCGGTGGCGAGCTTCCAGCTGCGGCTGGCGGCAGCAGGGGCCGGCGGGTCCTGGAGTTCGCCAGCAGCCAGGTGATGGCCGCCTTGGTCTTTCGTCCATGGCGCCGTTTTTAGGCCACGGGTAGCGTGCAGGTACTGGCTGCAGTTTCGTCGAGGGCAGTCGGCTGTGGCCGGGTGCCTCTCCTGGCGGATGTCGAGGTGGCCAGGCCTGAAAGCCGAAGATGTGCAACCTGGGGAGAGCAGTTTGCGCAAGGCTCGCAGCTCAGACGCGGTGTTCCTCCAGGCTGTCGCGAGCAGTTTCCAGTCGGCCCCGCATTCGCCCACGGAGCCGTAGTGGAGGCTTCAAGCGGGTGAGGAGACCAATGCCGGTGCGAAGGAAAGAAGGCCGGCCGTGTTGCTGGGACCGTCGGCAAGGGGGATCTCCCAGGCCGCAATCGGCGAAGTTGCTGGTTTGCGTTGGCTGGTCAGCTTGCAACCGCTCCCAGGGTGTAGCCTGAAGTTTCAGTCCGATAGGGCTCAAGCCGGTAGCGCCGCTCGTTCTTCATAGATGTCGGGAAAGCGCAGCCCGTCGATCTCCAGCGAATTCGAGCAGCCGGTGCACTCACCTGGCTCCAGTGCATCGAGATGCCTGACTGATCGCGCAGATCCTGCCCGAGGCGATGTAGCGCTCGATCATCAACTGACGCTGAAAAGCAGGCGGTGCGCCAGGTTGATGTCCGGGGTGACGGAGGGTTGCCCCATCGCGATCCGAGCCCACCCAGCGAAAGCGCAAAAGGTGCAAGAAGGCATCCCGCGGTGGTTTCCACATCGGATAGCTGCCCGGCTAAGGCGCTGTGGATGCGCAGGCCGCAACAGGGGCAATGGCATCGAAAGAAGCGACCTGCTGGACAGTAAGTCGCAGGGCCGTAATCCCACCTCATCGAGCACCGAGGGCTTGAACTGGTGGAGGTTCCATCGGTGCGCCCACCAGAGCCGAATCTCTTCTCGAGCTGGAGACGCAGGTTCGCGCTTGTCATGGAGGCCTCGGCGGGCTGTCCTGCTGGAGCTTCTGAGTCAGGGAGGCGACCCGGCGTTGTTTGTGCCGCACGCGTATGCCGCACGATTTCGGTGGGGTGGGCTTTTGTGAAAACGAGGCGGATGTCGAGTTCCGCAACAAGGGTTTCGAGCTGGGCGGGCGGCAACGTTCAGCCCTGCGCAGCCGCGTTGACAGTTCGCTTGAAGTGGCCGGATCGGTTCTGGCTGGCCAGCGGCGGGCAAAGGGGTCGGGGCCTGGGCGGAGGCAGCCCGTCTTTGAGTGCTGGCGAATAGCTTTCTTCCCTCGATGTGCTGCCAAGGATGTTGACCAGCTGGAAGTAGAGCGAAAAGGCCCTGGCCCGCGGCAATCGCGCTCAGCCAGATCCTCTCCCCGGATCGCTGAACGATCCGGCGCGTTTCTTCTCCGGCTGCAAGCGCCGACTCACTGGTTTCTTCGCTGAGCTCCTTGAGCCTCAGCAGCCGCTCAGCCTGGCTCGGGCGGACCTCGCTTGCGCGCACCGTTTTCCAGAGATCTCCACCAGCTCCAGGCCTTCGCCCAGAAGCTCGGTCACCGCGCGGTGCCGGCTGGGTGGGGTCAGGGCCAAGGGACTCCTCCAATGGCGGCCTGAAGCTGCGGTCAGAAACTGCGCATGGGAGCCGGCTCAGCGAAGGAAGGAAACCATGATCATCCCAAAGGGTTCAGGGGCTTCTGTGTTGTGTGGTGGCCGTTGCCCGCTCAAGGTTTTGGCCATCGCCCGTCGATCTCAGAAGTCAAGATCGACTGATGCTTTTCCCCCGTTGGTGACCGCCCCAGCCAGCGGCAATCGCCTCATTGCCACCGTCATGGGCGCCCGTCATGGCACCGTCCGAGCACTTGGCCAAGGAGCCAGCCAGGGCCCAAGGCCCAAGTTGGATCGCCAGCGGCTGCATTGGATTCAAGCTCCCGCGCAGCAGGGTGCGGGCCGGCAGGGGCTCGCCGCTGGCGCCCAGTCGAGCAGTTCGCGTCAGGCTGGCCCTGGCGGCGGCCAGTCGTTGGCGTCAGATAGTTTTCGGCCAGCTCGGCATGGCTGAGGCCTGCTGGCGCGAGGGGGTCATGGCCCTCTGGATTCCGAGTCGAAGCTGCAAACAGCCGCAACTCGAATGAAGGCCGTGAATCGCCAGCAGCACCAGGGGGGTCGCTGATCAAATCGCAGAATGCGGATCTCCAGCCGATTGAGATCGTGGGGGCGGCTCTCCCCCGTTGGGGCGCACCGAGGTCCAGAGATGGCGGACGTTCTGCATGCTGCCGGCGCCATTCTGCTTCTCCACCAGCGGATGTTAGTGGTGGTGATCGAGGACCCAGCGCACCTTGGCCGGGGGTGAGCGGGAACTTGCAGCCACGCTGGGAATGTGGGCTCCGCTTGCTTTGCCATCCGAGGAAGGGCGAACTGGCGGCTCAAACGGCCAGTAGCAGGGACGCCTCGCAGCGCCATCAGCCCGGCAGGCGGCGAAGAGTGATTTCCCATCGCCGTGATGCCCCAGATGAATGTGAACGCTGGCGGTGGACCCGCTGGTGCCGTAGGTGCTTTTCAATGAAGCCGTGGTACGCGTTGGTGGGATCGGAGCGCTCGAAGGCGGCTGCTGTCGCCCAGGCTCGGGTGCTGCCGGGAATCAGGGTCAGCCCTGCTTGGTTTTTTTTCTTCAACCAACGCCGCAGCTGCCGGCGTGGCACCTGGAAGCATGGTGCAGTGTGTCGGGTGTAATTGGCATCGGGGTGGGTGATGTAATTCGAGATTGCGGTGATCCGGCTCGGTCACAAGCCAGGAAGCGCCGCCGCCACCTGCTCGGCCATACCCGACCACAATGCCCGTTGGCCAGGCCCGGTGAACAGCTTCCACCTTCGAATCCTTCAGCAGCAAAGGGCCACTCATGGCGTTTCCATCCTCAAAGCAGGCCAGCGCCTTGAGCAGGCCCACGGGCCTGTTGAGGGTTTCTTCGTATTTCCGGCTTGCCGGCTGCGAATCGGCGACCAACCGGCCGCCCGCCTGCACCTGAAACACGCCAGCCGCCCGGCTGGGTAGGCAGCCCACCATGGTGCGAATCGTGACTGGCGGTGTTGAAGGGCGCCGCCCAGATCGACGGCGGGCCGTAGACGCCGGAGTAAGGCCCCGGGCGTCGGTTCAAGCTCGTGATCAGCCTGCATGGCTCTGATTTTCGGGGCTCCGCTGACCGTTCCTGCCGGAAAGGAGGCCTGGAGCAAGTCCCAGATGTCCTGGTCTGCCTGCCAGCAGACCTCCAGCCTGGCTGACGATGGTGCATGACGTGGGAATAGCGCCAATCACCATTAAGGTCGGTGGACCGCGACGCCTGCCAGGTCGGCAGACCGGCCCAGATCGTTGCGGCCCGCAGATCGACCAGCATCAATGCTCTGCCCTTTCCTTGGGATCGGCAAGCAAGCTCCTGCTCAGCCGCTGGTCCTGCCGCCTCGCTCTGGCCCCTTGGCGGGTTTCCGGCAATGGGCCGAAGCGAGGCCAGCCACGCCCCTGCTCGCTCGGCTCGGCTTCGACCATCACTTCAGGCTTGAACCGATCAGATACCAGCGCCGAATTGAAGAAGGCATGACGGGGAGGGTTCACCATCCCAGGCTGCGGTAGAGCTCAAAGGGATCGCGTTGGATCGGCCGTTTTCCAGCTCGTTGGCTGTCACCAGTTTGGAACACGTCACCGGCGGCGATGTGGCCCCGGCCGCCTCCACGGCGCTTCGTATCGGCCTGACTGCGGTTGCTGGTGGTGCCAGCGGCTGGGTGGGCTCGGCCGAATCAGCGCAGGGGTTTGACACCCCTTGGCAGGGGGGCCTGCAATGCGTTGCTCCAGGCCTGTGGATCCTGGCTTTCGGCGCTGGCGTAGGCCTGCTCGGCACTGCTGCCGTCTGCTGAAGAACGCCAATAGGCCACAGCAATCACTGCCGTTCACTGGTCGAAGACCAGCAGGCTGTTTTCCCAAGCATCCAGCAGCCGTCGGCAGGCCGGCTGGATCAATTGGCGTGACCGGCACGCTGGCTCGATCGCAGCGGATCAGTTTCGTAGCCCCAGAAGCCAAACAACTGACCCACCGGTGCAGAACCGGCACCGGGGTGGAGTGAAGGGTGACTGAGGCGTTCTCGAAGTAGTTTCGAAAATGGATTCCCTGGTGGTGGGCAGATCCGGCATCCGCCAGACCTGCTCGGCGCGTTCGCCTCGCACCGTCAGGGTCCAGAGCGGATCGGCCACCACGGTAGCTCAGCGCCCCAGGTTGCTCCCCTTCCTTCAACGGATTCGAGCAGCAACGCCATGAGGCGACTGGCCAGCCCCACCTTCAGCCAGGTGGTCACGGCGTGTTCTCAGTGGCGGGCAGCGCGTTGCGATCGGGATGCAAATTGTTTGCCGGGCTTCGCCAACGCAAGGAAGGCAGCGTGATCGGAGAGGTTTCACGGCGACCGGCCAAAGGCAAAAAAAAAACGGGTCCGGGCCCGCTTTTCTAAATGGTGATCGGTTCAGGTTTCAGGACGCGCCTGCCGCTCAAGCCGAAGTCCGAAAGGTGTTGCGACCGGTGAACTTGATCGTGGATGGTTGGGGTTATCGCCGATGGCGAACGGGAATGGAAGCCCACTCATGGCGCGGCCTTCGTTGAACCTTCTTCGGGGAAAACACCATCCTTGGGTGCAGATATTCGTGTCCACCACCGGGAAGATCCGGTAGATCTTGGAAATCTTCGATGCGGGGCTTGACTTGGTGCGCAACTGAGTGCCGAGGGCCAGGCACTGCTCCTTGCGTGCCAAAATAACAGTGATGTTCTCACCTTCGTTTCATCTCGGCGGCCCCCGCCGGTGGAAGTCGAAAACCTGGGAAGGTGCTGCTGTCCAGGTGATGGCGTATTCTCCTCGGTTTCCGCTGAGTTCAGCCCAACCTCCGTGCTACCGATGACTTGGGGAGTTTGAACCCGCTCGCGCCGTTGCTGTCATGGCTTGGTGGGCGAGGGGAGTGGGCGTTCCCGGAGGAGCTGCCGGACGTTTTCGGCTGGAAGCTAGCAACGTGTTTTCCAGCCCTTATCTCAGGAGGTGCTCTCTTGCACACCCGTCAACAATTCAGATCTGCTGGCCTCCGGGCTGGCGGCCAAGGGAAGAAGCGGTGAGTCCGCTGCCCTGCTCTCTCGGTCAGGCCGGCCGCCGAGGCTATGGAACAGGCGCTGGTGGCCTCCACGGCTCAGCTGCAGGCTGCCGGTGAGGGGATCCCAGCTCAGCACCGGACCGAGGGCCGCCGTGGGGGCCGCAGTCGCCGTTTCCGGCCCCTGGGTGCTGAGGCCCGTTGAGTTGCAGTTTCAGCCGAGAGTCCGGCCGGTTGCAGACGGATCAACCACGCGGTGCCGGCCGGCAGGCTGCGGTGAAGCGATCGATCAATCCCCCGAGCAATGGTTTTCGAGCAGGTTGGGGTCACTCATCACTGGCGAAGCTGATTCCTCGATCTCCAGCTTCAGGACTAATCCGCGCCGCCCCAGCTGCCGCTCCCACAGCGGCAAGCAGCTTTTTTGCAGCAGGGATCGCCAGAATTTTCGGTTTCGCGCACAGGGACTGGCTGGGGCGGGGGGCGGCGCTTGCAGTTCGCGATGGAAGATCCAGGCCGAAGCGGTCGATCCTGTTCAATGCATTCCGCTGTCGCATCTGCTCGAGCCGGTGGCGCAACCAACGGCAGGCAGGTGGTGCGGCGCAGCAGGGAAGCGGAATCAGGGGTCCGGATCGTGGGGCCACGGCGTTGCGCAAACCTCGTGGGTGAGGGCCTCAGCAGGGCCAGCTCGCCCGTGGCTGGATCCGGCGTTCTGCTTGTTCCCTGGCGGGGGCGGCCTGGACCAACGGGTTAGTCAGGTGACGCTCGGCGCCATAGCGCGGCGAGCCGTTTCGAGCCCAGTCGCGGGACAGAAGGCCTGCGCCCGTCCTTCTCCTCGCTGCGCAGGGCTCCGAGTCCTTGCATGGCGCTGCGCAGACTGCGGGCTGCGCTGGGGCAGCGGCATGGCAGGCGTTCATCCCCATTGCAGGGCCGCCGCCAACGTGGCGGGTCCGAAGCGCAAAGGATTCCAAGCGCCGCCCGTTGAGCTCCCCCTCAGGGCCATCGCCATCTGCAGCTGGGGGGGGTGAACAGCAAACAACAGCGGATCGGTGCCGTCGTCCGTCCTCTCGAGGGTCAGGCGCTCGAAATCTGGTGTTGGCCCTGGGTGAAGGGTCAGCGGATTGCCGCCAACGCCCCGGCAGACAAGGGGCGCAAGGGGGCTCCAGCCAGGGTTCGACCTGCCTTGGGCGTCCAGACCCAACCCTGGCAGTTCCCGCAGCAGGGCGGCTCGTGCAGCGCTGGCAGCGGCGACGCCAGCAGACCCGCTTTGAGGGGTTGGAGCGGCCAGCAAGCATAGAAATCTTCCTGCAGGGTGCCAAGGCTGCCACCAGGAACACTGCCCGGCGTACGCCGTCCTCATCGCTGCGGCTGGCGGAACGCCACCTGGGCCAGACGTTTGCGTAATGCTGCAGGGTCGGGCCGTTCACACAGCCCCCCTGGCTGAGCGGCTGCGACGCAGCACCCCGAGGCGCAGGCCCGAGGGCGATGAAGTTGACCAACATCGCGAACCGGCCATAACGTCATCCGGGCAGGGGATGCCGGTCACGGGCCGGCCGATCGTCATGAAGATAATTGACTCACCACTGGAACTCACCATGGCGCCGAGGCCGACCACCACCAGTGACTCGAAGTCGGTGCGGGGCCTTTGCCGGCGATCTGCAGCAGGACCGCCCATCAGGGCGATTGAAACCGACCACCAACCAGCAAATGGAGGCCCCATAGCCGGTTTTTCCTCGCCAGTGGCATCTGAAAGATGAAGTCGGGTGCTGTTCCGGGATGAACTGAAGCTTGGTGAGTTTGGCCATGCATCAGGCCCCCGTTCCCTCAAGAGCACCGCCGAGCCGATGCCTACCTGCTCTGCAGCAGGTGGTACCCCGCCGAGGGGATCTTTGGACGGATCGAGGAACACCCAGGCGTCGCGTTGTAGTTCTTGAGGCTGGGCCCAGAGATCGGGGGTGAGCAGGGCGAACAGGGCCCTGGAGCGCCCCGACCGCAGGGCCACAACCGGGGCCAGCGCCAGGGCAGGGAGCGGTAGCCCAGCCAAACCCATCAGCGGAATCCAGCCAGCAGGGGCCAGCGCAGCGTGCCGGCCGCAGGGCCGCCGCCAGCGGCGAGAGCAGCAAGCACACCCACTGGAGCGACATGCCGGCCAGAACAACATCAACGAGCAGCACGAACCCCGGAGACCAGCGATGGTGCCCAGGTCAGGCTGGATGAACACCAGAAACGCCAGGGGATTCAGATCACCCCGGAAGGCCGCAGGCAGTCGATCGGTCCTTCGATCGGAAAGCGGCTGAGCACCCCGGCAGCACAGAATTGCCGCGAGGTTTGGCGAATTCCGAAGGTTTGCACAATGGAAAGCCGCCGATGCTGATAGCGCTGGCGCCAAGGGCGGAGGTGCCCACCAGCCTCACCCGCGTCAGGGGCTGACCAGGTGAGGCCATAGAAATCCGTGCCTTCTAGCAAATAAGGTCTTGACCGATCCAGCGGCAGGCGGGCCAACAGCAGGGCGAGGCCCCAGCCACCCGGCCGCCGAGAGCCGAGTGCTGGTACCAAATCGGGCGTAATCGGCCTGCCGCTGGGTGCTGGCCGATCAGAATCCCCGCCAACAGCGGACAGGGCCGGGGGAAATGCCCAGAGCCACAGATCGATCTTCCTTGAACCACGAACGTTTTCTCGGCGGTCTGCTGGAGAACCCCTGCGGCCGACCGCTGAGCA
>Ga0163217_1063734_pt1 | contig 10684 bp, 10 predicted proteins | sample SynspAceP_FD_185933 | JGI IMG/M metagenome (GOLD analysis project Ga0163217, IMG submission 185933) | Saline lake microbial communities from Ace Lake in Antarctica - Synechococcus sp. Ace-P (PacBio error correction) | ecosystem: Environmental > Aquatic > Non-marine Saline and Alkaline > Saline ...
TTCACCACCGGCCGGTGCGGCAATCACGTCCACCGACGCAACCCAAACCCGTCCCGCTCGCGTCAAACCCTTCACGCCTTCGGCCAAACCCCACCAATCGGAAGTCTTCGGACGTCCACGTCGACGCCTCCGGAATCTGCAAGCCATGCCGCTGGTTGAACCGTTTCTGAAAACATCTAAAACCACCCTCCATCACCTGGTAGACTCGCCCAGCACCAACGACGCGTTGGCCAATCGCAGAACTCAGCTTCACGTAATGATTACACTGAACCGGCGCGCTCGCCTCCGTCACCAAACCCAACGGCGGAAACGTACCACCTAAATCAGCACGACTCGGCTGGCAACGCATCCGCGCTTGAATCTACCACAAGCGGTGCGCCCTCGGGCGAAAACGTAAACTTATTATAGCAGAGTGTGTCTTTTGTGCGTACAACCACCTTGAGGTCTGACGAGATGGAACTCAACCGGAAATCAAAACAACGGAATCGAGATCGTGGGCGTCACCGAAAAACGCGAGTGGGACCTACGGCCACTTCACTACACAATCCGTCTACAACGACGGAAACGAGTGTCGATCACACCCCACCATCGAAGCCTCGCCGCGAGGACTCACCTGTCGACGCGAGACCGTCGGCCAACCTTGACGCTTATCACGAACGGTCGGCAGACGCTCGCCAGCGAACGAGTCGCTGAGAGCGAACACGTCGAGGTAAACACTCATTCGAAGGCTCCGACTAGCGATCTACGAATCGGATTTCGCATTCGAGTATGCGTAACATTAGCGACGGCGAGTTCGAGCCGAATACTTACGGCCTTCCACGTGCCAAGGCCATGACCTCGATTCACGGAAGACAAGAGAATCGAACCGACGACCGTGGTTGCCAAAATCGACGAGCGCATATTCGTTTTCAAGGTTCCCAGTGCCGACGTCAACGGAACTGTGGCGTGACGATTACGACTACTCGATTTCCTGCGATCGTCAACCAGTCTCGAGCGAACGATTCCACAGTATTTTCCGGGTGCGACGTGTCCTTCGATCTCGGTCCAGCGAGCGGAACCGGGGAAGCAAAACGCGTCGAGTAAACGGTATAACAGAAGAACGTGTCGACGGCTGCCCGCACAGCGGCATTGAGAGACCGAGTACGATTAATGCGACCGCCAACAGCACGCCCTGTACGCCAACCGCATCGCGTTCACTTACACCCTCGTCGGACGTGTTCCCAAAGAATCCTGCACGCCAACGATGCCGGTGCAACTTTCTTAGCGGAAACACGGTTGACCAAGCATGATGGGCGACACGGAACGTATTACTCAAGCACACGCATCGGACACTATAACATCTCTAAACGGCATCGCACGGACTACATCCGCATCAGTGGATTCGCGTCTTCGCCTACGACGCGGCGAGTCGTTTAACCAAGTCACCGAAAACGATTCGACACGCCAAGTGCCGCCATCTTCGCAACACTGCCCGCGGTCGAAGCAGCAACCAGCACCCGATTGGAATTCAATCGCCGTCGACAACCAGCTTGGCCCAAGACGATCGCTACAGAACTACGATACAACGGCGAAAGGCCAGCTTCCAACCAGCCGAATCTCACACGTGCTGCTTCTTTCCTTGGAGCGACACAAACCAGAACCGCCATATTCGTACTGGGATTTCAGCCGTAGTCGGATTCGGTTTTGATTGTCGGTCGTCGTCCAGCACGACACTCACTATGGAGGCAGCAATCACCTATCGGATCTTAATCTTTTTATTATAGTATAAGGTAGCACATATTTTTCGGGTACCACTCTGTTAGCAGGAAATTACCTCATTTGCTCCTACCGGTAACTTTTTTACCGCTTCTCTGCTATAAGGCACAACTCCCGGACTGTGCCTCTCCGACTGCTAAGACATTTATGGCTCCATCTGCGAGCTCTGCCCTTGGCCGGGCCAAGGCAGGCTTTTAGTTACGTGGCACATGCTCCTCTTTTTTAGTGGATAAATTGAAGGATGAATGAGCGAATTTCTAGCTTCGGTGCCATTGTCTATAATGACCGATGCACAATCACCTGCACAGGGGTCACCTTTTTATGGGACTCACCGCTAAATTGCGCTTATCGCAGAAAGTCGGACAGTTCTCTTTCATTAAGGCCATTCCTCAAGCATTTATGGTCTCTGCCGTACCCTGCAACATACGACGGGGTTATCCCTTCGCTCAATGACGTTAATCTGTCATCCACAACAGCTATCAGAGTCCGGCCTACGATTCTGCCAACGCCTGCCTGATGCGTTGCCCGCCCGGTCCTACGCCGCCTTTGACGGGACGACAATCTTACTGCTCGACAACGCGTCAGCGCACACCTCCGCCGACGGCTCTAGCACAACATTTCCTGGCGGAAGCCCGCCATGAATATGACCTGCCGCCCGGCGCAGAAACTCTACCAATACTCTAAACTCCACTGGTCACCCCCAACGAGATCGTCTCTCTCGCGCGTACGTCTGCTGACAACGGTGAATCCTAGATCAATCTGGAGTTTTACGGACGCCCTGTGTGCTAGCACCTAGCAAAATCCAGAGATCGCCAAGCTCAGATCCCTGGGCGAATCTTGTGATAAGTCCGTCCCACTTATGCACCTTACATACCACCGAAATACGGCGGTTTTCGCCAACTTGTCTCAGCTAAAATGAGTTCGGCGACACTACCTTACCGAGCCTACCTGATGTACACTCGAATCTGGGCCGGCACCACCGCCTTGATCTTCATGCGACCTATTCCTGCACCCGCCTATCGAAGCCAAAGCCCGCTGGTACGACCCCAGCACAGGACCGGTTTCGTCAGCAATGAACCCCATCGGCTTCGCTGGCGGGGGAATGCGAACCTGTATCGGTATGCTGAATACGGCGACGACGAAAGACCGATCCAAGTGGAATGAACGAGGAGTTTCACATACGTTCCTCGAGTCAGGTGGAACTTTGGTCTGGCGGTCGCCCAGGTCACGGCATTTGGCATCCGATAATGCTTCCCCGGAGTTTGGCAATTCCTTACATCAATCGGTGAGCTGTCCCGATCAATTCGACAAATGGGCACGAAGATGCACAACTCAACGGAAATCCGTCGTTAGTGTAGGAAATTTGATATGTTCAACCGAATTGTAGTGCCCTCCACGACGCCAACGCGCGTCCGTACGTCAAGGACCATTTGAACGTGCCGGATAACAGTCCTTCAAAGGTGCTTGTTGATGATCTGGAAGCGCAGACCAAGGATCCCGACTATCCAACCCTGGCAACCTCGACGTATCCGTTGACTCGCAGAAGGGCGTGTGAAAGGGGCTTGATGCTCCACGTGCCGAGAACACGGATTCATCGTGCCGCCCCTGCAAGTCACGCGGCGGCGCAATTTTCGAGTTTGGACAGAAATCCAGAAACTGCGAGCGGCGACGTTGGTACACGTAATTTATCTGTAAAGACTAAGGGATCCTCAGCAAAGCATTCGCCGATACTTGAAGGGTGAATTCACTAGGCCTGGACGGCGGTGCTCTTTCGGTTTTCCTCGGCGAATCAGCCCTAATGGAGCTTACAAGCAAGACCGGCGCAGCAGGTGGCCGTTCGCTAGTAGGTCCGCGTATGGCGTGTGCTGATAATTGTTTGACGGTGCCGTGTGGTTCAGTTAATAATTGGTTTGAGAGAGTCATGGCGTGCGATGACCACAAGGCGACAGGATACCGGCGACGCCTTAAGGGCACCCTATCAAAAACAATAGGCATCAAGAACGGTGGCGCTGAGACAAGACGATGTGATTTTGCGGCGCGCCCGTCTCCAACGGTAATCGCCCTTTGTCGTTGGAAAAATCGAATGTTGCAATCTTGTCACAACTTCAGCCAAACGGTAAACATCTTCGTTTGGCGCTTTCAGTGCTTGCGATCGGCGGATGTTCCGAAAAGAGATATCTTATTTCGCCAGATGACTTTGAGCCTCCCAGCCTCGCTCCGTCGTTGTCGGCTAATATCTCTTTGGTTGGAAAATGGAACGAACCGCTTGGCTGAATGATTCAGTGTGATACAGTGATAGTTGAGCGCGAGACTCAGACCGCCCAGACTATAACGTTTCGCTCGCTTTCCAGAGAAAGGGCCTCTCATATGGAGAAAAGTCGTTGGTATAAAAGCTTTCTCAATGTTCCAAGAAGCAAGCTCGATGAAGTTTTTGGCTTCCGCGACTCACAAGCCGAAGTGTTGTGGAACGCCCTTTAACAGGGTGGTGAGGTCAGGGCTGTAACGAAGCCTAAGCTAGTAAAAGCTCACGAAGATCTGGCAGGTTGGTATTACGTCCTCCAGTTGTGTGCGCGGTGCGTTGTCAGAAGACTTGACGAAAACAAGGCTCGCAGTCTTATATAGACGTTCAACACGGATGGAAGTGGAAATCCGGCGCAAGATAGGGCACAGAACACACAGTACTCTCGCACCACAGGGTTTGAACTTCCAAGCGTTTAATGGAATCATCTAGTCTAAGGGGCATCAGCATTTTCCAGAATGCCGATAAATGGGCACGATCTTCCAAAAAAATCATTTACAGAATTTAGCGAAGCAGTTAACGAACGGCCAAGTTTTGGTAGATGCGGAAAAGTACCTTTAACAGCGCGAAATTTGTCAACGGCTGGAGGGGTCGATTAAAAGAAATCAATTTTAAAACCTTACGAAAAGTAAAATATAGTTCCCAAACCTCCTTTTTCGGCAGGGGAGGTGAATCAATTACGATGCCCAATTAACCTGGGCGACTTTTATTTTCAAATGCCCTGGACCCGGGGCACTATATTCGCGCTACTGCTATTGCTGAAAATAAGCTCAATAAGACCCTAACATAAATCTTTAGTCCATCTTGTTGTGGAAATATAGATAATCCACACCTTGCTGGGTCCCGCCCCAAGCCCCACCATGGCAAATTCAAATATTAAATACAAAAGGTTTGAATCAACAGGGCTCATTCGTCATGGTAAGCGTGCTCATTGTGTGAAATGTCGGTAACACTTAACCGTCCAATAGGAAATCTATTTTCTCGGTGTCCATTCAGATGGATAAGAATGGAATTCATCAATACGGGATTTGCAATAAAAACTTTGCTTCCCTTGGCCGTTCCTAAGTAATGGTTGTAGGTTTCGGTATGTACGGATCCAAATAATGGGATCCTTGTAAAACCCCACAATGTTCCATAATATCCAATTCCCCACATTTGGGCCACTTCACCTCACCCAAATTTTCTCCCCAACATCCCAAACTGGCCAGGCATACAACTATTCGCCTTTTCTGCGTCAGCTTTAGCCGCTGACCAATCACATTTGCCATACGGTTCCATTGTGCCAAGCTTGGGTGTTGCTACACGCCGCTACGCGCGAAGTACTACGCCGCCGGCAACATTCTTGGTTTTCCCTCCAATCCTCAGCCCTCCTTGCGACACATAATTTTCCATTGGCAATTTCCCTTCCATAACAGACTCTGCAATACTTAAATTTCCGCCCTTTCACGTAGGCATTCTTGCAGGCTATCGGTAATAATATCTGTTCTTCCCCTGGTTTACCGAAGCAAGTCCCTCTTTTTCAAATGTTCCAACTTAGTAGGCAATCGGGGCTGCCCTCTCCAAATCAAATTCCATCTGACCACTACCAACTTATACAGATCAGCCGGCAACGCGTTCCCTTCCCGAATTTCCAATTCATCTACACAGGCCAAGCCCAAACATACAAGATAACGCTAAACTTAACAAATTAAATAAGCGTTGCAACCGCCTCATAGGCGTAAATTATTTAGGAAAGAACCAAATCACAACAGCGGCACTACAGCTCCTATGATCAGCGCCCAACCACCTGGAATCCAAGCATAAGCCCAAATCGCTCTTCCCACCCTTAATCCTTAATTGGCATTTCATTCGGCCGTCGCATTATTTCCTCGGTCCCAAATCCCCAGCCCGGATTAATGGCATCGCCAAGCTGGTCCACCCTAAACGAAAGCCCCTATTGCCATACTAAAAACGGCTACGGGTAAACTGCCCTAAAGACCGCTAGACCCAAAATTACCGTCTTCTCGTCGGTTTGGTAGCATCCGTAAAATCAAAGCAACCACAAATACCCAAGGCAAAAGTAACTTACACGCGCCATCACTAAAAGATGTTAATGGGATTTCTTATTGCGGAGCCGTAACAGAATATCGCTCTTTGGCTTCCTTGTCCTCTGTGGCATCCAAATGAATCCTTTGGTAGAAGAGCAAACAAACAAGGCACCCAACATGGCCCCTATAAATTGCGCCCAATCAATAAGAGGGAACCAATGCCCTTCAAATTTTATCGGCAACCGCCAGGCCTATGCTGAACTGCGGGAATTTAGTGTGCACGCACTATAAGGCGCAAGCAACCGCCACTACCAACATATAACGGCAAGTCCCCAGGCGTGGTAAATCCAACCCATCGCGCCATATCGCTTCGGAATTTTGTTTTTTGTTAACGACAACCGTTGGCAACTACCCCGCCCCCCTAAACAGGATCAGCCCAAAACAAAGTGCCCGATGATTTCACGCAATAAATGGAGTCATATTAGTTGGGGTTTTTATTTAATCATTTAGTTTCTTGGGACCAATATCTCTAACTGATCGATAAGCGCCGGTACCAGCCCTTAATATTTTTAAAATTTTTCTTTCTTTCGTACTAGGGTTAAATTACACTCGGTTTTCCAAATTTCCTGAAATTTCTTCCAAGGCTTTCCCCAGAAATCCCGAACCGCCAAACCACGCTGTAAACTACAAGCCGTCAGCCATACACTGTTTGTTTCTATTACCTTGTTGGGCGAACTTTGGTATGTCTTGCGATGCTCTTTAAGACATCGGGCCTGAAGTCTGAACAATACAGCATAATAATATTCACGTAGCGTCCCCATCGACTTTCCCTGTTACATTTTTCCTTATGATAAGAGACTTTTAGGGATCCGCTTCCAGTAGACAGGCTTGCAACACATTCCATTGGCGTGAAAACGCGTTGGCACTTTCAATGGCCGCTGCTGCCTAGCATATGGCTGCGCATCCCACGTCTGACCTTCACGGCCTGTGAGGCTTTCCAAATATCCGTTTTCCTCTCTGCATCTCTCGCCGGATTCTAGTTACCAGGTCGCTACTCCACCCTATACTGTCACACTTCTCGCCACATATGCCGTATCAATGATATTAAAACACCCTATCCACTATTTGTTCTACACTCTTACACTAGCATCTATTTTCCGCACCTAGAGCACCTTATACAATCCTTCCTGTAACATCTTTTATGCGGCACATCATCTGGTGAAGCTGTCGCGCACCCATCTTGAACTAAACCTAGGTCCGACGCCCTCAGATATAAACAATTTACTGCCTCTTTCCAGAGGCATACCTCATGAGGTTTTTATCCCCTATTTAATGGCAACTGCTACTAGCTTTGGTTAAAAAATCACAGGTTATGTTGACTCAGAACAATGGGACTTTTCCTTCCTATGTTCGATTAACCATATATAACAACACAGACCACTCACGGTTGTTTTTAATCCATGTACTGCTTAGGCGTAGCAACCATCTTGGCACTCGAGAAAGTTTGCTTTTGTTCACACTCTGACTTCGTCACCGGCAATTATCCCCAGATCTTGAGCACATTAGGTTATTCTGTATTCTGGACTAGGAAGAACAAATTGGGATATGGTATGTGCGCACGAAGTATACCCTTCACTTGAGCACTTGGGTTAAGCACTTGTGGGCAGACAATGGTCCCTTTAGGATCTGTAAAAAGCTTTCTCTAACACCGTTGGCAACATACACCATGTCCAGGTTGTTATATTAAAGAGCAATGTCTGGGAGGCATTGGTAACACTTGTAATAGTGTAGTTGCCCTTGGTCCACTATTAGTTTGTTTTCCCACACATTATATGGACCACCCGAATCTATGGTTGCTCCTTTATATGTTATATTAGATCTCACTGGCTTCCTGCATATCCCGGAGATTTACGCACATTATCCTTGCCTAGAAGAGCCAGTTCTCACAATTGTACCCCATTCATATTATAAAATAGGACGGTGCACTCAACAAAAACACACTCTAGGTTTTTTATTTTGCCCGGTACGAGTCCCAATAGTATTTTTCCTTTGCTATCTTAATTCTAATCCGTATCACTATATAATAATAATCGTGAAATAATCCGGCGCTATATCCAGGCTCTCCCAAAACAATGGCACTTCATATACTATGGTGTTCTCTGTGTTACCTTAGGTCCCCAAACAACTAGTGTTTCACCCGGTTGAGTTCGGAGTTATCATATCTTTTCCTATACCCAAAATTGCAGGTCCCGCCCAATGGATGGTCAGCCCACCCGTGAAGAGTTCCTTTTTATGGGGTTGTGTGGTGCTTCTGCTGCAAATGTACTCCACCTGGGAGAAGACCATAATACTAATCCAATGGTGGGCTGTTGCTCGTAAGTACGCCCAAGGTTTTCCTCGGCGATATTCGGTATATAAATAACTTGAGCCGGAATTCTTTTTGAGCGCCATACATAACGCACAATCACATTGCCCAACTCATTTATTATCACGAAAACCACGGAACCGGGGACTTTTTCTTATGGGGGGGCTATTAATGTGACCTTGGGGACCTACCTGTGGTAGAGCCTAATAATTTTTTTCGCCATGAAAAGCTGAGAGTAAATTTTTATATTAAAATTGTGGTATCAAAATAAATTCTGGCTCATATACAGACAAACAAAATAATAAGATCACTTCCTATTCTATGAAAAATCAATTAAATTGCCTCCCAAGATTCCTGTACACAAATTTTTACCTAATACCCACTTAATCAGCAATTGTACCAAGACCAGCGAGTTGACAATAATAGCCTGCCGCAACAACGTAACGCGCAGGAGTACACTTAATCTGCCTTTTCTCTCAATTGAACAATTTAAAAGAACTCACTTATCCCAATGACTTGGCCTTAGGAAATGGTTAGCGGCTTATTACTTGTCTTGCTCCTAGAATGGACTATCATGACAAACGTATAATATTAATCTATTTTACTTAGGGGAGTGATCTAACTTCATTAAGTGGCGGTCCATGAAGATAATTCAAAAAATGTCGCGACCCTCTCACACACATTTCTTCGGTTTAAAACCTAGGGTCTATAGAAACAGGAACTGCCATAACCCGCAGCACTTCCAAGGTTAAGGATTTTCCGGACTACGGTCACCCTTATAGTGCGGCATCCAATAAAGATCGTCTACCAACTATTCCCAGCGGCATAGGGAAAAGCCCACTAAGGTCCAAAGGAGGAAGGCCCATGGCTATCTGCAAGTGGTATAGCCCGGACAACATCACTTTTTATGCTTTCTGGCCAAATTTAATAAAAGTGGGACAAAATTCCTTGGTCTTGTTCCTTGATTCTCTGTTTAATGCTCGTTCTTTGTAAAATGCATGGGCCCACAAAACTGATCTTCTAAGAGACGTGCAGTGTGAACTGCTTTTTTAAACCGGCATCACCCAACACTTAGGGTAGCAAGGAATTTCATTTAAATTGCATGTCCATCAAAACTACGTCCTTCTATGGTAAAGCGTCCATTTTCTAATGGTCTTGGCAATATTTCAGCTCATGTGTAACTAGGGACTTCGTTTCACTTAGAGGGTCAATTTAAACCCAATTTTGCCCAACATTTTGGGCATCTGCCTTGGGAGGCAATTACGTTCGTCATTTGGGCCAAAAACAAATCCAGCTTCTATCATTGGGCCACGTGTAATGGTCTATTTTTTTGTCCGGTGCTAATCCTTTGTCCAAAGTTCATTTGAATATTTTTTATTGTTTTTTTATAGGATCAATGTAAATTCGGCCATTAAACTCCTCCTATATTAGGTAATCCGTTTTGGGCCTCGGTTCATTTGTTATTTTTTATTGTTTTTTAATGGGTCAATTACAATGACCATAACCGTACATTGTTAATTTACTTATTGATTTGTTTCTTGTTTAAGAATCCTGTATTGAATTATACAATCCTATTCCTCTTCAACATTTCTGCTACATAAATAACTTCGTTCCGCAGAGTGGACTACGAGTGCTATCGGGCCGGGGTCCTAATTTGAGGGAACTGACCAGCTAAGGCCGCCTGATCTGATAAGGTGGGCGAGCCGTAAGCTACTTCTGGCCCAAGCCCAAGCCGGGATTGACCAGCGGTGATCTTTAATTGATCGATGAGGAATTTAAGCGGTACGAAAGGGGCTTTTTTACCTTCTGCAAGGCGCTTCCAGCAATGACATGTCCGCAATTTCCTTGTTTGAGTACTGTCTTACACAGCACGTCTAATCACCCAATCCACAATGGCGGGTACTTACTATTGTTGACTCTCGCTACTTATTGTGTTTTTAAACCCGTAAGTTTTTACTTCCCAGCACTTCCGGATACCTTGGGGAACTTAAATCCTTAAACCAACTGCAGTAACCTTCTATGGTATTGTAAATGGCATTATTAATCGTTCGGGTGGGGCGGCATGCGAAGGGTGTCCCCGCTAACCCTTACCTTCAAAAACCACCGAAGCCTTTTTCCGGGCCAATGGCCAAATTCCAAAGGTGGGTCCCCTACTATAGCTCACATCTATTTTCTGGAAGGATCAGCAACTACCTTTCAATCCAATTGGGGGCCTGGAACTTCTCCTCTTCTGCAGAA
>Ga0163217_1027431_pt1 | contig 10683 bp, 13 predicted proteins | sample SynspAceP_FD_185933 | JGI IMG/M metagenome (GOLD analysis project Ga0163217, IMG submission 185933) | Saline lake microbial communities from Ace Lake in Antarctica - Synechococcus sp. Ace-P (PacBio error correction) | ecosystem: Environmental > Aquatic > Non-marine Saline and Alkaline > Saline ...
TGAGCTTCCCGATCAGCGACATGATGAAGTGCCTTTGTCCCGGCGGACGGCCACCCGATGGAAGCGCTCAATCACAGGTCGAGCGCCGCCTCTCTTGGCTCTTCATAATTCACGCCGCGCCCGTCGACGATCCCGATTAACATCGTGACGCGGTGATGCCCGACTGATCGCCAAGAATCCCCACGATGGTGGCGGCCTACCAGCTGAATCCGCAACAGGCCAAGATCCCATCCAGCCCCGCACCGAATCTCCCCTATTCGGCCATTTTCCTCTAACCATGACCACCGAGCGGAGCCCGATCCCCTCGCCGCTCGGAATCTTCGACGCCCTGCCTGTCCTTCAGCACCGAGCACAAGCCTCAACGCCCAGCAACCTTCAGCGCCCGGTCGACCGCCCACACCCTCACCGAACCTACGCGGTGGGTGGCCTCGGCAGTGGGAACCCTGGCTGGCCCCCTGCATGGCGGCGCAATGAAGAACTGCTCGCCATGCCGAGCAGATCGGCACGGAAGACCCAGGTGGACCCTACCTGGATAGGGCCATGCGGCTGAAAAGGCAAAGATCATGGCTTTGGTCATCCGCGAATACAAGGTGAAAGATCCCCGCGCCGTGACCTGCCAAGACCTGGCCGATGCAACCTCTTCAAACCGTCGGCCACGAGTTCGAATGTACGACCTGGCCCGTCGCCTGAGGGAGGCGGCCGCCACGCGGCTGGGGCCGAAAGGGGCACCTCCCCAGATGTCGATTTTTATTCCAGGCCTCGTCTACCGCAAGCTCGCAGTCCCCCCGCGACCCTGTTCACCAGCGCGATGCTTCGCGATCGCCCGGGTGGCGGGCTGGCTGGCCCACTGGAAGGAGCAGCTTTGCGGTGCCAATCGGATTTACGGCCCACCAGATCTATACCGGCAGTTCCGGCAGAAGCCTGGGTGCCCCCTATGCCCGAAATGCCAGCGGTGGCGGGTTAACTTGCATGCACGGATCCGATTTGGCAGTTGAACGCTGTGTGAATGAATGACCGCGACCAGAGTCCCATGACAAGCCTGAGAATCTCCGCGCGCGCGGTCAGTACGGCCCTTGACCTTCAAGCAGCTTCAGCCACGGCCATGAGGCTTCGGCTCACTCCGGGCACCGCCCACCTGCTCGGGCTTGCCCCCTGCCCCATGCTGCTGGTGCTGGTCGCCGCGGTGACGCCGGTACTGGTCAACGTCTGGCTGGAGCGCAAGATCTCGCCGCCGTTCAGCAGCGCATCGGTCCGGAATATATGCCGGCGCCCTTGGGGTGCTGCAGCCGCCCATCGGCCCGACGGCCTGCAAGCTTGCTCTGGAAGGAAGACACACCGGCGAAGGCCGATGGCCCTGCTGTTCACGCTCGGCCCCGATCCTGGTGCGTGCATCCCGGTGATCCTCTCCTGGCTGGTGGAATCCCCTTCCGGCCAGAACATGCTCATCAGCGATGTGGGCATTCGGGCGGTGTTCCTCTTGGAATCGCCCTCAGCAGCATCCAGCCGACGGCTGCTGATGAAGTGGGCACTACGCCCAGCATAACAAGTATTCGCTCTTAGGTGGGCGCGGCGGCCGGCCCAGTCCATCAGCTACGAGATTCCCCTGGCCCTGGCGTTGCTGCGGTGGTGATGATGAGCAACTCGCTCAAGCACCATCGACATAGCAACCAGCAGACAACGGCAGGCATCCTCACTGGAACAATCTGGCGCCAAGCCCGTGGGCTTCCTGATCTTCTGATCTGCGCCCTGGCCAGAATGCGAGCGCCTCCCTTTTCGACCTTCCCGAGGCAGAAGAGGAGCTGGTGGCCGATACCAGACGGAATATTTCCGGCATGAAGTTCGCCTTTTCTACGCTGGGCAGCATACATCAATCTGGTGCTCTCGGCCCCTGTTGGTGGCGGTGCCTGAGTCACTAGACGGCTGGGGCTTCCCGATTCCGGTGGAGTGGGTTAGCCGGGGCGATTGGCGCAAGTCCGTCGATGCCCCTGTCGTGGCAGTGACACGGGCTCGCTGGGTATCGTCATGACCGTGCTCAAGGCCTACCCTGCTGGTGTTCATCGCGATCCGGCTGCGCTGGACCCCTGCCCCGGTGCGGATTGACCAACTGCTCGATCTGGGCTGGAAGTTCTTGCTTGCGCCGATCGCCCTGGTCAATCTGCTGGTCACCGCCGGATTGAAGCTGGCCTTTCCTGCCTTCTTCGGCGGTTAAAGGCAGCGTTCGTCCAAGTCATGAAGTGAAGTAGCAAGTACCTCTCCAGAACCCCTCCAAAACTCCGTTTCCAGCAGGCGGGCTCAGTTAACGCTTTGGGTTGCCCGGGTAGCCCCTCTCCCTCTCAAACCTTCCCGACTTTCCCAGCCATTGTTTCGGATTTCCTCCAAAAGGCCGGCGGATTACACCACCAAAGAGTGCTGTTAGCAGCCGCCTCCTACATCACCCAAGGGCCTGTCCGGTCACCTTGACCACATGAGCCGGGCGGGGGGCCGAATCACCGTTCAGTAACCCCTACAGAAGCTGATGCCCGTCAGAGCGTTACCGCGGGGCCGGATCCACTTCGAGTTCGACAAGTGCATCGCCTTGTGAAAGTGTGTGTGCGGGTGGTTTCCGATCAACCTGCCGGTGTGTGGATTGGGGCGATGAACAAGCAAACCAAGAAGAAAGCTGGAGTAACTACTCAATCGATTTTGGTGTTGCATCTTCTGGCGGCAGACTGCGTGGAGTATTGCCCCACCAATTGCCTCTCCAATGCGACCGAAGAAAGTAATTGAGCTGGCGGGCCTTTGATCGCCAACAGCCTCAATTCGACAATGTGGCCCCTTGGCCGGCTGCAACCCAGCGTCACGCAGTGATGCCGCCGTCACCAGCTTCAAAGAGCTGGCCTATCTGCCCAAAGGTGGAGATGGAATCCCCACGGCGTCGCGATCCAGCCCGGCCTCCGGGCCGGCAAGCTGCCACGAACAGGTGCTGGCTGACCTCAAGGCCGGTTCAAAATGGGAGTCAGCCTGATGACGGACGCTTCCACCACCCCAGGGAATTTGTTTTCCTTATTCTGTCGGCGCCGTGGTGTTCGGTTCACTCGGCGTGGTTCTGCTGCCCAAACCATCGTCTATCGCCTTCTGCTTCGGCGCGCGTTTTTCTGTCGGTGGCGGCCTTCCTATCTGAATGCCTCAATCGCCAAGTTTCGTTGCGCTGCCCAGGTAGCTGGTCCACGTCGGCGCGTCAACGTGCTGAATCCTTTTGCGATCATGCTGGTCAACCAAGGAAGGCAGGCGATGGCGGAAACATTCCAGGTCTAGCTTTGGCGTCGCCTGCTCTCCGGTGTGGTTTGCTCATCGGCCCTCTTCCTGTTGCTGCTGGGGTGATCTCACCAGCGCCATGGGCGGTGCCCTGGCCCCAGTCCGAATCGCGATGACGCCCATCCGGTCCGGATTTGGCAATCCCATCTCTTCAATCCGACTATCTCCTTCTATTGAGTTGGCTTCGGTGTGTGCTCGGCTGATGTCGTGATCGGTGCAATTGTGCTGGCAGGCGCGATGTCTTCAAGTGTCGCCATCGTCACCAGGGATGATGCCCGATCAGGCCGCTCTGAATCGAGAAGTCCGAACTCCCCTGCTGAATCGAGACCCCCCCAGCTGGAACCCACCGCTCTGGAGACCCGAGATCGAACGACCAATTCGATTGGAGTGGCCCCTGCAAGCCATCTGGTGGGCTAGCGGCTGATTCTTCCTGCACAGGGGTGTGGGGGTCTGATTCAACCCGCAATGCTGGTGCGGTGGCTGATGAGTATCCCGAGTTGATGCTCAATCGCCGTCAACATCAACCTGAATGGCCTTCTCCCAGCTCATCGAATGGCCAGCTGAATCCGTGGTCAGGTGTTTGCCATCTTTGTGATCACCGTGGCGGCCGGCTGAAGCGGCTGTGGCCTGGCGAGTCCTGCTCTCTCTCTATCGGAACCGCGAAACCGCGATATGGAGCGCTTTAAACCTGCTGCGCTGTGACTCCCAACCTCTTCATGCAGCTGAGAGGTCTGGGCTGATCCTGCGTAGCAATAGTCCCCAGTGAAGGCCGCAGCGACAGGGCCGACCTCTTGTGCGGCCGATCTCAAGGGGCCAGGGACATTGAGTCACGGTCCGCCACCACGTCCGGCCGTCCAAACCCGTTCCCCGGCCTGCTGGCCACAGAACCGCGCCTGCCATATCTCACCGTTCTGCTTCGGCGTGATGGCAACGGTGCTGGGCGCCGCCAGGCACCTGGCCCCTTGGGGGTGCCGATCTCAGCTTCAAACGTGGGTGGACCACTTCGGTTTCCTCACGCAGGCGCGCCATTGCTGGTTCTTTCGCCAGCACCCCGGACAATCTCTGGCAGGCGGCTGCGTGATTGAGCCGCTTTGCCCTGGAGCGCCGCATGATGCTCGAGGCTGGTCGTCGACATCCACGGTGATGGCGCGCCTCTGAACGACCGCAAAGCCTGCCCTGACGGGCAAAGGGCCTGCATCGTGGCCCTCAATGACTTCTATTTCCGTCTTGCCTGGAGGAAGTTTGCACCACTCTGCCTGTGGAGCGGAGATACGAGTGTGGGAGGTGGTGGACGCGTTCCGCGGCGATGGCCCTGATCTTTCCACGCCGACCGGCTCCACTGGCTATTTCGATGGCTGGACGGTGGACCGATCCTGCACCCTGGCATCGAGTGCCAAATTGTGGTCAATCCGATCTGTCCGATGAAGCCTCTCCAGCCGCCCCTGGTGGTCCCCCCCGGTTCGAACCCTGGTGGTGTTGCCCTGGGTTGAGGCCAGTCCGCCGGGTGGAAGCCTGGAAAGACGGGGGCCCCCACGACCACCGTGCCTGGAACCTGGCGACCTCTGCTTGGTGCGACGCTGTGGAGCACTTCCGCCCCTGATGGTGGTGCTCGAGCAGAGCCCGTCCCCTTATTACCGGAACCTTGACCCACAAGCTCACTTGGGCAGGTGACCTGACCTCCGGTGAACCATCGAACCCAATTGATCGTGTGATTCGGCCAAGGGAGCGAGCTGCCTGCCCGCCGGCGGCCAGGATGGACCGATGCGTTTGGAAGCAGCGCGGTCTGATGGCACTGGAAGATCGAACGACGCTTTCTTGTTGAGGGAACAGCTGGCGCGAGCACATCTGCTGGGCAGCAGCAAGTTCCGCAGGGCTAACCTGGGTCGTCGGAGCAGGGATTTCCGTTCGGGTGAGGCTCAGTGAATGACGTCCCCAGGCTGGCTTCACACTCAAAGGCCGCAGCGACGGGATCGCCCGCCACGAGTTCGGTACCCGATTCCGATTTGGTCGATGCGAAGCGCTGCTCGCTCTCGCGGCGCATCGCCTCAAGCAACAGCGCTTTTGGCCTGATTGTCCCGGTGGTTGACTGGGTGGTCGATGTTGTTCGAGGCGGCGAATGCGCCCTCTGGTGCTCCGCCGAGGTGAACTCTGAAGCACGCAGACAAGCCTCTGTCCTTGCCAGAGTGGTGCGGGATTGAGGCTTGACCGGCCAAAGGTCCCATCGGAAGCCAATGCGGCCCTGGCAGCCCCATCCCTACAGCTGCTGGTCCGATCAACACGGACCTGACTGTCCCGATCAACACGGAACCAAAAATCCAGATGGCTCATCTACATCAAAACAATGAACTCGGGGCCGCGGGGCTCTTCAGCCCATAGTTCCTTAAGTTTATCCCTTGTTTGCCCTTTTGCCGGCCTTGTCTCCTTCCATGATCGGTCTCTACGACGATCAGGTAGGTTGCGTTTGCTCTGGACGGACACCTCTTGCCCTGCCCTGGATTACGCCGAATTGTTCGGGCTCACTCCCGCGGCTTATTGCCCTGCAGGCGTTATCCGCTGACGAAGCACTCGGAGTCCACAAATCCGCATCAAACTTTGAGTGCGGGGTTGCTGAGATCGGCGCCTCAGGCTGGTTGGGCTCAGGGAAGGTTCCAAGCATGTGAAGGCCATCGCGGCAAAGATCTGCCCCGTGATCCATCGCCCATTCATCAGGGCGACCCGGTTTCTGGCGCCGGTTTGCTGAATGATATTGCTGACGTATTAATCACCGTGCGTTTTGCTGATCATCAAGCCGCAAGGCAATTCCCTGGTTGGGTTCTAGGCCGGTGGCCACCAGCTCGATGATCTCGATCTCACGCGCGGAAAGGAATGGGGCCAGGCAGCTGGCTAGACCATCTGGTACGGACATCAGGATCCCAGCCTCCGGGATTCACTCTAGCAACCAAAGCGCCCCGGACCACTGCTTGCCCGCATGATGGGGCAGCGTCCATGATTATCCCGTTTCCTTTGTTGCTGCAACAGGCGCTTGCCGAATGGTACGCTTCGCGATCACCGCGGAGCGTCCATGCGCCGCGTGGCGGCGACCGGCCGCACCTTGAGGGTGGCCGCGGGGTTGAAAGGCCTGGTTCATAAGGCAGCCGGGCGGTGATGGCGCATGAGCAGCCTGGCCCTCTGCCGCTCTGCTGCTTGACAATCGGCCTGAGCCCGTCTTTGCAGACTCTCCGCCGCGACCGCAACCGCCAGTTGCCTCCAGGCCGAACTGCCTCGAGCCCATGCCCTCGCATCGCAATCTGCTCTGCTGAACCGGTGACCCTGCGGCGCCCGCGATCAAACCCGGGGCTCGCCCCGTGAATGAGCTGGAAGCGTGCGTCTGTTGCAGCTGGTCAATGAGGTTTCAATGCGGGGGAAGAACCCCGTCAAAGGCTTGCTGAACGACGGCCCCACCAGCCTGTCGCTGGCCCGGCTGCCGATCCGCAGTGCCCAAGTTTGGAGCGGCCTGAAGACCAGGGTCGGGCGCAATAAAGGCTCGCCGGTGCCCGCCTTTCTGCGCAGACGCAGATGGTGATGCATACCGAGGCCCTGAAGCGCTTCTGTGGCGAGGATCGCCGCACCACTGGGTCTGCCCGGTCGCTGGCGGGGTGTTTTGCTGAAGTTCGCGCGCAAATGCCCGGCCCCTTTGTGAGACACGGAGTGGTGCCAGGAGCACTGAATTCCCAGCAGGCTTGATCGGTCGTCTCCGCGCCGCTGAAGATCCGGCCTGCCGATCGAGGGATCAACATCGCCGCGACAAGGTGGGCAACCTATCAATTCGGATTCGCCAAGGGGTGCACTCTGATGGAGGTGAAAGCGGAAGAGCGAATCCGATAAATTCCTGGCCAAGGCCGTGGTTTGCTCATTGAGCCGCTGTCGCTCAGACTCCGCCCTGGCTTGAGGCTGAAATCGGTGCCAGAGCACTCGGCCCCAAAGCCCTTCTGAATGGGGGGAAGGGTTGGGCGACATCCACTGGGCGCCGGACACATCGTGATCAGCCAAATCCAGGGCTGCTTCTGAAGATCGAAGTGGTCACCATTGCGATCGACGCCAAATTAGCGCCCGAAACAGCCCAATTTTTCGACGCAGAGCGCACACGCCAGCGCCAATCCGGGAGTATTCAAAATGATCAGAGTTATCGATTGTGGGCAGGGCACCTTTCGCAGATGTGGGCAGCCTCGGGCCGATCCATCGCTGGGCCAATGATTGTCCACAACCCCAGGTTCATATCGGCTTCATCCCTCTCAGTAGACCGGGCCGCGCACATCAAATCCTGATCCGCAGTCCCGCCGCCACGGTTCAGGCCACACGTAAGATCCCAGGCCGCAACTTGTCCCGTCCGGGGATCTGCACCTGGCGCACATCGCCGAGGTCAGCACGCTTGCGTCGCCTGCAGTAGTCGGGCACCCCTTGCCGAATGTCCACCTCATCAAAATCCATCGGCAGGGCATAACAGGTGCGGCAGCCGACGCTGTCAGCCTTGGGGAAAGGTCGGCGGCCGATATCGAAGGAGAACACCTTCCGGGAGTGATCGAGTACTTCGGTGCTCGGAAATATAAAATAATGCCTGTAGTGTTGAATCAAAAAGGGTCGCTGGCGGCATCTTCAGAGAGCGGCTTCCCTGGAAGGTCACCCACCCTGGAATCTTCATCGGTGAACGACCGGAGACGATCGCCCATAACTGTCTGCTTGCTGGACGTGTATGGATCCTTCGGCACTCGCCTTTGGTTCACTCGGTACCAAGACTAGGCGATTGCAGCGCCTTTTTTCCATTGGTGGCGCCTGAACACGCTTCAGTCAAGGTCAAGATCCGATCAGTGGACCATGCGGCCGCAGAGACCACCAGACAGAGGGTGTCCATACAAAAAAATTTCTGGAAAGGTTTGAAACTTTTTTTTGAATGTCCCTGTCCAGCCGACGCAAGGGGCGGCGGCTCGTGAACTCAGGTGTCGGCCATCGTTCGAATTCGCGGGCCCGGCTCAAACAGCTGTGAAGGCAAGTGACTATGTAGACAGGTCCGAATCGGCTGGCCGATGCGCGAAAATGAAATTTTCACAAATTTCTCTTCGGACAGGTCGAGAGACATAGAACCATGCCCAGTCCGTCAATCCGTGTGCGGCGAGACAAATTCGCAGCAGAGAACCTCCCCACTGACGGTTTTCTGAAGGATCGGGAATCATCGGTTTTGGGATATGGTGTGCTGTAATACGGAGACGCACGCGGTGTACGCGGTCTGCCCGGGCCACCGCACGACGGGATACATGCGCCTTCATTGGGGGCCGCCTATCCTTAATTGTTACTGGTCAAGACAGTCAGCTATAGTGAAAGGAAAATCAGGCGTCCCTGGCAATCGATGACCGGCAATGGGAAGCTGGCCCGAGCTGCTGCGTTGGTGCGTTCCAGCAACGGGGCCGGTCGTTGTTCGGTTCCGGCTGCTGCTGTTGCTGGGCCGGAGGCGGGGCCGACTGCAAGGTGTGTCCACCTCCTGCGCAGCCGCTTGATAATGAAGCGGACCAAAGGAGCCCACCCATCCTGCTGCCATGGTCGAGTCGGGTGCCTGGGAGCATGACGAAACAGCGAGGCCCAGAACACCCCCAACAACCGATCGTGAACTCGAGATCAGGGCGGGTGGCCGACGGGCTGCCCAGAGCCGCTAACCAAAGCTTTGCTCGAAAGTCGACCCATTGCGAGGGGCCGTGGGCCACTGCTGCAGGAATACATGGCTCAGGCCGCGGTGGTTGTTCCTGGCAGTGTTGCTTCGCGGTGGGCCAGGGAGGCCACTGGTTCGAATGTGCCTCACCGCGTCGCTGTAGGGCGCGCGCCTGGGTTTGGGGCGGTTCGCGGCCGACCATCCTGCTGCCAGGCCGGCGCGGCGATGTCCATTCCGAGCTTGGACTTGAATCAGGTTCACCGTACAGGGCCCTGGAACGGGCCGTTGGCAGAGTGGAAGCGGGGTCGCCACCGGTTCCGGCGCCAAGAGTTGCCGTTCTGCTCCGGCCCGCGTTGGTTGCATACCACCAGAAACCCGACGGAAAATCTGCGTCCTTCTATCAATGCCACGGAATCAGCAGCCGAAGGGAGTCCACTCGGATCAGGTCACTGCGGCGCTGGGGAACGTCTGTCTCGCTCCAGCACCATCTCTGGCCTCAGTGCCCACCAGCACGGGCCGCCAGCCAGGGAAGGACCTCGCTGGAGCGGCCAAGTCCTTGATTAGGAAGTGCCGCCCCTCCGGCCTGGGGTGGACCGCGATCGGAGGCGGGGACCGCTCGATGCGGCTCCGGGCGGCAGCTGGTCAAGGAAAGCCCGGCCACAACGGGATCATACATCGCGACGGTCCCACGGGTCGATGGTCGCCCGACAGGCGTTCGAGCCGGCGTCCTGAGAAAGCAGGGTTGCCCGCCCGAATGGCCAGCCTGGCGCCTGCGTCTTGCCATCTTCCGTTCGCCCCCTCTGCTAGGTGGCAACGTACCCGGTTTGGCCGGCTGCAGACGGGAGCCGCAGAAGCCAGCGGAAACTTCAGGCTGGCTGGCTGAGGGACCAATGGGTCTCAAATCGTTTGATGACGGCTTCGGCCGGCACCGGTGGCGGAAGCTCTCCCCCTGTCTGGGCAGCAAGGCCAGGCTGGGCAATACCACGGGTGGCCGGCGTGTGAGCGTGCGATAGACGCTGAATGTCGGCTTCCATGGCTCGGGTATCTTTAGCAGCCTGTCGGCACGCTGGGCTTCGTCGCATCCGCTCTGGGGACTGGGACCAGCTCCAACTACCTTGCTTGACACACGTGGCTTGCCGGTCCCAGACGGCGAAACACCCAGCGGCGCCGTGGCTTGCGGCCGATGGCCCGCCCAACCAGCGAGGCAGACGATGGCCGCTCAGTGGGCAGGGTGGTTTGACCGCCCGGCAGGAGAACTGAACGGTGAGTTGGGAACGCTAGTGTTTTTTCCCGAGGGTTGAAACCATGACCCGGAGTGGGTCCTGAGCGCGAAGGCTGAAAGATCAATCGAGAAAAATTCAGTGTCGCATGGACTCGAATTCAAGCTGGCTCCCTTTGTTGCTCGGGCAGGGTGCGACTAGCGTAGGCAGGGGGCGATGACTGTGTTCCCTGCAAACTCGCGCTGCCGCAACCGCCGAAGGGTGTTCGTAAGTCCGCTCAGGAGGCAGGGCGCGCCCGGCGCTTTCAGCCGCAGGGCCCGGGGCCTGTGAGCAAGGGCGGCGTGGCCATCGCACGCGTCGACCGGGCGCTGGGCGTGTGCGGATCAGCCCGTGCATCCGAGGAGATCAGCACCGGGCCACGTCACCGATTCGCGCGCGGTAAAGCCCAGGGCCCGATGGGGTCGCGGTAGGTGTCGGTGACGAGGATCCTGG
>Ga0163217_1076441_pt1 | contig 10683 bp, 8 predicted proteins | sample SynspAceP_FD_185933 | JGI IMG/M metagenome (GOLD analysis project Ga0163217, IMG submission 185933) | Saline lake microbial communities from Ace Lake in Antarctica - Synechococcus sp. Ace-P (PacBio error correction) | ecosystem: Environmental > Aquatic > Non-marine Saline and Alkaline > Saline ...
AAAAAAGAAGAGAAAAAAAAGAAAAATTAAAAAACCCTTTTTTGGGGACCCCTATCCTAAATGCAAAGGGGGTGGGTTTTTTTGAGGTTCCCTTGAAAAAAGGTGGTTAAAAAAGGAAAGCCAATTATTAAAAAAGTTGATGTTTAGGTTTTTAAACCGTAGGTTTCGGATAAAGGAGTTTTTAAAGTAAGGTTCCCAAAAAAATGAATCAGTAAATGGAAAAGGGCGCCGTAGGGAGCCCACTTGGGTAAAAAAAAATTAATCGAGTTCCGAGATTCCAAGTGGCGCCACCGGTGAGTTTTATATTGAAAAAATTCAGAGTCCTTTCCTTTTTTTTGGACCCATGGACCAATTCCACGATTTTGACATGCGCGGTTTTTGTGGGTTGGCCAAAAGGAAATAGAAGGAAAGGTATAAAATTGCTAAAGGAGCTGTTTTAAGTGGATCCCAGCCATATTGGTAGGGCTGGGGATATTAGACACGGCCCGGTTAAGTTACGCCTTAACTATACGGATGGCAACTATGGCGGTTATAGACAACAGTAGGGGAAGGCTGCCTAATGGTTTAACGATCCAAAAGAATAGAGGTGTTGGGTCTAAAGGGAATGGTACAGGCCGGATAATAATTATGAAGACTCAGCATCGCTTAAATACAAACAAGGGTTTTGTAACTAGGGGCATTTTCTTCCCTGCATTTTTTTTTTGGAGAGATAGCTGAAGCCATAATAAATCGGAAATGGCCAGTCTATGTGAAGAGTATTTAAAAAATGGTGAAGCCGTGCCAGTGACATTTGGTAATGCAATGGGTTGTTTGTCCCTTAAGATCGGACTGGCAGCCATTAAATCATTAAGGAAAAAAGACTGTGAAATTGCCGAAATAGTAATAAATCCAGCCCTAAATTAGGAAGGCTCAAAATCAATATCGATTGGATATTAGGAAATACAATTCTTTTGGTTAAATTGGTAAATTAATTTGTAAAGTTGGGGTGATATTAAATAAATCCCCCGACTTAATTACTGTGCTATAAGAAGCAGCGGGTTGGAATTTTTCTGGTGTTTTTACTTAAATTTAATGATAGGCGGAGTAGTTGGCCGATGAGTAAAATAGTTAAATCTGTAGTACATAACAATTGCAAAAAAATGCCTTACCATGGTAGTGGTAATGCTTGGAACCTAAGATTTTAAATCATGATAGTTGAAAAAGGCCAACCTATTGGTTCAACAATGAATATTTTATTCCTTTGGAAAAGGGGGAGAAATGTGCATTTGAGAACCTTGTTTCAGGCTTTAACTAAACTCAAACTTGTACACATTGCAAATGGATATTTGGTGTACCACCAAGAGGCGGAAAGCATCGTTTCAGAATGTATTTTTGAAAAATTTGGGAAATAGGGGTGGACTAAAGGAGTGACTAATATTAATAGTTTACTTATATAGTGTGAACCAAGAATTCCCTGTTCTGGATCAATTTAACATGCATGAAAAGGTTAAAAGGAATTACTAGATCAACGTTTTTTTAATTAAGTCTAAAATTCAACGTCAAGTTCAATCAGGATGATGCAGCCTCACCTTTTGCTTGAAAAATGAAATTGGAAAGCAAAATTTAATGCGCAGCATTAGAATTTGTTCCTAAAAATGTAAAAATGTTTTCAAAAAAAGCAGATTCTGAGGCTTGAAACATGGTGAAATAAGCAAGCGCAAGATGGGGATTTCACATAAGACTGTAGACAACCACATTGCAAGTGCCCATGAACATATGAAGCTCCATTTAAGGGAGTATATAAACGAATTTCCCAATAATTTTTTTTAGTTAGTACTAGGTGTAAATCCCTTTTTGAGTCGTCTTTATAGTATACTTGGGAGATGACACGATAAAAAATTTCAAAAATACCTAATGGGCAACTACTTTCGGCAGAAGAAAAAGGAGTTGAAGTTTGGATTTAACTTCGTTTCGGATCAAAATGCAAAAATTCTGATTCCATCAAGCTAAATATGTAGCTTCCTCATTTTGATGAATCTGTTCTATATAAGATCAGGTTTATAAATAGTATTATAGAATGACAAGCAGGCTACTAAAAAAAATAAAGAGCCGATTTTTAATTAACTACCTTAAAATACGCTGCAGTTTTACGTTTTGGCTAATAGGAAGGCGCCTATTATATTTAAAGATTCATTTTATTGTGGGCCTAGCCAAGTGCCCATTGACTTCTGAAGATGCCATTTATCAATGCAGTTGAATGACGGCACATTGGAAAAATTTCTGAAAACGGGACGGCAAGGGTGTGATTCGAAGGAAATGTGTTCAGGAGCAACAAAAAGGGAAGCAAGTGGTTTAATTAAAAAACACTGGAAGTGCCAAAGAAGAATTGATTTATAATACGCCTTACGGTTCCTTCTGGAAAGGTTTTGAATATTTGATTGTCGATGGAACCTCAAGTAATTCTTTAACATCAGGAAACATCCTTAAAGTATCCAGTACAATTTTAAAGGTGATAATAGACGAGTTTTTTCTGAATGGAGAAAGCTTTCCTTCACGGTGGCGAAAAGACCAATGTTGCATCCATTATTGTAAATGCGGATGAACTTAACGTAAGGTATTGGTACCAAAATTTAATCTGTCGTCTTATCCGAAGATCAATTTGTAAATACAAACATTTAGTCCGAGGCTCCGTTTCGGTTTATGAAAAGTAATTGCCGAATTATGATTTTCCAATTCTCTTGTTAAGCCTGGATATAAGGCGAAATGGGAATAAGCACAATAAGAAAATATCTATTGCAGTAAGGGCCGATATAGCAATGCATACCGGATTGTTTGAATGGGGAAAAATTATATTGAGACAATGTGGCCGTTTAAGAACATTGTAAAAATTGAGCGCCCATTATAATGTAGAATTACCAGACAATAATCAAAGGTTTTGGACAAATGAAAAGTTTACAGCAAGTTTTTGATATGAAACCATTGATCAAGGTATTTAGAACGTCAATGAGTCCTACGAAATAGATTGATAAAATCAACAACAGACAATAATTATTAACTAATTAACCAACCGCCATGAATAAAAATCTTTCTTTATTTATAACAAATCCACAGAGTATTGGCTAAAACGCTTAAATTAATATTGGTAATGACAGCAAAGGGGCAAAAAAAAAAATCGGAAAGTGCGCCAACACCTCCCGAATAGAATGTGTATTAAATTAATTAACCACTAACCAACTACAAAAATATGAAAAACTTAATTAAAAGGCCGGGGGGGGAAATGCCCGTTTTCGGCTACAATATGATTTGAAAATGAAAACTTACTAACATTATAGTCTTGATTGTTTCGTTTTTTCAAATTCAAATGCCAACGAAACTTATGGTCAAAAGACAAAATTTACAAATGAATCTCGAAAATGTAAAGTCTCGAAAAATGTATTGAAACAAAATTGATCACTTTACAGAATTAAATTCATGTACAAACGACAAGGAGGTAGATTATATGGAAAATATTGTCTCTGTAGAGTGCAAATAAAGAATTGTAAACCTTCTATTTGGAAAGGCTTTTCCAAAATGGAATTACTTACGAAAGGTATTGGATAAACAGATTGTTCTAAGCCTGAAAATGATATTCCTTTCCCAAACCAAGATTGATGTAAAAGGTTAAGGTTCTTATCAGCAAGTTTTGTGGTAAATGGGGACATTGTTGACAGCGAAGGTAAGTCTGTTGCCAGGGGCTTCTTCCTAACGTCTGGGAAAAAGGAACGGCCAAACGGCACACCCATCCGAATTTTGCATGGTAATTTTCTACTTGAATGTAAATACAAAATGCTGTTTTCTGTTTATTTCCTATAGTAGGGTACACCACCAAGGAATTCCCGTAAGATGGACAGAAAAGTCTCCATTACTTTAGAAGAGAGTCCACAGGCTTAATGAGGTCGTAGTAAACTGCTTTAGGTAATTAAGAGGGATAAAAAAATCCTTGGGGATACCATCCCAGATTGAATGCCGGATCGAATTTCCCTCTTCAAAGGAACCTAATCTATTAAATGGTATCATCTGGGAAAGTTGCTGGATTGGCAATTACCAACAGTCTTCTGGATTGGGTGGTCTGCCAGAGTAATCTTCGAGTTGATGCTCATTGAACCATTAATGGGGAAACTCCCTTGTTTATTGTGGATGGAAACTCCATTAAGTAATTCAATTGTTGGATCTAGCGGTTCCTGGGACGCAGGATGTGGATTACGGCCATGGTGCTTCAAGAAATAATCCAGATTATGAATCCATTAACGTGCTTAAAGGACCTGCTCCGCGGCATTATATGGGAGCTAGAGCTGCAAACGGTGCAATTATCATAACTACAAAGAAAGGTAATAGTAAAAGGACAATTAAGGCATTTTCCCATAATTCCGGTAATACCATGGAAAGTGTATTGCCTGCTTACCAGATTGGCAAAATGAATATGGTCAAGGTAAACAACCAGCAGTTTTGCTTTTGTTGAATGGTATGGAAGCGGTATTGCCGCGGTGTAGATGAAAGTTGGGGGCCCTAGATTGGATACGGACCAATGAATTACCCGCAATTTTGAATTCACAGCTGAGCCGATGGAACAAGAAGGGGGAGACTACTTGGTGAGCAATTCACCAAATAACTCCTACCACCTCATGGGTTTTCCATGCCAGAATAATACCATGGATTTCTTCGAATAACAGGTTATACCGAAGACATAGCATTGCCATTTCTAAATCAGGGGGACTTGGACTATTAGGTTTTTCCTCCCAAAATTTGGATCAAGAAGGTATTGTTCCAAATACCGATCTTACGAGAATACTTTTAACTTAAGTGGTCAGAGCTTAACCTAACCGATTAAATAAACAATTAACACAACGTTAATTATATTAAGGCGGATAGTGGTAACAGGCCATGCTTGAGTTACGGTACAGAAAGCATTATGTACCTCTTTAATTTGGTATGGGTAGACAGTATTAAATACCAGTAGTATGCGCCGATTATTGGATTGCCTGAAGGGGAAGATTTACAGCAGTTTTTACCATAACTATAATTTATCATGAACAACCCTTTCTTTTAGATGTTCTATGAGAATACAAAATTCACAAAATAAAGGATAGGGATTAATAATGGGAAATGTCAGTGTCTAATTATGCTATAAACGACAATTGGAATTTATGGTTAGGACAGGTTAGGGAATTTCACCGTTGATTTAAGGACCAAGATAAAGAGCGTTTAGTAACCCAATCGTTCCCATTAGGATAATAGGAGGATAATTTGTTTTTTGAGGAGTCCAATACAGACCTTCCTTTTGTCTTATGATAAAACCTTCAACGAAAAAAGTGGAACATGTTAATATATCAGGTGGTGGAAACCAAACATTTCGTCAAAGACAGGATATACCCAAACCGGTAGCCCCTCAATGATTAAATTCCTGGGATATAGTTCTCTTTAATAATACAAGAAAGCCATTGGAGTTAACACAAACAATCAACAGAAGAGAATTAATAGTCTCTAGCGGTTTGCCGGTTTTGCTATGATAATTTACTTTTCTTGATTATAACAAGGAAGAAACGATTGGTCCAGTAGCTTTGCCTACGGATAACAATTCTATTTTTTTAATCCTTACTGCACCTTGAGTGCCATAGCAAGTGATATGTTTTTGAATGCCCGAATTCCGTGTCCTTGCAAATAAGGGCCGCTTATGCGGAGGTTTGGAAATGATACGGAATCCTTATAAAACTGTCCTAGCTTTTTCACCAATGAAACAACCTTTGGCGATAATCCAATTTTAACTGAATCTTCATTAATTCCCATGCTGTTTTTGAACCGGAAGAATTACATCCGTCTTACAAAATTGATGCCGATATTCGTCTGTTTAAAGTCCGGCTTAATTTGGATGCCACCTATTATGACGGTAGAACAAACCAAATTAATAACCTATAAGCACGGATATATCCAGCGATATAACCCAGAAATTGATCAATGCCGGGGAATAAGAAATTATGGTTTTTGAGGCTAATATTGATGGTTAAATTCCATGTAAGAAACAGAGAATTTTACTTGGAACATTACTATGTTCAAATTATTACAAGAAACAGAAGTGAGGTACCGATTTGGGAGGAAATAGATTATACCTTACAGAAAGAACAGTGTAACTTTAATTAGCTAGGGAAGGCGGTTCTATTAGTGCCTATTTACGGACTAGAAGGGTTCCAACGTGTGGAGAATGCCATAGCGAGTATTTTGGACAAAAAATTGGTAAAATTCAGATGGTATTCTTGCTAGGAAGATGATTTCGTGTATCATAGGTGATTATGCTCCGATTATACCCTAGAATACTCAATAGCTTAAATATAAGGCTTTAGAGTTTAAGGTTTTTATGTTCGATATAAGGCAGGGAGGAATAGTAGTGTCAAGAACTAAAACAATAGGTTCACTTCTGGCAATTAAAAGAGACCTTAGTAGGTGGGAAACCGGGAAAGTGTGGCCGAAGGTGTAGTGCAAACTTCTCCTGGATATATACGCCAAACCCACCAATGTGGATGTAAGGCATAACAACAACCGTTATTATGAACGGGATAATTGTGGAGTCGCCTAAGTACGATGCTTCCTATACCAAATTGCGGGGAATTACTATGGTTACACACTGCCCAGCCCGAATTATTGATAATCTGCCAATAGCAAAGGCAAGATTATCACTTACTGGTAGAAATTTGGTGCTTTGGACGGATAACCCGCATTTTGATCCAGAAAACGGTCCTCCGTTTCCGGGGGTGACTTTACAGCCGGAATAGAAAATAATGTCCTATCCCAAGCACTAAAACTACACGCTCACCAATTATACAAATCGATTTCTAATTGACACCTAAGATGAAAAAACATACATATTTCAAAACAGGGTTTCTTCATGATGCTTCTTCTTTTGGCGACTTTTATGGTTTGTACTGAAGACTTCGAAGAAAAAATAAAAACCCTAACTTTCACTGAACAGCTCTTCCAGAATTGCTTTTGCCAGGGGTTTTTAAGGAAATGGCCTATAATTGGGGAAATCAGGAATGGGGAAGAAGGCTTTTACCGGTAGTGCAATATGGGGCTCGACTTCAATTTTACTTCTGGTGATAGATACGAATTGGGTCGCCTACAAGCGACCTACAATCCGGATACGATGGTTTGAGGGATATTGAAAATATTATCGCGATAACCAAAAAATCCTGATCCGCAAATTATTATGGCGTAGGACTTTGATCGTAAAATCGTGGATTTATTCTTCCTTTAACAGATGCTTATGGAGAAATGTGCCATACACAGACGCTATAAAGGTAAATTATCGATGATAATAATACACCTGAATTTACCGCACAATCCGAAAATATAGATGGTAAATTTTGCCCGACCTTATAAAAAACTGCCAAATGCCGCATTGCTGGAAACAGATAATATAATCCGGTGATATATTATACGGGGGCGATGTACTTAAAATGGAGAAAATTTGCCAAATTCACTCCGACTTGTCGTTGTTTTTGAATGAAGGATCAGTGATGTGGAATAAACGCAAAGGATGTTTGGCTTGGAATGGTCGAGATATGGGAGATTTTACGACTTATCCCATATTTAACAAGTAATGGGGATGCGGCAATTGTTACAATGGAATCCGGATAAATCCCCAAACCCAAATATGATACCGCTCAAGGGAGTTTTTTGAATGAGGTTAGATTAAGTCTTACAACTGGAAACTAGACTTAAGGAGTTAAACGACAGAAGACTTATCGGTATTTGCCCAACCACTTCCCAATCGGGAAAAGGTATATTTCCGATAATTTGGACGATTATGTGGGCATACCCAATGGGCTTGGACGATGAGGCGAGCTTTAAGTTATAGTCCATCTGAAACCCGATGAAGTAGGGTCAATTTTATTTCCAGGATCGGTATCCTTCTTGGTTGTAGGGCGTGTAATGTAAACTGCTTCGGCAACGGCATCCCAGACGATAATATGGAATTATTCTGAGCTTCAATTTATCTTGGCAGAAGCTAGGTAAAGAAATTTCATTAGCCATCGGCGATCCCGCCAAAAACCGGAAATTAATTGGAAAAAAAAAGAAAAATTGCCCCCCAATTTTTTTAAGAGACTCATTTCATATTATTTGGAAAGATAAATGCTGGCGGTTGGAACGAGATCGCTGCTGATTTGCAAAGCTTCGACCTAGATGGGTTATATAGCCCCAGCTGGCTGTAGCTTATTCCGGAACAGCAGAATGAAAAGTTTGGAAAAAGTGGCCTTACAAAAATGATATCCTTGTTTTATACCGTTTTGAAAAGCTTGTCGGATTGGAGGCGTACCGAATGCCAAGAATTGTTCCGTATAGATGCAGGTAATGAAATAAATTGGGTCCCTGTAAAGGTTTCAATTTCCTAACGAGTTTTAAATCAACAAATAATGCCAAATACCAACAAGCGTCACCAGAATGGGAGGAGATGACTTAAATACCAGACTTTGGTGGGATGTTGCAGAATAATTAACTGGAAAGCAATTAAGATAAAAGTTTATATGAATCTTATAGACGCATAGGGATTCCCTTCACTATGGTTTTTTCTAAAAAATCCAAATCCTTTTTCTAGTTTAATGGAGAGATATTTTTTTCTATTCATAGTAATATTAGTTTTTAGTTTAAAAATATATAATTCAATCAAAAACCAAGATAATAGATATGGGTCAAAGGGTGAAGTATAAAAAATGGACAAATTCCTATTTGATCCAGGGAACTTAAACGCACATGCCTGGTGTTTGGTCCCTTAATGGGCCTTGGTTGTAGGAGGCGGTGATATCTGGACATTTTTTCTCGGATGGACTTAGGTCTGGCTTTTCAGGAGGAGGGTGGTATGTTCGTTGCTAACGTGTATTGGTGGCCATAATGTTATTTGGGCTTACCCAGAGCGTTGCAGAAATGTCTCCTGCCTTCCACATACTGGGAAGAGCATAATTCTTATTGCGCAAGAATCGGCCATGGGACCCGGGTGGATTCTTTACTGGCCTGGTAAGAAAAACCTGGAATTTTATACTTACACCTGCTGTAAATAGTTTTTTTTTCTAAGTAATTATATGCAGGGCATTTTTGAAACTGCACCGGAAATGTTGCCCTTTTTGGTGTTTTCGGATTTTTATACCATCTTCACCCTTCTGAATATAATAGGAAGTAAAGAAACTTCTTCCAATTCCACCGTCACGACTCACCTTATTTGGCTTTTGGGTTTTTTGGGCATTATTTTGGGTATCATCCAATCGGAAGTGTCGATTTTACCACTTATGGCGCTTGGATATTAAAGCTGGTTGCTGATGCAGTGCCGAGCAATTTTGCCCGGTGGGAGGGTTCATTATTCCCGTTGGCTGGAAGGAGCCCTAAAAGCCATGCCCTTGTGCGGTTTTGGTTGTTTTTGGCTATTGAACAATGGCCATTGCGGCGAGGAGTCGATAGATCCGAAACGGATATGCCCAAGGGTTGACCTATGGGATTATTACGCTGATATTCGGCTTTTTAAATCCTTTGGCTTAATGCTTTCAATACCATTGGGGTCTTTTGCGCTTTTCTCAAAATCTGGGAGCCTTTATTGACGGATTCAAAGTACCTGTTCGGTGACAACATAGCCAAACTTTTGCATTGGTTGCTTTCCATTTGGTCTCCTTGCATCCTCATACCATAATTTTTTGCTTTCGGGCGGCAGATTTATTCCCATGTCCGCAGGCAGGCTATTTCCCTGTAATATTGTCCCTTACCCATAGCAAAAGAAATACACCTTATACGCCTTGATTTTTTTGGGATCGGTGATTGGTTTTGTGGTTTGATGATTACCAAATTTTGGCCGGAACATGAAAAGTGAGGGTCTTTAATGGAGGTGCATTGCTTAATATAGCTTTGTTTTCAAGCGCTATGTTGTCCTATATTCACAATCGTTCCCTTTTTTGTTGTTGAGAAAAAAAACAAACCTGAAGCTGGAAAAGGCCTATGTTAGTCTTTTGGGAAATTGGGTGGCCTGGACCACAATTTTATTGGCAAGTGTTTTTGATTATATATTTCGCTACAGGATCGAATCCTTAGAACAGCCGGTTTTATTTCCATGGGCTAATTTAATAATTTGGGATTGATATACTTTGGGACTTAAAGAAGGCAAATCGATTAATAACTCTCTCCGGAGGAAGAATTTGCCTTGAGGCACGAAGCGAAAAAAAGCAACTTATATAAAAAACTAAATTTTAATTCCGCCAGCCTGGGCATAAAGCAATAGTTTTTATGGAAGAATTTCTTGGTACCGGTCGGCTGGTAAAAACATAGATATACAACCACTCCCATAAGGCAAATACACTGGGGTTTTTTTAAACTATGTTATTTACAAATAATAATCGAATATATCAACCAAAAAGTAGTCCATTTGCCCTTAACTTATCAATAGATTAGAAGCAAAGGACCAATAGAGAACAAGTAAATTTTTAAACGCTTATGAAGAAGGAAGAGCCAAAATGAACCAATCAATCGGTAAAGATTATATTAGTGAACATCAAATTGAAATATATAAATTGGCGGTAGTAGTTGATGTTAGATGGCGTAGCTACGAGGGAAATAACGTAAATTCTAAAAAGTTCTTTCTGCTTTGGATAAGGGATTGGATTTTGCAGTGTTTATCTTGTTGGGACTCCATGATGT
>Ga0163217_1095748_pt1 | contig 10683 bp, 11 predicted proteins | sample SynspAceP_FD_185933 | JGI IMG/M metagenome (GOLD analysis project Ga0163217, IMG submission 185933) | Saline lake microbial communities from Ace Lake in Antarctica - Synechococcus sp. Ace-P (PacBio error correction) | ecosystem: Environmental > Aquatic > Non-marine Saline and Alkaline > Saline ...
TTTGGCCCCACTCCTTCAATATATTTTATATCCCTGCTATCACTTCAATGACCGCCCCTTGTGGTGCTGCAGAATCATCATATTTTATTGATTTGGGAATTTGTAATATGATATTTTGGGGCAGTTATTATATTTGGGGCAGGTTAAGATTTCCCAGAGTCAGTGGGCCATTTGAAAAAATAACCGCCATTCTTACTAAATTCTTCCTCTGGTACTCTTTATGAATATTCCAGAAGCGGCAGTCATCCACTGCACTCACCTACGCAATTAACCCACTGTTCCCGGGAACTATCATGATGGGCTACTTGGCCCTGGTAGGCTATTGTAAACCGTTTAAAACGCCCGAAAGATAGAGATATATATTACCCTTGGTTTGTCTGAAGGTGGAAATAAAAGGGGGAATTGTAATCCAGTATATAGGAGAGAGGATATATTGTTGATATATGGATATCCAACTAGGGATAAATTATGCACTCTAAATCCGTCACCACATAATGGGAGCTCTGCTTGCAGGATACTTTCTTAATATATTTTTTTATTGTTTTTCTATTGTGTCTTTCATTTTATTACCTTACAATCATTACCATTAGAGAAACCTTTTTGTGTACAGTGGGATGTGTATTTGTATACGACGAACTGTAGTTGTGGTTTTGTAACAGTTTTTTATTGCGCCAATTCTTTCCGGCACTCTAGCTTTTAGGCGCTTTCTGTGGTAATGCCCAAAAATACAGGCAAGCTATTCATCCGAATTGTGGTACCCTTAGGGTTAGATCAGGATATAACTGTTAATACCCAATTTTATATCGGGTTCGGCACTGTGCACTTAATAAAAGGTTTGATTCTTTTTTTTGTTATGTCGAATATGATTCTGAAGCAATTTGATTATATTTTCTGAAGAGACTTGCATTTACTGGCTTCCAATTAATAAAATCGGAACTTATTAAGACTATTATCAAGTGTCCTCAATGGCATCGAATAAACAAATCTGATGGTTTTCATTAAAAAAAGTACTGCTTTGCGATCGGAAACGATCCAATTTTCTGAACCAAAACTGTAATAATATGTTTCCCTGCGCAGGGTTGTCCACCGTATACCGAACGCAAGAGACCTTTTTCAAACAAAAAGGAATGGTGGCAAACTCTCCGGGACGCAGGTAGGACACATCCCTTTGTGTGCTTTTGTTTTATAAATTTTAACTTTTTTGATCAGGAGTTGAAATCCGGTTCAGGTATACTCTTCGCCTGGGGCTTTTAAATATTTAGTGAAATTTTGCATATACTATATTATTTGGGAATTTTTTCTTTTTAAAAATGTAGGTATGATGATTTTACCAATTTTGATAGTACGTCCAGATCTATATCGACAATCGCTTAATATATAGGCAGGACTTGCCTGTTTTTATGGCGGGGCGCTAATGTGTTCCAAAACTTTTTGGCTGCTTGGATAACCCGGACATAATATAAATCGAGAAATTTAGTTTCCTGGGAGAAAAGCCAGTTAAGGGCATATCTCCCCTCCCTTGCAGAATCATACTTATAGTTGATAACTACCAAAACCCACAATACTTTCGCCCCAATCACAGCCGGTTCTTGGTGGTTCGTTTAAATAATTCAATAAGGCATATGCGTCTTTCCGCTTTTTTCCTTGCTCTCAAAAGAGTTTAAAAACGAAATTCGGATTTGTTATTTTGGTTTTTGTTTTGGTTTTCGGACATCACCTGGGAATTATCGTTGATAAATTTACTAAAAAAAAGATGTAAAACTAGCTGCGCTTCCTATGCATTAATATTTCTTGGATTTTTAATGATTTCGCGCTTGTTGCAATATTGTATCTTGTTCTGGAGCTATTCCAGTTCGTCTTTTTGAAGTATGTAAATTAGTCAGTTTAAATAATAAACACGTATTAAACGATGACAAAACATATACACTATTAGTATTAAATGATTTGCTGTATCTTTTGGGATGCAGGCACAGATCAACAACACCGCAACCTAGTCCTTCAGCGCAACTTATCCAAAAGTTGGGATTACCGATGTTATCTGTTGAGTATTCTAGACCATCTATGCGCGGTAGAACTATTTTTTGGGGATTTGGTGGACCATAATGATAAATATGGGAGAGGAACAGGTGCGCCATAGAGGGTGCACGGACTAAGAGTTAACCGTTAGTGAAAATCGCTAAAGGATTGCGCTCAAAAAGAGCTTAAAAGCTGGTCACTTAGGGTATGCCATTTTATACCTAAACCAGGCGGCTACCTTTGGGAAGTTCTCTTGTTAATAAACGAAGCCCGATGGTGGTAGGAAGGCGCGAGCAGACTTGGGAACGAGAAGTAAGGTTGCTGCCAAAACCACTAGCTCAAGTTGCATAAAGTTGATGGCCAATGGAGGTTTGAAACCTTTAACCATTTCTACTATCGATGATCTTTCGACAAACGCTGCTACTCTAGAGGATGCTCTCTGCCAGATTGTGTATGTAGGGGTTAAAATTTGAATGTCCTTAACAGACAGAAGCAGTTACCAGTGCCATAGACAAAGTCATGAAAGGGCCTATGCCATGATTATTATGCGCAAGCTGCAGTAATAATATATTGATTTTTTTCCGGGGGGAAAGGATATAAACAAAGCCAAAGAATGGATGGACCAAGGCCAGAGTTTTTGACAGTATGAGCCTGCATTTTGGCATTAAGGAACAACATCCTTTAATATACGCCAAGGCTGGAGATAAAAAGTTCTCTAGGCTATTTGAGGACGCCACAAGACAAAAAGATCTTTGGCTGCTTCGCTGGGCTGCAGGGAATGCGGACTACGGTAAAAATGAACCAGGACTCATCTGAAGAATCGGGGGCAAAGTTAGTCAATTTCGAGTCATAATTAGTATATTAAAGGCTCACTGAATATGATGAGGACATTTTTATTTATGGTTTTAACTCTTTAAAAAAATAGCCCATTTGTATTGATGTCGAAGGGTTATAGGATTGTTCCATTGAATGATGGTCCAATTTTACAAAATACAATTATATTGGCTTTGCTCCTGTCATTATTTCCCATAAGGAATTATTCCCCAATACCCTTTATCGGTTTTCTTTATTCCTTTTGTGGTTCAGGAACGTTGTTGTACAATGCTAAAACGTACTTGGCTGTTTTATTTACCGTTGGCATTGGAGATTTCAGCAAAGTTGAAACTTAGTAAAAGCTCGCAATTCTGCTCCTTCCCTAATTTTTTATAGTTGACAAGAGTTGAGGAGTGAGGGGTATTGTTAAAACCCCGTCGATTTTTTTTACCACTACTAGAGTTTGTATGTGATATTAACATCAGGGCCTAATATATTGTTCATAGCTTTGGTTAAAAGAATCGTTCAGCGATATATAATAACATATATGGACCAGTAAATAATCTTGTAATCTTCATCTTGCGAGAGAGGCTTTTCCAACCCCAAGATTATGTACCGGCCATTCTTTGAAGCTTGTAAAAGTGCTATCTCGCGCTTTTTATAATTCTTGGCTTTGATACTTTCCAATGCCAAAAGAGATGAGCCTGGTTATAGAAGTGTTTACTTTAGAAGCATGTTCAAAAGGTAGTATTTGTTATGTCTTTTAAGACTCTTACCCGTGTTTTTACATATTTGACCGACTAGGGCAAGGATGCTATTTGCATAAATTAGACCTAAATTGCCATTTTTTTTGGATATTTGGAATATCGAATATTTATTGGCACCAATTTGTAATGCGGATTCATTTTTTATCCATTGTGGGTTAAGTAGAAATTGACAATTCTTCCCTGAAGTTCCAATCGGAATCGTTTAATTGCAGTGCCCCTTAAATATCTTTTTCATTGCGGAATAATCTTCAAATGTTCAAACATTTCTAGCCACTCAGAGAGAGGACGATAAAATATGTTCGATCCTGTTCATTTCCACAATCTCTTTAGAAGTTTTAACCCGAGGGACTCTTTTGTGTTGGACCAACAGCTATGTAATTCTGCTGCTAGATAATATTTTCATTTCGCTTACTCCTTCCGAATATTGGTTAGAATTGGCACACGGTTGCAATATTTCCTGGTATGGTCTATGGGGTCTATAAGGGAAAACAATTAAACTCGATTGGTATTGGTAAAGATGTTTCAACAAGAATTTATTACCAAATCTATGATCACTGGTTTTAATGTAATGTTGCCACAATAGACTTCTTCCTTTTACATTGTTTTTGGATAACTTCAATACCTCCAATTGGCAATCATTTTCAATCCGATACTATTATAATAATGGCCAGTTCTAAAATGGATTCCATCAGGGAATTCACTTATAAAGTTTGGGTTGGGTTTGTTCAATGGGGGTGTTGGGCCTAAATCTCGGTATTGATTCAATTTGGGCAAAATATTTAGTGGATCTATTTTCAAAAACTCGGTAAAACTCCAAATCAATTCATTCACCCCTCACTTTCTTCTCCTAAGCACATGCAATTTAAGTGTTTTTCTCGCATTCAGGTTTATAGGTGCTTGGTCTAATGCCAGGTTTATTCGCATATTGCTGCTCCGCTTTGGTCTGTTTCTGAAAGTTTAAATACACTCTCGGGCCATTTGGGCCATAAGACAACAGAATTATATTTCTTCTTCTGGGCTGCCCATCCCACACAAGATTCCAAAGACATTATAATGATAATATCTTTGGACGATAAATATAATCTCGCCGCGTCCAAGTAATATGGCTTTTTCGACCGCAATAAGTAGTCCTGTTTTAATACCTATTTTACATATTTCAATCGCAAGTCAAATAATTGGTTTTAACGATACTCCATTCCCGGCTAATTTCAGCAAACTTCTTGATGGGAGGGATCAACGGTTCCACCAATTCTTTTAATTTTGTACAGCAAGATCATAGTTCCCCTCTAAATTTTAGTGCCTCCCAACCTTCATGGTATACGTTTTTTTGGCTTTTCAGAACCTTTTGTTTTTTCATCATCAATAAAAGGTTCGTTTATTAGAGTTCTTCACCATTGGGACGAAATAATAAAGCTTCTTATCACCCAATTGCACCATCAATTTCCCCTTGAGACTTGTCATAGGGAATTGTTTTTTGAAAATATTTCCATGGGCTTTAAGTTTATGTTCCTCGAAATAGCACTCCCTCATTTATACTAACTTGTTAATTTATCTTTAAGGAACTGCAATGCATTAATCTCCTATATAAAGTTCTTTATCTAATTCCTTTACAATTGAGCACACCGTATTGTTGGGCATCTACCATTCTCCAATTTCTTTGAATTGGAAACCATATTTCCCCTTCAACGATCCATCAATTGGTTCAAAATTAAGCTTGGGAAAAGGATTGGTTTTCTTCGGGCGAATATTGATTTAAAAAGGCGTCTGCCTGGAAAATTCCATAATACTGTCCCATCGGAAATCTGTAAGCAGATCTTTCCCAATGCCACCAGACCTTGCCATGGACCATAACCAGGTTTTTTGTCCGGGCATTTTCTTTCAAAAGGGTGCCCAATGTCCAAAACGCAAAATTTACTGTCATGATAATAGCCTCCACCAAAAGTCCTTAATAATCTCCTACTACAACTGTTTCGGAGATATACTTTATCAACATTTGTTTTTAAATAGCGCAAGATTCCGCCCTCGCATCTATTAGGCCATGGCTTGGCTGCTCCGGCCGTGTTCCAAAAATTGTTTCCCAGGATATATGAATTCCAGGTTCATCCGTGACTACAGCCGCACAGTGTCATCCAGTTGTAATACAGATTCATTAATCGGGGAGCCGTTTATACAGGAGGCAATTGGGTCTCAAATAAGGCTTTGTCTTTTTCGAGCCTAATTTCTACCCTCCATCGGTGTGGGAGGAAGTCCGAAGCTACCTACAACGCAACTGACACTGCCTCTTTATTTGTTTTACCAATAATCTACAGTCGCATTCGAAGCAACACATACAGCCATAAGGGCGTAGGAAGTAGCGGTGTAGACGGAATCGCATAGACCTATAATCACTAAATATTGAATTCAAATTCATCCGCGAAGTCCGAAGGTACCGCGCTTGAATATTCCGGAACTTGACCACTTCATTTTTTTTTTTAAAATAAAAAGAATTCCTTTCCTGTACTTTTCTACTAATAGCTCCCCAAACCCTTCCCGCCATTTCGGGTAAGCACATAGACTTTAATATTTCGTTCTCCAGAGTCCTACTTTTTTATTTTTCTTTTTTTGAACGATATGTTCAATCAACTTCAAATTAATGAAATATGAAAAATTTTGGGCGTTGTCCGATTGACAGTAATAAGGCAACAAGGATTTAGGATTGCTGTAGTCATAGGTTGTCCAATGACATTAATTCTTCTTAATGTAACGGAACCACCGATTGGGACCTAAAATTCCCACAACATAATCCCATCTGCATTATTAGGCTCGATACTACTTGTTGTGCAATTTTCTATTATTAGTTTGATCTCCTATTTTATAAACGTTGCCATATGCCATCATTATTTCTCATGATACAAAAGCCACTTGGTTTTTTAATCAGCTAGCATACAATTTGGTGAACATTCCCTTCATTTCTCCATCAATGTTTAAGGAGCCACTCTCTCCATTACAGGTGGGCGGTCTAAAAAATTTCCTTTTACCGTTTTACCAATTAAGATCGTAGAACCCTTATTGGCAATCATACCTTCAAATTTCCAACATCTAGTTCAAGAAAATTGCCTCCCTATATAATAATCTATTCTTCATTATCCTTATCATTATTAATGTCATCCGTTAGGAAATCCATAGATGGGTGAAAATTGTGTTTGAAGGGGTAATGGGACTCGGTTTAAAAATTTGCCATTTTCCCGTTTTTACAATATATGCTGGTGTCAAAATTTTTTGGCCTTTTAAAGACACCAAGTGGGTTCTTTTAATTACAAGCTGCGCTAAAAAATCTGCTAAGTTTTCAGAGAGAGCAGTAATTATCGAATAATTTAAATATTTTTCTTTAAGGGGCGATTTCGGGCGCCGCTTAATTGTCTACCATATGCATCTTTCGAAAAAACAGCAACAGGAAATTTCCATCTCCATGGTTATAGGAACCTCATAATAGGGTCCCGGAACCATTTTTTTGTTTTTTTTATCATACACATCTTAGTATACAAACCAACTGGCTTCGGCTATAGATGTTTTTTAATTGGGAATTTCTACCGAATTTCCAATGTATAAGATCCATATCACCCATCCTTGTCAAAATCACTCTGTTCAATAGTGTTTACCGACCAACCTTCTGAATTCAAATTAAGGGCCATTGAGTATTTCGGAGAGCTTCCACCAATTTTTGCTTCCAGCCAGTTTTTGAAATGGCTTCTGATGCCCATCCCATTCTCGCAACAATAATAAGGTCATTAATTTTATCGTTTATCCAAAGAGTGGGTCCTATTAGCGTCCGTAACCATTCCGAGGGATATTCAAAGTTCGGAATTTACTGCCGTAGTTGATATTCCTTAAAAATGGCTTTCCATTATTTTCTAAAATATAACTTCTTGTGAAGTATGGGTATTTGCCCACAGGCACCAATCTACGCTAGGAAAAAGATTCTAAATCCCCCCTCCCCATCAAATTCAGAAGAGGCTTTCACACTGAGCCCACTCATAAGCATCGTTGGTGATGCCGTAAACCTTTTTTTAGTAAAGTTGCCCCTGCCATCGTTCCCATGTATACGCCTGTCCTGTAATTCTAAGGAGCCTTCATCAAAATCATTGCAACTTACCACGTATAGGTTCCAAATCGTTATCGTTGTCCGCTCAAAGAATAAACACCCAATATCCTCTGACCCTTTATGCGGTTCAAAAATATTTTTTCATTGACGGCCAAAAACTTCCATCTTTTGGTTTGAACGAACATTTTACCATCACTCCCTTTGGCCCTCCAAGCATTATAGGGTCTTTCCAAACCATCATTATTTATGTGGCATTTGGCGATTTTTGGACTTGGGTAGAGATTAATTTGTGGCGCAGTATTATTGTTCCGCGTTTTAAAATCGTTATTAATCATGGTTTCCAAAGTTGTTGGTAAGGGGACAAGGCTATCCCTTAGTTAATATTGGTAAAATAGGTTATTCCCAACTAGTGCTTGGGAAGTAATTCTCATTATGTGGCATCCCTTTTGGATCTAAGGGTAATGGTTTTGATCGGAATTTTACATCGGTCCATAACTGAACCTTGGCCATCTGGCCAGATAATGTTTAAGGCCATCGATTTTTACTACTGTCCCCAAAGGCCAAAAAATTAGATTAACAATCTACCGAGGATTGAAACTCCCTTCTGTAGCATCTTCAGTTCCTCGCATAAGTATTCATTTCCAAAAGTTTAACAAAACTTTTTGGGCCTCCCACACCAAAGGTGTTTCCCCTTCTCCCATTTATTCAAAAATTGAATTTCAAATGATGGTCTGTAATGTAAATCACTATTATTTCCTGTAAACAAAAGGCTATTCGTCTATATTGTTGACCACAAGATCCAGATCACCAATCGTTATCCAAATCAGCGTAAACAGCACCATTGGAGAAGCGATTTCTGTCTAGGCCCCATTTTTTGTTAACTTTGTAAAAAGTTAGGCACCAATTATTGTGATAGGTATAATTTTCTTCAATGGTAGCCGCATGTCTCCAAAGATCTGTAAAATGCCGTTTCAACACCTGTTTTATTTTGATTGAATTCGATCCTGTACGGCATAATTTTAAAAAAATCCATATTGGTATAATCCCGCTTTACCCCGTTGGTTATATATAAAGTCCTTGAAACATCATTGTCCAAATCTGTAAAAAGGGAAGCCCAACTCCAGTCTGTATTGGAATACCCCCGCAAATGGACCATTTCTGAAAAGTTGATTGCCTTGATTGTTCCAATGCATATGTTTCTCATGGTCTGATAATAAATCACGATTTTTCCAAAAGCTATTTTGTGAGGTCAATAATTGGGTCCGGGAACCCGAGACCATTTGCTTAGGCGAGTAGGTGGTTGATTCCATCAGACATAGTCTAAAGGTCATAATGTAGTCCGTATACCCATCATTGATATGAGATTTATTCCGTCAACGTCGGACCCATTGAAAAATGGGAAGATGCTCGCTATACCATTTTTACCAGACTTTCTAGGAAAAGCTCACCAGTCATGGTATTGATATATATAGGGCGAATAATACCTGTTCCTTACAAATCGTTTAGAGAATATAAATATCTGGACATTGTCATTATTTATTCGATAACTGCGATAACCAAAAGTCCAAAACCCTATACATTGGAAACAAGACCGCATCACCTCACTAACATTGGTAAATTTTCCCCATTATCGTTATTAATAGAGTCGAAATCTCCATAAAAGCAGGATTCTTTGCTGTTTTTCAGGTTTATTTGATATTTGCCTTTAAAACTGGATATTCTTGAGAGGAATGATTAACCACATAAAGATCAAGATCTACCACGTTCCGGTCATATCAAATAAAGCACCTTGTGAGGAATCCGCATCGTCAATCCCCATATTCCGCGGCTTTTTCAGAAAAGTGAGAGGTACCCCATTTTTATTGAAAAGTAAGTTTTTTTCTTTGTAATCATCTTTGGCTGCTGACCTGCAGACATAGATATGCCGAAACATCGGAGAATACCCATTAACATCTGACGCATAGTAGTATCCCGTATTCCCACTCACACCTTTCATCAAATACCCCTGCACTTGTTTTTCTGCAATTTCTGAAATTTAAAGTTTCCTTTACTTAATTGTAATAAGCGGTACTGGCCACCATTTGCTTCCTGTAAAATAAAGAGGTCAGGAAGACCGTTCGGTTATTAAGGTCACCCACAGTACGCCCACCACCGATGAGATGAACCATGGTTAAAATATTATAACTCTTCGAGTTTCCCACTTAAAATAGTTTAAAGAGTAAATTCCAGTTGTTATTGCTTGGCCAATTAAGGAAAACATTTCTAGCTTGCATCTACATTCTGACAAGAATAGAAAATATTCATGTTTGTGAAGAATCAGGCATATTTTGGTGATTGTATTACTCATGATTACAGAAGGAAATTTAGCAACGATAGGCTAGATTTCAATTTGTTAGATATTAAGGGCGCCAAAAACTTAGAGGAACCTAAAATGGCTAAATTAAGGAGAAGGTAAGCTCGTCGTTTCGCAGTACTGGCGTTTACAAGGATGCCAAGTAAGGCGGATTTATTTAACTTTGAACGGGGAACATTGCCCCACGCCCTATGGGATGTGTGTTCGAATGCGTCGCAACATTGAAGCTGCGCGGGAAACGCAGTAATTCTCGACTGAGAAGCTGCCTCAAAAAGTTCAACGGATCGAACCGAATTCTTTGCAGCGACGTCTCAGAATCATTCCTGAAACTAAATTTGAAGCGGCAAAGGATCGCGAGGGTTTTAAACAGCAATGTGTGCCGATCTGCCAACGTGCCCATCCTTGCCCATCTATACATTGCGTCGCCTGTCCCGAGCACTTGCTAACCTCGATCAGGCCGAGGTCAACCAGATGGTTCGAGGGGAGCCACATCTGAAACCCGCAGATCATTGGTAAAAGGGATCAAGGCTCTGAACATGCCTCCGTGATGGGCAAGCAGTGGCCGGAGATCGGTGTCCTTCTGCCGCCTACCGAGTTGCAAGTCCTTCTGGTCGCGAACGCCATCAATCGCTTGAAGTTTGAGCGAATTCATG
>Ga0163217_1108722_pt1 | contig 10682 bp, 5 predicted proteins | sample SynspAceP_FD_185933 | JGI IMG/M metagenome (GOLD analysis project Ga0163217, IMG submission 185933) | Saline lake microbial communities from Ace Lake in Antarctica - Synechococcus sp. Ace-P (PacBio error correction) | ecosystem: Environmental > Aquatic > Non-marine Saline and Alkaline > Saline ...
AAGAGAGAGATCAAGGGAAACAAAGGCCCCCGCCGCAAAAAAAAACCCAATTTTTTTTCCCCATCCACTTTTTTTTGAAAAAATACCAAGGTGGAAAGCCAAAATTCAAAAGGAAAAATTCCCTTTCGGTAACGCCAATTTTTTTTTTAAAAAATACAAATACTTTCCCCTAAATTCCCTTCGATGTTCAAATAACTTACTTAAATTGGGTATATAACTTAATCAATCCTTTGCCAACAGTTTTTTGAAGGCGAGTTCCCCAACCCAATTCCCGGCAATTTTGGAGCACTTCTTTTTGTCCCTATATCATTGCCCTATCACAGTTTTCTATGTTAAACCTCCCCCTAAAAACCGCTCATAGAAAACCCTATAGCAATTTCCCTATTGTTCTTCAGCCACCCCATAAATCATTTTGGTTAGTGGATTATTCCTTAAAACCTCTTTGAGCCACCAACTGATTAAGTGGTTTGCCTTATTCCTTTCGGCCTTTAGCCTGATTTCTGAAAAAACATGCAAATTATCTAAAAGGGCAAACCGAATTGGACATTATCGTCCATAAAAGCGCAAAAATGCAAATCCCGCGATTTCCCTCCGTCCTGTTCGGCAACTAAGAACGAATTGATTGGAGAGGGTTTTGATTGTCTATCTTTCCAAAACTTCTTCTCTCTCGAAGCCCGCTTCTTTCATCCAAAATTTGATCGCTAAAATCACCCCTGTAATGTGTTGCCAACTTATTAACAATGCAATTCTGCAATTTAAATATAATCTTTGGACTTGGCTTTTCTCTATAAGTAATCAAAAACCACCCTAGATTCAAGGGAATCGTAACACGATGACCTTGGTCATAAATTAACTGGATTCCCGCAAACAACAAGTTGTGGTGTTCCTCTGTTGAATACTTTAACTGTGGCATCTGCGGATTCCAAAAAGAGACCACCAAGGAATAGGTAAAATGAACCATCCACTAACATCGCGAGTTTTGCTTTTTTGGGGGTACACACAAAAAATTGGTCTTGGCATAATTCGGAAATCCCGCATAAACTTCAAGATCGGATGTCTCAAAAGCCTTTCTATCCGCTACACTGGGTTCGGGGTTTCTTTAAACGCAAAAATAAACGGTGTGCACAATAATTGGAATCAAAATTCTTTCATGTTTTTCTTTGTTTTGACCATAGCTATATACGGTCATTGTTTAAAAATTTACAGTATAAATTGAAATTTTCCAACAGATAGTTTGGTCCTATAAATCTGATCTTAGCAGCCTTTTAAAAAATGCAATTTTGGCTGCTAGCAATAAAAAACATTTTCTTATTTAGACCTGTGAACAAAGGGAAATTACGAATCCAAAAACGGCTTTTTTTACGATTGTTCATTTCTAAAGGCCCGTATAGTCCAGTTTCCAACCAATGGTTTCCACAAATTTTTTCTATTAAAAAGTACCGCTTCCCAAGGCCTCTTTATTGGCCGTATCCAATAATCCGCTTTGGGGAATTTATCCATTATATGTTTCTTGCCTCCATAATTCAATGAAGTAAGAATCTGTTGGCGTAAACGAAATTGAAAAGTCGTTTTGTATGTCGTAAAACTGAAGTTCTGGAGAAATTGAAAAATTTCGGCTGCGGAAAAATTAGTAAGAATAATTTTCTTCTTAAAATCGTTATCGGCATGCAATTTGTAATTTCTCTTTAAATCAAAACCAATATGCGCTTTGGCGTTTATAATAATCAAAAGCTTTCTTTCTTACTACTTAAACCAAACTTAGAAAACGTTCTTTAGTATTTTCGTAAGCGATATATTTCGCGCAAAATCGCCCTCCACCGTTATTAATTTACATAACGCTCTTTATCTTATCCAATAGAATAGTGGACTGATGTTCCGTGAGTTTTTCCCTTGCTCCTCTTTTTTCGAAAAACAGAAATACCCCAGTAACATAGTAATGGCCCCAAAAACAAGACCCCACAAAAAGTTTCCAAAATATAATCACTCATCTTTGTTCCCGATTTTCCCCTAAATGGTGTATTTAAACCCCTTTATATATTTAAATCCATATCCAAAATATCCTGTCCATGCAGCATGGGAAAAATAGGATAATCCCTAATACTGACAAAAGTAAATGAAAGATAATCCCAAGAAAATAAATTGCGATGGCCAAAACTTTATGATGAAATAAAATTATAACCAAATAGCCCCTAGTCTATTTCAAGGAGGTAACCAGCATACAAATATCGGGCACCAAAATTAGACCAATAAAACCCACCAGCTAATAATCCAACAGACCAAATAGATAAACCCCCTAGTAAGAACATTTCCTATTTCTTCAAACTTTTAAAAGTAATCCCATAGCCATTCTGCAATCAGTCCTCTATAAATACAGAAACAGGCCTGCCTGGGAACTGGCATCATTTTCAAACCGCCGCTATCTGTAAATTTAAAAATACTTGCCGGTCCAATAATGGAATTCGCTACAAAACAAACTCCGTTATTGTAGCTTGAAATCGGCCGTTTTCATCGTAATTCAGAAGGTTTTTATGGGCCAAAAGTGCTCCGTCATCATTTTCTCTGTCCACGGAAGGAAAGATCCACCATAGGTGCTCTACGCCCATGTCCTACTAATAACTTGAACAGCCTCCTCCATCAAGTATGGGGGTTGGTATGGGCATATTGTCGGGTAAGTTTATCCTTGAGATTGGTATAGCCTAATGATTACTCGCTTCCTTTTTTTTATTTCCTAGGGCGTACTGGTATTGTTTTTTTGGAGATAACAAAATCTCCATTTATTTTTTCTGGCGGCCACTGTGATTACCTCACTCATAAAAAAGTAGCTTTGGAAAGACTCTTGTTTACCGAGTAAAACTCATCGGTAATATGCCCAACACATTCGGTATGGGACCGTGAGCATGTGGATTAAAATAAATATCGTTAAAAATTGTCGAGCCCCTTCGGAGACCTTGCCAAATAAATTCGCCTCACTATGGGGCTCAATTTTAGGCGATCCACATACCATGCATTTACATTGAAACTTTTCCGGTAATGGAAATAGAGATGTCCAAGGGCTTGGAAAGGTCTTATAGTATAATTTTTGGTGTTGTATTTTATAATGGTTTTCAATGTATGCTGAACTTGTTCAGGTAACTCTTTTATTGCCGCAGCTAAGTTTCTTCAATCGATGCTTAAATCCTAACAATTCCGGATTCATTTCCTTTATCAAATTCCATTTCCAGTCTTTAATGCAATTTTTATTTGCTTTCTCTTTATAAGCATCTCCAATCTCTCAAATTCTTCAAAATAATATCAATTATTTAACTATGATATTTCTTTGTAAAAACTGAACCTACCTAGTTTCGTGGAAGTCTCAATCGTTTAATAACAATATCCTAGTCGCCCCGGCATACAATACAATTTCTTGTTGAAATTACTAAGGATATAGAGAATAACCTTTTTTGTCCATAAAAAAGAACTTTGATCCTGAAACAAGTTTTCAGGACAAGTTAACCAAAAATAGATCGGCATACAATCCCATTCACTCAAAAATTTCCCCTTTTTCGAGACCAGTAAATCTGCCTTTTTCTACAAAAGTAATCCCGTCCTTCCCAATTTTTTTACTGGATTGTTCCATTATATACGTATGGTATTTTGCGCCAACTGGTTTTTTAATCCGCTCTAAAGACACTCCCCAGATGGTGCGCAAGCCGGGTCATAATATATTCGTTATAACGATCCGTTCTGGCAAAACCTCTGTTTCCATGGGAAAGTTGATTTTCGGCAATGCTTTTATGTATTGGCCATTGTTTGTTTATATTCCATCCTTACGAATACCATCATAGGAAATGTGCGGATGGAACAATGCCCAAAATATTTTTTTTTCCTTGCAATAAGGCGGTGGTTATTTCTTAGAGAAAAATCCCGGTTTTCAAAAATTCAGAAATCTCAATAATTTACCAAATCCGGCCGCTTCCATTCGCTGGACAAGATATGGAAGTTTAGCTTTCTGCAATTCATCATTCACGGGTGGGATAAGCCCCCTTTGTCTATAAATGATTTTAAAGGACGTTTAGCCCACGGTAAGGGCATACACTGGAAATATGGGGAACTCCAAAATCCAATGCCTTGGATCTATATTGGAAATCACTTTCATTGGTCAGTCCAGGAATGCAATAAAATAAAGATGATGGAAATGTTATCAAAAATAAAGTTTTGCCAGAGAATACATGCTGCAGCCTCTTGGCATTGTGGCGCCCTGTTCATCATTCTCAGGTCTTTTCCTCAAAAAAGGATTGGATAACCTATAACTCCAGCTATTGATAAGGGACTTGGGCTAATTCCCTCTAATTTTCTCCTTGGACAGAATCATCGGGTTAGCCTCCAAGGTTATCTCTGGATTAGCTACTACGGAATAATTACAATTAACAGCTGCTATTATCTGGTCGATTTCGACCGTTATCCCAAAACCGACGGAGTTTTTCCGCCTCCAAAAGTAAATGGTTTGTACCACCTCATCCTTAAATCTCTTCCTTCCGAAGCTCCAACTCTTTTATCAATTGCAATATCATAGCCTCCTTCTTCCCGCCAATATTGTCGAAAAAATGAAAATCACAAATAGTGACATGCCTGCTTGCAAAAAGGATATGGATATAGATGCCGCTCATTTTTTACAGTGAACAATTAACAATTAGCAAATAAACAATGTGAATTATGAAATCATTTTTGCGTTGTTTTATCCTTGTAGTCTTTAGAATGGAAAACATAATTTTAGATAGTTACATCCTGCCTCTGCTATTAACTTATTTGCTTCAATTTGAAAGAAATATATCCTGGAATCTTTTAAAAGGTGTAACCAATATTTTGTTTCTAGACTCTCCTTATACGCAACAGAAAATTTAGCGGAAAAATCCGCTTTTGAAATTGCACCATTCGCTTCGGATACATTTGCCCCAATTGATGTTTCTGCCGCTAACATTGCTTGGATAATACAAACTCCTTTTCATTTCTAATGATTTCCTTATAATAACAATATACTTTCAATGCAAAAGCATAGACTTCTCTGCTAAGGATTACTATCGGTACCCATAAATAAATTATTGGTAATTTGATTATTGTTTATTTGAATTTGTCACGTTCTGTTTTCACAAAAGCATCCCCAGCCACTATAACGCTTTCCCCACTTCTATTCGGCCTCTTTAAAAATGACATACGGCAGCGGCAAGGCCAATCCGGTACTAATCCCAGGTTTTTGGGAGCGATTTTTTAAGCCCAATACACTTTGCAGCATTTTGGCAAACCTGTTTCCTTACTGGCGTTACCGTTGCCCGTAATAGCCATTTTAATCTTTTTAGGCAAGTACTCCTGTAATAGGAAAATTTGGCGCGATAAGCCTGCGGCCATTTGCAACCCTGGGCCCTCCCAACTTGAGCAAGATTGTACGTTTTTTCCAAAAAAAGGTGCCTCAATAGCAATCTCATCAGGGTGGTAGGTGTCATCAGTTCTATAGTGCGTTCAAACAATGAGTTTTAAGCTTGGTATAGGGATGTTTAATATTTCTGAAGCCAGAGCTCGTTCATCTGAAGAAATTCCATCTTTTTTATTCAGCCACTTTAATTAAGCGCGAAGCCCATAATGGTAGTTCCTGGATCAACATCCCCAATATTATCTTTTCGTTTTACCATTCAGGAGTTTATTTTAGGTTTATAACCGTTGTTTATTTTAGAATTCACAATAATGGGGAATCCTAAATTTTGAGGATACGGGCCCCCGCGTTTTAATGCGGGCGAACAATGGGGGCAGCCGCCTTTAGCTTTGGGTGATGATACTGCGAAATTCTGGAATCTGATTTTCAATATCCTATTTTCGTTGCAACTCCAACACGGATATTTCCCCATTAAAGTCCAACATAAAAATCCACGTAAATAGTAGTGTTAATGTCGGAACACAAATTGAAACTCAAAATCTCCAAGGTCTCCGTATACTGAGAATAAAAGGGTGTTTTTGAAAGCAATCCAATTGCCCTGATTTATCCATCATTTCATCACAATCGTCAATAAGGATAGGCGATCAACCTCATTGAAAATTTAATATTGCGCCATTTCCCTATTTACCAATTCTTGGTTTTTCTTCATTGAAGTAAACAGTTGCAAAGAAGGTAAAAAGATAAAAACAAGCCAAAACGCAACTTTCCTCATGTATGAACAGATTCTGGGCGAAAAATTTACAATATTTGATCATTTAAGGAGTTTTTCCAATATGAATTTCCTCCTTTAATTGCAATTATCCTTTTTGGAGGTGAATTCTGAAAATAATCTCTTTTACCACCAAATTGCCTCCTGAATTCCTGATAGCATTTAGGGACATTTGAGGATTTTTGTAGTATTGATCGGTTAATAGGGCAAACTTCCATATTTATATAAATATCCGTTGGATCTTCCTTAAAAGCCTTTTTTATATATTGATCGCCAATTTTTAAATCGTCTTGTTCACCGCCAGTTCTGCCAGGGCATTATACTCCTTGTCCAACCACTTTCTTGACCTCAAATAGATTTTTTAATGTAGATCTTGGCACTATCCAGTGCTGCAATTTCGCAATATGCACGTCCCATGCCAATAAAGTGCAATAGGGTTCTCCTCGTCAGTAATATCTCATAGGCCACTTTTGCCTCTCGTACTTTTCGATGGAAAATATGAATACCCAATTTTTCAAAATTATTCCTTAAATCCTCTTCCAAGTCAACCAGCCGTTCAAAATAAAGGTAAAGCAAGCCATAGCAAATTTATCATTGTAGTTAGCTAGGGCCTTGAAGATTGATTAAGCTCACATCATTTTTCGTAAAATGCAACCATCCTTTATCCACATATTTCAGAACCTGAGTCCGTTCCCTTTGCATACATAATATTTCCCTAATTGAACAACTGCTGCGGCAAATGGTGCTATCAACCTTTACCGAATGCTTGTAAGGCAGGCAATACTTCTCGGAAAAAGATTAATTCTTTTAAGGACTCCCCTAAGATAGTAGAAGTATTCAGGGTTAAGGATTTCTTTCCATCACTAATTGAGAAAAAGACCTCCTTGGCAAGAGCGTGTTTTCTTAAAAGTTTAGATACAGCCTTCCAAGTTCATATGTTGCCCAATTCCTTGGATTCCGTTTTTGGACTATGGTTTTCAATACTGTGCAGTGCCTTTTCCGTAATTCCCTATAGCATTGGTAGGCTCGGGCAATCTGTAATTGGGCATTCGGGCCTTTGCCAACCTTGGCATATTCATTTTATAGCCAAAGTCATAATTGGCCATCACATAAAGACTCGTCAGCTACCGTCAAGGACGATGACTGGGCTCCTCCTTGGTGAATATTAGTAAAAAAATAATCCTGATAATTTAAATCACTAATTTATTGCAATTTTAAAAGGTGATAGGAATAGAAAAGGGAACTTTTATCCCTTTTTCTTATGTTTACCACCTTCTTGGCAGTAAAGAAATAATACGGGCGGCTTCACTTCTAAGACTTATCGGGACCTCGAACCTTCAGGTTTCCAAACTACCATCTTCTCCAATAACAAACATCAACATGAACCTACCTTGAATCCCTTATCTGGGCTCTTCAGGGTATCTACAATTCTTTCCAATATGGCGTTGAATTTTTCATTGAAACAATGCCCTTGGATCCGTGGCCTCTTCACAAGTTGTCCAGGAAAACATAAGGAACTTCTTCACACTTGCAAATGGAACATATCCGCTACCGTCATATTTTATATGTTAAAGGTTGAGCTTCCTCTCTTCATTTCTTCCCTCAAGCTTAAATGTAAATAGGAATAGAAAATGGACCCGCGAGCTCCTTTCCTTTTTGTTCCCCGGGGGTCATTTGGGGCATAAAGAAATAATACGTTGCGACTTCCATTCTATAACCTTATCCGGCCCTCCATCCGACATTGCCAATACTTCCATCCTCCCCTATAGTGAACATTACATTTACCGTCCTTGAAATGCCCTTTTCCTGTGCTTCATCAGATACCTATTCTTTCCAATATGTTTTGCATCATGGTGTTAACATCCCTTTTATTATCCGAGTCTTCCATTCAACATACGGAAATATTGGTAACCGATTTCTTGACTGCAAGGGGACATCGTTTAGTTGATTGGAATTTTACATCCCCTTTGTCTACATAATACTTTCTCCTCACATGAGGTATACACCGCATCCCTAATATCAAGGGAATTATTAGAAGATACTTTAACTGCCAAACGTTTTTTGAATTTTGATTTTTTGGTAACATGACGATTCGTTTTTTTGATTAATGTGAATTTAAAAATTGATTGATGAAAGAATATGTTGGGTCCTGAAAAACCTGCGGACACAACAATTGATACTGCTCCGCTTTTTTGGGTCTTGGCCACTTTTGCATCGGCGATGACTCGTGCAATTCGGAAACCCCTAAAATTTTGATAAACATGGACCAGGGGATTAAAACAGCCCACAATAACGTTCAGCTCAAAGAACAACAAATCCCAACTATGTCTTTGTTGGAATATGTTTACCAACTCGTGCTGAATGATGCTCTGATGTTCCTTTTTTCGCAACAACTTGTCCCCCAAGAAAATAGACCTAAAAAGAAAAAGGCCAAAATTGCTGTTTCTTACCACTACCCTAGTAAAGTCTTAAAATAACGGATTTCACACTTGACGTTTTAGTCGGTTTATTTTGGAACAGTTTATAGCCAAACAGAAGCTGCAATTACATAACCGCCGTAAATATTATTTCGGTTGCAGAAAAACCAAAGAAGTAGAATTTTCAGGAGCAACAACAACCCCTTCAGACTATTCCGTTCCCCACAAATCTCGGGATAATATAAAATATTCGGAAGACACCTTAGTCCCTTAAAAGCCTCAATCTTATCCAAGGCAGCAAAGGGACAAGTACAAATGTCGCGATCAGGTACAGACCCGTTTCCATTGAAAAAAACGTCTCCCGTTTTAGGAACAGATCGTAATAATCAAAAACAATAGCTGGAAATGCCATGCATTCTAAAAAATAATACTGTAATCATTCCTTCTCTTTTTTAATGTCTTGAGAATGGATTCCAATTCCGAAAGGCTCATATCATTCTTTTTCCATAAAGAAAGAGAACCATACTTTTTTAAAAGAGCCCTGAAAAATAGCCGTCCACCAATTTTGTTGATGGACTGATTGCCGTAATCCGATTTCTTAATCAACGGAAAATAGAGATAGCCTGCCTCCCTGCTCGTGGTCGACAAATCCTTTGCTTTCCAAGATGCCGAACTATGGTGAAAACGCGTAATTGTACGCTGGTTTTGGGCTCTGGCAATTCATCTAATGATTGGCGGCTTACAGCAATTTCTGCAACTGCCATAATACCTGCATTACCTCTTTTGCTTTGGTCATTGTTTCATCTCCTGGTTTATTTTGGTTTTTTTTCTTGAGTCCTCCAAGCACTATTTACTAACCTTCTTAGTTGAATCAACTATAACAATAATAACTAAAATTTAGTTTCTGCCACTAAAAATTTAGTTAAAAAAGCTTTTGAAGCTCTCGTACCCTTTAAGCTAGTTGGAGCCGCCAACGTTGCCATAAACGAAATTTTTCTGATCTGAATTCTAAGTAGGCACGAGCCGTGACGCCTCACACTAGCAATAGGTGACAAAAATCAATGAGTTTTAATAATAATAATAATAATAATAGGCTCCTTCCCTTGGATAAGGGAAGGTGGATTCTCGGCTAGAAGCCGCCGGAGACGGAAGGGGTTGGAGTCCCAAGTCCAAGTCCAAGGACAAAGCCAATCGTCCCTATAAGATATAGTTAGGGTATAGATTGCCAAATACAATCCTAGCAAGCAGTGAAAACACACCCTAACCCTCTAAGAGGGGAATTTTGGATTATTCAATATTGGGATTAAAAGTAAGATTTAGTTTTCTTTCCTTTTATGAAGCGTCATCTAAATGACAGTGGGAGTAATGGTTACGACGCAATCTCCTTATTAACACAGAATGGCCCGGCGTTTTCAACACCCCTTCGGCTAACTCCTTTGGTTCGAAGCCACCTTGTCCTCACGCGAAAAAACGCGGGAAAGGCCTGAATTAAGGGGAAGGAGCATTTTTTTAAGCATTACATTGTTGTTAAAGTAAAACTAATGAGTTTAATATTGTTAAGCTCCTTCCCTTGGATAAGGGAAGGTGAATCCTCGGCTAGCAGCCGAAGGAGACGGAAGGGTTGGAGTCAAGTCCTGGGAAAGCACATAATTCCTGTGGACATCTTAGGTTTGGAGCGTCCCTAATCGGACTCAGTCCATGTGACTAGAGCCGGCCCTTTCCCAATCCGTTAACATTTCCTCCCTATCTTCGTCAACAGAAAACGTGTTCCCAACGGAATTCAAAGAATAGTATGGATATTGGCCTTGTTGATTATTGGCTCATTTTAATGTTTATTGGCGTATTGGGTAGTTTTTTCTTCCTGTACTCCCAGGAACACCCAATAAGCTGGGTAGGCCTACTCCTACTCTATCTCACAACGGCAATCGGATGATTGGGTCTTTTTGGAATATACCTTGGCCATTTGCCATAATGGTATTTGCCTTTGGATTATATTATTCCTGTTTGGGGAACAAAATATCGGCGAAGAAGTGGGGTATGATAGGTACCAACCATTGGACTTTTTGGTAGCCTTAATATTTCCCTGTTTCTA
>Ga0163217_1014659_pt1 | contig 10681 bp, 9 predicted proteins | sample SynspAceP_FD_185933 | JGI IMG/M metagenome (GOLD analysis project Ga0163217, IMG submission 185933) | Saline lake microbial communities from Ace Lake in Antarctica - Synechococcus sp. Ace-P (PacBio error correction) | ecosystem: Environmental > Aquatic > Non-marine Saline and Alkaline > Saline ...
TATATATCCTGCTTTTTAAATATTTCCTAGTTTTATTTTTTTTCTGATTTGAAATCACCTAATTTCTTTTTCAAGAATTACTTTTTCTTCCTGATATTCTTCCTTTATTAGTAACTTGGAAGCCAAACGTTTCTGCAGTAAAGGGGGGGGGGGGGGGGGGAGACGCCCACAGGGGGGGGGGGGGGGGGGGGGGGGGGGGGGGGGGGGGGGGGGGGGGGGGGGGTGTGAAGCAGGCAGAATCCCAGCTGTTTCGCTAACAAAACCAGGAATTCGGTTATGAGTAAAGTGAAAATCCCCAAAATATAATTCCAAAACCAATGCCGGCACTATATAAAATCGATTCTCCAAAGTGGGGAATTCTCATAATTGATCATGATTTTTATTAATTATCTAAAACGAAGCATCTTTCATTATCCGTCATCTTATCAAGCGATGGATTCAAATAACTTATATCCCCTAAATGTGAATCCTTATTCAAGTTAATTGTACGTTCATTTTTGCATTTGTCGGGCCAAATAAAAAGAACATTGTCTAATTTCAAAAAATGACTCTGCAATTTCTTTGGTAAATAGGCTTCATGCATTGCCTGCCCGTTTGTTATGCATAATGACTTCGCTTCGTCCGCTTCCTTCTTTTTGTGTTAAAGTAATTCTGATGTTAAAGAAATGAACTGTGTTTGTCTTGAAAATTAGATCAACAAATTTGGCGATTGTATGATTCATCCAATTCCTAGCTTTTTTAATTTTTTCATTAAATCATATTAAAAGTGGTTATTTTTTATGATCTTGCCATCCTTCAAGAATTGTTCTAAAAGAAGCTTGTGATTTATCTAATCGCACCAGATACGCTAGTTTCAACGGTATCGGCCTGAACATGAAACGGCTATAGTTTGTCTGCCTTTCATTCTGGTTTCACAAACATCGCATATCGTTAAGTCCTTCCTATTCCATTTTTCATCTGATAGATGAACTTCTATTCTTGTAATTATTGGGATCAAAATTTTTCAACCTTCTTTTCAATTCATGGAGGTAAAATAATGCTGGATCTTTTCATTGCCATTATCGTTTTTATCAGTGTTAATTGGAATTGTCATAATTGTATTTTCTTTAGTTTAATCTATCTTTCAGCTTTACTCTTCTTTAAAATCCTTTTCGTTCAATGAGCTGTTCTTTTCGTACTTATCTATGTGTTTTAGCATATTTTATTTCCGATCTCATTAAAAGAATGAAATACAACCCTCCAAGGTTTTTGATATTATTCATCCTCTTCGGAAATCGTTTACCGTATTTCAAGTAATGATGTTTGGATAACTCGGGAATTCCTTATGAATTTTTAGCGGTGATGCTTTATTATCATCTGTCCGTTTTTCATCTGGTTTCAATGTTTCGATTATTGCGTTTTTCAGCTATGGCTAAAAAAATAGTCATAAACACCGTTTAACCGCGCCGCGAAAAAGTGTTAAGGAGACCAAATTCCTTCAATCCTTTGTGAAAACTCAGTTGGAATGGCAACTGTCTATACAAACGCTTTCTCTTTCCATTCTTGGAGAACACATAATGCCATACGGCTGTTTTCCATTAATATGGACATTATAACTAATACATCCCTTGTCTTTTTGAAACTATTTTTACTTTGGTTTTTCATCTATAGTTTTTTTTTGTCAATTATCAAATGTCTTCTCTTGATATCGCTCCCCCAGATGGATTTGTAGGATTGAATTGTTTTACTTTTCTTCTTAAATTTTCTTGTATCGCTTCATTGTTTCATTTAGTTGAATTTATCAACCAATTAAATATCAACATTCGTTGCGACGCTCCGTTTAAAGCAGGTAAACTTATGTTAAAAGGTTTTTAAGGTCAGAAACCTTATACGTTTAGCAGAAATCTTCTTTCCTCTCATTTTTTAGTAAGTCCAGAAGTCATGCCTTATTTAAAATGAAATCTACATTTACTTTTAAAGTTGGAACCTGACCTAGGTCAGTTTAATTGTGTTATCTTAATTAATCTAGAATCTATACTAATTACTAAGCTACCTGAGAAAGAATTCGCACTACTCTTTATGAGGGAAAAACTTATTTTCCAATTCTATTCCTACTGGCTTCTTCAACTACAATAATCAATGATATTACAGCATTCCTTAACCTACGCCATCTCCTAGGCTATCCCTCATGAAGTTCATACTCCATGTATCGTTTTTATATATTGAGGAACTAGTAATGTTTTTTAATTCGGTAATTAATCGTTTTATTTATTAATCACAATCTTGTACACCCCATAAACAAAGCACTTACCGGGAAGTTTTTTACTATAACTTTTTTCTATGACAGTTTGGCAGAATTATAAAATCTTCACCATAAAATAGAACATATTTGGCTTTACATTGATACCAAAAATTCCATTTTTTAAGTTTACAACATCTGTCTAAATACATCCTTAATGCTTATTAACAGTTACATAAATTCTAGCTCCTTCGCTAATATCATTAATTGAGATAAAAAAAATAATCTTTTCCTAAGTAAGCAAGGCGAAATTTGAATATCAAGGTCTGATTCTACATAGAATCATTCCATAAGCGAATTTTCTTGTATATCCCGACAAAGGTTTTTATGCCATTTGCGTAGAAACTATTCGATACTCGATTAATTGTTTGAGAAGGTCAATAATCTCTTCCTTTATATTAGCTATCGACTCGTAAGTATTCTGGTTATTACTATGTTGATGTAAAATAGTCGGGTAGGTGTTTTTGCTGGTTCTGGATAAATCGTTTTGGGTGAATATCCTGAACCAAAGGCAAAAAACATCAGAAAAAAAATAGTAATAATTTTTCATCTTGATTAATGTTGTCTATTTCTAATTAAATAATAGCCAACATTTTAAGATATGGCTGCATTTCAATTATGCTAACGTTTAGTATAAAATGCGTTCAATGTAATTTTTCACACTTAATTGTAGTCCGTTTTAAATTATCTCCTACTCAGGTTTTCGAATTCCCAACGCTTTCCATCTCCATTCTTACGGGAATTTCCATAACTAGGATAACCATTATTTGCTTAACATAGATGCCAAGTGGAGTAAATTTAGGTCATAAATGTTTGTTTTTTCTATTGTGAAATCGCTTTCAAACCAATAGGAGTTTTTTAATTTTTCACCCTTCATTCCTTGTCTCCATACTTTGGGCCTGGCCCCTTCACCTAACCATCCACGAATCGCCTGGGGAGGAACAGAGTAACCTACTGTTGAGCGACATATAATATACCCCATTGCACAATGCTTTATCTCCATCGCTCATTTCCGGTAATTATACATCCACCTAACTTTACCATAAGAAAAATGTACTGCCCCTTATCAATTCATTTTTTCCGCTCATGGCGTATAGTCATTTCATTAATTTTGAGCTACTGAAGACTTTTTCAGCCAAGCCAAATGGGTGTTGCCATCAATTAAGTATATCCGCTTCTATAATTCTCTTAATAACGGAAGGCCATTCGTCTGTCTTCCAGCCCATGTTCCACGTCATGTCCGGTATAACTCCACTGGCTACTTCAATGGTGACAACGCTAAATTCCATCAATCTTGACTTTTTCTTTAATCATTATTGTCTTTTGGAAACTTCAATCAAGGATCCGGTATGACTATTTTGGCGATTTTTTCAAAGTACAGTTTCCACATAACAACACTTAAAAGATAAATCTAATTTTTCATATTTATTTTAATTTATGGTTATTACACTTGGCGTTTAATGGGTGTTATAAATCATGTTTAAAGCACTTGTTCTTTAAATATATACTCTATTCGATTTAGGTTTTCTCAACGCTTTCGATAGCTGTAAAGCATTAACTGCCGTTTTAATATTAGCAGACCCATTACAGCGGATAAGTAGAGGCTATGAGATACTCAAGTTAAGCTCCGTTCAATACCTCTCCATCAAAAGGCTGCATTGCCACACGATAGACATAGTAAAACCAAGCCAAGCTAAACATGCTGCTCCAATCAATTGAGGCCAACTAATTTCACTTATAAATGTGGCTACAATTAAACTTAGAAGCTACCAACAGAAGCCCTCAACCAAGGTGGTTTTCCAATACTACACCTATTTTAAAATACCAAAATTAATTGCGTAAATACATTAAAAGTGGTAGCTCCTATCGTATATTCCAGCATAAAAAAAGCCAAATAGGGTAATATCATGTAATTTACGCTCCTTGACTAACGATGCCCCTAATTGCTCTCCAGGTCCCGGTTTAATCTATTAATAGCTTTATAAATCGATTGTAAAGAACTGTGCCTTATACTTTCTTGACTATTGTCTGAATCTTTAATATTCCACTATTTCTTGCCTTAAAAATCACGTTAGCTTGAGTTGCAATACTCAACTAAATTCCCTTTTCGCTTGATGGCAATTAAATACTGCAGTAATCACACCTGCAAGGGGTTGCATGTAATCCACTTGATAATGAACGAACCAAAGAAGACATACCCAAAACAAGTAGATGGTTTTAGAATAAACTTTAGATAGTTAAGGAATCCCGATTTTCCGACCTATAACATTGCTCTAATACCATGAATTTGATGTGAAACCGTGCCCATAAAATAGATGCAATAACAAGAATAGCACTAAGCTCCATCAAAAAACTGCTAATGCAAGCGATAAATGCCTTTAATGCCCATGGCAACTTTTGCTTCCCAGAAGGCCATCATCCATGTAAAGGCAAATGTCGTGGCCATTTGGAACTCCCCAACCATGAGCACCTTCTCTTATAGTTGATTAATAAATAAAATAACGCTGGACTATCATAACTCGCCAAGGGCTCCAATAACAGGCATAGTTTCCTTTTTTATGTCTGATAATTCTCCAGAATGATTCTCTTTTATTTCTAATCCAATTAACAGAAAGAAAATTGCATCACCGTCCATTAATCCAGATTTCTAGAGGCAAAAGAATTTTGAATCACCTGCAAGTAAAGCCCAATTCAAAATGACGTAATAATTCTATTCTTCAATAAAACAATATTGGCAAAAAGAGGAGCAGCAACTGGAACAGCAATCAATATGCACTATCGCGGCAGCAGCTCCCCATTTCACAAAACTTTTTCCATTGCATGTTCCAACAGGTCTATTTTTGACGGATTCATATATTCCTATAAGCGCGTGTTCATCCCAGGCTCCTGATTAACTTCCCGTTAATCAGTAATTTGCTGGCACTAAACTTTATTTCATTCTGTTTCGCTAGAACTTATGTCTGTTTTTTAATTCTCTAGTAATTGCATCTCGAATTATAAATCTTCTTTTGAATTTTTGAGTATCATACTACACTTTCAGCATAACTATAAATAGCTTTCTTTGGTATATATACCTTCATGAATCAAAAGTAATTGTCCTTTCGTGAAAGTTTTAACTATATTAATTGGCAGTCCAACACCGCCTTGCCAGTTAAATTGAAATTCGGGATTATCTACGTTATTAGAACAACTATAGAAAGTTTACTTAATGCTTATCACCGTAATGCTCGAATAACATTGTTTAGATATGGCGACCATTTCGAGTCGATTTTCCTTTGTTGTAGTCTATAAAAGCAACGACTAGTTCTATATGGAATGTCGCTTTATTCATCAATGATTTTTTTTAAAAGATCAAAAATTATCACAGTGCAATAATATTTTTATAGTGTTTCTATACAACGGTAAAATGGATATGAAACGTGGTGGATAGCCCATACTTTCTATCCCTTTATCGCATCCATTTTATTATTCATTTCCGTGGGGGTTTTTTAATAAATCGCTGTGCTTTTTCGAATTTAAACGATTAAAAACAGCTTTTTCTTTAGTCCCTTTTTAAATAAATTAAATAATTATTTAAAAGAGTTCTTTAGATATTTTAATCGATTTAGCTATTGTCAATTGACTTCAGCAGTTTTTACCATTCATCATTAGCTTGGCATCGAATTGGCCATTCCTATCACTTTTCGAGCTTGCATTGTTGAAGCATTGCTAAGCTTCTGATTCTGTAAAAATAATTGATAATGGCAGGACCATCATCGATTACACCCATTGGCGCAAAGCTTGTTCTACGTCTTTGGGTTCTTTAGCCTTCCCAGGCAGCGATATCATAGATTCTGCATTTTACAAACCTCGGGTTTTACCATATCGGTTTGCCATCGACATAACCTTCCCACTCTCATTTCCAACTTTACATACCCAAGCATCTGTTGTTGAATTGACGTTTCTAACAGTATTTTATATTGGCTATGGTCATTAAATCACCCAGAGCTAGTGGATGCCGCATCTCCAAAAGGCAAGATTACTTTGTCCTATTGGGGTTTGAAAGACCTGCTCCCATAGGCCATGGCATATGCATTAGCATAGAGCCATGATTAAATGAACCTGTGAGATGAACGATGTTTTTTCGCAGCCTTTTAATAAGTGCAGCCATACGGCAACCCCATGCGGTATCTACGGTAAAATGGCATCAATCATTGGAAGATTTCATCTGATAAGTAAGCCACATATTCTGATGAATGTGTTTCTCTTCCTTTTTTCCTTGACATAGGAATCATACTTTTCTTCACTCCTGATGCATACTGCGCATCTTATCCAAAAAAATTCTGTATTGGCTTCTTCTTTGCATAGGCAAACAGTTCATGGATGTTGATTTAATATCGCCCAAATAGCCATATCTACTTTGCCTCTGCGTCCCAGTCCTTTCGGTTGGTATCAATTTGAATGATTTTGCTTTTTCGGGCAGAATTCGCCTATACGGAATAATCTGTTCCCAGCATAAACCAGGAACATCAGCCTTTGTGCATAGCTCAAAAACCGATTTATTTCCCATAAACCATTTAAGCCACGGCAAACGATTTGTCTTTGCGTTCAAAAATTATTTTAACCTCTAAACTATACCCATGGTGACTGTAGTTTTTGCAGCAACTGCATCACTTCGTTTACGGCATAGCGGCATCCCATGGCCACAATAAAGCATTACTTTTCATGGAGATTGATAACGTTTTGCTAGTCTTTAAGATGTTCTTCAACTAGGATACTTACCTGGCTAACAATGTAAAATTTTTGCCAGCCGAATACACGTCTTCCCATGTCCAGCACTTCGCCACATCTCCAGGTAAGGCCTAAAACTCCACACCTTTTGACTTATGGCATGTTTGAATGGCCGTTGTAACCCAATTCATTGGCTTGTTTGGTGTATTGGCCAAAAACACGTATTTTAGAACAGTCCTGAAATAAAGATTTCCGGTCGTGTTTCCTGAGAATTTATCAAGCCCCATTTTTCCGTAATGTATGGTTAGAGGCAATGGCTATTACCGGATTGCCCGCTCTATTGGCATCATATAATCCATTGGACCAGATGTACGTGCCCAGGCCACTGCTTGCCATACAACAACCAATACGCAGTTTTAAACTCCGCTTCCATTGAAGCGGCATAAGGCACCGGCTTCTTCGGCCGTACATGATCCATTGTATTCCTTTCCATCCCTTCGTACAGCGTCATTTACAGGGTTAACTATCCGCCAGTAATTGCGTAATTGCGTTTTAAACACCTTGCTCTACGAGCATTTCTACTAAATAATCTATTACGTTTTTGGACATGATTTTTTTTATTGAAAACGAAATTGCAGCGTAATGAAATCAGCAAAGCGTAAGGTTATAAATTACTCTAGATATTACTTTCTAGCAATCAGGCATTAAGTTGGCCACTAGAGTTTCATTAATCAAAATAAGGGCTTTAAAAGCCTCAACTATTCGCAGCGACTGCCAATAAACATGGCTACGTAAATGACAAACAGCAGCAGCGAGCACAAAAAAAATGCCAGACAGCCGTGGTTGTAAGGATATTTCTCCCATTAAGTAGAAGATAACGCCCAAAAGGTAAACGCGGCCTCCAATTAGAATCATAGTGAGAAATATCGGCGGGAATAGGTTTTCCCAAGAAGTACGTCCGCCAACTAATTAATGCAAGTGAAGTCGTAGTGGATTACTTTTAAGAAATGAAATTTTCCACAAAAGCCATCTTTTTCATTATCTCGTCATGCTTATCAAGCTGATTCGATATCATATTTATATCCCTTAAAATGCAAATCCTTAATTCAAAGTAATTATGTAAGTTCTGTTTTTGCATTTGTCGGGCCAAAATAAAAGCACATTGTTTATAGTTTCAAAATTGACATTCCGAAATTTCTTTGTAAAAGCTTCATGCATTTGCTGCCTTTTTTATTTATGCTTATAAACTTTCACTTCTATTCACCCCCACGCTTCTTTCTTTTGTGTTAAAAGTAAATTCCTGATGTTATTGGAACGGCTGTGTTTCTTGGGGATTTAATCAATCAATCCTGCCGTTGCATGATCCATCCAAATTCCTGTTTTTTTTGTGTTTTTTCATTTGCATTTTCATTTTTATTAAGTGGTTTTTTTATGATTTTGCTCCTACAAGATTGTTTCTAAGAAGCTGCGAGTTTCTCAATGGCACCGTGATACGGCAAGTCAACATTATCGGCTGCACACGAAAACTGGCTAATGGTTTGTCTGCCTTCAATTCTGGTTTCTGCAACAAGCATCGCATATTTGTTAAGTCCTTCTTTTTTTCCGTTTTCATCTGATAGATGAATTCTATTCTGTAATATGGAATTCAAAATTTTTCACCCCTTCTTCTATCAAAGAGGTGAAATAATGCTGATCTTTTCATTGCCAACTTATCGTTTTTATCGTGTATTTACAATGTAATTTCATTATTGTATTTTATTGGGTTTAATTACACTTTTTTAAGCTCCTATTCCTTGTAAGATTGTTGTGATTATTTCCAATACATACTTACTATTTTTTTTTTTACCTCTACCAACCTAGATTGTCTTGCTGATTATCCAAACTTCTATTCCTGAACACTAAACATCACCATACATATCTTCTTAAAATGGTATCCTCGTTCAATGCATATCTTCTTTTACCATATTTAATTTTATGTGTTTTGGCATATTTACTTACGATTCTCATCTAAAGAGTGATAATAATCTTCAAGGTTTTTTGAATTTATTTCATCTCTTTGGAATCGCTTTTACTGGTATTTCAATAATGTGTTTGGATAACTCAGGGGAATCCTTGTGGATTTTGGCGTGAATGCTTATTATATTTCTGTTCCAATTCTATTTGGCTTTTCATATGTTTTTTATTAAGATGGGCTTTACTGAATAGTTGTTTCCTAGTTTACTTTCGAGGTAATGTGAACGTGTTATTAAAGCAGGTCTTTTTTGCTTTTTTAATGTGCATCGTCTTTTTTCTTGCATCTCAACTTAAGTGATTAAACCGTAGGTTTAAGAAAATCTCGCTCCATCATTAATTTAACGTTCCATCCTTTCCATCTTTCCTGTAGCCTGACAGCTGAAACTTGTAAAATCCAGTATGGAATTTCAGCTATAGCTAGAAAGTAGTCATTAAACAACTATTAATTGCCGCAACGAAACAAATGTTTCTGGCGACAAATACCTTCAATCCTTTAATGAAATTCCGGCGGTGTACGCCTACTTCAAAACAAGACGCCATTTTTCTTATTTAATTCAGGAGAACAGATAATGCTTACGGCGTTTTTCCAATTTATATTTAACATTAATTAATTTGTGAGGTTCCATTGTTCCTTATTAACGATACTATTTTTACTTTGGTTTTTCTCTATAGTTTTTTTGTCAATATCCTAAATGTCCTATTCCTTGACATCGGTTGTCCCTAAGTTGCATTCGTAGGGTTTGATTGTTTTACTTTCCTTTTAATTTTCTTTTAATCGCTCATTTATTTATTTTTATTTGATTTAAACTACTTATAGAATACAGTAAGGATGCGAACTCTCGAAATAAATAGGTTAAACCTTGTGTTAAAAGATATCGATGAAGCAGAATTCCGCCCATTATCGTATGCCAGAAATCACAAAAAAATATTGGGATGAGAACGACTAAAAACTATTTATTCATTATTTAAGGCTGTTCCTATGGTTTGAAATTCCAATTAGCCCACATGGCTTTTCCATTTGGTTTGTTTAATAGTCGACAAACAAAAGGTTTATTCTGCATATTACAGAACGTAAAAGAAATATGAGTACTAGAATTCTTATACAATTGTTGTACTTCATGCTAGAATAACTGAGAATTTAAATTTGAGACACGAACAAAAGACGTAAATTTGCATAACGAAGAATGAATCAATCTTTCAAAGATGTATCCTACTCATGTAATTAACGAAAACAGAATTGAATAGAAAATCTATCAACTCAGAAATATTAATTCAGGTAATAATTGGGTCCTCTGCATCTAACTGTACCTGTAGCATTCTCAAGAAAGAATCTGGAAACTTAGGAAAACTACACTACTTTAACGTAATTGTCCTGTTTTTTTTATCATTAATATTCATCGGTTTATCTCAATTCAGGGGATATTTTCAAGGGCGAATAAAGGACAGGTTATCCATTTCGTTTACGAACATAATTGATTTGAGTTGCCCTTATCGTCGTTTTTGTTGTTCTGTTGCCACTTAACAGAATGCCAATATTAGATGACCAATAATTGCCCTAAAAAGAATTATAAACTTGCTTTTCCACCATCTATGGAGGAGTCATTGTTGATGGGTTTGGATAAGGAGTAATTATCATATTGATAAAACACTATTCTGCAAACTCAGTTAAAAATTCGATAG
>Ga0163217_1043877_pt1 | contig 10681 bp, 9 predicted proteins | sample SynspAceP_FD_185933 | JGI IMG/M metagenome (GOLD analysis project Ga0163217, IMG submission 185933) | Saline lake microbial communities from Ace Lake in Antarctica - Synechococcus sp. Ace-P (PacBio error correction) | ecosystem: Environmental > Aquatic > Non-marine Saline and Alkaline > Saline ...
GTTAGCACTGAAGAACAGAGGGACGGACGTACCAACGGAATCAGAGATACTCGCGTTGCTACGTATGAGGTAGAGAGTAGATAGAGTCCGTATACAGCGTATAGACTCTACGCTCATATCGAACCAGGGGGAAGGGAGCAGATTGGGCGCGTAACAACGTGCGAAAGACATGAGTCACCAGAGGCGTATAGCACTGCGATCTAATGGTCACAGACTTCTGGCCCCAAGAATCCAAAAAAGACGTAAGGTATTCATGAGCTCAAAACCAAAAGTCTGCCTTTATCTTTGAGAGAGAGACATAGAATTATACCCAACTTAGCACCTTGCTTAGCACCACGACGCCGATGATGACTGATTATCGCCGTATGTTGACAACTTACGGATCCAGGCAGGAAACCTCACTTCTCCCCGGAATAATTCAGAACACTTCCCTGTGATTTTTAGGGAGTTGCGCGCTAAGTGAATTGAAACGTGGGAATGTCGTAGGACCACTCCGAGTGCTACCCCTTGCCTAAGTGGTGCTATTGATTACAACACCTTTATAACTGGCCATTCTGTCTGAGCTTTGGGAGGTCGGAGGTACCAGGGGGGACTATGCCGGGTACTTAGCCACCATCATCAACCTTACTTGCACGTGGTGTGCCAGACCAGCGAACGCTCGAAGCGGACCGCGGATGTGGCGACGACGGTACGAGCGGAAAAAGCGACGGGGCGGCTACCTCGAGGCCCTGATGCCCGCGGAGGTGCATGGGACCGGGGACGGACATCGACTCAGTAGACTGCGACGGCCGTGGGCCTGTGACCACGGACTGCGTGCGAAATCCGTACCGCGCTATGGGTTGCGGAACGTAAAGACGAATCGTGGCGAATGCGACAGGGTAGGCTACGCTCCAGCCTCTGATGTTCGTTTGCGATTGGAAGACATGGTGGACCAACGCGGTGTAGGACACAGCACCGAATACCACACGACGCACGGAACGTTCCAAGGTTGCACGTGATCCAGCGAACGGCCTCGAAAGTGCGACCGGCGATTGGCGACGATCTTGGGCGGCGGAGTGCTTGAGCAACGGGGGCGGCACGCCGTTAGTTCTCGGAATAGGGCATACGGGGTAAGCAGAGTGGGTGACCGGACACACGACAGGGATGACCGCTTTCGCTGCAATGAGCGTCCGTGGTGAGCCGGTGTGATGCTATGCAGATCGTCGCTGAAGCCGAGTCCCCGTGCAGTGGGACACGGCGACGGAATGCAGACGGGGCGGCTACGCCGAGGCCCTGACGGCTGCGAGGGAGCATGGACGGAACGACCGAGCAGTAAGGAAAGCGCACGGCACGGGCTCGGACCAGCGATTTCTCGAGAAGGCGACCAGTGCGCGGATGTGCGACGACTTGGGGTCTAGCGATGCGACGTGGTCGCACCCGATTGCCAGATGGCGGCGCATGGAGCAGGAGAAGGCCGGTATCGGACACGAGCATAACCGCGACGTCACGTGGCCGACCACGAACTGCAACGAAGACGGAAGCCTTCTATCGGGCGACGTACGGGGCGGAGCTGCAAGCGACGTGCGCGACTTCTCTGAGCCGGATTTGCTCTGCCGGATGTAGACGGTAACGGACGACACATCAGGAGATCTCGCGGACGAGCCTTGGCTCGTAATCCAGCGAAACTTCTCGAGAAAGCAGTACGGTACAAGCGGCCTGGTCGATAACGGACGGATGCTCAACTGCTACTGTGTGTTGCGGAGCCCTACTCTCGACTTCCTCCGAGCGGCGTCTGTGACTGTACAGCAATGTGACCGACTACACCACAGTGATACCGCGTACTGCCCGCGGTGACCTTGAATCCAGCGAACCTCGAATCGACCGCGCGATGTGGGGCGATCGACGCGGAGATCTTGGCCCGACGGTCAGGTCTACACCGAGACCTACTCGATTTGCATTGTGCCGAGGTTGGCATCGGGACCCCCTGGGGGAACGACCCATTCAGTGAACTGAGGGCGATCGCTTTGTGCTACTGAACCAGCTAGACCGCCCGAAGTCGAATGCGGATTGAGGAGACGACGGCCGGTGGAACTTGAGCAGACGTGGCAGGCGACACGCGAAGCCCGATAGGGCTGGGCGAAGGGGCATTGTGACTTGGACGACACAAAGCATTGAACCTGGGGGGCCACCCGCCGCTGGCCGACCCACGAACTGCTTCTGGCCCTCGAAATTCGACCGCGATTGGGCGACGACCGAGCTCCTTATGCGACGTCGCTACCTCGAGGCCCAACGAGGCTTGCGGAGTAGCATGGGTCGCGGCACCACACGAATCAGATACAGTGCGAACGACCGTGTGCCTTGGGAGTCCAGCAACTCTCGAACGACCGCGAGATTGCGACGGACGGCGCAGCTTGAACGACGGTTGCGGTCTACTCCGAGCGCCCTGATTGCGGGCGGATGAAGCATGTGACCAGGTGGAACTACCGATCAGGATACTCGACGTGCCGATGCTGCCTTGATCCACGAACTCCTCGAACGACCCGGCGATTGGGTGGGCGACCGACGCCGGAGGCGATGCGAACGGGGGCTACCTCGAGGCCCTGAGCGGGCGGATGGTAAGCATGTGAACCCGGGCGACGTACACAGTGATACTGGCGCGGGCCGCTGTCTGCGCTCCAATTGACTCAGCGAACTTCTCGAATTCGACCGCGAGTTCGTGGGCACGACGGCGGAGCTTGATGCACTGTGCCGGCTACCCGACACTGAGTGCTGCGGCGAAAGTAGCATTGTACCGGGGGGGACGTACACATCAGTGGGAACCGCGACGGCCGTTGTTGACGAATCCACAAACTTCGGAATACGACCGGCGGATGGCCGGACGACGCGGGGGAGCTTGATGCGACGGTGCGCTAACTACTCGACCCTGATTGCGCTGGAGGGTACAGGGGGCAACGGCGGGGACGTACACGTAACAATGACGACTATCGGCGGCCGACCCCTGAGTTGCTACTGAATCCAGCGAACTTCTCTAATCGGATTCCGGCCGTAGGGGGGGACGACGGCCGACTTTCACGCGACTCGGCGATCTCTCGAGGCCCTGTCGTGCATATCTCTGCGGTATGGTACAGTTACCGGGGGAACGTACACACTATATAAGCGACGGCGGTGCCGAGGGTATGCCGGTGATACCACAAATGCGACATGGTACAACAACAGGCACCGTGCAAGTGAAGGAAGAACTTAACAACCTTGCCAACTTAATACTGTTATTCCGCCTCTACGGTGACATCTTATTCTGGGGTACTGGCCACCACTATCATCACTGGGGCACTGCTGCATGTACACGTTTTGCCATTGTTTGATCGTTCGCCGCTGCGGGGTGCCTGGTCAGATAACATCCCGGAGGGCTGTCCCGAACTTCGTTTCACAGCGTTAGCGGGGAGACACATGTTGACTACAAACGTGTTGCGACGACAGCACCACTCTCGAAGGCCCTACACTGGCTGCCATATAGTGCGTGTCAAACCGCGACGAATTTGTCTCCGGAGATGGTCTGACGCGCGCTACGACGGATCGACGTCTAGATATCAAACATCGGTGCTGATTACGATGCGATCTGTGCAGGTGGCGATGCGGCAGTCCAATCAGACCTTTACCGTGCCAGTACTGCTCACTCTGAGTCGCCGATCCACGGGCCCTAATAGATTGTCTAAGAACTAAATCCAGAACGGCGTCCCGCCGCTTTTTCACTCGGAGAAACCGGAGTACTACGAAACAAAACCCACGATCACGCGGTATCGCACAGAGCAACCGCCGGTCTCTGAATTTACCAGACTGCGCGCAGGCAGCGACTGTGTCAGTCTCGATCCGTTCGCCGATGCCTAATTTGTCAGCCGTCAGAGCGAGAGTAGCTGGTGATCTTTTCAACCGGCCTCATTTTGTCCCATAGCCGTGCCGTAAATGCCGAGCTTGCAGCAGCAGGCACCTGCGGATTGGCACTATGAGCCAGCGGTTCTTGTAATGACGTCGCGATACGTGCACCGCGGAAGGGACTATGAGCCCATACAGGCAGGGAACCTTCGGTGGCACGCCACGTGACGTTTGCAGGTGCCCTGTCTTACCCTAACATAGATGAGCAATTACAACAATGTCCCGCTCCTCGACTCTAAAACCAAGAAAGCCACATCGTGATCTTAAGACCTAAATTGTCAAAGGCCGGACCGGCGTCGATCTGGCGCCTTGTTTAGCGACGTCTACCGATAGTTAGATTGAGACCAGAAAAGAGACTATGCCAAAGATCACCATTGATAACGTCGTTACCTACACTGAGAGAGTGACCACCTGAGACAGCAGTCACAAGGAGACCAGAGTAACCTCCAGTTCTGGCAAGGTCAGTAGTATGCAGAACTCCTTAGACAAGAAATGCGGTGTACATCAAATGGCGCAACGAGACCTATGTTCGCACATCGCGAAGCGGAGAGCCACAGCGCGACTTGAGCCTGGAATGTCAAAAATGGCCATCAAAGAACGGTGGTTGTAGATTGGCAAAGCAACAGAGCCAGCCAAGAAGTGACTAAGAGAGCCTCGAGACGGCTCTCGAGCGTAGGACCGTCAGACAGACGATCCATAGCTAAAACCACACACGATCTGCCTGCAGCTCTGGTTCTTCTCTAGGCAAGTCGCGACGCGCCGACAGAGATTCTTCCACAGATGCCGCGAGCGTACCGAGAAAGAGCGTCTACGACTTTGCATGGAGGTACCTGAAGCAGCAGCGTGGCCCCCTTCTGATACCTGACGCGCAATGGGTCTGGTGCCTGCTTTAAAACACTGCAGGCACTGTGTCAATCAATAGAGGAATAGCTTTGGTGCCGAGCGGAGCGCGGATCCCGAGTCGTCTGGGAGGCATGGGTCGTTTGTGAGTCAATGCGAGCTCCGCCGTCCGCAGCTTCACAGCAATCCCAACACTATGCGGCGTATCGTGAAAACGGGTACAATGGCGAAACACGACAACGTTATGAGCCGAGAGAGGCGTGAACCTGCCGCAACTGGTCTATGGGACGGCGGTGTCTCTTTCATCGGCGATAACCCGGACAACAGGCGCGTGCGCATTCACACTAATGCGTGGCGTGCAGCGCAGGGTAATGAGAATTAGCCCTGTTAAGTGCTTAAGCCTCGGCTGACTTAAAGACTGTGGCAAATTTCCGAGCGTTGCGTCTGGAGTGCAGGCGCTGGATGGCGACATCGGAAATGGACACGCTTGTGGCGCAAATTGCGACGGGATTGGCCACCGAACGGGCGATGCTTGATAAAGCCCTCGCACAAACTGCACACAAGGCGATCTGAGGCGAGATTCAAACGGAAATCGCGGCGACGGAGGACATATTAGGTGGGATCCGCAGGTACGGCGTGCCAGAAGTGTTTGTGTCAACTGATATAAGACCACAAATTTGTACCAAGCGTGCGAGACCGGGATGCAGCGCAGGCGCGGTCTTAAATGCGCAAACGGCAGACAGCGCTGCCGCAGCGGGCAGCCGGCAAGGACGGCCGCTCAAGCCGCGCGAGGCGAAGCTAACCTCATATCTCTATCGCGGCGTGCGGGTTGCAAGGCGTAGATGCGCGTGCACCGTGGAGATCGCGCTCTACTGATCTGACGGTCGGCGTCGCTGGACATACAGCATGAGTGTGACTCGGACCTAGCACACACATCGAAGCGGCCGACCGGGTTGCGGCAACGGAATTCCATCGCGCTAAGGCGAGCACAGCGCGGTCTGGAGCCGAGCTGCGAGGCTGTCGATCCGCTGGCCTCAAATTGAACGCGCGACGCCGCGTGGCCGACAAAGCCTCGCGTTTGAGCCGGTCGGAGGCGAAACCTTCGGCGCTCCCAAATGCTGACGGGTCATCAACTGCCGTCATGTGGAAGCGGAAATTGAATATAACCGAGCACCAACAACAGACTCCCATGCAGCCGACGCAACACCCGCTGCTGCAACCTCTTGTTTTTGCATCGCGCCATGCGCTTGAGGCCAGCCTTTGGACTAGGATTAAGCCGCCACAGGCCTCCGCCGGCCCCAGGCAAGTGAGCCCTAAGAATAAGCCGCATAAAAATCCCAATTCGAGAACCAAACGCGTCGCAAAACCAAAACCTGGACAAAGACCATGATCCGAAGGGCAAAGCCAACCAACGCAGAATCAAGTGGAGCGTGGGCACGCATATGACGTCCCGTGAGGCGACCGTCCGAAGAGCCGGGCGAGAGTCGCCACGACCGGGCCAACAGGCAGCCGTCAGACCGGCGGCTAATATCCTTAGAGCAAGGCGGAGCTTAGCGTCAGCATATCTGGACGGTACAGGCTAGCGGCGTTTCGAGACCAGTGCGTCGCGATTCGCAGCTACCAGCGAAACCTCTTCGAACCCAACAAGCTAACCTGCTCTCTCGGCGCCGCCAGTTGGGCCTTGCGAAGGCGAGCATATCAGCAAATGAGTTGAGACCTTAAGAGATAGACTCCGCGCATAGCACCTCTCATTGCCTTAAGCGCTATCCGAGTTCAATATGGCGAGATGCCGGTGTGTGTTCCATGCATCAGATGAGGACAGCACAGATTGCATAAATCCGTCCGCTTAAGCGCAGCAGCAATTGAACAGCAGCTCCTGCCCTCAAATTATGCTGATACCTGTGGAGCACAATTTATTGCTGCGCGCCGGGTGCACGCCCGCAGCCAAGCCATCGTGGTAAACTCGCTGGGCTTGCGTGTGCAGCATGGCAAATGGCTTCTATCGGGCCGTTCCTCTGTTGCCTGTCTGGTCATCACCCAACTTTCCTTGGCCGTCACAATACTCTCGCTGTTCATACAAAACATGGGAGGGTTTCAGACCGTGTTGTGCCCAATGAGGCGACGAGTGCAGTATACTGAGATTGCCTGAGACATAAATCGTTGTGCGTCCGCCCTCGTTTACTTCATCACAAGACGCTGCGTGCGCAGTTTGACAAGTTGAGCGGTCAGGCTGCCCTGATGGGCTGAGTCCACAGGTCTGAATCTAACTTTGAACAAAAGAGTCCTAAACATGCCCTGAACAATCTCGCGCCAAGAAAATCGGGCTCTCAATACTATGCCGATCATCGCGTCCGCCGAATTGACACATTGCGAGAGTTTTCACGCCAGCGACGCTGGTGCGGTCGTTGACTTGACCTGCCGTTATCTTCCTCTCTCATTATTGATTTCAACTGATCGCTAGCCCCCGACGGGCGCTGGTACCTGGTCTGGGGTCACTTGATGCGGGTGCCGCTGGTGATTGCCCCCGGATTCTAGGTCATCCAGCCGTCTGTCGCGGATCTGCCGAAAGCTCGATCAGTACCAACACCATCCAAGAACAGCGTTTGGTGAAACGCCAATAGGCCTTGAACGTGCAGGCACAAGCCGGCCGTCTGAGCGGCGGCGGTTGAGGAGGCCCATCGATGCCGCAATCCGATCGGGTCTTGAAGAACCGATCGCTGTCGCGAAACTGCGATCAATTCCCGCGGCGTCTCCCACCAAGGCGGGCCGCCAGATGCATTTGGATACGGGCCATCTCCTGACGTTCCTACCAGAGGGACAATATATCTATGCCGAGGAGCGAATGGTGCGGCCCCGGATCCTTGCGCCGGCCGACACTGCGCCGCGTCGACACGCTTGCCGTCTGTCGAGTCGGCGCTAAAATGGGCGGCCCAACCCTTACCAGCGCCTCTGCACGCCATGATTATGACGCTCCACCAAGAGAGTCAAACCCGGTCGCGGCCCCCAGCCGCCCCATCTGCAGATCGTCAATTCAAGAAATGGAGCTATACTCCCGGTCCGACGGCCGACATCATCGCAACACTATATCGCCATAATACCGTCTATATCAGACAGTTTCGACTCTAGGTGGGAGCGTAGAGAATTGTGTCATACGTGCGCTATACGATATCGCCCTGAATTCGGGCTGATATAGCAGAACCGATAGATATCTCCGTGACCTCAAGAGCCAGGTCGATCGGGCCACAGGATTGGGATTAAACGCGAGTGTAGCGCGCAAATCGAGGATCGCAAATGAGGCGCGTTGCGGTACTACTGAGCAACGGCTAAGGAGAAACCTGACAAATCGGCCTTTATATAAGTATGAGATCGCGTCGATTCTTTCTTAACATGCCACAGGACCTATGCGCAGATTCATACTTGTCAGTTGTGAACTCATACGACAAGACACTGTACATGGACTTGCGCGCAAATCTGGCGGAATGATATATCTCGGTGCATGTACAAGACAGTCCAATCAACCATTCGGCGTCGAGCGCGCTATTGTCAGATACCCAATTCTCTCTGTGTGTGGACATGCTCCATATTTACCAGAGGTCCGATATGAGATCTTACAAGGCGGCACCTATTTGGATAGAAGATAACTGAGAGTATCGGAGTCGCATAAGAAGACATGGGTCCCAGTGCTTCGAGCAGAAAAGAGCCGATTGCGTAGCATCAACGTTGCACACGCTCTAGACGGTAATGGGGACACGTCTGTGTAGGATATAGATCTCGAGAGGGCGTCGCTGTGCGATATAATACACTCTAACGTAGAAACAGACATGCGCTAGCCCAGTAAGGAAAAAACGCAATGTTCTGACATTCGATTTCAAAAACGCTTTCGCTGAGATGGCGGCCGTGAAAGTCTGGGCGATCCCGCCAATCCATTCACGATCCACGCGCTTGTTGGGATGTACATTGCGCGCTGGTGCGTGGCTAGAGGCCGCACGCCGTACTCATAATGTCCACGCGCGGGAAGGCGATCGTGTCCCTGTACAACAACCAGCTGGTGAGAACCCCTGAGTGGCGCCGCGTGCGACTTTTGCTTCCCGCCTAGTGCGTGTCGAAGAACAACAAACTTTCGAACCCATAACTTTCTATATGTGCTGTAGAAGTTGAGGTTTTTGATAACGTAGCCTGATCCTTTCGATTATCGAGTCAAGCGAATGCGAACGCCTGCACAAGCGTCTGCGGTCTGATATACACAAGAGCTCGCTTCGCTTCACGATAGACAGACGTCTCATATCTTCTCTAGTTGCCCCATGAGTGCATCAAGCGCAGCTCGAGTAGAAAATTTTAGACGGAGACAATAGACCCTGTTCTTGCGAGTGGAGCGCCGGCGTGGCGCACCTAGTCAACAGGACACCCTACGCGGTCATTGGAGAGCACGCTCACAACGTCCATCAGGATCAATAGAGCCCGCGATAAACAGCCTATGTATACTAACGAATACGACGCACTGCTTCGAGTTTTAATAGAGGAGCCACGAATAGCAAACGAGAGCCAAGTTAGAATAGTAGCATCCTTGATTTTGCACGGAGCAGATCATCTGAGCGCACTTCGCAACCACAGTGTGAATCTGCACACACTTTGTAGAGGATTAGCCAAAATATAACGTGCACAGGACCATGCGTGAGTGAGAGATAACAAGCACCTTGAGAGTCAGCGATCGTTAGAGTTGTATAGGCACATAAGAGTGACCAGCTGCCGCGGGGCTGCGAACGTCATGTGTTCTGCAAGAGAGAGCGCAGACATCGTGTCCAAGTTGATATTGTTCCAGGGATGCCATAGTTGATAATAGGTCCTTTCGCCTATTTTTCTCTTTTCTCTTCTTTTGGAGATACAAGCAAACGCTCCTGGGTTTCCTTGCTTTAATTTCGCGTAAATTAAGATAGACCATCAAGCAATGGAATTTGTGAATAATTCGCCTCGGGAGGCAATCAATGTATTTCTACAAAGTACAACCGCAATTTCGTGCAGTGGAAAATCCGTAAATGCGGTGTACCGTTGCGATTCAAGAATATTTGTCCGTTGCCATCCACTGCGTAAATGTTCTTTCTGCTCAATTCAACCAGACAATGACCCTGCTTTTTCTGTTGCTGGGGGGGGGGGGGGGGGGGGCCGGGTGTGTGGGGGGAAGGGGGGGAGGGAGGGGGGGGGGGGGGGGGGGGGGGGGGAGGGGGGAGGGGGTGGGGGGGGGGGGAAGAGGGGGGGGGGGGGAGGGGGGGGGGGGGGGGGGGGGGAGGGGGGGGGGGGGGGGGGGGCGGGGGGGGATAGCCTTTAAAGTCCTATCGCGTTATGAACTGCTTTTTTCGCTATCTGAGTGCATTTTTGCCATGATATCGGAAGCATTGCGTAATGTTCAGCCCAATAGGCATCTCCGTCGGGTGGTGCAGAGATAGACAAACATAAAAAATTTTTTGCCAGAATAGTATTAGAATGCCGCTTTCCCGTATACTCTTTGTTGCCGGGCGTCGTATAAGAGATTTTGTAGAAGCATTTCCGAACGTCGTGAAATGTTGCCGAATCCCCCATGTATTTCATTTAATTTGTGCTTGCTCATTGTAATTGTCGTTTTCTAGAAGTGTGAAGTAATTGAATAAGAAGTCAAGAGGGCTGTTGAATTTCGGAAGCGCCCTCTTTTGTTGTAGCACTGTTACTAGGCATGGCAACCCTTGTGCCGTTCTTGGTCCGCAACAAAAAGGATCTCTTTGGCTTTCCACTTCGGTAAAATAACCTTCGGTTCCCATCGGTCTGGTTGTGTAAGGTACGGGTCTTTAATTTCCCACTACACTAGTACTTTCAGATTGCGCCGTTGACGGGCAATATTTTTCTGGGATATTTTCGGCCCGCTAATATGCCTTCCCAAGCTACGACCCTGACTGCCTGATTC
>Ga0163217_1113144_pt1 | contig 10680 bp, 9 predicted proteins | sample SynspAceP_FD_185933 | JGI IMG/M metagenome (GOLD analysis project Ga0163217, IMG submission 185933) | Saline lake microbial communities from Ace Lake in Antarctica - Synechococcus sp. Ace-P (PacBio error correction) | ecosystem: Environmental > Aquatic > Non-marine Saline and Alkaline > Saline ...
GAGAGATAGATAAAAAGTCCATATATTTTTTGAAAGATACTTGGCAACCCAACCGGGTGGGGGTTCCCCCCCCGAAAACACCGAAAGAAGAAAAAGGAAAACAAAAAATTTTTTGAAAAACAAAATTTTTATTTCGCGATATTTGAACCAAAGAAAAACCCAAGAGCCCAAACTGGAAGAAAAGGCTTAACAGGCCCCCTTTGGCTATTTGCCTATTCTAAATAATTGGTGGTGGCATCAAGGCACTAATTCAGGTGGCTTTAATCCCACTCCCCAGAATCGGTAGGGCTTTTAGGAATAAGAAATAGAATCAAACGTCCCTTTCACAACTGATATGGAATAATAATATTAATGAGTAAAGTACTTGATTATTGAAGACGAAACCCGAAAATTAGCAGAATTTATGTCCCGCGTTATTTTAGAGCAAGCGGTGAAACATCACCACCTTGGATCGTGGGGGACAATTGCCGTCAATTATATTAAAAACAACAAAGTAGATATCAACATTCTACTAGATCTAATGCTACCAGGTTTAGGTGGGCCGTTGAAATCTGCAAACAGGTGTGTCCCAATTCAGCGGTGTTCCTATCATTATGTTACTGCAAAGCAGAAAGAAATTGACCGTCTAATTGGCTTAAGAAATGGGGCGCAGATGAATTATGTTTGCAAAGCCGTTCAGCCCACGAGAAATTGTAGCGCGTGTGAAAAGCTAATTTACGCCGTGTTGAACTAGATCAAGCTGAAATCGAGAGAAACCGATGGCTTTTGACATGGGGATGTAGATCGTCTACGAGTAACTTATAAAGGCGAATTAAATCGATCTAAAACAACGCGTTGAATTTCAGTTACCTTCAATTACTCATAAAAGAACCTGGCCGTGTTTTCGGTCGCGACCTATAATGAAAAGTATCTATGCTTGATAGTCCCCGAGTAAGTGAGTGATCGCACGATTGATCAGCCATATCAAAAAACTGCGCAAAAAAATCTCCGCTGTTGCAACGGAATTGTGTTATTCCACTCAGTTATGGTGCGGGATACTCGCTTCGAGAAACAACGATCAAGTAAAAATTTTTCCCTAAAGGAATGGCGTTGAACAATTTTTTAGACGTATTGGTATTTTTCTTTCCTCTATCACCAATGCCAATATTTTTGGTATTGGGTATTGGGAGTTGCCCTATACCCGGTATGACCGAAATATCAAATGACAACTTCATTGATGTTGCCATTAAGTTAGTTGGGTTTTTTAACTCCACTCTTCTGCTCTACTCGTTTATCAGTATTTCTAAAGAACAGAATTATCCAGTAATACCGAACTTTTCCTGTTATTTTACGCCATCGTTGCCGTCACGACTTACCTATGTTGCAACTAGAGCTGATATGTCCATTTGGATTTCAGACAAAGCCGAACGCGCCTGTGTATTTAAGCACAGGGCGCTTTCCGAATACCAATATGGGAATCATTGGTTTTAGCTTATTGCGTTAATGCCTATGGTGGACGAGGTCTTTGGCCGTTGCTCCATTTACTTAGCGGTGTAAACGATTTTTTAATTTAATATGATTATCTGTCATCGTTGTTTAAGTCGAGGGGAACGCCAATATAAAAAAGCATATAAAAGGCATGCGCAAAAATCCGCTTATTATGGATGGCCGCTTTCCGCGTCTACCCTCACAGGCATAAACACTGCCTATGACACTGTACAAAGCGCCGGTTACTTGCGCAAAATGGACGCTACCATTAGCCTTATTAAATGTGCCGGAGCGGTCAATTGAAGTTTTTAAGTACTATATAGAAAAGGGTATGCTTAGGGGCCATGGAATGGGGCCTCGAGAGAAAACTCATCTTTATCCCTTTCGTACTCAACCTATGGTGGTTTTTTATATAAATTACAGAGGCATGGAACTGGTGTTCTATTCCTTATGTCATCCGCCGCCTCACCGCTCAGGCAAGCTATATTATGGTGGCGCGCATGAAAATGGTAAACTCTGCGCTGCCGGTGTGGTGTGATTACCATCGTATCCTTGATTACTACTAGTATTGGCGTTACCATTGTTACGGCAGTTTAAACCTACATATATTAAGACTCTCTGCAAACTGGCCGACATAATAAAGGCCTAGCGACTCTCCTTTGATTTCACACTTCCGTAAACATCGCCTTTTTTCTTATCCTTCATGCGCCGCACTCACCTTGCTCTTCTTTGTGTAAACACATAGATATAGCGCTTATTTAATAGACAACACTGTGACCTGAAAGGGCCAAGAGTGACTTCTCGATTACGTTATTGTTAAGAATGAAGTTAAAAAAACTCACATATTCCTTCCTATGGCCCTTGCAGATAACGCCAACGTTATTAGCGTTTTAATGAATGACACAAACAACGAGAGAATTAACAACAGCGTCTACAACGACAGGCTGAAGACCTTACACCACGTAATCAAAAACTCAAGTTGGGTTCATCCTGTCTGCACAAGGCGATCTTCTTGTTTCAAGTGAGCAGTCCGCCTCACTTCAATTTGATGACTACTTTTAGTAACAGATCTGGAGTAACGTACTGAAAGAGCAACAAAGGTTGAATACATTCTTGTCTCTGGCTATACCCCTGAACAATATAAATCACTCAGTCTGTACTTGCGCAGTGTAATACATCAACCGAACTAGCGGGCCGCTGTAGTAAAAATTAACGTTAGTGATATTAATTGAGTGGTTAAACCGTCCTTGAAGACTTAGTCGTTAAGACAGAATCAAATAGCCTGCAAATTTTTTAGCCAATAGGCTTAAACCAGTCTTTTAGTCAGTGACTTAGAGAACCATACCGACGTTTCATTTTTGAATAAGACCGCGCTAAAATTTATCATCTAAACGGTAAAAATTATCTGCTACAAAATGCTCACTTACGACGACCTAGAATGGCAATCACTATTTATCTACTAAAGAAGGATACAAAAGAAAGCTCAAAACATTGCCTGTTGTCTAGAATATTTGGCTTATATATATATATATATATAGAGATAATATCGCCGAGGCGCCTAAAAATTGCGTCAAGCTAGAAAACGAATATGCTGCATGCGCGCAATAGTGCCCAGCGCCAACGAGTCCTTGAGTTTGAAAACACACATGTTGAACTTCTACACGCTTACCAAACGGTGGCGAAAATATCATTTGTTAACCCTATGGGGCTTCGTTACTTTGGAAAAAGAGCTTCAACTGTAACGAGGCATTTACTGTATGAATTTTACGCTGACTGCCCAGAAACCAAAAGCGCACTGTCCTTTTATCAATCCTACAGACCAAGAGGTACCCAACCCACTACAAAGGAGGGAGAACAAGAAGTTTCGTGCTGCAAAAAGACATGGTCAAACCTTCCCTGCAGAATATCCGTCTGCCCTCCTAAAGTGGAGTGGAATCCGCAGTGGTGACTTTGCTCGATCATCAGCAAGCGTAAGAAAGGCAGAACTGAGTTTTTATGTAGAAGCAGAAATTCCCGGCTAGAAGAACGCGTGTTGGGAACGAACCAAAGCCTTAGAAGGCAGCAGCAAAAAGTAACTCTTAAGACAGAGAAACTCGGCTGCCAATAAGACAAATGTGACGGCGCCATTGCCCACGAACTAAGCCAGGCCGCTAACAGGCATTCAGAAGCACTGGCCTATACCGGCAGAAACTAATAGCTAAAGACGCCAAGACTGAAGCAAGCGTTTAAAATAGCTGCATTGATTTAGAAGACGCTTGTGGTAAGAATGCAAACTTAACGCAGTGAATTAAAAGTACTCGCCTACCAAGCGCGCGAACAACTTGGCGCCAACGTCTATAAAAAACTGCTGTAACAGCGGAGCTATTGAGAGCATTGTGATGCAGTTCAATAGGCGTACCTAGGGAAAGTTTGAGCTAGAACGCCTTAGATAAATGGTCATTGCGTGAGCTTACTAGGCTAGAGAGAATATTTTCAAGAATCTAATCAGTAATTCAGTCGCTAAGGCCTGTTCTGCTGACTAAATAATTAGCCTACATTAAAATATCGTGAGAACATGATAGGCCAAATAACTATTAGGCTACCTAAGTATAAGTGGCCCAGGATATCAGAAACAAAAGAATAGACTAGCGCATATTTTTGAGCCTATTTTTTAAGTGGCAAACAAAACGCTATTGGCAAAGGATTAGGTGCTCGGGCTGTGTGCCATGAGAGCGCAAACTTAGCAAGACATGGAATGGAACACTCGACATGCAAGTCATGAATGGCGATGACTCGCTACTAGTATGGTTGGCGGATAACACTGCTAAGGCTTAATATCGGGATAAAGAATAGCGATGCAATGCCCATTGAAAATGCTGGCTGGCTTGATGATGACGAGTATCGGGTCGGCTCGACGACAGCAGCTAATGGCTGCGCTATGCACCGTTATGCGGTAAGAGAGTTTCATGAAGTCTCAAGAGGGTTAATGAATGCAGATTTAATGGTCGGTACGCCCCTGGCATAATTGTCAGCTGATATTCGCATGACGCCCATGCGACGGCGCTACCCGGCTAATGAGAACCATTGCCTTTCAAAAGAGCATGAAGCTGGGCCTGGCTTTATCCATGTTACTGGCCATGGCGACGTGAGACAGGGGGCGGTCAACGCATTGCGTGATGGGGCTTTTGACTTGCCTTGTGTAAAATACCCTGTTGATGCCCAACAGACTACATGCAGAACCGTCGTAAGGCAAAAGCGCATTCACTCCGAAAAGGTTCAAGCTACAACACGCAAACCATCACAATACTCGGAATCCTAAGCATGTGCTAGAAGAAATGCATCATTGGGTCGCAAAAATGAACAAATGCTTGCGAGTTCTATAGGCAACAAAACTTGTAGTAGCCTTTGCCAGCATGGATACTCACGTTATTGGTTTATGGTAAAACAGGCTGCGGCACAAGAAGCTAGTAGGCTGAAAAGCACTGGCATGACTGGCAGCGCGCTAGAAACAGCCAGCGGGCCGTTGCGTTTGCAATAAAGCTGCGGCGAGCCAGCCATCCCTGCTGAATTTGGTTTTGGAAAGTGATACTATTGGTGCATGGATAATGGCTGGTCGGCCATTTACCTAGGCGCCAATAAACAAAGAATTGGAAAAACTGCGAAATATGCCAGTGGCGGCAGCTTTATTTCTAGATGAAATAGAAAGCATGGCCACTGGGCGTCAAGTGCAAAATCAATATTACTGCGGCGTCTGTAGCAAGAGAATCAACTAGTACGTGTCGGCAGGTGCTACAATATAATAAAATAGACTCGCGTCTTGTCGCAGCAGCCAAAAGCGACTTTACAAACATTAGAAAATTTCAAGGCAAGACTTATTCTGTCGCCTAAAATGTATGCGGCAAATACACCTTCTGACTTACGTAATCCGAGGGTTGCTGATATGCGCCGGGCTAGCTTTTTGAGCATTTTTGTCGCATGGGCGGTCAAAAGAAGCGTGTGCGGAGATTTTAGAGGCAAACTTAGTCCTTAGCGATGTGTTCATGAGACATCGTGACGTTGCTGTCGGGTGGCCAGGAAAATGTTCGTGAGTTAAGAAATTCGGCCGCTAACGTTTTGCTTTAGAGCCGCAAATACCAGCGTAGGCTAAGAGTGTTGGCTGGTATCAAGGGGGAGTAGAAGCGATATCAACGCCTCGCTCTCCAATTGGCGGGTGTGGTGGAATTTGACAGCAGTTTATTGCGAGGACAAGCATTCGGACCTAAAGCAAAAAGGCAATATTCAACTTGTTCTGGAACAGCTTCACTTCAGACGGCAAGAACGCTGCAAGTCATAAAAATGCGCAAAATACGGCGCAAAGGCTGAAATAGAAGCGCGATTATTTAGATTGAGTGCTATTACCCTATTTTCACTGTGGCATATGGCAAGATAAAAAAGGCAATCAAGATAATGTGATTTCTAGCACACATGATTTTTTTTAATGAGATCAGCTTGCATTAGATTGAGAATACTTAAAGATAAGCCATTAATCAAGTATTAGAGCAACATACGATGCAATTAACACATGGTCGTGATGTATCATGACATGGGCAGGAGAAATAAAAGAAGAAGTCACTCCTTGGCCTGTCTGGTGCATAACTAAAGCAACGTGCCGCGTACATTCCATATCTAGGCAACTGCTTAATGCAGCATGCTAAGAGGCCAACACTGTCTTTCTATTGCATGAAGTATAGCTACAACGGGCCGGATTGGGTTTTCTGCTTCTGGGGGCAGGCAAAAACGGCGATAAAATAGACAGTAAAAGTGGATTCGCGGTACAGATCTCATACCAAGAAGCAGAAATAAATCAATGGTCATTTTTTCATAGCAAAAAACAAAGTAACAGCGTCTACTACAGTAGCATTGGCTCAGCGCATTTGGCATCAGTGTGGGTGTAAACAGAAGATCAAATGCATTCAGGATTTCCAGCTTGTCCTGCGAGCAGCAGTTTAGGAAATGAAAATGCCGTTATAAGACTCCTATTAGAGAAAGATACCAACTGCCAGTATGCGTAGGCAGGGCCTATTTTGTCGGCATAAGGGTCATTCAATAGCGCTTGGGCAGGACATTTGTAAGCTCTCTTAATGTTTACGCTCAAATAGAGGGGCAGGCTGCATTGGCTTAGCGGCATTTGTGCACATATGTGAAGAGCTGCCAAAGGGCTAAGTTATTCGCATGGCTGCAAAATCTTTTAGATTATGCGGGAACACGACGCCTTAGACATCAAATAGTTTTAGCACAAAAAGTTGGGCTCAAATACAGACAGCGCAGCTCGCCCCGCGCCGCATTTGGGCTCTCTCTCACTCTCTGATTGTTGGACAGTCGCATTGAGAGGCTACCGTGGCTCGTAGTCGGCATCAAGTCCGGCTGCAGGCACTGCTTAGACAAAAACCCTGGCCGGCAAAAGCCGCTATTGTTGCTCAAAAGTGGCTTTTCTGAGCTGTCATTTGGGAAGCGCGCTTTTATTTAACACTTTGGTGTCAGCAGTCACCAATACGAACAATTCTCTAAGTATAGGCACAGTATTGAATATGGCGCACGGTGCATCCATAGCCGGCTAATTTATGGACACAGATAGCAAACAAGCAGCAGAAGAAGTTGGGCATAGAGAATTGCGCCAGCAGTGGGGAAGAGCTTGTGAACAGATAGATCTGTGTAATGCAAAGACATTAGAACTTAAGCCAGCTTGAACAATATTCCATTGGGGCTCATTTTAAGGACATCCCTACTGTGGATTTTGGGGGCATACATATCGACTGGGAAGACATCGGAGTACAGTTTTAAGTGAGCTATGCTCTAGGAAATACGGCGTGATGGCGGCCTTATACGGATTAGGCGATCAAATTGGCTATGGGCGGACTATTTTGTTGGATGGCAATGGGATGGCTGCTAACGAAACAGTTTCATTGCCGGCTCTACTGCACTTTATTGTCAATTGTTCAACCGATAGGTTATGAATTGCGAATGGCATCAAGAGCTGTATTGTAAATAAAGAGCGCTTTTATTGGTTTAGCTATAGACGAATGACGGGCAACATTTGAACTCAACTGACGGCAAGCGTATTAGCAGTGGTTATCCAACTTTACCTGAAGAGCTGTAGGGAAGCCGTATAAATTTATTACCTGGACTGGCCATTGTATTTAATGCAAACGACTGCTAAATTTGTTTCTCAACATTCACTGCGCTGAATGGCCCAAATTTGCTTTCATGGCTATGATGATAATTGTAATGATTTTCTACAAAGCGTAAAAGAACGGTGGCTACCTGCTCCTTTCTGCTCCTGCTTGAGGTAGGGCCACGTATTATCTTTGCCCTAAAGACTATTTTTTCTAACCACTATTCGCGTATCATGTTAGAAGCTTCATTCAATACTTTAGGTTGGGCTATGCATGAATTTAGGAACGTCTCAGACATTGTTATTTTTCTTTGGATTTGCTAACAGACCATCTATAGCATGGTGAGTAATGCAACTATCCGCCGCGAACAAAGCTCTCGTAAGAGTAAAACAACATTGGTGAAGTTTCAGCTTAACTACTAATTATTGGAGGGTAGTGTTGCGGCAATAATGGAGACCGACTTGGCATCAGGGACAAGTAAGATTAAAAGAGTCTTACAATTCGAATTCAGTTTCGCAGCGGTGTAGCTCGCTATTGGCTGAAAAATAAGGCTAGCGCTTGACTAACAGTTAAAATCTGGCTCAGCCAGACATGATTTCTAAGTGCTTGCGTGCTATAATCAAAATAAAAGTTGATTCGTCTATAATCAAATAACAGCTTGTATCGAAACCACACTGATCACTGAAAAACAACGTCGGTAAGCCATATTTTTAATGTCATTTAATTGCTAAATAAGGGTAGGGTAATACTTAAGTAAATATCTGTAAATGCTTTGATAGTACAGCAAACTATAGAATAAAGATAAATCATCACTTGTTTCTTATCAGGAACGTGCTTTGCTTCAATCTATTAATAAAGAAGTGCAGATAAAAATATGTTGGCTAAACCTTAGTTTTCGTAGCAAGTTCTCTCGCTAGCTTATTGCGGGGCTATTCTTGGATATTGCGTTGTTGTAAGCTGCTGGTTGGCTTTGCAAGGATTGAATGTTCAATGAAACCTGCTGCTCTTGCTAAAAATTTGCGAAACAGTCTAACAAAGTAGGATAAAGATTTTTCTAGCCTCATTAGTGCATCCTTATGATTGGAAGAGTACGAGGCTTTAATCCAGAATCGATAACAGCACTACGAAAAAGTTTCATAGAGGGCTGGAGGTTGATAAAGCTAACCTTCATGGCAAGCGCTGCAGAAGACATGAATTTACTTCAAGACCCTGAAGCTAAGAAAAACATAACGACCATGACACCATTTTGCTTTAGCAGTTTACAGTGAAGCATTGAGAACTGCTGGTCAGTCAGAAGCAACATGATTGCTTTAACGTTTTCTTCATGAAAGGGACTTAGAGTAAATAGGGGTGCTTTTAGGCGGAAAAGGTTACAGAAGAAATTTCATTACTTAAGTCTGCGTAAAGCACCCAGAGTTTTTACGCTGGTACGTAGCAAGAAAGAATTTTTTATCTTTGGAACGGCCTCTCCTGGTGAACTAAAGACGGGGCTTTATGGGGCGCTATGATAAATTTCTATTACTAGCGTGTTGTAACTTTGGCCTTGAAGAGCGCTATTGGTGAGGGTATTAATAAATACTTTTGCACTATGGAAAGTTTTGAAAACGAAAACCGAACAATTAGAAAGACCACAATCGCTAATTTTTTCAGATGTTAAAGCTAATTTCGTCAAACGCAGCTTGGTTTGGCAGTAGAATACATCAACCAAGCGCGTTTTTTTAGAGGCACGCCGAAACAAGCTTCGGGTCAAGCTGCTCACAAGGTCAAAGTATAGCCTATATTATTGTTAGTATTGTTGTGCGCAGTTCGCGCGCATTATGATGATCGGTATCGTTAGCAGCGGGTTAAAGCAAAAGCACTTAATGCAATTATTACTAGATCTTGCTTAAAGTATAAAAAGCGGCTGACCAAGGGCGCCTATATGTAACAATAAGCGCAATGATGAATTTTGATTCTTTGTTGTTCAGTTTCTGTCAATGAGATGAGGCGAACGGGCGTCTTGGGGTGCCTGGTATCGAGAAAGTTGTTAACAACGCACTCAAGGTGTAAATGGTATGCTCAGCTTAAACAAGTCTAGGTGACGGCAATATCGCCACAAAGCATGCGCGTCGATATACAGTGACACAAACGCAAACTCTTTTAGGCTGGCTGCATACAGTAAGAAATTTGCGACAACTATTGTCTAGTATATCTAGCTACACAGAGGATCTTAGCAGCCAATCTCAGGCACAGCTTATGAATCAGCTAAAGTCGGGGGCAGTAAGAACAATTCTAAAAAGCTCTAATCAAACGCTTTCCACTATGCGATTAGCCGTTGTCATAAACTAAGGAGCAGTTAAAGGCGAACCTAGTGCCAGCTTCAAAGGACATCTGACTGGTGAATGCGGATGATTAACGATCTAAGCAAATCAAAGCGGGCCGCCCAGGGCCAACCTTTTAGAACATACGGCGGCAATTGAAGCGGCACGCCGCTGGTGAGGGGCTGGGTCGAGGTTCTCAGTGGTTGGGGCGGAATGAGGTTCGCTCTCTCGGGAGAAAAAAACGCGTTGAATGGCAACAGGCAAAGATATCACCGATAGTCGTAAGTACGATTCAAGTCTTGCTACCGCAAGACCAGGATGAAACGCATGAGAGTGGCAACGAGAGGCCTGACGCGGCATTGAAAGCAGTTCAAGTGAAAAAGCAGAGGGCTGGCTATCGGGAGATTGAGTCACAAATGCCACAGGACAAGCTCCGCTTCTGGCAATTTGTATAATGGGCTCGATGGCAATTCAATGAAGTGTGGCATAAACAGCCGTTCATATGAGCGAAGAAGATGGTAATAATTGCCCAACAGCTACAGAGCGTGAGTAATAGCTATATAAAACAGCTATTGAAGGCAATACACGTGACATAGCATATATCAGGTAAGTGCAGTCTGAGATAAGATAAACGAGTTATTTTTACTACTGGCGTTAATATAAAGGACAAGACCATACTGAAAAAAAACCGGACTTTGATAGTCGTTTTTTTTTGGCGCGTAGATATAGAGAGATAAAACGAAATTATAGCTTATAACTCCCGCGAATTCTTTTTCGCACAG
>Ga0163217_1021990_pt1 | contig 10679 bp, 2 predicted proteins | sample SynspAceP_FD_185933 | JGI IMG/M metagenome (GOLD analysis project Ga0163217, IMG submission 185933) | Saline lake microbial communities from Ace Lake in Antarctica - Synechococcus sp. Ace-P (PacBio error correction) | ecosystem: Environmental > Aquatic > Non-marine Saline and Alkaline > Saline ...
CAGCCCCAACTTTTTGAAAGCCGCGAGTCGTTCATTGAACTAAGATCAGAAACTCTATCGATCCTGATGCGATCTTTCTGTGTAGTTGTCCCACGCCGCAAAAACCAAAAGTGAGAGCCATCGTGATTTTGATTGATTCAAGCATGAGGAACAATCCTTTTCACGGTAATTCTTTTATTGGTTACCCGTAAAGGAGGAAAATGTCGAATTATCTCCGCAGTTCGTTTTGTCGCTTTTGGGGCCGGCCACCGAAGTGCAAAGTAAGTTACGCAGGTATACACAAAGAGAGCTAATCCATCCCACCCTGAAAGTATCGGTGGGCAGGTGAATTGGCGAGAAGTGGCCATGGGTGCCGCGATGGGCGTGCGGGATTCGGTCGCCAACAGGAAATTTCAAGCCAGATGTATCCAGCTACCCGCTACCGGGCGTTTGGCTTACCATGTCCGGGTAAGGCTCGAAACTGTTTTAACTTACTGAAGCGCCCAAGAGGGGAAGGAAAGCAAAAAATAAATGCCACGCAAAGATGCACATCCCACAACACTAATCAGGGGAGGAGGCACACGGAAAGAACGAGAGAGGCGTGCAGTGGCTATGAATAGTATGAGTTTGGCGGAGTCCTAGCTCCACTCCGCCTATTCCGTGCGTAACAAGTCGACCGAGCCAGAGTAACAAATGCACTATCACCTTCTAAAGACGTGGATGAAGAGTAGCTCGTGTCTAAAAAAATGGAAAAGGCTGAACGCTTTGATTGAAACATCGATCTTCATCGGCTATTGCGCTAATTACTAGATTATAATAGTAACACAACCTGCCTCAGGATTGATCTTATCGATGGGATGGCACAGCACACGGATTTGTATTATTATCAATATTCCACACGACTGTATAACGTGGACTACCAGCTAGAAATGTAAAAGCGATCAATAGACACCCATTCTGAGTGCTGAATTAATATATATTACCGAGCGGCCTTGGGACGCCTCACAGGCCGCCTATAGGCACAATTACGATGCATACACACAAAAGCGTATTTCTATCCCCCAGCAAGCGGATACCAGTTTGTGCCGCTGCCGCATTGGAGTCAGGTTATTGGCCCCATGTGGGGCTTGTTAGTTTCTCAAACTTGAATTTTTTTGTGAGCAAATCTCGAGTCTCTGCTGAGGTATGCACACTCGTCCATATGCCGTGGAAGCCGGAGCAGTTGCATTTCCGAAGCCTTATAAACTGGCCTTTTATCGACATTAAGGTTAGCCGCATGGATAACCGTATTGAGCCAGTAAGTTCATTTTGGAAATGGTATTGTTTTTGCCCATGCAGAGCGACTCATGCGAAGCGATCGCGACAAGTAGTTGACGTTCTGCGAACGTCTCAATGAAGAGCGCTAGACTTGTGCCGAATAAGAACCCATAAGTAATACGATCGTGGTAGCACGTGAAAGTCAGGTCTATATTGTTATATTTCAATGCAAAGAAAGTTTTTGACTCTAAAGCCCGGCAGCCAAATTGAATGCTGGGCGGATGAAACTGAGCAGAATTCTATTTCAGATGGGATGGCGTCTTTTACGTCTGGTAGATAGTTAATCTAGAGACTGAAGATAACAGTCGAACGAAGTCTCCGAGAGCATCTATATTGGTATTGAGTTTGAAACATCAAAAGTGGAACGAAATATGCGTCAATTGATATATCGAGGTATGAGATAATATGAACGCTTGTTGGTTACTAAGAACCTCAACTGACAGTTAGCCCGCTAAATAGAGCCAGTATTGCGCGGACTTCAGGCCAAAACACAGAAAGTCCGAGTACTGCATATAGATATATTGAGATCTATCTTCGAGATGTATTAAGATTCGAGGTCTAACCATCCTAGGCCGGGACACTCCAGTTGCGTACTTATTTTAAAGCCTTTTCACACACACTGCACACTAGATCTCAATTAATCATCAAGCTTGAATAATAATCTGCCTGACAGATTGAATTCGATCATGGCAGATATTTGTCACTTAGTGACGTTGGAAGTTCAAACTGCCTTTGAAGTGGTGCTTGTCCCCTGTTTCCAAGACCATCTTGATCGCATATCTTCGAGAAACGCCACTACAAGTCATTCGTGTAACGAACATAAGTGTCCTTTTGAACACTGATTCATATCGCAATCTAATATGAGATGTAAAATATGGGCCTCTCTTGCTGTCTCATGTAGATAAAGGGCAGAGATCACAGAGAATCTTTAAACCACGTATAGTATCCCATGAATCAATACTGCACGTTGAAAACCGGCATAATTGCCACTCTAGTGATGTAATTGAATTGATTAAGTCCCAGGAGCAAACGGGCATATTTGGTCTTCCGAGTGTGCATCCGAAGAGACCAAATTTGATTTTGAAATGGGTTTGGACCCGTTATTATCTAGCTATGGCGTGACTCTGGCTTTACGCTGTGTGCTTTCCACAGTTTTAAATATTGATGTTGAGCAACTGCAGTACACACAAATGTTGCCTACATAAAATGCCCGTATATACGTAATTAAACACCACTCCCCGCCGGCCCGTTTTATGGCCATCTCGCAAACTGCAACAAATCCTACCTTGTCATCTGAATCCTTCAGCGCGTGGTGCTTTGCTCGAGTTTAATTGTGGATATTGCACCAGTCCCAATGATAGAAAAAAGGAAATGAAAACCTGTGTGTATACATCTTTCGAAGCTCGCAAGGGAAAGATGCCAAGCGGGTTAATGCAAATTAAAGACCAAAGAGAAAATGCAAATATCACACCCTTGCCTGTTGCCAATCTATCAATTCTGCTTAAAAGTAGTCCATGATGTGCAATGCCTATTTTTTATATTATTTACGCCAAATAAGGTAAGCGGGCAGAGGCAGAATATCGTCTGGCTGCCTTAACCGATATTTTTTTTTTTTACATAATATATTGGGCATTAAGCCACTTGGAATTTAGGTAAATTGGTTAATATAATCAACTCAAGCAATTAACTTTAGACATAGTTGTTCTAGACAACTGTTTGCTCTGGTTTGTTGCATAGAATAGCACGACAAAATTCGCCGCGATAATCCAACCACTTACGTGGTTCTTTATAATATCCACGAGACCTTGCCAGCTGCGAATATTGTACGAAAATATACTATTAAGGTAAAACACACGGCGTAGATATGCGGCTTAGCGAGAAAAACAACAGGAGCGTAGATGACCTGGACTAAGAACTAATCCCTCCGATTGTATTTATGATGACCAAAAACCACCAGATCTGAGCGAGTTCGATGCCAGCTCACGTGGCGACAAAGACAATCTGAACCCTCAATCTATCACTAGAGTCAGTGGTTGAGACCTTTACCATTGCTCTGCGCAGATTTAAACAGTGATTAACAGTGCGAGCCATGACAAAGAACAATGAAAAAAGAGTTTGCAGTAGCCAGTTCGACAAAGGCCACGATCTTGTGTAATCACTATAGGGAGACCAATGTAAAGGCCAAAAGCAATAACCATCTTGCTCTTTCACAAAACATAACTGCGGACAGTCACTTCATACTAGAGTCGATAGGTAAGCTTGTATGGAGTTCACACTACATAGACGTCTTGATCACCAGTTTCAGTAATGTTCTTAAATCATGCATTTAAGTTGTCTGGTCCTGCACACATGGGTAACGATCGGCCTCAAAACCACGCATATAAATCGGGGTCATGCCAACAGGTAAGCAGTCAGAATAACAGCCAAAAGAGACACGCTACTAATCAGATAAGGCTGAAGTGTTTTTCACTACAAGACTAGCAGAAGCAACACTAACTCTTTCATTTACCCAAACAACAGAAGGCCATAAAGCTTAAGAGCCACGATGCCAACTATCCAACAATCGCATATTAACAAGGCGCACTAGGCTCGCGCAGCGGACAATTCGTGCGCGCAATCATTCCTTATAACGCGGACTTGGCTCATTCGGGCACTGTTTAGTTGCGAGCGCGACTTATACTCTTATTTCAAGTGAGAAAAAGTTAGACAGCGCAAATTGACATACCAAATCTAATACCATCCTAAAGATACAAATTATAATGCGAGTACTGTAATTCGAATCAACGATTAACAGTAATCCCAATTACGCCATCTGAGCAAACTCGTATAACTAACACAAAGTAATCGAGAGCCAAACGCAAAAGAAGCCAGAAAATAATTCTGCGAGGCCGGCACTTACCGATCATTGGGAAACCAGGGCCTTAGAGATAAAGGATGGTGAGTTTCAAAGTGCGTCGAAGCTTTACTGGCAGCCACCCAGAAAAGTAGCATTAATCAGACTATCTGAACCAAGGACAGCAGTTGAGGAGTGCACCAGTAAAGTTCGTATACCTCAACCACCTAGGCTAACGACTAATGTCGTTTAAAGATGCGGGAAGAGCGAATGGATTATTCCGCACATGTGAGCCTAGGCGGCGGCCAATTGGTGTAACTCTAAAAGGTGAAGATACGCGGCAGAGTACCAGTTGGAATTAATGAGCATTGTCAAAGAACAACCATCCTTTTAATTATTAACTCATCCCATGCTCTTCAGTCACTCATCCGAAGCTCGAACTTTTTAATTCCTGACGCCGACAAACTCTCACTAGTATAGGGCCGAAGCTCAAAAGAAAGCGGAGCGAAGTTTAGCGCCCAAAGGTTAGACTAATGATATGAGATCAGCACGTCCTTAAATTGATAGGCTGGTGCGAACTGCCCACCGTGGTGTCAAAGAATATGAGAAAAGGCACAGAGGACGCATCGTGTAGCTCCGTATTCTGGCCAATCCTCCCAAAAAACATCAAGATAGCCCGCCGACAATTGAGAAATAACTGGAAACCTAGGTATGCGTAGTATTAGATTGTGCAGAGAAGATCCATTAACGGGCTGACATCTTATATGGTGCAGCTGAACTAGCACACCTGTCACAAGACGTTCCTCAAAATATCCTTAACATTAAGCCGAGAACCCAAACAGCCCAGACGACGGAGAGTGAAGTATGTGGGATAGTGAGACAAGCCATAGACACGAACACGAGGGCTATCCCCGCTCTGATTATACGTCATGCAAGACAGTAATTCGAATAACTTCTTCACGCAACAATGATGAGAATAACATATCTAACAACGGAACATACAACGATACCAGTATCTTGAACACGAGTTTTCTCTAAAGATGTATATTGGGGCAAGAGGAGTTTTGTTCTCGTAACCAAATAACCTAGGGAAAAACCAAGACGCGCGGCTTTTAGATTGCCATGCTGATGGCGCTAAAGTCCATTCATGGTTGGAGAACAAAACTTGAGCGGCAATTTGGGCGAAAACTGGCGACCCTTGCAGGTACTAAATCTTTGCGCCTGCGCTGCAAACAAAAGAAACAGACTGGCTACTGCTTGCCACAGTGGCTCCTCTGATCGCCATTGGCAAGCGTTAATGCGACTTAAAGACAACCGATCCGGAATAATAAGTGTTACCGTTCTTGGTCGTCCACAACCATACGAATTAAGACTAATTTTGTTAGTTTAAAGGTAACTCACGGCTTTTGATGCTAGCCAGTATCCAGCAACAAAACTAAAATATGGGACAATCAATGAAGTTACAATACACAAGAAACTAGTCGCGACAATCCACTTCACTGTTGTACCCCAAGAGGGACGCAAATAGCTCTTCACGAAGCAGGACAAGCCCTATGGACTGTGTACTTCGCAAGGTAGTTCAACCTATCTGATTCAAGGATTTAGGAAATGAAGTTAGATTGGCAAACAAGCCCCGGAGATAAGTTTGTAAATTGATGTTCCACCTGAACTTGTTAATGCGAGCGGCATGATGCCTTGGTGCAAGTTGTAACCTAAGTCAATGTTTTGCGTATCGATGTGAATCCAGGCATGAACCTTCCGGGCTACCGACCGATGACGGTGAAGCAATCAGTGATGGGTAATAGATGTGACTGACCGACTGCCAAGTAGTGCGTACCGATGGCATGCTCCCTTATCGGGCTAACCCCTTAATTATCAGCACAGAGCGCACCGTACTCGGGGTTAAGAGGAGGCTGCCATGAAGAAGAGATTGCGATGGCCACACCCTCAATTCAGAGGAGGGTTTGTGGCATACCACTAATAAAAACTAAATACTAAACATGATCGAATAAAACAGAGGTGGCTTAATTAGCCACCTCAATTTTCATTTTTATTTAATATTATCTACGGCTCTGCTGCCCCACTATAATGTGTCATCAAAACCAAGATGAAATACTTCTCAACATCGCTCAAGACAATATCATTCGATATTAAGCTCGGATCATCAATAGCAGCCCTCTAACATGGTAAAACGCCTTCAAGAAAATATTGACTCCATTATTTCTAAAAGACTAGAGAATATCTTATGGCGAACATAACGGTCCAATATGGCGCTTTACGGGCGGTAAATTACCATAGTGAGTTACGCTCCAGGACATCCAATCCGCCGGCGTCATCGAGCTGATATGGGATAAATTGAGAGCCAATACGCTGACTTACTTTAAATACAAAGGTTGGCTTGGTCGGTCGCTGGCAAAATTTAATGGCTTCAAGTGAGCATATATGAGCAATAGGTTTTAACCCAGTCCCAGCTAAGTAAGATGTGGTAGGTCAGCAAAAAAAAGTCCAGTGGAATAAGGATTGGATCAATATAAGTGTAATAAACTAAATGCCAATCGGATGAGAGAACCTCGCAGCGCGTTTTAACTTAGAACGCGGATGATTTTCAAACAATTATGTGATGGCGCAATGCGTAAATATGGATCCGTTTTCGCCGCGCCTCATGTGCGAGCTGAACTGGTACGTGGCAAGTTCTATTCACTTGCCGTGTATTCCGCCGCGACAGGTTTCCCTAAATTAATGCCCGGGCATAATTTAACGTGAAGCTGTAGAGCGCGCGTTTAAAAAACGGTATGGCCCCATTAATCCCTTTAGAGAAAAAGTAGAAACGAATGAAAGGCAGCGCCGGATTATCGAAAAAACCACAAACAATAAACTACACTTGGCGGAGCTCGGATCGAATTGGCTCATAGGCCTTAAATCGGAGCAGCGACGAGGCGAAATGCAATATATCTACTGTTGATACAACACTGAACGATCCTTTTTTTAAGGCTTGGGCCTGTAAGCACCGTTTTTGGTCCCAGAAAAACAGGTAGAGGGGCATAACACTAGATTGGGAGTTGTGTATGCTCAGGAGCTTGACTACAGCACCGAATATAATTCCAAACCAAATCTTTAAGGGTTATAAAACCTCCCCAAAGCCCAATCCAACTTGGTTTTTAACCATTACTCACTTTAACTTTAACTGACGCCTGGCTGCGATCTGCCGCCCATAACAGGAATAAATATATATCCCGTTTTTATTATCACACCCTCTCGTATAGGAGGACCGCTTGAAACCAGCGGTTACGGTCGCGCCGTCTCACATACATATGGTGAAGCTTTGACTATAAATGGGCAAACTGCTCACTTATGCTGTCGCTAAATTAAAGTGATACTGCCAACCGGTTTATTCTCGTCAGACACTCGCACGTTTGATACAAAATGCATTCTTGCGAGCGCGGTCGTAACAACACCGTAATGAAAGGTGGCCGTACAGACGAATGGCTTCGTAATATTACCGAGCGCAGCTCGGCTATCGCAAGCGGTCACCGCTTTGCTGAATCCATTTTGCGCAGAGATATATGCAGTTTAAATACCTTCTAAAATACAAATCTTTCTCTGTATAAGCACATTCTCAATTGTCACCACTAGAAAGGTTCTCAGGTATGTCTCAGGAAATATGGGGCTTAACACCGGGCCCAAAGCAGCTGGAGACATCTCAAAGTGTATGCTCAATGAAGAGAGAGAGTAAAAGAGATGTAAGGAAAACGTGGGGCGCGAATACAAGGCTAAAGTGATATTCGAGGAGAGAGATCTGAGGTGTTTACGTTACTAGGAATATAATCAGCTTGCCACCTTTGGAGACGAGTTGGCTACCTCCTATTTTTAAATGAGACAGAGATCCAACTAGGCGCCTCAAAACGGTTCATTAATACGACACCATATAGAGGTGCTGTTTACGCGAGAAAAATCTTTTCAATGACAAGCCTTTTGCTCATTTACTCAATTCCTAGCAAGGAGGTTCCTGAGTCGAGAGAGTTGATTTACGAGCAAAACATGGCTACAAAAGCGCTATATGCGTAGTAAAACAAATCGCCATTGGTAATCCTCTGTGTGTGCTGTAGTAGCCTAAATTGCTTCCCAAGTGTTGATTCGCGTTGGTGCGACAATGCTGGCGTGCACTATATTGTTAAATATCTAGCATTATCAAAACAAGATCCCGAGAAGCCGTATATCGAGTGTTTTTTATTGTAATTACGCCTCTATCGACGTCTAATCATAAGCAAGCTCAGAAAAGCATATTCCGTCCCTGGTCTTATCTTGAGTAACAGATAGCCGGCACTTTTGTGGCTTCTTTAAGACGCGGCTGCATATCCAGGTTTTGGTTGTTTCCCACTCGAGACCTGAGTCTGGTTGCGCCCGATTTACTTCAAGTCAGCTAGTGAGCACGCGCACAGGGCCGAGCATTAAGATTAAGAAACCGAAGGGCGCAAACCCTTAGGCTTTATTTGAGAAATGAGTCCGAACAATCACGGTAGCAAAATTGCACTTGGGCAGGCGAATTAATTGTAGCGCATTTTTAAACACTAGGGGGTCGTTTTGGTTAAGGAATTGACGCCTCGATGCTCATCTGAAGCTAATCTGAAAAGAGTATCGAGTGCAAGACCATCTGTGCACGCACAAAGTTTATCTCTTGATGAATTAGCCCAGTGCCGTGATCCTGCGAGGAGTATAACCTTATATGCGGTGACTATAATTTCGTACCCGCTCCCGATGAAATATTTTATGTTAAATTTAGAGTGACTGACACAGTGCAATCTAATAACGCCGCGACAGTTTTGTGACGAGCATTACATAAGGCTTATTTTATTATACGTCACTATATATAGGTCGGCCGATCAATCGAGAATGCTATAGTTTATTTATCGCTCTGTGCTTTTTACGTCCTAATTTCACATGTTGAGTGTGAGGTTATTCATGAAGATTTCGTCAAGTAATTTCCTTTTTACGCCCGTTCTTGGTTTGCTATACACACACCTTAAACCACAGTGGTGAACCGCATTTTTTCACAGCGCAGTTCGCAGCACAAAATGCCCCAGGTAACTTAGATACTCTCTTAAGACTCTAAAAAGAACATGGGATGAAGATACCCTTATTTCATAGTTTCTATCCGAGGCGGGCGACTTTTCGCGAGCGATTAATATCGGCGAAGTGCGGGCGCGGACAACTTCAATATCACCATGCCGTTTTATAGCGTCTGAGTGCGACGCTGGCAAGTACATAAAAAGCAGAAATTCAGTCACTGGAATTCCTTGGGACACCAGAACGACTTTGCGCTTGTATTTAGCTATTAGTTGTACATCGCGGGCGAGTGAGTCCGCTTGTGTGTGCCACCTGTCGTTGCCTGGCCGCTTTGTTGTGAGCCCTATTGCGCGTAATGAATTTCCATATTTATTCCCTATAAGCCATCCCCTGGCAACGCGGACCCGAGGCAGAGGTTAGTTTGACTGGTTGTTGAGCATTTGAGAGAGTCTTGTCCAGGCACTAAAAGGCAGTGCTTGAAAACACCGAGAGAGTAGAAAAACAAGTTATCGAGGATCGTATTATTTTACAGTATCTCGCCAATAGGTCAGGAAGGATATAACGACATAGTTAAACACGTCAAGTAGGCACTACAATTGTCGCAAAAGAAGAAAAGACGTCGTAGCAACATAAAATTCGTCTTAAAGGGTGTTGGGAGATGCGCACCTCCGCGGAGCGCGCCTTATTATGCGTCGGTGCCTCTAAATGATGTGGCCTCTAACGAGACACCTGTCCGCACTTGGTAACTCGAGAGAGTTTATCAGTATAGAGAACTGAGTAACCAGATTTGGTTCGAGCTTGAGTAGACGTTTTTGTAAGCACCTCTGAGAGAATTGTAGGATGCACGCGGTGAGTTCATCAACTTCGGAACTGAATCTTTCAGATGCTCTCTTCACCGGTTGCTCTAGACATAGATGTTAAATCGATTTTTTTTTTTATTGATGATTTTATTTACCGGGGGCTGATATGCGGTAATTACTGCATTCCCTTACGCTTTAAAAGATTCCGTCACACATCTGAACTGTTCCGCCCACTTGAATGTTTCCTCGTTCACTGAATGTTGACTGAATGTGTGTCGTGATTTGCTGCAACGGGATGGTATTTCGGCGTCATTGGCTTGAGTTACTAACGACTGCGCGTTGACTTTGATTTTCAGATCCCCGCCAATAAGGATTGTGCACGCTTCAACAACCCGTTGTCTGTATTAAAAAGAAATTATTATCCAGACGCACGTGATATTCGCCTTAAAATATTCGTTCCGGAATGTTTCATTAATCTATACCCTATGCTCTGTCAAACGCAGTGGATTAGCCAAGCCCTCATCCCCTCACTATAAGACCAAAAGTATATTTATGCTGATTAAACCGCGCACGCGATCCACCTAATTCTCTGAATCAAGAATTATATCGCGGGCAGGCCAGAATTACGATATCAGTTTCCACCCTCATACTGCCTCATATGAAGAACTGGATCAGTACAGACTTCA
>Ga0163217_1024933_pt1 | contig 10679 bp, 12 predicted proteins | sample SynspAceP_FD_185933 | JGI IMG/M metagenome (GOLD analysis project Ga0163217, IMG submission 185933) | Saline lake microbial communities from Ace Lake in Antarctica - Synechococcus sp. Ace-P (PacBio error correction) | ecosystem: Environmental > Aquatic > Non-marine Saline and Alkaline > Saline ...
AACAAAGAAGAGAGATCAGTTTGATTTCCTCCGACAAGCCTTTGGGGATGAATGGTAGCGACGCAAGGCACAGGCCTTTGGCCCTAAAAAGGCGAATTTGGCAAGGAGAGTCGGCGAACCTTGAGCCCGAACCAAGCGTTTGGGTGGATGGGACCCTGCGCGCCCTGAAAATTCAACGATCCTTGCCCGTGAGTGGGGGCCCGAGCGTTTCTGAATTTCTTTTTCCCCTGTGGGGCCCCTGCTTTAGTCCCATCATGCAGTTTTTTTTCTGAGAGTCCAAAAAGCTCGGCCGAATCGCCCCTGCCTTTCATTCCTTTGCTGGGGGCAAAACGCGCTTATCGCTTGTGGTCACTCTTGCCAGCCCTAAATTACAGCCCCCGAAGTTCACAAGCAGCACCCAAATAACATCGGGCTCGCCGCTGCAACGCCAAACCACCAAGCAGATTTACAACTGATCCGCTTTAAATAAGCGATAGACAGCGAACTGATTCTTCTGGTTGATCCCCTGGGAGATCGCTGGGGCCCGCCATGAGGCTGGGCTGGGATTATTTATCAGGGGTGAGCTTCACGGCGATCATCTATTGGTGCTTTCGCCCCACAACAGGCTGGATGCCACGCAGCGCCTCAGAGCACTCGAGAAGCAATTAAAGATATGAGAAATACGCAGCTTGAAATCAATACGATAAAGCGCGGCTCCGTGGAAGCCGCGAAGGGCAAGCACAACTCAAACTAACTGTCGATCAACAAGCAACTTGCCCGCAGCCAAGCTGGATTTCGAGAGCAATTAATCAAAACACGACAACTTAATCTTCTACTGGAGTCACGGCAAAGCCTTTCCCGCCCGAAGCCGTCCGCCACTCGGCTCCATCCAACGCCAACCGCCGGTATACCCCTGCCGACGAGGTCACGGCCGACTACTCAGCTTGCTGTTCCAACGCAAGACAGGGGGCACGATTCGTGAGTTAAACGGTTGGCAGGGTTTGAATATTACCAGGAATCAGAAGAGGCAATGAGCGGGGCACCTCACAAGCAGAACCCAATTGCAGGTTGTCACTGGATGGTGGGAGCTATTTGCTTGATTCAGCGCTGGCGGCAGACACTGCTCTGTCCACCGCCCAGCACCCTGGAGAGCTTCAGACAAACAAGCCCCAGAAGGGGACTATGACTATGAAGAGCAGACCTCGACTCTCGTTCGCCTGATTAAATAGAAGCCGCTGAAGTGATGCAAGTTGACGGAAGGAATCTGGGAGGTTCCCATATCCAAAGGAATGTGCTCGCGCCATCTGAATCAGTTGGAGACGCTTTCCCAGCCTGCCAAACGAAGCTCAAGCTCAGCCAGCGCCTGCAGCACCATGTTCGCACTTGAGGGGGTCCGGGAGTCATGCCTCAACACTCTTTTCTCCTTTGAGTTTGCCATCTACGGCCATGCACCAACCGCTTCAGCTCTGGCCCGCTCGGATCAGATGCAGGAAGGGCTGGAAAACTGCTTCAACACCTTCCGATGCCTATAAAAGCCGCTTCAAAGTGAAGTCCAATTGAGTCCGGGCTGCCAGGGTTTCCCGGCGGGGCACCAAGCCCACACTTCCCATGAGGCCCTTGCCAATGCCCAGGTGGTTCCTGCACCAAATCGCTCGAGGCTCCACCGCCATCGATCTTCACCGCTGAAGGGTGGCGACCAATTGACGCTACATGGCGAGCGAAGGGCTTCCAGCAGTAACTGGAGTCGCTCGCATAGGAATCAAGAATGGCTCCAAGGAAAGATTGAGGGCCGGGCACAACACGCTCTTCGCTGTCGAGTGGCAACCGGCAATGTTGGTGTCATCAGCGGGCGAGCAGCCACAGGGGCTTTATCCACTGCGATCACCCGCTGCTTCTCAGCCACTTCAATTCGCTTCCTGCAGATCATTCCACATCAGTGCAACACCTTCAAGTCAGCGGTGAGCTTTTCCTCGCTGGCGATTGAAGGTGTCACTGAGTTTCTTGACGCTGCTCAAGCAAGAAACTTGAGAGATACGACAATTTTTTGCTGTCCTCCACGGTCGGCCGTCTTGCCCTTGCTTGCTTTGCTGATTCAGCTTAACATGTTCTCTTGGTGTGATTCGAGGATTCAAAGCGCTGTGCAAGCACTGGATGGAGCCATCCCCTAAGACCGGTGACTAGCATGGAAGATACTCATCATCACCAGATTGTTCACGCAGTTTCGCCCTGAATGGACGACCTGAATCAATCTCTTCCAAAGTCGTCATCCTGATTGTGATGGTGGTGGTGGCCTTTCTGGCGATTGACGCTCTCCAGCGCCGGCTGGACGCCTGAACCAGCCCATTGGCGCCCAGGCTGGCCCAGGCTCCACCAGGCACTGCGGAGATTCCGGAGCTGGGTGATCGACTCGAAGCGCAAATCAAGACTCGCTACATCGCGCTGCTCTGCATGTCGATCAGGTCGATACCGCGAATTCAGTGGCTGGTGAGATCGGAAACCATCTCCCTTGCCCCCTTTTTTTCTCTGGTCAGATCACAGCGCATCAGCCCAGAGCTGGCTGCAGCAAGCCGGGGGATCCTGATACTCGAATGGGCCTTCTGGGGTAACCTTTGCGGCCTGACCGTTGGTCCTTGAGTGAGATTTCGCTGGAGCCCTGGGCAAGAAATGCAGCACCGAAGAACCATGAAGCCCTCTCGGAATGTGTGGGCCCCATGGGAGCCGCGTTTCAGTACGAGCCTGTTCGGTCTCTTTCTGAGTTTGCTCGTGCTGATTCTGGACGCAGATGTCGGCACCAGGAATGCTCTGGAGCGCTGTGGAAGCCCCTGTGAGCAGGCTGGCTGGAGACGGTGGCCTTCCCAGCAGCTCGACAGCAAGTGATGGCTCGCTACGCCAATGATTCAGGAAATCTGAATGCAACCACCTTGACTGCCTGTCGCCATCCATGCGCAGTCGAAATCAGCATGAACGAGGCTTTTCCTCCGCCAAGCTCAAGGAGATTTTCAGTTCAACACACATCACCTCCAGGCACAGATTGCCGTTCGCAATCAGCTGGCCAGCGTTGCAATGCCTTCAACGAAAGCGGCACAGGATTTCGTGCAGGCGGCAACAGGCCTTTTCGTGACACTGACTTCGCCTCGAACTTGCAGCAATCGGTACGGGTCTACAGGAATCCAGGAGCAGATCACAGCAGTTCCGATGGCCTCAGTGCCCGCTTGATGGATGTGCGAGATGGGCTTGATGCTCAGCCAATGGAATGGAAGTTGGCTTCGCCAAAACGGCGAAACAGAACTGGCAGACTGCGACTCGCCAGCCAGCAGAATGGCAACAGGAGATTCCATCGCTGGCAGCAGGCCACCTTGTCGCTGGAGAGAGCACCCAATCGTGACGGAAGCCAGCCAAGCAGCTGCGAGAAGCCCGTCTGGCCGGTCATGCGCGACCGCAAGTGCCTTGTGAGGTGGTCCGAATCATGTCGCGCTCGCCTGGCTACCGATGCCTCAGTGGCCCGAAACTGCCAGTGTTCGCCGCTGCACTCGAGCGTGCTCACGCACTGGAATCTCAGATGTGGGTGGGCCTCGATGAAGCCTACCAGCGCCTTTGTGAGTTCGGTGGCAGCATGCAACTTCGAGGATGAGGCCCTGCTGGCTGGCGCAGAAGCAAGCCCGAGAGACATCGAGCAACTACGTCATCAATTGCAGCAGGATCTTGGTGCGGCCATCACACCCAGCGAGCCGCACTTCATTGAGCTTGATCACCGCCGGAATGCCAGGCCTCAGCAGGGGCTGAATCGAGGTTAGTGATGGATCTCGAGACCCGCCTGCTCAGTCTGAGCTCACTGGCAGGGCCGATGGCCGAGATCTTTGACGGGAGGGGGCGCTGATCATGGCTCGCTCAGGCGACGCTCCCAGAACAGCGACACCAATCTACTGGATCGGCTATACCTGACCTGCTTTTTTCAGGCACTAGCCTGCTGAATCCTGCTGGATTAACCGTGGCCATCGCAGCCTGGCGCGGAGCCAGTAACGAGAACACCCCTGGTTCTTTAAGCGGAGCGGGAAATCCTTCCGCTTAGCACCGGGAGCTATGTGGCCTGAGGCCAGACTTCAAAACAAGCCCTGGATCGACGCTTACCGGACATTGCGAGATCATCAGAATGTACCGGGATCCCGACAGCGTCCGAAGTGATTGGGCGCACCCCAGGATGGTCAACCTTCAACAGGGATGAGTAACCTCGATCTGCTGATCCCAAGGCCACCGTTTCATCACGTCCTTCAACGGTTTCCTGGCAGCTTCAAACACGATCCTGCGGCTGCTGCGCGCCCTGGCTGTGGCCCATGAGTCAAGGGCAGGCTGGAATCCCGATAGCAGCGAAGGGTTGATCATTCGCCCCTTTCCGCCGGTAGCCTGATCGAGGTATAATGGTCGGTATGCCCCGCGCGAAACACGAAGAATCGTGCCGAACGGCGCCGCACTCGAGCTTGCGCTTTTCAAACGCGGTCAGAGAACGCTGAGCTGGCTGCCACACTTCACCGCTCGAATCGCCTGCTGCAACTGGAGGGAGACGTCGAGCAGCTGCAAGGTTCAACTGCCAGGCGGCCTCCGCCCAACAGCCGCCCAGTGCTTTCTCCCTCACGCCGGCCGTGGCCCGTCGATGAGCCTGCTGCTCACCGTCTGGGCTGCGCCGCTCTCCGGGCCCTGGCGCTTACCAGGCTTCCAGCAGACTGCCCGCCACAACACAGCCGTGGCCTTCGCCTCCGCGTGGCCGAGTCCGCTTCGGTGTTCAGTTCTGTGGAGTTATCGGTGGTGGATTGCCGTCTCCTGGGTGCAAGCTGATTCCCTGCCCTGGGTGTGGGACAGCGAGACTTTTTCAGCGCATCTTCCCACGCCTGGAGTCTAGGGGCAACAAGATCTGGTCTTGCAGATTCTTCCATCTTCAAGCCGGTGGTGCGCGGCCAAAGCTGGACATTGTTCGTCCAGTGAGATTGGTGCCCGCATCGTCCAATTCCCCGAAGCAGGAGAAAGCAGACGATGCTGTTTTGCGACGACTCGGAGAGCTTGAAGTCGGGTCAGCAGCAGCAGATCGTCAGAACAGGACAGTGAGATCACCGAACTTCGTCACAATTGCGGATCAGCAGGATCATACTCAACCGCCTGTTGAGACTCTCGGAGCAGCAGCATGAGCCAAAAGGCGCACCGGGAGGAGGCCGAAGGACATTGGCTGCTCGCGCCAAGAACTGCTCCATGAGCTCAACACGAGTCTACCTTCCTACCCACGTCCTTTACCTTTGAAGACGGTCCGAATCCGGAATAAAAAATTTCCAAGACAAAAAGGCCTGCAAGGCCACTCCTCCAAGTCCAGAACTATCGGCAAGTCTCAGTCACTAACAACATCGGTCAAGTCGGGTTATCCTCGCTTTTGTTTTTTCTTGGGCTCAACTTGGCAGCGTTTGTAGTTATTGCACTTGGCTGTCCTCTCTGATCAAACAAGAAAAAGTATCAACAAAATTCTTCTCCTGAGAGCTGGATTTATTCAATCGCCCATCAAGAACCCGGCGCCCTAAGCTAAACGCAATCTCAATACCACAATCCGAAAGCAACCCGCTGTTGCCGAAACTCAAATCAAGTGAAGCATCCTCGCTTGAGGAACCCAATCCAAACCAAAGGAAGACAACGCAACTAAGCCCTCCGATAGTACCAAGTGACCAGGCATGAGCTCCTGTACGTTCCGTAGCTACGGACTTCGAAAATCGAATATTTCTTGCCCTAACTAGCATCTCGACAAACATCATGGTCATCACTGTTTTACAATGTTCAGGTGGGAAGACTTGGCTACAGCAGCAGATACGTATTTTGGACGCAATGGGCAAAATGGGTAGAGATCCTTGCAAGCAAAGGAATGGCCAAGGCAAGCCTGATCGTGAAGCAGGTCAATTCACGAGCACCCCAGAGGGAAGTGGAGCTAGTAAGCAGGCCTAGGCAGCGTCACCTTTCCTAGAGGAAATTGATCCAATTATGAATTAGATTTGCAGGCAGCTTTACAGCCTCAGGAAGCTGAATATAATAAAGGAAATTTACTGTTTGCTGTCTCTACTTATTGCGTCACATGAATTCCCGCCTTCACGAGCCCAAAACAACTCATCACAGTTTTCAATCGCGTGACGAGGGACATAGTCCGGATGATGAAATTGAGCCAAGAAGATCACTGTGCGCTTAGCCTGCATCTTCACCGGATAGAGCCCGAGCTTTCCTAGTAGCCGCAGATGCACCTTTGTCTCAGAATATCTCCAGAGCCGAATGCGATCAGAGCAACGGTGCGGCGATTCTCAGGCCGTCTTTGATAGCGGTTAGACGGCGGAAGAAGTGATCAGGCGGAATCTGCAATAGAATGTTACTAGAAAACGAGATGACCTTCATGCAGAAAGATATGCCCAAGCAGTGAAAGAAAGAGCCTATCCTGAATACCATATTTTGGTCCAGTCAGCGCAAAGCTGCAGTATGGGCAAACAGCAGAATCCACTCGAGCCCCCTAAGCTTCTCATCTTAGCAGTACGCAGTCTCGAAACAGGGGCAGTTCTTGGATCGGTCCAGAGGAATTTGATATAGCCGAACGCTATCAAACTCTTATCTACGCAGCCAGGAACTATACACAAGCTCACCAGTCCAGGACAGCAACAATGACGGAGAAGCCTATACAAGCCTGCGCTGGGGATTGGCGATTAATAATAATCAAAACAGGAAACCTTCGGCACTATTATTTAATTGCTGGCAAGTTCGCACTCTTCGAGTGGACTTTGAGATTAGGCCATGCTTTCGCTCTTCGCCATGCCCCGTTATTTCAAGATTCCCCGATCTCAACGTAGACTAGCTGTTGAGCATGCCAATCATTAACAAGAAAGCTCATTGCCATTAAAATAGCCGTCCAAGACTCGGGTCCAATCAGGCGTAAAGATCAAAACTGAATTAAAAATAAATTTTAAACTGTCACTGACAACAATCTGCTCTTTTGCCATCTGCAGAGCAACGCCAGAGGCTGTATAACCAATGCCCTAATCAGACATTGTTATCAGGTGGCTTGCTTAGTTTTTTTCTGAAATTGTTTTCTGGACCCATCTGCATAATAGGTACGAACCAAAAGCCCTTTTCAACCATGAATAGGATTAGATTCTTTTTGATTAATCGAAAACAAAATTTTTTCTTTAACGCGGAGCAACAGCTGCCTCTCCATAGAATCCCCTGCCGTCAGCAAAGCGCATGTTTCCTTGAGCACCGCCCCACGATGGCTTGTGCTCAGGCTGGGCGGAGGCTGCCTGCCTGATCGCTTCTGGTGGCAGCCCTGTTTTTGTGGCTGGACCCACAGTTGGATCGTGCCGTGGTGGTTCTCGTGAATTCCTTTCTTCTTATCACTTCTTGTCTTGGCTGGCAGAAGCCGAAGCGGCAAAGAGCCGCGGGAAGAACCGCGACCCGTGCCATGGTCGCCGATCAATGCCGCACTTCACGCCCGAGAAGCCAGATCCAGCTGGAGAAGGGGAACGATCTGATCGCGAGCTGGAGACCTTGCTGGCCCAAGCCCGCAAAGCTGTGGAGATTTTGCCCCTAGGCCTTGGAGCGTTCTCAACCGCCACCCCTTTTCCCCCAAGAGCGATCGTCCGGCAAGCATTCCGAGGGGCTGGGGCGGATTCAAGAGGCCCAGCGCCCGATCAGCCAGCTGGGCCTGATGCCAAGGCCGTGCTGAAGCAGGCTTCGCGCTGGCGGGTATTGAGACGGCGCAGACCTTCAGCATCACCGTTGAGGTTGGCGCGAAATCGCCGCCTTCGGTGTTCCAGCGCTAATGGGCATGCCGCTGAAATCGATGGCGTAGGCCTGCTCGCGGGCATGCCGGCTTCGACAAAGGGCTAGCAGCCACCCGCGACTGAACACCACGCGCATAAACGTTTCAAGTTGCGCTGCCTGTTGGGCCGGGATAGACGCCCAGTCCCCGGATCACTGCGGTCATCTCGCGGCAAACAGAAGTGGAGGGTGACGGAACACATTCCGGCAGCATCATTCGCTCCACCGAGCTGTTGGCTGATGTCCCGCTCATGCAGAGGCCACGTTCTCCAGGGCGGCCACGGTGTAAGCTGCGCAGCAGCGCGCAGCAGTCCGCTGATTCCGCCTCGCTGCGAAATGGGGTGCGCTTTTGTGTGGGCCATCCGCCGAGCTTCCTTTCTGGCCCTTTGCAAAGCTTTCCTCCACGTCCAGCATGGCGTCGGTGCGTTTGCAGGTTGCGGATTTCAGTGGAGATAACGCTCCAGGGAGGTTGCCAACCAAAGCAGGGTCTGGACGTAAGGTCGGCATGCGATCGCGCGATCACCTGGGTGCTGACGGTGTCGGGGACCTAGACCAAGCCGTTGGCAGGTGGAGGGCTTCCACTCAGGATCGTGTTGGCATAGGTGCCCATGCGCTCGCTGATCTGCCACGGCCACCACCGTTCTCCAACGCGCTCCAGCCGTTCTGGTTGCGCGGGTTTCAGCCAGCCAGCCAGCCACCTTGAAGCCGAAGGTGATCGCTCGCCATGGATGGCACTGGGAGCGACCAACCATCACCGTGTCCTTGTGGGCCCCGGCCAGCTCACGCAAGCGCGACAATCCCCAACCGTCAAGTTCAAGGCGCCAGGGCCTGACCGAGGCCTTCAGTGCAGGGCCAGGCCAGTGTCGAGCACATGGAGCTGGTCATGCCGAGTGGATGTAGCCGGCAGAGTCCCTCGAACGTGCTCATTGACGTTGGTGAGGAAGCATCACGTCGTGGCGCCCTCCGCTTCAATCACGCAATCCGCTCAGGCTCTGAAAGTGCCTTGGCTGGATCTCCGCCAGCGCTTCAGCGGGAACCCGCCCAGCTCACACTGGGCTGGCACGGCTGCCAGCTCCAGCCCTTCTAACAGGTCTGGAATTTGGCCTGCTCCTCCAGATCCTGGGCAATCTCAAGGCAGGAAATAACGCTCGATCAAGGACCTAGCAAGCTCAATGTGTTTCCCAATCTATGGTCGGCTGTGAAGCCTCTCTGGCCTGGGCTGGTTTCAGTACCCACTGAATCTCCAGCCGGGCTCCGACCAAGCCGTCGCACAACCCTGCCATGGCCGAAGCAGCGCCTTGATCTCATCTTGTGGCCTTGGTCGGCTTGTCGCGCCGTCGCCAGCATGGCTCAGCAGCTGATCCGGGCGGGCCGGGTGCGTTGGGCGGCCAGTTTTCGACAAGCCGGGCATAGGAGGTGCGACGGAGCTGGTGCAGACGTTGACCAGGGCCGCGTTTTGTCTCCAGGGGAGGGCGAGAAACTGATCGCGGCCCTGGAGCCTTCCCGCTTGCAGGTCGAAGGCCGGATCTGCCTGGATGGCGGGATCTTCACCGGTGGGTTCACGACTGCCTGCTCAACACGGAGCCAGCAAGGTGTACGGGGTGGGATGTGGGCTCGGCCAGACGCCTGGAGCCTGCGCACAGACGAACGGTGGTCCTGAAGGAACGCACCAACCTCCGCCAATCTCCATCCGACCAGCTTTATGGTCCTGGCGATCTCTGGCAGTCTGGCGTGGCCGATTGTCGTTCATATTCTGGCCCTGGTACACTGCCTGAGAAGGTTTGCTGGTTGCGGAGCAGGCCGAGGCGGTGTGCTGGTCAAAACCCAGTTCGAGGTGGGCAGGCCCGGGTCGGCAAAGGGCGGCGTGGTTGCGTGAATCCCGTGGCCCATGCCGATGCCCTCGAAGCGGTGATCAATAGCCGCCGCGCACAGGACTGGGCTGGCTGCAGGGCTGGTGGCCTCACCGATCACTGGTCCCGGCTGGCAACCAATGATACTTGCTCTGGCTCAGGCCTGGATCGCAAAGAGTTTTCGAAGTACTCGATCCAGCAGTCGATCGATTCCTTGGGTGAGGGCACACTCAAGTAGCGAAGCCCGTAGGCCCGATCAACGGCACGCGGCTTAGAAATGGCGCTGCGTCGAGTCGCCGGTGGCGGATTGCGGATCAGGTCTCAATGGTGCTGATGAAGATCTTGCCATCGCCGATCTCAACCGGTGCGGGCGCTTCCTGATGCGTTTTGACCACCGTTTCAACGCGGTTTCGTCATCAACGACAACCTCAAAGTTTGAGTTTCTGCAGAAATTCAACGGTGATTCGACCCGTAACCGCCAACCTGTCCCTTCTGCCTGCCGAACACGCGCAACTTCGCTGACGGTCATCCGACAATGCCCCGGCATTGACCAAGCCACCTTGACATCCTCAAGCTTGAAGGACGAATGATGGCTTCGACTTTTTTCATGAATCACTTGAATGTCAGGCTTGAAGGAGTCAGGTCCATAGCAAGAACCCTTGTGCGACGGACTTTGGGCCTAGTCGGCGCGATCGTCGGGAGCCGTGCGGTGACGCAGAGACCCGCTGCGGTGCGTCGTCGCAGATCAAGTCAGCAGGGCTTTGCTCCACGCTGACATTACCTTCAGCGAGATGGTCCAGTTGCTTGTCTTCGAAGTGGGTTTGCAGCAAGCATGCCACAGCGAAGCTGTTTTGCAGGCGATAACCACAGGTTTGTGGGGGCAAGAGCGAGATCCTGACACAGAACCCTGCGATGGAGCATTAGGCCGAGCATGCAAGGGTCACGGTGTCTCAGTTGCTACCAACTTGATTCCAAGGCTTGTGCTTGATCAGGGACTCTGCAGCTGGGGGCCAATCTTGCGGCGGG
>Ga0163217_1045692_pt1 | contig 10679 bp, 11 predicted proteins | sample SynspAceP_FD_185933 | JGI IMG/M metagenome (GOLD analysis project Ga0163217, IMG submission 185933) | Saline lake microbial communities from Ace Lake in Antarctica - Synechococcus sp. Ace-P (PacBio error correction) | ecosystem: Environmental > Aquatic > Non-marine Saline and Alkaline > Saline ...
AATCAAGGAAAGAAAAGAATTAAAAAAATTTGTAAAAGCCTTTAAATAAAGGGCCCCCTTTTTTGGGGAAATCCCCCCGTAAAAGGAAATGGGAAAAAAAACCGTCAGGCAAAACCTTTCCTTGGGCCTTGGGCCAAAGCTTCCTCCAATTAGCGTTTTTCCCTGGAATAGGCTCCTGAATTCCAAATGCCTCGTGTAAAATGAAAGGGTAAGCTACTTTAATTAATGCCAAACATCTATGGCCCACCATTTTCAGGGTAGAATAATAAACCGAAATTGTAATTGGTCAATTGGATATGCTTCTTGACGGAATTCCCAGAAATTGAAAATATGGGGCTTGTCGGAAAATTGGGACGTGCTGGAATCGGCACTCGATCCCTGCACCTATTTTCCAATTGTGCGAGACCATTATCAACTAACAAACCCGAAATTATCCCTTAAACGAAGCAGGTCATAGGGTTCATTTTTAAAGTGGTACCCAGGTAAAGATCGGTTCATTACCGTTCAAAGGATTACCCTACCAAATGAAAGAGGCGTTGGAAAGGGTATTACCGAAGAAGACTTGAATTGCGGACGAAAATGGAAGAAAATTTTAATCGAAATTGGGAGGCCCCACATCAAATCGGCGGATGATAATTGGGAACGAAAATCGTCAGCGGGACTAAAAACAATAACCCTGGGTCACTTCAGCACCAAAAGATTGCAGCCCATAGAAACACGTTGTATGCTCCAGACAGGGATGCGTGCCCCTAGGGCATCAAGTATACGGCCCGGAATTGAAAACTATAGAAAGATTTTGGGATGCCAAGTTGGAAGTGAATATTAAAAAAGCACTTCGTTATAGGCCCGAAAGCTGTAATTTGGCCGATCGGATTGTTTCGGGGAAACCGTATTTGCAATCTCAATATCAAAGGGATGAAAATATCAACGAAATATGGTCTTAAATGTTGAGGACCGTGCAACAAAAGCATGAGACCGCCAATTGGAGGAATGAAAATATCCCCTACTGTCGAAGGTAAGGGACGGTCCCCAATTAAGTGGCGCTAATCAAGTGAACTAAGGGATGATCCCAGAATCCTTAAGTAAGATTGATTCCCTAACACCTGTGGGGACCCAAAATTCCGCTTTCACATAGTGTAGAATTTTTGAATATGTAAGAGGGCCCAGGCCGATCAAGAGCGAAAACAGCTTTTTGTTGGGTTATGTTCTTTTTTGACCAAAGGAAATGAATTTTGCGGAGGTCGAGTGGTAAACGATGCGCAAAGATGCATTCAACAAAAAATCGATTGCAGGGAATTTAACGGTCCTCGGGAATAGAGCTAACAAATTTTTTGCAGCTTAAAACCAAGATAAGGCGGTCAAAGATTGCTATAGTAAAAATACCGATCAGTTGTAAAGTTAATAATTCTTGCTGCTGTTCTTCCAATTTAATGACAGTTATTTGCATCATCATCCCTTCTCGGGGTATTCGTCGCTTTGCGCGGCGGATTATATGTTGTGGCCTAATGGCAGGGAAACTGGTTCCTGAATTTTGCCATATCGGGTGTGAAATGCGAGAATCTCTTTTTCAAATGCACACCATCAATTGAGTGTTGCTGGTTGGGTAGGAAATTTAAGCCTCTTCGGTATTGCGACAGATGACGGGGTCATATGGGAACCATAACATCAAAGTTTTCGAGAAAAAAAGCCAGAATACATATGAAGGTGTAAGGGCAGCGTTTTTGGAGGCCGGAAAAAAAGGGTCCGCCCCGCAAGATGACCGCAGCGTGGCCATTAAATACGCCCTGCTCCGTATTGACATCGACCGTAAAGGCCTGAATGTAATGATCCCATGCTGCAAATTCCAACTGTTTGGGTAAATGACCATACAGATATGACCAATGTTCGTGGTGCCAGTTCTTCAGTCGTTTTTGGAAGGAAACGGTCATTAATAATAAAAACAAAAATCGACTAAATCGAAGAACTATAATCGCACTGTTAACTAATTAATTTACCTGTTTAGGTATGCAGGCACAGACATTGGAAAGATTATTTCAAAATCGCTTCGGAACAACAATCCGGCCGTTACTTTCCATATAAGGAGTTTGAAAAGCGGCCTTTGGAAAAGGGTACCACCAGGTTTCAGCACCTTGCAGATCCATCTATTGTTCTTTTCGGGTATTTTTATTTCTCCGGTAAAACAAGGGTTCGGGCCACAAAAGGCACGGTTTTTCCATGACCCAAATGTCCCAAAAATGGTTTGGTACGCTGAAGCCCCAAGGCGATTAAGCCACACTATGGCAGAGCAAGATACCAATTCTTTTTAGATGCCAAAGAACAAACTCTATTGTCGAAATATCGACAGCTTAATTTTCCTTTGTAGGACTGAGAGAGTGGATAGATCGAAAGGAAGGAACAGCCATACTAGAAATCCTATATGAGGCTCCATATCCACTCCAAAGTGTTCAAAAAAGGTAATGGACGCTAAGTGAGAATGTTTACGGGTAGATATCATGCCTAAAGGAGGCGGTTCAAATTGGGGATCTGAATAAAAAAGAGACGCCCCCTGTTGGCATCGTCAACAAACTATTGAAACGCGACGAGATAAGAACCAGTTAATTATCCACTGATACAATTGAAAATAGACCTTTATCCTTGGATAAATGCGAAGGATTCCCCTAGTTGTTGGACCATCCATTTTGAATTCACTTGAATTAAAAAATAAAGGCAAAGCGAGGCATACTGAATACGCCTGCAAATCAAACAAGGCCTTCCAAGGCTCGGGCTCGGTTGGATTAATGTAATGTGGGGAACGTAACGAGATTGGCTTTGCCGAACAACGGCAAAGGATGTTAACTGATGCGCATGGTTCAACAGTAAGCCTTCCCAAGCTTTAGGGAAAGTACAAACACAGGTCAAAAGAGCGCAATTGATGCAAGAAAGTTAATTCGCTTAAAAAAACGGAACCACAATTCTCTATCTCGAATTAACGAAATGGGCACTGTTCGATATTCGAACCAAAAAGACCGATTTGATTTCACTTTTTTGACCAGCAGATATCGGAATCTGAAACAAGGTTCTCAATCTCTTTTCACAAAATTTATGGATAACTCGGGAAAGGATTTCGAGGAGGTACTTCGATGCAGCAGCAACTGCTAAATACGAAGACTTAAAATAACCGCTCTTTCGCAATATCGTATTGCGCAAGCAAAACTGGGATACATCCAGCAAAAAAAATGTACTATGAAAACAGAAACTAAAAATAATAAGTATAGCCGCATTACTTGATAATAGGTTATTGCCTTGGAATGGCTTGTTTTTCGGAGGTTCGAAAAATAGGACAGAGGACGAAACCCAAATACGACAGCGAAATCGTCAACGAGACCTTTGGACTTTGTTCCATGCACCCACAGATCAGATAACAGAACGAACCAGGTGACTGCCCCATCCTTGCGCAATGGAATTGAATTCCTTTTGGATAACAATAGGCATGCTGAATGGATCCATGGCAATTCAGGCAGTCCCTCGACCGCAATGCCAGATTGCAAATGTCCGGTAATGAAAATTGTCGGAAGACCAAGCCGTGTAAAGTTATTGCGATGAATGAGAAGGTACGGGCCGATACGGTTGGTCTATTCCAAACTTCCATATTCCTGGTCGCATCGAAAAAGTGATGGGTTAAATTACCGCGAATACGTCAATAAAGGGCAGGTAATCGCCTTCTATTTATTCCCAGATCTGGTCAATGGCCCAAAAAAGAAACTTTTTCCGTAGGCCCGAAAAATAGTCGAGACCCAGCCAAGCTTTTTACTCGGCAAAGGAAAAACTTAAGAACTGGAAAGCTTTCGGATAAACCAGATTACACAAATTCTGGAATCGGGTACAAGTTTAAAGAAGAACTCCCACATACTGGCCGATGTATCTGGCAATGTGACAGAAAAGAAGGTCAATCCTTGGGGACATGTCAATAAAGGCATGCCTATATACCAGATTGCCAAACCTGAGCACTGTTTGATATTGTTCGATGTTATGAATCCGAACATGGCTGATAAAAAGGAGAATGAGGTAAGTTTTTCCGGTACATATCTGTGCAACACGGCGAAACCTTTAAGGGAAAGAGATTTCGTATTTGGACCCTTGATCGAACCTAATGACCAGAGTTTGCAAAAGCAAGGGTGGAAGTGAATAATCGGATCTACAACTGAACCAAATGTTCGTGTTTCGGCACTGTTGGAAGCAAAATGCCCAAAAATCGGATGCTATCGAGTGCCTAAAACTGCAAAGTAATGTGGACGGGAAAACCGCTCGGTCTAACATAAAAGAAATTTCGGACAGGGGTGTGAATTTAATGATGCGCGACGTTAAGCGTTAGCCCGGATTTTGGCGAAAAGTTTGTAGTTGAACGAGAGGACTGGAAGAAAGTGAGAAATTGCCATTTAACGGAACCTTCAGCAAATCGATGCCGCCCGCACAACTCGCGGTGCAAGCCCAGCATGATGAATCCGGAAAGTGGCCCAGCCATGACCGGTCACAACCATGGAGGTGGGGCAATGCTCCACAAATGAAGCCTCCAAAAAACCGTTGCCAAAGAGGTATCCGTTAGCCAAAGGCAAAAAAGCCCTGAAAGCCACTTTTTACCGAATATCTAACGATGACAAGATGCTTGACCAAATGATAATTGTGATGATGCATAAAAGGCAAGGAACAAATATCTTAAAAAGCCCATAAGAGGGTGTAAATATGTCCCTTATTTACAGGGGAATCCCACACCGTATGGATGGGTCTAAGCAGTGATTAACGAATACCCTGCAACATGTACAACACTTTAAAAACCCTGGAGAGGTTAAAAAATCTTTTCCATCAGTTATCCGATGATCATGATCCTTTTGGAAATAACATATTGATTGCCAATGAAATAAACACTAAGTGTAATTGCCATTCACAATGGCGAATAACAATAAGGGGGCATATTGTTTAGCCACCTCTAAGGAAATAAAAAACCCTTAATTACGTCAGGGCGATGCTTAACTTGTGGAGAGGTTACAAAGAAAATAAGAATAATTTGAAATGGCGTAACATAGTAGATTGGACTTGCGAATAATCTTTTAAACGTCAAAAGAATAATGAATGGCTAATAAAGCCATGTAAACATTGGTAACTTTCCTAAGACGGAGGTAGGTAAAATCATTAAAAAAACTGATGAAGAATTTTTAAAGTATTTAAGTGTTCCATTATTGGTTATAATGCAAATTTTCCTTATGCCATCATCGAGGGTAAACGTGCGATAATCCTTTCAAATAAATGATATGAACTTACAAATAGCCAAAGAGAAAGTAAACAAGCAGGCAAAGAAGTATGGGAAGGACCATCAACGGCAGATACCTGGTCCCACTTTGGAATTTCCGAAGGGGAAAATACGCGGTCATTAGTGTAAACCAACAATATGATGTGGAGACTTCCATACATTGGCATGGAATTTGCTTCCCAATTTCTATGATGGGGTTCTTATTTTGACCACCACCACCGATCAACCCGGTCATCACAAGAGGTATGTAATTTGGCCATTAAACAGTCAGGCACATATTGTAAATCATTTCCCATACTATGTTGGCAAGAGCAATTAGTGGGTGTGGATCGATCGCAATTCAACCACAGGAAAACCCTGGAATATGAAAAGAAATGGTAATGAAATGTTGGTCTGATTGGACCACGAAAAACCGATGGATGTTTCGGCAATTTTAAAAACCGGGCAATGAAGTGGTTGGCCCCCAAAAAAAAAAAAATTCCCCCCCCCCCCCCCGAAAAAAAAAAAAAAAAACAGTAACGTCCACACTTGAATCAAGTTATTTCCCGAGGTGCGTTAGGGCGCAGTTGGATTTTTTGGAGACAGCGATGGAAAAAGGTGCCGATATCGCCGAGATGTTATTATCCAAGCTTTTTTAAATAATGGAGAACAGAAAAGTAGATTTATCCTGAAATTTCAACCAGGAGAAAAAATTAGATTACGAATTATTAATGGTGGAGCTTTCAACCTTCTTTCTGATGACATTTGTGGAAGAAAAAACCACTACTTAGTATCTTGCCCATGGACTGGACGTGGTTCCGGTAAGGAAGAATAAACTTCATCGTATTTGCGGAAACATACGATTTTATAGTCACGATTCCAAAGAGAAGGAAAAGTGGAGTTCAAGAATTACGCGCCCAGGACGTTCCGGAACTGGCAACCGCTTTTCTAGGCAAAGGCAAAGTGCGCCTGCCGGAGATTGTTAAGAGCCCGAATAAAGATGGAATGAATGCAAAAAAAAATGGCAAAAAAAATGGATATGAGATTGGGAGCACAATGCCCTAAAATATCGTCCTTAAAAAGATGAACGTTTTAAAGGAAATGAGGAAGATATGGGATGCAAATGGTGACAAATGCAAGGAAAATGAAAGTCGGGAGATATGGATGAATGGCAAATGAAGGAATGAAAAATATGCAATATGCACAAAGATTCATGCAGATGGATCACTCCAAAAATGGATCATTCGCAATATTGCCCGAATGGATATGCAAAAGGACTCCACGGGGAGGCCCGCCTCCAATATGTCAGGAATGGACGCATACAAAGATGCCCAATAGAGAAATGAAGAAAGATGATGCCAGGGCCACATAACAATGAATAATCCATAGAAGATGGCACGGATGGAATGCAGGAATGACATGTTTCCAAGAGTACAAACTACGATATCTAAAAATCGCCGGAAAAGACGACTTATGATGACGAATTCCAGTAAGGAAAATCTTTCTCAACCTTACGGGGAAATAGAAACCGTATAGGTCTGGAGCATGAACGGAGTGCCCTTGGCAGAGACCGATAAAAAATTAAAAATAGAGGGTGGCCAAGTAACACGAATCACCTTGAAACAACTGACGATGATGCACCACCCCAATGCCACCCGCATGGCCACTTCTTTAGGTTATCATAAAAATGTGAAAACTCGCCTTTAAGCCAATCGTGAACGTACCACCTAATGAAAGAGGTTACGATAGAGTTTTAACAGTAATGAAATGGGATTGGTTCTTCCATTGTCATTATTTGTTATCACATGAATGGGTGGTATGGCACGTGTGTTCAGTTAAGGATACTCCAAAGATGTGCGATGAAAGTATCTGTTCCAAACTGTCGCGAACAGATCAATTCTACTCATGGGGAGCTGGACGCCGCTCCCACACTACTAAAGCGCTCAATTTGTAAGCTCCAACATCAGGAAAATCAATTTAATGTCTCTTTTGAGTATGGTTGGAAAATAAGAATCTTGGAGAGCGGAAGGTAAACCTACGGAGCCGCTACCTGCATACTATTACGTGTTTTTGGTGGGGTAAAACATTTGAAAAACGAAACCTCGAAAAGTTTTGGAATAATTCAAAAACTACGGCTTGTGATAGGGGTAAAGGTATCTAACACCTTACCTTTTTTGCACTCGCATGCAGAATAGATAACGAGTTAAGGCCGCAGAATGGCCTTTGGGGAGAAGTCATCAATGTTTATTTCCAAGGTTTCGGTATTCGATACTACGAGTATGAGAATAGATTTGGGGAAATTGTCAAACAACCTGCCCGTGGTAAGGACTTTTTCCTCGGAAACGGGTTTGGAGCGCGGCGGTTGAATAACATCTTTCGAGAAAACTTTTCTTTTAAATGGAAGTTATGACAACCGTTTCGTGCTGAGGTGGAATTTATCCATCGTTTTTAACTACTTAAAAATAAAATTTTATGATGTACACATGGAATTATTGTATTGGGAGTCAGAGTCTTGGGATTTTCCTTGTATGCACGGAAAGAATGGAAGTAAAATTCTAAGAGGGAAAACCCTCTTGAAATTGTGAAAAGTGCTTTACGCCAAGGTTAGATACCGAAGTAGAATATGGAAGAACAAAACGAATTATTAATTCTAAAAATAGTAAAATGAAAAACAATTGTAAAAACATTATTGATTTATTGCGTGCAAATCGGCTCATTGGTGAGCTGTAAATCCACTTTTAATGCTTCCGAAACAAATGGAATGTTCAAGACAACCGAAATGCGCTCTATCAAGAGATTATAATTTCAAATCCGAGCCAAATTCATGAATTATCGATTTGCCCAACAAGATGATGTTTGCAAAAAAGATAAATGATGCAGAACCATCAATGCAAATGATGGAATCCGGGAAGATGAAAGCTATGAGGAAAACATCAGAAATGAAAGAAAAGATGAAACCATATGCAGAAAAAATGATTGGAGGATAATCCCTGAATAAGGAAAAAAAATGCAAACAATGATGCTGCGATAAGATGTTTGAAAAATTCAGAAAAAGCAGAAAGATGTTGATGCAAAAAATTGCACGACAACAAAAGAAAGTGCAAGAGGACATGAGAGAAGATGAATGCAAAAAAATGAAGGAAAATCCTGAATGATGGAAGAGATGATGGGGATAAAAATGATGAATAAACCCGAAATGAAAAGAGAAAATGATGGAAGAAAATGAAAGAATAAAAGAAGGTTCCAAAGAACTATAAACACAACAAATAAAGGAGCTTTTTGATCCATACAAAAATTGCAACTTGGTGAGGTGAATTGCCTATTCGATAGATTTTTAATTTATGAATGAATACAAAAAAAATGCCTGAGTTTGACCGGTGCCTGTACCCTTTGAGGTAGGGGGTGGGCGGGAAGTTATGAGTTGGTGCAAGGGTATTTTGCCCTGCTGGGACAGGTGGCCGAACTATCAGGTCAATGGTTTCCTATTGCTTTTTGGTTGGGAGCCATACTCTGGTTTGTAGGCTTACTCTTAACATAAAGAATGTCAAAACGCATACCCTCTGCTGGAGAAATTGCCACCTATTCTGAAAAGATTATGTACAGGGTTCGTTTAACGGCATCCGGGGCTTTTGTGGATGGCTATTTCTATGGGTTATCAATGAAGAGTTTGGTTGCCCGTACTTCGGGTCGATACTGCAATTGTTTGATCTGGCGAGAAATAGTATTTGGGTTCCGGGTTCCTTTGGAAGTTTGCTTTTAATTGTGGCTTCCTAATAAATATTTCAGGGAACAATGTATTGGTTAAAATCGTCCTTGTAATGGCCAGCCTGAAAAGATCGGGGCAATTCCATTTTGCGATAGTCCGGTTTGGCTGCCGGGTTTTTCTTTTCAAAAGAAGTAGTTCCCTCCAGCGAGTTTATCGAATTTCCGGTTTCCCAATTATCTAGGGGCTTGGCATTGTCGAATCTTGGCCTATAAAGGCTTTTACTACTATTACAAATAGCATGAGGTGAATTTTGGTAAAATCCAAATAAAAAATTGTAGGACGCGCTATAAATAATTTCATTGGCAATATGTACAGCTGATTATATCTTTTGGTGGCCTTTGCAAGTTTCTTTCCAATCTTTCGATAGAAGAAAATCGTACCAGGCAAGGACTACCTCCTTGGCGGAAGCCTCCAAGCCTGCCTTTGTAAATTGGCTTTGGTTTACAGTAAGTAATTGCCATTGTTTGCCACGATTTCGGGTGTTGTTGAGGTTTTTGCCGTTTCAAGAATGACGTCATGCTAACGGGATATGGACTTGATACCCCATTAATCAATTTTGGAATGCCCGGGCAATCAGAAACAATATGCGCGTCTGACACCGTAGTCTTGGCATCACTTTAACCGTTTTGTTTGATTTGACCAGAATAGCATCTTTAGGTGCCATCCTGTAAAAATCTGGTCAATGATATTGAATCCATTGGGGCATTTTTGAAAAAACCTACGGAAAGAAATAAAGGCCTAATGCAGCCATAAATTGGTTACCGCCATTATACTGGACCCTTTAAAATTGGTTTCTCTGGAGCTTTTTCTATGGAATAAAAATGTCGAGTGATGTATTGGTCGTTGTTGTAGCAGTAGTACTTCTAATACTCATTTTACTGGGGAAAATTGGTTTTAAAAGAACGAATAAATACTTAAAAATTCAAATTATGAATGATATACTGGGGGTAATTGTTAAGTAATTCTGGTTTTGGATATAGTATATGCATGGAAGAACAGGAATATCTAAAAAAGTGAATAGATACCCAATGGATTATCTGAAGAACATATCGCCTAAATGGGGTGAAATTTTACGAGGAAGAAATACGAAGAACAATAAAGAATGATGTAATTCTAAAAACAAATATTAGAAAATATTATTTCAACACAACCTAGTAGGGTGGATTTTGAACCTGATAGATTGAAAAGGTTACAGAAGAACTAAAAAAAAGAAGGTTTTGGCATTATGACCGAATATTGATATTAAAAGGAAACTTGAAAAAAAGAAACTGGATGTGGATTTCAAAGAAAATTAGGATTCTGGGAGTCCTGTAATTCCTCCCTATGCCCGACAAGAGCAAACTGGAGGCCGAGGATAAAATTGGAACTATGCTACCTGTAAATGTTATCGGTGCAAGAGATTCCAAAAGGAGTAGTTTGAAGTTGGCTGAAGTGAAACCCTATCGGCATCCATGCAATCAGTCGAAATGAAACGTTTGAAGGAGATTGCAAAAAAGTAACTACAAAATTAGAAAGAGTGTTGAAAAGTCTTTAGGAATTTCCAACCTCTTCAATATTACCGAATACATAAAAATACTTCAAAATAAATATAAGAAAATTAAACAAAAATGAGAAAATTGGTAGAATATCAACGGGAATTTTTTTGCAATA
>Ga0163217_1116770_pt1 | contig 10679 bp, 16 predicted proteins | sample SynspAceP_FD_185933 | JGI IMG/M metagenome (GOLD analysis project Ga0163217, IMG submission 185933) | Saline lake microbial communities from Ace Lake in Antarctica - Synechococcus sp. Ace-P (PacBio error correction) | ecosystem: Environmental > Aquatic > Non-marine Saline and Alkaline > Saline ...
GCGGTTCACGGCCGCTGTCTTTTGCGGAACAGGGCGCTGAGGTGTAGGTGTCGTCGCGGTTCCATCCGGCCAAGGCGAAGTGGTCTCGAGCTGGATGCCATCCCACGTTGCATCGCTGCACGATTTTTCGCCGATCAGGCCCGATGAACCGGGCCCGCACCCAGGTGGGGCGGGGTTCAAACCAGACCCGCAGATCCTTGAGCGGCGAGGTTTTTTGAGGTTGGCCCATGCATGGCGTAACAGGGTGCTGCCGTCGCTGGCGGCGCAGCAGCCATTTCCGGGCTGACTGGCCGCACCACCTCGGCCATCGGGCCGGCTTCCATCAGGCCATAATTCGACCAAGGGGATCACCTTTGGGCATCAGCCCCGGCGATGGCCGCGCTGGTGAGGTGACAGATCGGGTCCTAACGAAGGCATCGGCCCGTTGAAGCAGGGCCGGCCCTCGATCGTGCAAAGCGGCTGCGGTGGAACGTCGCCTCCCCGGCTCCAGACATTCGGATATTGGAGGGTGTTTGATTATGCGGCCGGTGGCGGCCTAGTTGGTCGTGACGGCCTTCTCCAGTCGGGCGGGCAGTCGTTAGTAAGAGGGGGCTGGGGCTGTTTCGGGGGAGTTCAAGACGCCAGCGGCGTTGGTGTGCTGCCAGCCAGGCACCGCCGAGGGCTCGCAATGCCTGTATGCAAATCTGCCGGTGAGCCGCAGGGTGGTGAGCACGGGCACCGGCAGGGAGCCCTTGAGTCGAACCTCAGGCACCGCGGCAATCGGCCTATTTTCCGGCAGCGGCACTATGGGCTCTTCCGCCTTCTGCGGCGGTCTAGCGGGGCCTCTGCGGGAAGGATCGGAGCGATGGTGAACGCGAACGCCTGTGGGCACCTTAGGGCGGAGCAGTATGGGCGGGGTCGGACCACCCCTGCATAGTGGGTGGTGGCCCACCAACCGTTCGGCGCTTGGCCTTTGGCTCAGGCGGAACAGGTCGAGCTCACCGAGCTCTCCTCATGACCTACGCCAGACTCGCTTCACCCCAGCATCTGTTGCGCAAACCTCCGACAAGACCTGAGAGTGGGGGAAGCTGCCACTCGGGGCACAATCGGGATGGCTTGTTGGTCAGGACCAACACCTCTTTCTTCGACAGGCCCGGTTTCGGAGAGACGCTGATGGCGGCGTGAAAACACGGGGTGGGTGGCGCAGGCCAGCACCCTGTGGGCCCCCCGTTCCCGCAACAACTGGCCCCCGCTGGGCGATCGTGCCGCGGTGTCGATCATTGTTCGTCGCTCAAAATTGCGGTTTTGCCAGCCCCATCACCGATCACGGTCAGGCTCTCGCCAACGTTGTGAACCGAGCGTCCGTTTTTGTCGATGATCGCCAGTGGGCGCATTTCGTGCATGCGCTTGGCGAAGGCCCGGGCTCTGGCGAACGCCCACCGACATCAGGGGGACCACCACCACCACCCTACGACGATCACGGGCTGGAGAGATAAATCCACCAGCAACCGGTGATCCGCTAGATGTGATCACAGGGAATGATCGCATAGCCCTGGATCTGGGAGAATGCAGGTCATGGCCCAGCACTCCGGTCCACCCCGAGGTCACCAGCAAGATTGCCCCAATTTGGCGGTGATCGATTCGCGGCAGCGGTTTTTTGCGGTCGGCGCGGGGCAATTAGCCGTAATAGGGGATCACGGCGGTGATCTGGGCGGGCGGAGGCGCGGCGGTAGAGCCCGTCCACTCATCTGACAGACACATGCTCTCACTATCAGGTGGATCGTTTCACTCCGGAGCGGGGCGGTGGCCTGGCACTGAGAAGACTCACATACGTTGTTGCACATTCGCACTATCCTGGATCTGGATATAAAGTTCGCCACTCTGCGGAAGCGTTTGATCCACACCTCGGAGCCACTCGGCCGGAACTCTCCTCGCATTTATCAGTTTAGGCGCCCGATCTCCTGGCGCATCCTCCTGGATTGGATGTTTCCACTTCGGGTATAACATGTTCTCCAGCCGCGCGTGTGTTCCGTGGGCCGTTGTCGCGCCGGGTGTCTGTTCACCTGCTTCCGTTCGGCTCCAAGACCCTGCTCACGGCGGGCGCGATGACCGCATGGCTTAGTCCCCCGAATGGTAGAACGCCTGTCGCCGTTCGAACTGGGCGGAAAAATGGCAAAGACGGGGCGACTCCGTACCAGTCGCAGCAGTCAGAGTGCGGTCCCGAGCAACGCCTAGATGCTGGGGGCTGTGGCTGCTGCCGTCTGTGCCACGGTTTGCCGCGACTTGCGCACCCTGAAGGTGGCGAGGCCCAGGGCACCCCCTGGCCGGACCTGCATGCGCCTTCGCAACGCCGTCGGCCTGGGGTGGCCGGCCCGAGCGCCTCCGAGGGCCCTTTGCCCGGTTGACCGTGTCAAGGGCCATGGGTCTTCCTGGGCTCTTGGCGCCTGTCGTCTCCACTGCATACGGTCACCCGCACGGCTCGTCTGGCCTCCTGGCCTGAGCGCATGGCCCCTGGCTGGCGCCGTTCGCGCTGGATGCCGGGCAGTGGATCGTAGCCGGATGGCCGCTGGGCCGATTCCCTGGTCATGGCGGCAACCCCTACGCTGCTTCTGATCACCGCAGACGCCTGGCCCGGCGGTGGCATCCCGCGCGGCCTACAGCGCGCTTCTCCCATGCCTGCGGGGTGCCCTGGTGGCTGATCAGTGGGGCGGCCCCTGGGAGGGGGCCAATGCGCCGCCTGCGAAGGTCTGGCCTGGCTGTCGCGCTCAGGGTATGGAGAGGAGCAATCCGTGCCGGGTTCCGGCTTCCGTACCGAACGACGGCACCGTAGCCGCGCTGGCCTCTGCTCGGCACGCCTTGCAGCTTTGGGCTTGGCGGGCCTTGATCTGTGGCGCTGGCTTGTGCTCAGACCACTTGGCCAGAGCGGCACGGTCCGCCCGGCACTCTCTGGAGCTGCCGCAGGGTTGGGTGTCGGTCCTCTTGCTGGGTTTGCCGGCCCGCCGAGGTGGCAGTTGGTCCCAACGCGGATTCTGTTTGGAGGCTCGTTGCACTCGGCGGCACTGCCAGCAGGCTGAGGGCTTCACCGGTGGATGTAGGTTTGGTGGTCCCGACCCGGTGCGGAGCCAGCTTTTGGGTCAGCAGCTTCTGGCAGCCGGAAGATCCTGTTTCCAGTGGCGGGACAGCTGTTGGACAGAGGCCTTCAAGCACCAGCTGCTGGCGGATCCCGGCGACCCTTGGTCTTCGCCACATGGATGCACGTTCTCTAGGAGGGCGCATACTCATCTGACTCCACCTGATTGCCCCTGGAAATTCGGCAGGCCGCGGCTGCAGATTCCGACTTCCTCGAAATTCTTGGGTCTTGTCGGTGGAGCGCACGGTTGCTTCGAGAATGTCCAGTGCCGGCTCCCACGCCGTTCCTGCCGATAAACCAGCGCCATGTTTGGGCGCAGGGGCGGCCCGGGGCACCACCACATAGCCGCTTGGGGTTGTACCGGAATTTGCAGCCCCAGACAGGGCTTGCCTAACGGGTGTATTGAGCATGCTGGCCGGGAGGCTGGCCCCGCCTCTCGATCACGACCGAGCGACTGCGGGGGCTTCTCGGCCTGGTGCTGAACGCCAGTGTGGCGGGCAAAGCCGCATCTATGTTTATAGCCTGCAGGGTCCGCGCGGGATCCACCTTCTGCGTGTCCAATCAGCAAGGCGGTCCAGCTGTTTGGCGGGCCCTGAAGGGGCGGCGCCCATTCCTGGCCTGCCCCGAGCAGATCGGCGTCGCTGGCCGATCAACAGCACCCGTGACGGGCGAGTGGGGCGGAGGGCCTCAGCGTGCGCGCCCTCTCCTTGCCTGGGTGGGGCCCGCCGGTTCGCACATCAGGATCGGCTTGGCGTCTCCAAACGAGGAGTTGGAGCGGCGGCCCGATGCCGCCCTGCCTTAGGTTCTCCAGCCAGTCCGCTTGTGGCGCGAGGACTCGGAGGTAGAATTAAACGTGCGCTCGCGCGGTCGTGTGCGAGCGGGTCGAGTCTCTCAAGTACTCTTGAAGGGCATGCTTGCATCAGGTGCTGGAGCTTGATATGTAGTCTTCCTCTGGTTCCGTCTTTTACTTGGGCCATCGGCGTCGGTTCCCTGGATCGTATTTGGTCCAACCTCTCGCCCACCACGGTGGCACGGCCAGCTTCCGACTAAGCGTTCTTTCGGGCACCGATATCGCGTGTGTCGAGCTCCGTGATGCCCGCTCCACCGGCAGGCATTTGAACTTTTTGACCGCACAGCCCTCTCTCCCCCCACGGAACGGGCCAGGCCATTGGCCAAGGGGAGCCCTCGCGGGCGGAAGCAGCCAGAGGATCTCTGCCAGTACTGCGGCCTTTGGCGACAGCCGCTGGGTCGTGGCGCGTCTGTCCTGTAACGCCCTTGTGCCTCTGGCGTCGAGAGCTAGTCAGTGTTCGAGCGTCCTCGAGGAGGGAACCCAGCCCATGGCCCGGGCCAGCGCCCGTTGACACTCAACACGCAGTACGAGCTGTATGGTTCCCGGGGTTCACCCGCCAGGGCGCATTGGCCGTCAGCGCCAGGCTGGGTCCACCGCCACTCGCCGTGCCCAGTGGACAGGCATCTGTCAGCCGGTCGGGGTTGCGGGGGCGCTGGAAAGCGGGCTGGTGGGATGCTGGTGCTCTGCGTGCAAGCAGAGCCCGGACGATCGCTCATACGCCAGGGGGCGCGCGTTTGCTGGCCCGCAGGCGCCCGGTAAGAGGTTCTGCGGCACGGGTGGGACCACTGCGGGACTCTCCTCTTTCCATTCCCCTACGGGGACCTTGAGCGTGCTGGAGCCACTGCCCCGGAAGCCCGGCATTCGCAGGCTGGCGTGGCGCCACCTCGGCGTGGGCGCCAGACACCTCTCAGGGCAACTCTCTCCGCGCAGCCGTCCCAGGCACCCTCCCACTCGAGCAGCTCTACGTGCTCGGCTGCCCTTGTGTTGACAATGTCAGCCGCGCTGGCCTGCAACCTTTTGGCCAGAGCGCCAGCAGCTCTGCCGGCCACCGTGGGGTGCCCTACGAGTTTTCCATGCAGGACTTCCGCACTTCATTTCGCCATAGCGATGGCCGCCAGGAAACGGTGCCGTTCTTGGCCGGCGCCCTGGGTTTCTGACACGTGCCCTTCCGGGCGTACTCTCAAGCGATGATTTTGCCGCGCCCAGTTTGCCTGCGGCTGTTCGATTAACGCTCAATGCAGGAGCCCGATCTGGTCGTGGGGTACATGGGTGCCACTTTCGGCCGCCAAATGGCTGGTGGTAAACGCAATGCCCGCTTGGAACCCATGCTTGCTGCTGGATCTGGTCGAGCTGAACTGGAGCTTGCGCCGGTGACCAGCAGCGGTTGATCGGCGCGCCGCCGTGCAACAGGGCATCGGCGCCTATGACAAGGCGGTAAGCCTTGCCCCGCCTGGCAGTGCAGGTGGTGGGCCTGGCTGGTGCAAGCGGGTTGGGTCCCAAAGGTCTTGGAATACGGTCGCTTCTCGATCGACTCCCATTTCACCACCGCAAACGCGCCTTTGGTGCGGCCGCAACCACCCGGGAGGCGGATCAGCACATAACCGGCCCTTTCGCCAAGAAAATCCATCAGCCGCTGGTGACGCCTTCCTCCAGCAAGCGTGAGGCAGGAGGAAGCATCTGAGAAGCAGCGCCGCCGGCGCCCTGGCTTATGGCGGCGTCCTGCTCCATCCCACCGCCTTATGCTCAAGGCACGTCTGGCAGTGGCAAGTTTCGGGGCGGCGGCCCTGGAATGGCTGGATGCCTAGGCGCGCCAGCCAGGGCACTCGGGGCCTGGCAGGGTTGCTTGCCTTCCCTGGCCCCCTGGACCCGATGGCACCCCAACCGGCTCTCCTACAGCTCTCCCAGTGGCGTTCGCCCCCACCCGTGTGCTGCGGCGTTGATGGCTCGGTAGTGATTGTGGCTTGGGGAGTCTCATAGCTTGTCTTGAACGATGTCGGGAGGCTGCCGAGCGCAGCCGTGCATCGACCAAGCTGGACTCAAGCCGGCCTTGCCCGCTGAAGCGCCGCTTGCGGCCGTTCGGGGATGCGGTTGTTGCCTGCGGCGGCCTGGAGCGGCCAAGACCCGCACCCGAGCAGCTTCTCCGTGCCTTCCAAAACTGGAGCGACCACTGGGCTAATCTTCAGCGGCGGGCGGACTCCGGCTTGCAGATCATTGTCGCCTTCAAAGTGGTTGCTTGACAGCGTTCGATCGCCACTGGCCAGCTCAGCCTGGTGGCTCTGGCCCCAACCCTGGCCGGCTGCATGGGCGCCTCCGCTTTCGGCGAACGCAGCTCGGGGTAAGTGCTCCAGGAGGCGACGCTTTTTGGCTAGTCAGAATTGCGGCTCTGCGCTGACAATGGCACATGCCACGCCAGGTGGCCAACGACTCGCTGACGCAGTTGGCAGGCCGGATTTGGGCGTTGCAACGCGCGCGTGTCGAGCCGATCTGCCCTTCTACGTGGGCCTCTGACCAGTGCCGATGTCTGGGCGATCGTCAGCTGTTTTCGCTGCGTTCCTGATGCTCCGCTGTTCACCAAAGCGGTGTTCCACCGACTACTTCCCGACAGCGGCCAGCTCTGGGGCACGCCGGTTGTATCGCTGTGGGCGGCATCGGCTGGGCGGCTTTCGCTGGTGGAGACGGCGGCTGGGCCGCCAACTCCAGCCCTCTTTGATCTGCGCGCCTCGACCATCCCTGTTCACCGCGCCTTTGAGGCTACGTGGCAACGGGTGCCCGGCGACGCGACCACGGCCCTCAGGCGGTGCCGGTGGATTAGACGTTCCTCCTCCCCTGGCATCGCCCGTGTCTGGGTCAGCCTGCTTTGGGCCTGGGTGCGATGGGGATCCCCTGCTGCCTGTCGGGCCGAACGGAGCTCTCTGGGCGTGATCACGCCGGAGTTGGAGCGTTGCGCGATCCGCGCTTATGGGCTGCCACCAGGCATGAAGAGATCGCCGTCCAGTTTCGCTCTTCGCCGGTGCAACGCCGACAAACCGCCTATTCCCTGGCAACTATCGGGTGCAGCGCTGTGGCTTGTTTATACCGGGCGAGCCTCACGACTAACGCCACCCTCCTTCGACGCTGGTTGGCAGGACTCAGCGACGGACCGGCGTCACCCAGGTCGGCGAGTTGATCGGCAGCAACAATCGACGCGCGGCCTGGCTGGTCTAGATTGCTGGACCCGACTGGCGCTGGCCCTCTTCCGCCGCACTGGCCATTGTTCCCTCCAGGATTTGCCTCCACCTCGATGACCGCGCCAGCTTGCCCCACCCGCCGCCTGCACGGAGAACAGGCAAGGCTGAGTGTTAGGCGGGCTGGAGCAGCCCCATCGATGCGCTGCGGCGGACCCTTGCAGGGTCCTCGCGAACTGGCCGATCGCTAACGGGCCGTTGAGCCCGCAGCCGGGGACGCCGCTGTTCTCAGCCCGCCGGAGAATGCGGAAGCGGCCCGGCTCGAGTCGCCTCGGCTTAACTGCCTGACGCATCCCCAGAACACGGCCGGTCGACTGGAGCGGGGTTGGGAGCCCTCGCTGCGCTGGAATCGGCAGGGCTGCATCTGCCAGCACCAGTTCGCTCGGGCGCCTGCAATTGCGTGCGCCCTCGTAAGCGGGCCGGCTTCACGCTCAGGTCGATCCTGGTCGGTTCGGCAGCTGCACGCCGCAGCACCCCCGTTTTGGGGATTGGACATGGCGTTGACTCGCTCTTCCTAACCCTGGCGCGAGCCCGGGCCGCTGCCACTCGCCGACGTCCGCCTCGCGGGTCCGGGGTGGTGCTAATCACCACCCGCAGCGGCCGCAGTTCCCGGATGGCTTGGCAGCTCGTCATGGCCTCGCCGGGCCGTCCTTGGCATGGCCAGCGGCCGGGCGACAACCGGCCGCAGGGGGTCCAGTTGTGGCCGCGCGCAAGCCGTTGTTTGCGGATGTTCAGGGCCTATACCCCGTAGAGAAGCACCGAAGACTGATTCAGGGCATAGAGCACGACGGGGACACCCCTGCCACGGTTGGGTTGAAGACATCGATGGATGGCCCCGGCTGCCGGGTCGAATCGGGAGAGGAGGAGGGGCCTGCCTAGCTGGAATCCCCAGCCGTCGTGGACTGGAGGCGCTTGTTGCGTGCGGACCGGGCGTCTGCGCCATGGAACCTGCCGGCATCCGCCGCCGGTTGCTTGTTCCAGCAGGGGTGTCCCGCATCGTGGCCAGGTAAGTTCCCGTTATCCGGCAGTTTTGTTCGCCCTCCCTGGGAGGAGGCGCCGCTCAGAGCCTCCAGCGGCGTGCTGATCCGGGTCTCGTTGGCCCAATGGCGCAGGCTCAGGCCCGCGCTTCCCGATGCCGCCGCAGCATCAGACCCACCGTCAGCAAGGGAATCTGGCCTGGCGGGTTCTGGCCGCTCCGGGCCGCCGCCACCCGTGGCTGAGCCGCGGCGCAGCCACGCCCAGGGGGCCAGGGAATGAGGACAGGCGAACCAGGAGGGGGCCATGGAGCGGATGGGACAGGCGAGGTCAGCCCGTGCTCCAGCCATTCTTGGCTCGCGTGAAAGGTTGGCCGCAGCGCGGTCTATTGGCTGGCAGGCAGGATCTCCCAGTGTCGGGCCGCCGCATCGCCGAGGTTGGCGCGGCTGCGACCTGGTCATGGACTGTGGGACCCCCACAGGGCCGCCGTGCGGGGCGTTAATGTCGGTTGCGACCTATTAAATTGCGGGATCCGCGAGCTTTTTCAGCCTAGGTGTCAGAAGTCGCTGCTGTTTGCCCCGGGGTTGTTCAACCCGACAACGACGGCGACGGGGTTCGCCTGCGGTGGCTGGCCAGTCCGGGCAATGGGGTGACACCCTTGGGCGCCAAACGATCCAGGCAGGCCCGGTCCGCGATGGCCACGGGCCTAGGGTCAAGAGGTCTGTGTGAGGTCTTGCCTTTGTTGGGAATAAACGGGGATGGCTGAGCTGCGAAGTGCTGAGCCGCTCCGGGGCCGTCATGTCGGTGGCACAGCAGGGCTGCTGGGTCGGCTGTGGGCATCAAGCGCCCGATCGGGTGGAGTCCGGTCTGCTCTGTCAGTTCCCTGGGCAGCAGGTCCGAACGGTTGTGCGCCTTCGGGGTCATTCGGTCACGCTGCAACAACTCCCCGGTCGGTTGGCGGTTGTTGATGCAGGCTGGGGTTCTTACACTGGTTGAGCGCTTGCCAACGATTTGGGCAGCGGTTGGTTGTCCGACTTCGACGCGATTCGAGGCGGGAATCGGCCCGATCGGCCTAGCTGGCCACAACGCCCGTTGACCCGGACCCGCCCTCGCGCGATCAGCTGCTCGGCTGTCGTCTGGAGCGAGTCCCGGCGGGGCGGCCAGCAGCCTTTCTGATCCGTCCTCCGTTCCCGGTGCATCGCCTGTTGCCCGATTGCTTTGCGCCAGGAGAGCCAGTTCTGCCGAGCCAGGAAGCAGCCGGCAGTGGGAGACAAGCAGGGGAAGCGCTGCAGAGCATTGCGTGCGGGAGATGTAATTACGAAATACAAGGGTTTCCTAAACTCCGCGTAACCGGGGCCCAATGCCTTCTTCTTCGCATGGCCGCAGCCGATTCCTCCACGGCGATCATTCCCAGCGCCGAGACCTGGTGCGCTCCTACTGGCGCGACATCCGGAAACGGGCGCCCCTGTCAGCCATGAGCAGGAGATTCACCCTCGGCCGCCAGGTTTTTCAAGATCTGATACGCCTTTGAAGAGGTGGAGATTGGCTTGAAGATGCGGGCCGGAGGCAGGCCCCAGCCAGGCGCAGTGGCCCAGGCCCTGGGCTCGAGCCAGCCCGTTGCTCAAGGCGCAAGCTGGCCTGCGGGCCGCCCGCGCCAAGGAGCGGATGGTGGCCGCCAAAGCCTGCGCCTGGTGGTAGTCTGGTGGCGAAGAAATACCACCAAGTCGGAACATTGGGAGCTGCTCGACTCTGATCCATGGAAGGGCACGAATCGTGTCTGGTGCGCGGCGTTGAGAAGTTCGACTCCCACCCGCGGCTACAAGTTCTCCTCTACGCCTCTGGTGGATTTGTGAGAGATCCCCACCTGGTTCGGTTACTTGGTCTCTCATCGGACGAGCCGATGCGTACAGGAGCAAATAAGCGCGTGAACTAGCGACCTATGCCGGTGACGCGGGGGCGCGCCAGCTGGCTAATTCCCTCATACGCCGCATGTAGTAGTCTTTCCTCCGTGACCACCTTGGATGGGAGTGGTCGCTCTGCCATCGATCACACCGCCGTCCGTTTACTGGAATTGATCGATTGGCACTGGCGATCCTATTGGGGTCGTCGCTGGATATTTGGGCTTGGGGCGCAGACCACCTGCCGAGAATGGTGCGTCCAGATCGCGGATGGAAAATTCATGGCACGCCTGGTGGATTTCCGTCTTCCCGGCATGCCATCAGGATCACGGGCCTTGGATTTCTGTTGCCTGGCGATGGGTTTGGCGAATATTTTGCGGGGTGCGCAAATGGAACGAACATCCGTCCGTCGTGACATAGAAAACGCTGACCTTTTGGCCAAGGGCAAGCAGCACTTGGCGCGGTGAACGAGGTGCCTTGACGTCCATCGGATGAAGTGCTGGGGTGGGTCGGCGAAAGCGGATCAGGCAAAGCGTAACCTTGCGGTCGCTGCTGCGTCTGTTCTGCCGAGCGGCAGCGGGGTCGGTGCTCTTGGCATGGCAGATAATTCAACGATGAATGAC
>Ga0163217_1011442_pt1 | contig 10678 bp, 10 predicted proteins | sample SynspAceP_FD_185933 | JGI IMG/M metagenome (GOLD analysis project Ga0163217, IMG submission 185933) | Saline lake microbial communities from Ace Lake in Antarctica - Synechococcus sp. Ace-P (PacBio error correction) | ecosystem: Environmental > Aquatic > Non-marine Saline and Alkaline > Saline ...
GAAAGGGGAGAAAGATTTGGCAAGCCGCTCCACCTGGGCAGGGGGCCTACTCCCCGTACCTGAGACGGGTTTTTGGCTTTTGCGGCAGCCACCCGGTTCAAAAGCCAAAAAAACCGGGCCCCAACTCGAACCCCCCCGAAAAAAAATTCTTTCCTTTCCCCTTTCAAGGTTTTGTTGAGACGTTTTTATCCCGGCGGCCAGCCCCCGCAGCCGGCAAGCAAAATGCGGCACGGCCCCCCCCTGGCCGCCCTTTGGCCCCCGCCCAACTGGGGACTCTCCTCGGCCCCGAGGACTGGGGGGAAACGCTCCCGGGTGGCTTACGGGCTTCCCATCAAGCCCCCGTTTCCCGCAGCCTGCCAGCGATGACGCCGTCCAGGCGCATGTGGCCCGGAAATCCCCAACCCTGCCTGGCGGCTTGCCTAAATGGCTTTGATGGCGAACCTATGGGCCTGCGCAACCACGAGGTTGGTTTTTCCCTGCGATCTCTCCCTGGCGCCAGGCGGGCGACCGCGAACTGCGGGTGCTTGCCCCCAGCAAGACCGGTTGAAACATCAGGTCTGGCCCTTCACCCGAACAATGGGTTGGAGCTTTTCGAATTGCCCGAAACTTGGTGGAAGCAGCCCGGTTGCCCTGCGGCGGTGCGTAACCGATCTGACCCGCACACCCTCCAGCAGGTGGGCCTGCGGTGGCCGAGCAGTTTCCGCCGCTACGACCTGCCGATCACCCCTAACGACCTTCGCCACGCCTGGGCGTGCGCACGATCCACATCGGCCTGCCTGAACAACCGTGGCGGCCCCCGTTTTGATGATGGGTATCCGTGACGACTTCACACGCGCCTACCACCACTGGATCACCCCGTCGCGACCAGCAACAGGCGGTGGATGCGGGCCTGGCCAGGCGCCGAGTGGCTGAGTTCGGCCAGAAGTGGCAACCAGCCCATCCCCGTTTGGAATTCATGGCTACACAATTCCGCCGCTCGCTGGACTCGATCGCCAGCGCCGCGAGCTCGGCACCGGGTGGGGGTACTGGACCCGAGCCGGATTGCGAGGCTACCCGGCGGCGGGATGGAGCGGCCGCAAGGAAGGTGCAACGCAAGCAGCGCGTGGGGGAGCGCAATCTGAGCAGGGGCCTTGTGCTGGTGGTTCACGGCGATGGCAGAGGGCAAAGACAACGCAGCCCTTTGGTCTGGTGTTGCGCACCCTCGGCATTTTGGCGAGCCGGGTGGCCGTCGTCCAGTTTATCAGGGCGGCTGGCAGCCGGGAGAGGGCAAAGCCCTGGAGATCTTTCGGCGATGCCTGTTCCCCTGCAGTCCGCTGGGGGAAGGCTTTCACCTGGGGAAACCAGAACCGCGCAGGACCGGCAATAGTCCAGGAGGCCTGGCAGCAGTCGCTGCTCCATCTGGCCGATGGCCAACCGCAAGCTGGTGGTGCTCGATGAAATCAACGTGGCCCTGAAAATGGGCTACGTGAGCTTGATCAGGTGCTTGGGAGGCCTGGACGGCGCCCTTGAAGCTCACCATGTGGCCTTGAAACCGGTGCGTGGCGCGCCGCGGCCCTGCTTGGAGCGTGCCGACCTGGTCACGGAGATGCGGCTGTGCGCAACCCATTCCGGAGAAGGGGATCAAAGCGCAGGTCGGTAATCGAGTATTGAGCCGGAGCGTTGCTACTGTTCGGTCCGTTTGAACCGAGCCGAGCGCTGAACCGATGGCTTATCGGCGAGTCCTCCTCAAGCTCAGCGGCGAAGCGTTGAATGGGAGATCAGGGCTACGGCAATCGATCCGGCCATCGTGCAGTCGAATTGCCAGCGATTGTTGGCTGAGGTTGTTGGCTCTGGCACCCAGTTGGGGCCATCGTGGTGGGTGGAGCCATCTTCCGCGGCTTAAAGGTTCGGCCGCCGGCATGAGCGTGCCACGGCTGATTACGTGTGGCATGCTGGCCACAGTCATGAACGCGATCACCTGCAAGATGCCTGGAGCGCGTGGGGTGTGGCCACCCGGTGAGACCGCATCGACATGCCAGGAGTTTTGCGGAGCCTACATCCGTCGTCGGGCCCATTCGCCACCTGGAAAGGGCCGTGTGGTGGTGTTCGGGGCTGGTTGCGGCAACCCCTTCTTCAACCAACGACACGCAGGCGCGTTGAGGGGCCGCGCCCGAAACAAGCCGATGTGTGTTCAAGCCACCAGGTGGATGGCGTCTACGACCGGACCCGCCCATCACCCGAATGCCCGTCCGTTTACGCACCCTCACCTTTCGGATGTCTCAGCGGTGAGTTCGGCTGTCATGGACAGCACAGCCATCGCCCCTCTGCAAGGACAACTCATCCCGCATCGTTGTTTCGATCTGTTCGGGCTCCAGGGCATATCGGCAGGCGCGGTCGCGGCGACGATCGCACAGCATCACTCCGCGCGGCTAGCTCGGCTTTCTCCCATTGCAACGTCATGGAAATGGAATATCGAAGCGAGCATGCGCAGTCCGTTGGAAGCCACCCAGCGCAACCTTCACACAAATCCGCACGGCCGTGCAACCCTTCCCTGCTCGACCAAGCTCTCGCGAGTATACGGCGCCGAAACCAACCTTTGCGTTCCCTGGCTACATTTCGACCCAGATTCCCAGACCATCCAGATCCCAAGCCGTTCGATAGTGGGTTCGATGGCCCTGAATTGAAAAGGCCATCGCCATGAGTGATCTGGGGCTCACGCCCAACAACTGACGGCAAGTCGATCGCGGATCAACATTCGCTTTGACCGAAGATCGCCGCAAAGAGTTCTGCAAACTTGCCTCCACAGTAGCCGAAGAGGGAACGGTGTCCTTGCGCAACATTGTGTGAGGCGGATCGACAGATCAAGATAACGGAAAAGGACGGTGACCTCTCCGCGGATCAAAGCCGCGATGAACAGGAGAAGGCTGGCAGAAGATCACGACCGCACCATCGGCCGAACTCGAGAAAGCATCTCAGTGGGAGAAGGGGAACGGCGACATTCTCAAAGTTTGAGCCAGCTTGACGCGATGTGAATCGTCGTTGGGGCTGGTGTCGCCGGCTCAGCGGGCCTACTCACCTGGCCGGCCCGGGCGCCAGGTGAAGCTGCCTTGAAGCACTCCCGCCAACCCCGGCGGCCAGCCTGCGGCGGTGGCATGGCCCGCGTCAGTGCGAAGTGGTTCCCCTTCGTCTTCGCCTGCTGTCGATCAGGTGATCGACCAGGTGCGCTTCACTGGTGCCTGGAGGATCCCGTGGTGGCGGAACTTCCTGGCCGGAAATCCCCACCCCGTTCTGGATCGTGGCGCCGTTCGTGCTGGATCCCTTTCTGGCGGCCAAAGCCGTGGGCAAGGCTGGTGGCCGATCTAACGCAGGGGCAACCGCGGTGGTGTCGATCGAGCCGAGCGGCGAGCCTGGCGCGTGCGGACCGAGCAGGGCAGCACCCTTCTCGCCGTGCCGTGGTGATCGCCGACGGGGCCGCAGTCCGCTTAAACGCTTCCACTGGGCCTCGGAGCCGCTCAAGCCCCGGCTAACGACTCCGCCTTTCGGTGGAGTGGAGGGAGTTTGTTGTCGATCCCAACAGTGCTCGCTTTGAATTGGACTGTGCGCATGGCTTCCTGCTGGCCTTTCCCCCGTCAAGGCGGCTAACACCAGCATCGGGGTCGGCACGTTCCTGGGACGCGATCTGGCCAATGCCGATGAGGTGAATGGCTGCGCTGTTGCCCACAGCTCGGTGCGCGCTGACGCCGGTGTGCGCCGTCCTGGCCCTGCGGGTCTGGTGGCACCACCGACTTGCACGGTCTGGTGGTGGCTGGTCCGTCGGTGATGCGGCCCTCGCTCTGTGATCCTTCCTGGCCGAGGGGCTCAGGCCTGCCCTCCTCAGTGGCAACCAGAGCCGCCTGCCTCCTCGAGTACGACTGGCTGTCGGGCGACGGGGCAGCTGGCGGGAACTACCGCCGGCACGATGCGGCGGGAATGGGCAGTCGATGGCCTGGGAAAGACGGATCGCCCAGGTATTTTATCGGGTGCCGAAGCTCGGCTACCAACTGGGGATCAAGCGCCCCACGCTCCCCGTCGCATCGCTCAAATCCTCTCCGGCGAGATGGGCTACGGCGATATTGCCCCGCGCGTGATCCGCCGTTGTTTTGTTCAGCGCTCAGGCAATCCCTTGGCTGCCGGAGGCGAACTGTCGATCGAGCCGAGCAATTCGATCGCGAACATCGGGGCCTCCTGAACGGCAAACAGGAACTTCTCCTGTTCATCACAAGAATTCCGGCACGCGGTCAAGGCTTGGCAATCGCCGTAACGGCGGTGATCGGATGTCCACCAGCGCCCGGCTTCCGAAGACAATCGCCCCGCTTCGTCTCTCGTGGAGCATCGCCATTTTCAGCTGAGCTGGACCCTGCCTCTAAACTCCGAACATGCCAGGCACGCCAGGTTCTCCAGCACTGAAAACCTTTTTCCCCCGGCTCAAGCTGACGAACTTCGCCTTGATCGGCGAGGGGCGCATGGTGTTCGAGAGCGTCTCACAGGCAGAACCGAGTGAATCTGCGACCAGTCCTGGGGTAAAGCAGCGGGCAAACAGGCTTAAGCGCTGGCAAGCGGCGGAAACCGCCACGGCGCACCAGGCCACCGCGCACGTCTTCAGGAGCAGACGGCCGTCGTGGTCGTGGTCGAGGGCATTCGAAGAACCGCATCGCTGCCCAGCCATTCTTCGCGGGTGCTGCAACCATCACCATCGAAATCGTTGAGCAGAAAAATCTCCTGGCGGCAATGGGCGAAGGCCGCTTCACGCCTCCAGCTCAACCGAGGCGAATGGGCCAGCTGGCTTCGAGGGTTTCGATGGCCTTGCTGAAGCCCGCGAATGCCCATCATCGAGTTTTTCCGTGGGCCATGCGGTCCCGCGGGCCATGCGCTTGCTCGAATCGGCAGGCCTTGAGGTGAAACGGGGTTCCGTTTGGGCCGGATCGAAAGGATTCAGCCGGCGCTTCGTTCCCCTTGCTTGCTGGCGCAACCTGGTCAAGAGTTTTTTGGGGGGAAGATGGTGAGCAGGTCGCGAGCCGGCGAGTTCGACAAATTTCCTCGGTATTACGAAAACTGGCCCCCATACTTTCGGTTGTTAGGCCGTGGTTTTGAAGTAATTGAAGAATCTGGGTCACCGTAGATCAACGCCAGGAATCTTCCAGGCCAGGGGTAGTGATCAACGTCCGGTTCTGTCGGTTTTTGTTTAACCATCGAGGGATGCGCCCCAAAGGGGAAGAATCAGGGTGACTTTGGCCTCAGCGCAGGCCACGGCCTGGGTGAAGCTGAACAGGAAGGGTGAGATTGCAGTGTAATTCCTTCGAGCTCAAGCTGGTCTGCAGCCTGATGCCTCCCAGGTGGGAGGCGATCTTGATCAGGACACGATTCCTTGCTGATGCCGGCCTCGTGATAGAGAGCGATCAGTTTGCGCGCCTGGTGATGGAGGCCAGGGTGTCATAACGTGAGCCTGGCGTCCACTTCGGTGAGACCCGCCCAGGCACGATCTGCAGAATTTCCTTGCCGAAATTGACGCAGATTTCGTCGAGGGTCAAGCACCACATTCAGTGGAGCATCGGGGCCCAGCAGGTCCCGTGAAGCCTTCAAAGGAGCTGTCGAATCACCCTGAATAGAGGGGATCCTGGGCTGCCGCCAGTATCAGGGAGCGGGTTGGTGGTCGCGTCTGGGGAGGAATTTGCATGATGGCTTCGAGTTTCGCCGGTGTCGGGACCACCACGGTCATCCCGGCGAGTTGATCAAGCAAGTTTGGCATGGGAGGCGAAGCGTCTGTCGAGACTTCAACTTAACCAGTTTGGGCTGGGCCATCTCCCGGGTGGTGAATCATCCCGTACTTCGCTTGCTTGGCGGCCACCTTCCTTCGATCACCAGGAAAAAGAGATTCAATGATTTCCCTGGCCGCGGCAATCGCCAGGTGGAGCGTAGGCATTGCCACCCCTGGGGCTCGTCTACCACACAGAACACGTAGCGTGGGTCATCGATCGCAGGCTGACGATAACTGCATGATCCTGGCCCCGTGATGTAGACGCCATTGAGTGCCTTTGGGCTGTGTCCCGCTTGCCGCGATCCGATAAGCGCCTCCCTGCGCCGTCGCCGGCTGCTCGCCTCGACACTGTTTCCATCAGCCCATCACTGACGGGTGACGCGGGATCAACAGCTGGATCCCTTCGCCGGGAACCGGCGCTCCAGCCAAGGCATCGCCGGAGCGCAAGACCACGGGTGAATGTGAGGGCTGACCAGCTTGCCGTCGTTGGCGAGCAATCCGTGAAGCCTAAGCAACTTCAGGGGTCAGCGAAAAAACCCTGAACCGAAGGAGGCGGTGGCCGTTCAATCGCTGGCTGTGAACTGTTTTGCCGGCTTTTGAGCTGCCCGCCACGCACCGGTTAAGATCGGTGTCAGGCCACGGTGTCGATCCGATTCTCTCCAGCATTGCCAGAAGTGGCTGGGTTTTTGACCTGCCGCATCGTCTGCCCATGGCCACTGTTTTGCTGGACACTGCAGGATGGTGGGAAAATCAATGACGCCATTGGCGGCGCCGGTCATGGTTAAAGATCGGCCACCCTCGATCATCAGGGAGCCGGATCGTTAATCTTGCGCTGGGCTTGACCGCCTTTTTCCTGAAGAGCGATCGCCAGGCTTGATCGGCGTTGACGTGGACACCCGGTTCAATCATTAGAGATCCTGCAACCGACCACTCCGACAGGGTTCGGGTGAAAGTCCCAGAAACGGTTCGGGTTGTAGGTGGGCGCGAGGCGCAGCGCCAGCATCTCGCCGTTTTGGCAACTCCATCACAATGGCGACTCCTCGCTTCGCTTTTTTCCACTCCTTTGAGCTGGCGGGTCGCGCCTGGTAGGCCACCTGTGGCAGCGGGTGTCGAGTGTCAGCTGCAGTCGCAGGTCGTCGGTGTAAGAGCACTCCGGCCTCGAGGCAGCGGGAAGCGGCGTGCCATCGGCCCTGCCCGTTTCATCGAGCGGCGCGCTCTCTGGCCGCACATCTCTTGTCTCTGTTTTGTTTCAAGCCGGCCTGGGCGACCCGGTACTGATTCAGGAAACCCACCACATTGGCGACAACTGTCCCCTGGGGTAGATCCGCTGGGGGGAACGCCTCAGGTCGAGTCCACTGATCCCGAGGTGCGGATTTCGCTAGGCTGTCCCTCCCCTCAAGGTCAGTGGCGAAGCCTTGAATGCCTGCTGCGCTGGCTTCCCCCTTGGTTCGGGTGAGTCGGAAGCCGGCAAGGCAATACTTCTGAGAGCTTCATCGCCACGTCAGGGCCGCGGATGGGCGGTGGGGATCGTCCCTGGAAAATTGAAGTAGGGGGATGGGCCACAGGGTGAAGCGCTCTCATCAAGGGCCACCAACGTGCCCTGTCGATCGATGATCTGGGCGCCGTTGCGGATTTCGGACGCACCTGCTGGGTCTGGATCGCCCTGGCCCTGGCCTGAAGCTGGTCACCTTCCCTTGACCTGCAGCCCAGGCCAAACGGATCGACAGCCCACCAAGGCTGTGGCCATTATCAGAAAAACAAGCACCAGCCGGGCGCTTGAACCGGCTGAATGAATCACACCGGCGGTGTCGTGCCGACCTCTCGATGGCCCCGATCAGATTGCCCCCGGATGGCGAACCTGGGCGGTGGAGCGGGCCTTGGCCGGTGATTAACCAGTGTCAGCACCCTCAATAGCCCCGACGGATCAAGGGAATGAATCTGCTCACTGTCCTGCTCCGCAGAAGGTGCTACAGCTGGAGCGAAAACAGGCTGCGAGAACTCGATGGCCCTCTCGGGGACCGGGGGGAGATGGATCAGGTTTTTGATGTGTGGGAACGAGTTGACCCGGACGCCGCGCCATCGCAAGGTGGTGCTGCCTCCCAGGGGAGGTGGACTCCCTGGAGGCGATGTTCGAGTGTCTGCGATGCCTCGAGCTGTTTGAAAACTTTTGGTCCAGCCCCTGCCAGTGGAGCGTCAGAACGGAAAGGCCGATCATCGATCCACCCCAGGGCCAGCAGGAGCCCAATCGGCAACCCGGTTGCAGGCAGCCAGCACGGGGGCCTGCCTGGCCACCTTGCGTGCCGACATCGAGCCCTGGATCAAGTCAAGAGAACGCCCGATGGCCGGAAGCCGGTGGGGACGAACGAGACAGCAACCAACTGAACCACAACTGAAAGGGCCTGTGCAAGTGAACCATGCACTAGAGCTCAGCAAGGACAGATTCAGCCTTCCCGCAAGCACCAGATTGCTGAAGGTGAGACCGTTCCATAGCGCGTGCATCCGATGAAAAGGGCTCAGCCTGGGCGCGCTCGAGAGTCCTCAAGCCATCCAGGGCCCAAGCCGAGAGAAGAGCGGCGAGAGCTCGCCGAGGCTGAGATGGGCCAGTCCGAAGGATCGCACTGCTGAGACACACGCCAGATCGGGCAAGCTTGCGGGCCCATGGAACCGCAGCAACACCCCCGGGAAAAATGGTTTCCTCAACAGGGGAGCCAGCACGACTGCGTGAAGGCGCAAAGCAGAAGAGTGTCCAGCCGCTGTCGCTGCGCAGCACGAGATCAGCAAGGGATTGCTTCCGCCGGGTCGCTCCAGGACCAGTGCTGCATGCCAGCCGGTCAGGCTTGACAAGGGCAAACGATCCGGAAGCCCTTGAAACGCCTGAGCCAACGCGACAGGCGTCGCCACGGTTTGCAGCCAGCCCCCCTGGGGAGGGCTCACCGGTTTGAGCTCAGTCTGAGAATGGCCAGGGCGCCGCCATCAGATCCCTAAGTAGAAGAAGGAGCACCGTCAGCCCCCTCTGCAGGGGAACCCGACCTGGAGCACGGCCAGCAGTCCGCTATCAAGGGACTGATACAGTGGGGTGAACCAGGGCGCCCAGCAACACAAAACCGCCGGCCGATCAGCCAGGATCACAGTGGTCGTCACACCCTGAGCTGGGGGCCCGAGCAAGGGGGGCAGTGGTGGGTTTTGCCGCGCCAGCGCAACCAAGCCTTCCGCGAGCAAACAGAACCACACCGCCAGCCGGCAGGGCTGGAAACGAGGTTTGATTCCGGCCAGTTGAGCACGGCCCCGCCCTCCGCCTGGGATTGGCGCAGCTGGACGGGGTTGCCCCAAGGGCCTGGCAGCTCAGCCTCTGCAGCAGCGGATCGGCGGCAAGTTGATCGGTCATGGGATCGCTTGCCCCCAGGGAGACGGCAAATCTCCAGCCGCCTTGTCGCAGGCGCGCTGATGATCGCCGCTGTTTGCGTAGCTCCTCGAGCACGGCTAGCCCGTTTCGGCTCGGTACTGTTTGCGTTGCAAGAGGGCCCGCCAGACAGCTGGGTCACTGGCGTGGTTGCCGGTCGGTCTTGGAGAAGGGCTGCCTGCGGATTTTCTCCAATCAGCAAAGGCGAGCATTGGGGGCAACCTGTGGCTCGGCCAGAGCCGCAGCTCCAGCTTGGCGGCGCATGGAATCGTTTGCCGACCGATGGCCGCCCAGGTTTCACCAGCCCATTGACCCAGAGCAGCACGCTCAGGCCAAAACAGACATGGCCAGCCCAGCTTCCAAGGGCAACTTGCGTTTGCCGATTTCGCCTGGATCAACCTCCTTCCTCGACGCTCGATTCTCACCCGAGCCCCTCCCATACGATGGCAACGTTTTCGGCTTTGTTTTCGTGCCCTCGGCTCCTGTTGGGTCGCCATGGACTGAGCAGCTTCAACCGGTGTGAAACGCCGGGTGCAGGCCGTGGGACGGATCTGTTCGTCATTGAGGCGACGAGGGGGAGCAGGCCCTTGTCACAAGGCGCGGGCGCTGAGCGCCTGGAGGGATCAACGGCGGCCTACAGCTCCCACTCAGCGGGCCCGGGATACGGCGGCCCTGCTGCCGCGCCCAGGCTGGCGCCTCAACGCCCAGCTCGAGGAGGGCCTGCTTGAGTGGACTTCGAACGCCGACCGGCGCTGCTGAACAAGCGAACCTCAAACAACGTTTTTTCCTGAGTCCCATAGGCTCTGGCTCCAGGCCCCTGACCAGCTTTGAGCTCAGGCGCCACGACGGCAGCCCCTATCGGCCGATGCCGAACTGATGCCTTCAGGCAGGCCAGTGGCTGGAGAGTAAGCGGGCTTCCATCCCCCCGGCGCCCGCTGATCAAACCGTTTTCTTCGTTTGTGGCCCCAGCGCCATCCTTGCGGTGCTGTTGCTGACCCTGTTGGGTTGCTGCAGCTGCTTTCAGCCGCTTACGGATCGTATAACTTTGCTTCCTTTCGGTCCTGAAATTGAGCGCCCGCTGCTGGCGGCACTCCCGGCTGCAGATTGAATCACTGAACAGCACGGCCCATCTCGGCCGGCCGTTGTCCAGTCAGGGTCCTGGTCGCGGTTGCTGCTGTGCGCCACGGCGAGACCGAATGGACTCGCCATGGGCCGCTTCCAGGGCCAGATTCGATATTCGCTGCAATAGCCCAAGGTTTTGTCCAGGCGGAGCGGCTGGCCGCTGCCTGCGCCGCTGTGCCGATTCCAGCGCGCCTACGCCAGTTCAATGGCCCCGCCCGTCAGAGACGCCGAATGCATCCTGGCCGGGCGCTCCGACATCCGCTCACCTGCATTGAAAGGGACTGTGGGAAATTGGCCATGGCCTTTGGGAAGGGCACTGGAAGCCGAGAATCCAGGCGGGTTGGCCCCGAGTTGCTGACTCCTGGAACTCGCGCCCACACGGA
>Ga0163217_1027892_pt1 | contig 10678 bp, 12 predicted proteins | sample SynspAceP_FD_185933 | JGI IMG/M metagenome (GOLD analysis project Ga0163217, IMG submission 185933) | Saline lake microbial communities from Ace Lake in Antarctica - Synechococcus sp. Ace-P (PacBio error correction) | ecosystem: Environmental > Aquatic > Non-marine Saline and Alkaline > Saline ...
CAGAGAGAGATGAACCAGCGTCTGAGCTGGGTTTGTTTGAAAACGCCGTCCGGGTAGGTTGGTCGGAGGCTTTTTTTTTGGCCCAGGGTTTTTTCCTGGCCCCACGGTTAAGCAGCCCCCTTTGTTGGGAGGGACCTGGGACCCCGCTCCGCGGCCAGCACCGAGCTCCCGGAAAAGGGATTTTGGAAAGAATCGTCCCCCCCCCGCCCCAATTGATTCTTCGGCCCCGGCGCCCTGGGGCCGGCCCCTGCTGCAAGCCCGCCACAACGCTCCCCCAGCTCCGCTGCTTGAGAGCTCCCGCTTGCGGGCCCGCCAACCCAGGGGCGCCCAGCGAGGGCCCGGGCTCCCGGCCTGAATCGGCGGAGCAAGCCAAAGCAACCGCTCCGGCCCCCAGCCAGCCGCCAGCCAGCGCCGGGTTCCGGGACCCAAGACGCTTCCCAGCTTGCCCTGCCGGCTCGCTGCCGGGCCCCAGAAACCCCGGATTTCGCCCCTCGGCCTTCCGCAGGGCCGTGATCAGCTCGGGCCGGCTGCAGGGCGCCCAGCAACCCACCTGATCGGCGGGGAACAGGCACCAGCGATCGAGGCCTGGTGGAAATCGGCGCCGCTGTAGCCGGCGGGTTGATCCCAGCCAGGCCCCACTGGCGTCGACGAGCACCTCGGCGAGCCCCCGCAAGCCGGGCGGTGGAGGTGATGCAGCAGGGGTGGCAACAGGCACTGGCCGGGGCGGGCAACGCTCCAGGTCCTGGCCTGGTCTGCATGCAGAAGCGCAGCAACCCCGGCGCCCATCCAGCCGGATCACTGCCGCCGCTTGCCTCCCCAGCGGCAGGGCAAGCGGCGGCCTGCCCACTGCCAGGGAATCATCGCGGCGGGAATCGCCCAGGGCTGGGCTGCTCAGGACAGGGCTGCTCAAAGGCAAAGCAAACGGGACCGTTGACCTCAGCCTTGCAAATACCCTGGCGTGCTGGCGATCTCCTCCAACAGATACAGAGCGCGCAGCTCAGCCCGGCCGCTCGTCATCGCCGCGAGCCCCCCTCCTGACGATCCACGATCGGTGGACCACCCGCCTCCACACATAGCCCGCCTGCGCAGCTGATCCACCGCCCTGAGCGAAGACCCCCCGTGGTTGACCACCGTCCTCAAGCACGGTGATCCGGCCTGCCGAAGCGCCGGCCAGGGACCCTCCAGCCCAGGCGGCCGGTGCATAGGCCCTTGGCCTTGCTTGCGCACGATCAGGGCATCGAGCGACGTCCCGCAGGGCCGGCGGCCATCGGCCACGCCCGACACCAGCGGATCGGCCCCCCAGGGTCAGGCCGGGCCACGGCACTGCCTCCGTCTCCACCTGCTCCAGCATCAGCAGGCGCCAGGGCCGCCAGACCCGTGACCGTGAGGCTCACACGGCTTGCAGTTGATGTAGTGGTCGCTTGCTGGCGCCCCCAGAGGCGAGGGTGAAGCGACCTTGGCGGTAGGAGCGCGCTCCGCCAGCAGGCTTGAGTAACCGTGGGCGCGGGTGCGTGGCCCCGAGAGGGGCGGTTGCTGGGACGAAGAAAAAAAAACATGGAGGGCGGCAAGGGCTCGTCGTGACCCCAGCGTCGCCGACGACTGGGCTGTGGAGAAGCAGCCTCCTGGGCTAAACAGGGATCAGCGGCCTAAATTCAAAATCATCCGTTTGCCCGGTTGCCAGCCATGGTCCCTCCTCGCCTGCGCGCCTGCGCGGCCAAGCACCGCCGCCGGCCTGCTGGCCTGGACGGCGGCACCGGTGGGCCGCCGCACCGGTGGATCCTGCAACAACGCCCTGGAGGCTCCGCCGTTGGCCCATTCACGCAACAGGCCGATGGGGCCGTGGAGGTCACCGTTTTGCGGCCGTGGTGGAGAGCAACCGATGCCACTGATGGACCGGCGGGGCCTCTCACCTACCGAAGCAGGCTTCGCCCGCGGCGGTCAGCCTCACCCACCAGATCAACCGATCTATTCGCATCGCATGGGCGGCGTAAGGCGGCAACCGGATCATGGGCCCTGGGCTTCCCCGACCAAGGCGATCCGTCTGGGAATGGCTCCAGCATCGGGCAACACCAACTGAAGCCCTGCTTGAAAGAGCAGAGCGCCCCGATCCCTGGCGCAGCGGCGAACCTTCCCATCAGCTTCACCAGCAGCCTCCAAGCCGAAAGCCGAGCTATTAGCACCACTGAAAGGTGGATTTCAGGCCCCGCATGGGCGCTGTCCAGGGGGGCCTGTGGTGAGCGCGGGGGTCTAGCAATCTGGTGAATGCAGCGGGCTCATAATTCCCGCCTTAGCCGAGGTTCGATCCTCGGGACCCCCATCAACCAATACCCCTTCGGCATAGACGTATTTTGGGCTTAGCTTTTGTTTTTTGCCAAGATCTCTATTCCTCTATTTGTCATATACGGCAAGTTCATGATCTAATCAGCACCAACCAAATTGATAGCCCAAGAAGCACAGCGAGATAGAGTTGCGACGGAAATAACATCAAGGCAATAAAGTCGCTCCTGCTTGACAATCAGCAGCGCTCATCAGATCAAGATTTCTGAGTCAGAGGGGTCCCGCGCTCCTAACTTCTTTTCTTCCGCCTGTCCGCAATTAGCAGGGGGCCTGGTGGGCCGCAAAAGGCCTACTATTTCATTTTCTGCCTCGACTCGTGCTTGAATACGAAGCCGAACAAGCTCTTCGACCGCAGCGTGGGCCAATCTCAGGCATGCCAACCTCAGCGGGTATTCAATGGGATGCCTTGACGCAGCGCCGCATCAACTGACCAGTCTTGAAATGGCAACCGAAAAATAAGCAACCCGAGTTGAAGCAACACTGAAGCTGAAACTAGTGGCCTCAAGATAATTCTCCTTTGAAGCCCTCCACTGAGGGAATCTTGCACTCAGCGCTGCAGCAGCCAGCGTAAAAACGAGAGGGCAATGAAATCGGCCGATGCCGGCGTTTCCAGCATCAGCGAGGGCCGGCTCGGACAAGCCGCTGCAGCCAGCGCGGCAGCCGATCCCTCCCGGTGCTCCAGCAGCAGGGTAAAACATCAGCAGCAGCGCCCACGGGGAATAACCGATGGCCAAACACCCAAGTTCTTCGCCCGCCATGTGGCCCCTTTCCACCAAGTGATCAGCGGTATCGAGAAACCTCCTCGCGCTTGGACAAACAACCGCTGCGAAGTTGAAAAGCGAGTGGCATGCCGCGCCCTGGGGGGACCGGGGCCCTCGCACAGCCTCGAAGCCGGAGAGCGCAAATGATCGCGAAGTTCCCTGCAAGTCGCAACAGTCCACACAAGAGTGCTTTGCGGTCGCCTAAGAAAGCGCCCCGCAGAGCCCACGGCCCATCCAGGGGCGCAACCCTAATCTCCACAAAGTTACAAATCTTATCCGCGATAATCGCGGTTTTGCCAAATGTTAGTTTCTTCATCGTTCGCTACGGCATCGGTGTCGGCTGCACTCTCCTGAACTGCTTGGGCTTCAAACAGCGCCTTTGCAGGTAGCCCGCCGATGCCGACAAAGGCATCGTCGATACCGCTGTTTTCTTGCAGGCAGGTTTTCAAGACCTCACCACCGCCGCTCACAGCGGCCGGGAACTCGTTTTGCACGCTCAAGGGCGGAAGGTCCTTTCACCGTGTTCGCTCCCACCCGACGAAGCCTTCGCAACTGCCAGCCGGCACGGTGAGTCACTTCTGATGCCCCGCGAACAAGCAGAAACTCAACTTCGATTCTCACCTATCAAGTGGTAGCCGGAGATGTGAAGCCGCCGATGTCGTCAAGCTCTCAAGCCGCGAAAACAGCACTGAACGGGCAGTCGGTCAAATCAAGGCCAAGGGCAAGCAAGGTCACTGATTAAAACGGCGCCACCGTCGTCACGGCCTGACATCGCAACAAACCAACGGCACGATCCACGTGATCCGATACCGTGTTGATTGCAAAGTAAATCCTCATCGGGCGCTCAACGACGGGCGCCCCTTTCGTGGATACGCCTTGGCGATGCCCATTTCGATACAGCTTACTATACCTTTTAATGAATTGGTCCTCTAATATTCATTTTTTAGCATTCTTGTTTTAGATTCTTTGATTTACTACGAAACAAGCAAGTTCGACTTCAGAGAGAGGCAAGCAATTGCAATTCCCGGCCCAGCACACAGTTCAACCAGCAACTCTTTGCTGCCGTCTACAGACCACGTTCAAGATAGGCGAAAAGATGCCTTGGTGGTGATATCGCTGATCTGCCTGAGCTTGATATGGCGCCCGACCTTTCCTTCCCTTCAAGAAAGCCAAAGGCATCGGTGATCAGTGCACCTTATTGCTGAACTTACGCTGTTTAACATTGCTGCTTGTAGGCAAAAACGCCACCAAACTGGATCTCGGAAGAGAAGAGAAATACCCGCCGTACTTGACCTCCTCCGATAGGGGATGGATCGTCTGCTTCACCAGGGTGCGTACCAGCCTCTACCACCAGAAAATTGCTCTTCTCCGAGTAACATTGGATGTCTTCCAGAGGGCTTCATTGTCTTGGGGCATGGAGGGTTTCCTTGGCGACGTGACGAGAGCTGTGACTGTCACCTCGCAGCAGCGATCAAAGTGAATGCTGCCGTCTCCCCCCGCCTTGGACCGCCCCCTGCTCCTGCGCGCTGGAGCAGCTCAAACGTCAGTTGGGGGAATCGACTCTCTGGAGCCATGCTGGATCTGGAAGCTGAGAGCCGGCGAGCGCCTCGGGTTGGTGGCGCCCTCGGGAGCGGGCAAAACCCTGTGCTGCGCGCCTGCCCTGCTCGACCGCTGCAAGCGCGGCAACGATTCATCTGCAGGGCCGCCCGCCGGCGTCGTGGGGGTTTCTGCCCGCTGGCGCTCCGCTGGTGCTTTATCTCAGCCCAGCGGCCCGTCGCCCATGGGGGGAAGCGGTGGGAGGCCGAACCTGCGCTCACCCTGGTCATTCCAGGAGCGGCGCGGGCGGGGGGCTGGCGGCGCGAGCGGATCACGGAATTGGTTGGCGGCCCTGGGGCGTGTCCATCGTTCCTGGCCTACGAACGCCGAGGCGGCTTCTCAGGCGGCCCCGAGCTGCAAAGCTGTTGGCGCTGCTGCGGGCCCCTGCAGCTCGAATCCAATTCGTGCTGCTGCTGATGAACCGACGGCCTCCCTGGATGGGGGCCACCACCGGCGCCGTTGAGGCCCTGCTGAATCGCCTGGCTCGCGCAGGCCCGCCGCGCCGCCGTGGTTCACCAGCCATGACAGTGAGCGATCCCAATCGCTTCCGCCAGTCGCACCTGGAGCTCGCCGGATGACGCCAACCGTTTCGGGGCTCTGACGATCGCGATGGCCGCCTGGCGCTCTCCGCCCTGCTGATCCTGTGAACGTGGGCGCTCTCAGCAGCGTTGCGCCCCTGGCCTGGCGCGCAGCCTGCTGGTGGCGTCCGGTGCGGATGGTGGTGCAGGCTGCTGCTGGTGGGCCTTCGTGCTTCGAGTGGCTGTTCGCAGACAACGCGCCGCTGATCGTGGCTGTTGGGGGCGGCGATGGCGATGAATCGGCCGGGGTGTCGGCCGTGCCAGCGCACCCGGCCGCCCGCTTTGGCGGGGGATCTATCTCAACAGCCTGCTGTCGTGATGGCGGCGGCGGCCTTTGGGTGACCGGTCTGGCGGTGACAGGGCTGATCCAGCCCACAGCCCTGGTTACAACCCCCAATATCTGATTTCCCCTGCTGGGGGATGGTGCCTGGGCAACACGCTCCAACGGCATCTCCCTGGGGCTTGATCGCTTCATGGAGGGGTTGCGCAGCGGCGCGATCGGGTGGAGACGGCCCCGGCCCTCGGGGCCACCCGTTGGGAGGCCTGCCAGGGAGGTGGTGCGCGACGCCATCCGCGTGCGTTGTCCCACCAATCAAACTCGATGATGTGATGGGGCCTGGTGAGGCCTGCCGGGAATGGAATGACCGGGCCAGAATCCTCCAGGAGCCGCGGCCCGGCAGCAGCGTTTCGTTATCAGATTGTGGAATTCCCTGTTCATGTATCGCTTCCTTGCACGGCTTCTGGGGGTGTTCGGCGTGGTGGGCCCTGGCTACAGGCGGCTCAACCAGCGCCGACCCTCAAACTGCGGGCTCGATCGCTTGACCAGTGTAGCAAGCAGGGTGAGCTGAGGGTGTGTGGGTATGGGTATGGGTATGGGCGAATGAGGAGCCCCATGCTGGCAATGGGGCCATCGTTCTCCCGCAGATAGAATCAAGGGAAACAACAGTTGAAATTCACTTGAAGAAACTTATTGGGCCACTGCGCAGAGCGGTTGTTCTATGGCGTGATTAAGCTATGGCGGGCTTGTTCTGATTAACAAACTCAAGAACTGAGCCTAACCTCCGAACATGTGGAATTTGCCTATCTGCCTGATGTTTATCGGTGTCTACGTGCTGACGCAGTGGAATTCGATCAGAAGAATTGGGAGTTGAGCTGAATCCGGCTGCAGGCGAAGGGGCAACGGCAGTGGCCTGTTTCTTGCTCGAGCGAGCTTTGCTTGAGCAGACCAGCAGGTGGGCGCGAACCCTTGCCCAATCATGCGCCGGCCCGGCCCTCTCCCCATGGCAATCACAAACAGTTCTGTCATGTATTGGCAAAATGCTCATGGTCCTTTTTTGTATCACGATGTCGTTATGAAACAGCAATCGATGTCACTGGCTTTGGCGCCTCCGCCTGCTTCCCCTTGCCGAGACCAACGGCTCGGGTTCGCAACCAGTAGGTCCCGCCGCTGGCCGGCCGGCTCTGGACTGAGCAGAGCCGTGTTTGCCTGGAGCGCCAGCATGAGCGCATCGAGGCCTTGCTGGGGAGCAGCTGAAATCGACGGCCACTCGGCGTGTCACTCTCAGAGCACTGCCTGCCGCCTGGTGCGGTCCCCTCGGCCTTTCCACCTGCGGCTGAGGAGCGCTGGCTGGATCAGGCGGGCTGCCTCTGCCCAGGCCAATCGGGTTGCGCACCGGCAGGCGCCGCCCTCGCGGCCACCCATACCGGCTGGAGCCCAGTGAACGGCTTGGCTGGCTGATGGACCCTGCCAGCAGTGGTTCCATGCACCAACGCCTTCCGGCGCCGATGCCGGTGGCCTATGCCCCGCGCCTCGCTGAGCGACACAGCCATGACCGCACACCCCCAGCCGCCCCCCACCTGCGGAAAGACCTGCTGACGGGATTTCCCGCGTTTCTACACGCACAGAAATCAACAAGGCGGCCCCGCACCAGATCTGGAGGCCCCAGCGGCCGGCCCTTCGAGGCGATGCTCGCCGAGATGGAGGCCGATACAACCGCGACCATTTCCCGAGCGCAAGGCGCCGCTCGATGCGTTTGTGCCGCCCTTGGGCCCCCGAGGAGAAGCGCCTCAGAGCTAACCTGGTGGCGCCCCTTGTTTCCGGAGTTCTCCGGTTTCCTGCTGTTCAAGGAGCTCTCACGGCGCCTGTTTCCATGGCCGATCGCTCCGAACTGGGTCGCCTGTTTCAGCTGAATGGCCCGTTGATGAGGCCCGCCATGCCGGTTTCCCTTGCAACCGGGGCGTTGGTTTGCCGAGGCATTCGAGATCGATTCTACCAAAAAACTGAGGCACCGAAGCGGCCGAATCACACTGGTTCCCACTCAGGCTGGGTGCTTTTACAGCGTCTTCCTGTCGAAAAGATCGGCTACTGGCGGTTACATCCTGATCGACGGCACCTCAAGGCCCATCCCGACAACGCCCTTTGTGCCGCTGTTCGATTTCTTCGAGCCTTGGTGCCAGGACGAGAACGCACGGGCGACATCTTCAACCTGCTGATCCGCTGCTGGCAACAGCCTGAAGCAGGGCTTCCGCGGCAAGCTGCTCAGCCGTTTCTTCCTGTGGCGGTGTTTTCTCACCCACCAGCTCCACCGTCCCTGCGAGCGAGGCAAATTTCTACCGGATCCTGGGCATTGGATCCGCACCTGTTCGACCGCCGAGGTGATGCGCCGACCACCGCAACGCCCCGCCGCGCCTTCCCCTGGGTGGTTCGCAGCCTGGAGAACAGCCGCTTTCTGGACCTGCGCGACCGGCTGGTGGCCTGCTGTCCAGAGAATTCAAGGCCGCCAAAGCCAGGGCGGGAGTTCCCCGCTGCAGGCAGCTGGGCCTGAAGCCTGCACTTCGCAGGTCCTGCTGCTCCGTCAGTTCACGCCAGCGCATGCAGCAGGCAGGGGCCGGATGAGCCACGTCGCGTATCCGCCTCTATCCAGGCGCTGCGGGCGCTCTTCGCTGACCGTTTTCCAATCCCCGAGACCACGATGTTGTTCATCGGCTATGACCCGCGCGAGCGGTGGCCGTGAATGTGCTGGCCGATTCCTTCCAAGCCTGCTAAGCCTGCCGCTGTTGAATTGGCCAAGGTTCCGGCTCGATCCCAGCTGGGCCGGCATCTACGACCAGCGAACACCACCCCAAACAGAGCACTGATTCTCCTTCTCCGCGCTTTCTTTGGTGCCCGTGGCTGGCGGGGCTTATCAGGGCCTGGGCCAACTGTTCATCGACGCCGACAATGTCTCTGCCTGCGGATAATCGCCGAACAAGCTCTGGGGCCCTGCGGTGACGAGCGCTTCGCGGGTGCAACTGGGTTGAAACACCAGCACGACTGCGAGGCAGGCAGAAAGTTCCAGGGCAAATGCCCGTCAAGACGCCCTAACGGCCGCAAGAACTGGTCGTCGGTGATTGGGTTGTTCAATTGCTCCCGTTGGCCGGGCAACTCAGCCCGGCCTACGTTGAACACCGCCACGGGCCTGGAAGTTGCAACGAGTTCCACTGGCTGGCGGATGCCGAGATCGGCCGAGCTGCCCCGGAATGGAACGTGCTTGTGGGCGTCAGCCGCTGCCCGCCCTCCCCAAAGATCGATCCACTACACGGCCTGGGGGGGTCCCTGGTTCGACGACTGCCTCGACATGCCCGCCTCGGCCGTTGGGCTGGCCGCCCGCGAATCCCGCGATGAACCACCCGCTGAGTCCGCGCTGGCCGTATCACCACGAGGCCTAGGGGGCGCATGGCGCACGATGGTCAAGCGGCCACTGCCGCCAGAGGTTGCCTGGGGTGGCAAGTCCGCTAGCCCGGGAAAATGGAGCAGCTCTGGCTCCAGAAGGGCGTGCTCACCGTGCCACCGAAGCGGAGGCTGCAGCCAGGTGATCACCGGCCGGATCGCCGGCCCGACAACCGCTTCTTGCCGCAACCGCCAGGGATGGCAGCAACCGGGGCCACCTCAGCGGGCGGCAGCAGATGCAGGCAGGCGGCCCGCGGGGAGGAACGGCAGAAGCCCCATGGGCCAGGGCGTTGCAACGTAATAGCAACGGCGTAACACTAATAACGCTACCGCGATAGCGGTTGAATTCGTTCGTCTCACCCGGCTCCTTCCGCCGTCCGGATCGCGTTCACGCATGACCACCACCCTCCCAGCCACCGATCTCGCGACCGACGCAACCCCCGCGACGAGGCTGCCCGTAAGGGCTTCGGCCCCCGGGTGGCGCCGCCTGCCATGCGGCGCCATCGGTGCCGCCCAACCACCCAGGCCGAAGGCAATTGAACCTTCTCCCGCGCCCTGCTTGCGGGCAGGGGCCAATCCACTGCAATTGGCGCCTGAATCCGCGCCCTGGGCCCCCGGCTAACGCGCTGAATCGAGCAGCAAGGCCCCGAACCTGGCAAGCCGCCCTCGTGCGGCCGATCTCCATGGGCGCACCTGCTTCGAGCAGCGCCCTGGCCAAGGACCAACGGCAGCCCTGGGGCCGTCCGCGCCGGCAACGCCCCCCTCAGCCGCTGGCCGTCGTCTGGCAGGAAGCCAACCTGCGACCCTGGCCCAGCAGGAGCCCCATCCTTCCTGAGCCCACGTGTAACGTCCGCTATGCGTGACGCTTTCCGGCGGTCAGCAGCTGGCTGAACAAAGCCACTGCCATCCTGGCGGCCCACGGCCTGCCCTGGTCACCTTTTGAGTTTGATTCGGCCGATGCACGGCAGCTCAAGCAGGCCGCTGCATGACGGGGCTTTGAAGCACTTGAACTCAAGCGAGGCCGAGGAGGCCGAAACTGCTCGAGGAGACCGTGGTCGGCTTGCCAGGACACCAGCGGCCTGCTGGCCGACTGGCACAGGTGGGGAGAGCCTGAGCTGATCACGTCCGCAGCCCAACGCCCCCTGACTCCGTCCGCCGCTTCCGCCACTCCATGACGCCACCACTGCTGAAGCGTCTCGATACCGTTGCCAGTTGGTTGCTCAAGCACGACAAGCCCGTTCCCGCGCTTACAACCAGCTACCCCACCGCCGCCAGCTTCCACACCGAGGTGGGAGCGGCAGATGCTGGCAAGCGGAGCTGGGGAGAACCCCAGCAACGGACGAAAGTTTTCCCTTTACGCTCCCACAATCCCTTCTGCCCGCCTACGCCTGCTGGTACTGCGGCTGCCACGGATCACCCAGCCAGGCAGGCGCAAGGTGGTGGGCCCCCCTAAACCTGCAGGCTCTGGCCCGGGAACTGGAGGGCTGCTCGGGCAGTGCCTACCGGCCAGCGCCGGCCGGCTAGGCCAGCTGCACTGGGGGCGGCGCACAACCCAAGCTACCTCAGCCTGGCCGAACAGGCCCAGCCTCTGGGCCCTGATGCGAGGCAGCAGCTTCGACCTGGCCCCGACCTGGAGGCCTCCGATCGAGGATGAAACGCGCAGAGTTCCTCAGCCGCGAATGGGTGCAGGGCCTGGC
>Ga0163217_1050942_pt1 | contig 10678 bp, 8 predicted proteins | sample SynspAceP_FD_185933 | JGI IMG/M metagenome (GOLD analysis project Ga0163217, IMG submission 185933) | Saline lake microbial communities from Ace Lake in Antarctica - Synechococcus sp. Ace-P (PacBio error correction) | ecosystem: Environmental > Aquatic > Non-marine Saline and Alkaline > Saline ...
TTGATTCCCGCTCCGGCCGGTTTGAGAACTTCGGCAACGTTTTTTGTCCACCGCGTTCGTGTTTTCCGCGCGCACGGTCGGTTGAAATCTCGGCCGCTTAAATTCTCGACGGCACCCATTGGTTCCGAAATTCAGGGAGGCCGACGGTTTTGGGGATGGCCGAGGCAACCGCCTGCGTCCGCGGTCCAGTTGATCGCGAAGTTGGGGTTCGGGTAAATCCGGAATTCAGATTCCAGTTTTGCAAATCGACGATCACGCATCGACGTTCGGCGAGCGGTGAGCACGCCAACTGACGTCCATCGCGGCCGGGGCCGGAGAACCCGAAGTGGGTGAACAACCATGAGCGGAGCCGGCCGGCGGACGAGCGGCGCGTTTCGACGAGCGACTGTCCCGCCCTCAATGGACGCTCGGCGACGACATCCGTCGAGCGTTTAAACGGACAGCCCGCGGGGGTGGGCGTCGGTTTCCGCCGACGGCCGGCACGAGTGCCGGAAGCGGTGCGCACGATCGTAATGCCGAGCGAATTGCAACCACTCGGTAAGGCGTCACCGGTCGGTGCCGGCAGCCCGGCCACTCCGCCGCCCGGCGGTCACGCTTCACGCGGTGGCGGTTGAGTTCGTGTTGCCGGTGGGGGATTGAACCGTGACGATCCATTCGTCCGTCGGCCCTGCCATGCGAGTCCTTCGACGGCGGCCTCCACTTTTTCCAGTTTTCTTCGGCGCCCGGCGTCGAGCTATGTCACGGTGCAATACGCCGTCATCGGAAACGTCGAGCGCACCGGTTTGCCCTCGTCGGAAAAAATCTTACCCGTTGATTCAACGCTTGGGTTGCGACGCCGAGCCGATTCGAAATGCTCGCATCACTTTGCCGGGGGGAGCCATTGCCCCACACTCGGTTGTAAATAACCGTCGCGCATGGGCGAACGCTTCGGTGATCCCCGGCGGCGTCGGTAATCGTGGGGGTGATGTTGCAACGAGTGCCGCGGACCATCAAGATTTTTGACGCCGGTTTTTTTGCGGTTCTTTTCCCAGGACGGTCAAACGTCACCACCCCCGCCGGGCCGCCACGGCGGCGGCCATCATCCCCGGCGGCGCCCGGGCGCGAGGAGACGAATGCGGAGCGGGGATGGAACGGGGGAGGACGCCGACATTTTCGTGTTCCGGTCGTGGGTTTGAGTAAGCTCACGCTTGAGTCGAAGTATTGTTGTGCCGTTTACGCGGCGCCGACTCGGAGAGTACAGGCTCAGAAACTCCTGATGCTCCCTGATCTCCTGGATTTGATCTCTGGGATTTTGATTGGGACTCGGTTTTAGGTTTTGGGTTTTGGGCGGGCTTCAGGACAGCGCCGATGGGACTCAAATTTAGCCGGAACGCCGTGCCGGGATAGTTGTGTCGCGTGCGGTTTCAGTTTTGTACCATTTGCGTCTGGCTGCGCCGAGTGCGGTTCGACGAAATACGTATAATCGCCTCCAGCCGAAATCGCGACGTAATTACTCGCATCCCACGTTCGGCTTTCGGTCTGCCGACGAACACAGCAACCTCTTCACCGTGTCCCAGCAACGCTTGGCGACTCGGCGCAAACGCTCGAATTGATCGTCTTCGGGAAAGTTTCTTACCCAACGAAGATGCCTCGGGGTCGATTCGCGTTTGCACTTTCAAGTTCACCAACTCTGCTTCCAACGCCTCGACCGGTTCAAAGCCACTCCTGCTTGCGCTTGTTCCCACTGGGGGGCATCCCTTCGACATCGAATCTCGGGTGAGTCGCATGAGCTAACGAACCCAGCTGCCGGTCGAGTCAGCTTCCGAAACGCTAAGGATGGCTGATTCCAGGAACCCTTCCGCAGCGAGTTTGACACCAGGCTTGTTGGGTGGAGAGAGACCAGATCGATTCCCCTATAAAATAGGTCCATTCGCTCATCTTGTTTTTCCAACGGAGATTCGAAATCGCTAACACTGGGGTTAAGCAGGTTTCGGGCAAGTGTTTTCGGATTGTAATCGCCGTTTCTGGCGTTAGCCCGGTTCTCGCGTTGAACGCGGGGCTTTAACGGCCAACGGCGAATAAGAGTTGTACGCAATGGGAATTAACCACCGAACCTGGGTAGCACCGGCAGGAATGAGCGGCCAATAAAAAGCGGTGGCAAGGTATCATCTCTCAAAACTATTGCGGGTTTGTGCAGGGTTGAAGGTACCTTGATATTTTCCCAAAGCCAATCCCCAGGCAAGCCCCGATCGGAATTGGCGTAAATCCCTGGCGCGGCCAACGTTCATGCAAAAACCGGCGCGCCAGAACAATCATCAGAGATCAGGAGTTCTGAGGCATGCCCCCCGCATCGAAAGCAGGTTATCCGGCCGGAAAGCGTGCGTCCGGAGGTTTTCAAACGGAATCGCGGTAGGGACGGCTGTTTGCCAGCCGCCCCCCGCACAGATCCAGTCACTCGAGCGTCTAACTCATACGGCTCCTGCCTTGAGTCGGGGCGAAATCTCTCGCTGGGTATAGGAGGGTGAGTTCGTCGGTCGTGGCACGTACTTTTTCAACATGCGAATAGAAGGTCCAAGTCCAGAGATGCCGTCTGCTTCGACGTCGAAGCTGATGCAACCACTATTTTCTTGATCTCGTCACAAAATTGCTTCAGTCGTTGTTGGTTTCCAGAACGGCATAATACTGAGCCAGCCCTGGAACCACTTGCTTTAACCATCTTCCACTTTCCAATCGAGTCGTGGCGACGCTTCGAAAGCTCAATCTAATTTTCGCCAATTTGGCCCGCATTCGTTTTCCGCGATCGTTTCCCTGCGAAGTGCAAACCCGCCTGCTGGGTCAACGTCGCAGCGATGTGTGAAACCAAGAAAAATCGACGTCTCCGGTCGACTTCCCCACGAGCCTGCCGATGCTGGCCGCTCGGCGGCAAACTCGATCAATAGCGCGTCTTCGTGTCATGAGCTTCAAACCGAACTTCTCAAAGCGAGTGCGGAGTTCATCCAAAACATCGCTCCGCATCGGTCCCTTGCGTTTCGAGCCGATCACAAATGTCGTCGGCGTAGCGGATCACGGACGACTTCGCCGTTTGGGCCCGCTTCTTTACGCCAAACCTATTTATCCACAGGTCAAACACATAAATGCCAGGACACGTTGGCGAGCAGTGGAGAAATCACGGCTCCTTGCGGTGTTTCCTAACGGTCGTAAGCTGACCAATTGCCCATCCGTCACTGAACTCCCGCTCGGAGCCATTGTACGAATCAGAACGCAGATTCGATCTGTCGGCGATGCGGTGCTCCAGAAACTTAATCCAACCATCCGCTGGTCAATCGTGTCGAAAAATCCAGCCAACATCTCCATCTAAATACCCAGTTCACCTGCTGTCCGAGAAGCCGACATTCGGCATCGAAGCGCCATGTGTTGAACTTCGACGGGCCGATGCCCATGAGCTGAATTGAACAAAGCTCCTTTTCGGTAGATGCACTGGCACACCCAAGACGACCGCTTTCTGGACAATTCTTTGTTCCTCCAGCGACGCGATTCCGATCGGTCGTTGTGGACCGTCCGGCTTTGGTAAGGTAGATTCTCTGAAGGCTTTGCCGATAGGCTCCGCGGTGAAATGCGGCCATGAAGGTCCGGTGATCCGATCTCAGACCGTCTTCCGGTAGTCCTGCATGTGACCTCGTCGACGCCCACGTTGCGGCATGGCTTCTTCAGGTGCGAAGAAGGCTTCCGACAGCAACCTCTTCGTTGACGTGATGCAACAACGACGGTGAACTTGAAACTCAGGATTCCTGAGCTTTTGCATGCGCGCCGCCCGCCAGACCGGTTGATCTTCGATCTTCCGCTTCTGCGAGGCGGTCGAGATCGGTCTCTTGGGCGGTTCCTCTTGGCTAGGTTCCCTTTTCCTCGACGGAGTCTGCGCCGCTGGTTCAGTTTCCAGCATTTGTTCGCGCCCGCGTCGACGTACTACGGACCTTCAAGCCAATCCCATCTGCGTTTCATACCAGCATTGCCCTCGGGAGGTTCGCTGGTCGCCCTGCGCCGTGTGTCAATCGCGACATGCACCCCCAGGGGCAGGTGGGACTTCCGGTTCTCTGCGTTTGGAAATTTTCCACGCATGCACATGGGGTTCTTCGACTCCGCCATGTCCAGACTATCCCTAACCCAGACGGTATAGCTGGTTGTTTTGCCTTCCCGGCGCCATGACGCGGTCGGCACATGGAAGTACTGATTTCGGAGCTCAATTAAGTGGCCTAGCTCCCCCTGCCACGGACGCTTTAGCACGGACCTTTTCCGTACCTCCGCGAGGGCCGAAGCAAATTGGTTAATATTTTCTTCGTAAAGAAAACTCTCATTCTCGATTCCAAACCGGTTTAATCCGGCACTCCAAATGACTCCCGTGTCAACGAGATTCGGTGCCTGAGTAGGGATGCTCTGGTCGACTATGTAGCCCGGAACAAACGCAGTCGAGGCTCTGCAGAGGTGCACTCGACGGGGATCTCCGGTCCGCCAGCGTCTCCTGCAAAAGCGGTCCGCCAATGGTGCCTGACGGTCTCGGCGGATTTCGTGCGGATTCGTTGCGATTTCGGTCCCGAGACGAATTTTTCATCATATCATGGGACACGGGAGCCATGCCTGAAAAACCTCGAGCCTGGGGTCGGCGCACGCTCGGGTCGGATGAACCTGAATGCAAAGGTCGGTGCTTTGTTCCCCTGTCGACAAGCCGACAGGGGATCGAGGCCCCATCCAAACTGATTTCAAAATTTCAGCATTTTGTTTCGGCGTGTGACAACACACGGGGGGAACAAAATTGTGGCAATGACAGGCTTCCGAATTCGCATCTGGCAGTCAAGATCGGCTTTTTCGGACGGCCTAGTCAACGGCTCATGCATTCAACAGATCACTCTCGGACCCTGTCACGGCGTTTTTCGGATAGCCAATCCATTGAGCAACCGTACAACTCCGCACGTACCTTCGGTTCAGCGTCGACGGCGGGTAGCTGGACTTGGCTCGCCAGGTTTCATACCCAGCCGAGGGCGTGTTTGTTGCGGTGTGGGCAGGTAGCCGTTGTACCGTGGCTAACTCGATCGGTGAAACGTGGGTCGGAAGGGGCTTTGGCTTTGAATCGCATCCGTTTCGACGAAGGTCCTCGCAGGGGTCGTGAACGATGGGGCGAGTTCCGCCGATTCGGATCGCTTTGCAGTTTGGCTTTTCAAACAACCGTCGGTGGATACTCGATCAGGTCGAGCGTTTCACTTGCATTAGATCAAACGTCGATCGTTTCCACGGTCGCGGGCCCACCTCGGCGATCAAGTTTTTGGCGCGTCGATTTCATAGGCGTCGGGGTGCGGACGCCGAGTTCGATTCGGTTTCCTTTGCAATCGCCATCGGTACCCAATCTCGTAGGCGATACGTTGATAGGCGACCGTCGCAGATCGGCGACGTCGTTGGCGACCAATCGGATTTGCTCGAAGGGTTGTTTTGAATGGGCGCTGCCTTCGAAAAAGTTTGATGTTGTTTGATGTCCGCCGACTCGTGCCGTTCGTCATGCGCGGCGACGAAAGCGGCGAGTTGTCGCCGCGTCGATCATGCGCGTGAACTGGCGAGCGAATTCGCCGAAGTAGTCGCCCGAGAGCGAGGCGGCGGAAACGCCACCGACTAGTGCAATGAGTAATTCGCCCAATAGCGCGATCGGGCGCCGTCAGGGATTGGCACCGCAAGCACGGGCACGTCGGGGTCGACCGGCCGGCCGGTTGGAGGCAGAACCTCGGGCTGTTCGGCACTCGGTTCATTCGCACGCGGTCGGTCCCGGAGTCAAAGGGATCGTCGATCGCAATCCTCGGGCGCAGGTACGCACGGCGATTGAAGCTTGACGTGGGTTGTTCACCGATCGCCCATCCGATCCGGGCCGGTTTCGAGTTGGGCGTGAGCTGGAATAATGCCCTCGGCAATGCCGACTGGTCCAGGCACTCGAATTGTAATCGTGTTCGACGAGACTCTGAAACGTCGGCGCGACCGAAGACGTGGCGGTGTGGCCGTGTGCGTTGCCCGAGCAGAGGATATGATCGGTCGGGATGCCGGTGGCCTTGGATGCGGCTTGTTTTGGGGCAGCGTCGTAAATCCTCGCGAGGGACCAATGCAACTTGTCGCAGGTGACCAACGCAATCCGAGTTTCGCCGTTGTCGGGACGAGGCAGCGGGTCGCGCAACCGATCATCGGGCTTGGTCGGCCATGCGGTGCGTCACTGCTGCCCGAGGAACTGACCGGAATTTTTCCGGGTGATGTCGATCGCAAAGGCACCGGGCGCGGAAGACGCGATCAGTCGAGTCGGCGGCTGACAATCGATTCGGTGTGGATACCGAAACGGATATCAGAGAAAACGAGGGCCGCGAGAATCGCCCCTGTGAGGGCGGAAACAAGCCTCAAATGCGAATGAAGGGGCGACCGCGTGGGGGCAGACCGGATGGGGAGGTTTCATTGTGTTGCCTGGGTCGGGGTGTTCGGAAGCAGTCAACGTGATGTTGAGCCTTTGAAATTCTCCGCAGTTTTACACCAAGTCCGTACCGCAGTGCGTTGCGCACCACGCCGAGATAACCGGGCAGGTTTGTCTCGCGACATTCACCCTTTCCTCCTCGGCGACATTCCAGTTTCCCCTTTTTTCGCGGAATGCGAGTTGAGTTTCACAGCGAGCGTTTCCCGATTTTTAGCGACAATTAGAAATTCCCCTTCCGGGTTCGCAAACCGATCATCGCAATCTCCTGCTTCAAGGGATTGCGATAACCACGGACGGACAAGGGTTACGAACTCAGGCGTTGGCTCGGCCAAGGCAGATCACTCAAAAAACTCAGCTTTAGGATGGCTTCGATGAAGCCAAAAAGTCGTACCGGTCGGCGAGTCAAAAAAAACGAATAACGAAGCAGAACTACGAGTCGAAAGCACGTGAAAAGGCGACGACTGATCGTTTCGCCATCACGGCGCTCCCTCTCTGTTTGTACTTGGCCCGCGCGCAGCGGTGCGGATTCAGTAGTAGATGACCGGCCTTTCGCAGTGAATTTGATGCGAATGGTGACGCTAACAACAAGGGAGATATGTCCTGGACTCAAACCAATTCGCGGTGGATTGGGTACAGAAATTGCCTTCCGGAGTGGACTCTGGCAGTTTCAAGGCAGCCTTAGCTGGACAGCGCCACTTTGTATCGGTTTTGCCCGTAAATCGCTTGGTTTGCATTTAATTAGGCGTTTTGGCGTTAGCCACGGTTCTCGTGGGGAGAACCGTGGCTAACCGCCAAACGGCTAGTCCAAAGTGGGCGCCTGTCCAGTTAGGGTCTGCCCACGGCATCCGCTTAGCCAACTGATTCGCTACTTCCAAAAGAAAATCGAAGCACTCACCCCGAATCCGCCGATTTGCGGCCTTTGCTATTATGCAACAGTCCTCCGGCAAGCCGGGAGGTGAGCCGGGGAAGCGTGAAGAAACCTGTCCGCTTTCAACGCTTTCCTAAAATCGGCACGATTCTCCCGCAACACACGGCCGCGAAAGAACCTCGCAATTCTCAACCCGGTCGTAGTCGGCCAACACGATTTCAAATGATCATTGACAATCCCCATCGTACTGCATGGAACGCGGGTACGCCGGTGGTCGGCCGACGAATTCGCAACCCGCGTCGTTTCAGTCCTTGCTATCGCCGGTGGGAGCTCCTCGTGATCCAACGACACCCGATCGCGATTGACACCGGCGATGCCGGGCCGGTTCAATACTTCCAAAAAAAACGCACCGAGTGATCCTTCGGCTCACCATCTCGATCCAAGAACCCGCATTATGAATCGTGCGCTTCGATCTTGCCGGCGATGCCCGAAATGATGCCTCATTGCCCAACAACCGATTCACATCCCGTTTCGAAAACCGGGCGACTCGCTCGAAATTCAAAAATTCTGGAACGCGTCGGAAAACCCTCTCGCCGCCGAAGGATCGTCACCATCGACAAACCACACTGAAAACCCTCCAAAGCTAATTTTTCTCAAACAAATGCCGGTCGTCCGCGATCGGCACGCCCCAACTCCTCATCGTGGTAACGCCGGTATTCCGCATCCGCCCGCACCACCAGCAACGTGAGCGCCCCGCATCATCCACATCGAGATCAGGCGAATCGATAGAGGCGTTTGATGGACTCATGATGCGACTCGACACCGTTCTCCTGCCGGAACAGCAAATCCAACGCGCCAAAGATCCAACCACTACCCACAATCGTGATCGGACCGAACACGATCGTCCAGTAAGGGTTCGAACGGGCTCGCGGAAAATTTGGGCGAGCGACTCGGGCCCATACGAACGTCGTCGAAACCGCCATCCACCCGATCACCAGCATCCGCATCGCCAAACGACGCGATTCGCCCCACGATTTGCGAATCGGCCGGGACCGAGGATCCCGAGCAATAATAGTCCCACGATTGCCGCAACCGAGCACGCCCGACAACAACCACCAAATGTTCCAGCGCACTCTCGGTTATTGAACCCAACGCCAAGCCGCCATCACCGTCCCCATCGCTCCCCATACGATCGTCGATGGCCCGCAACACGACGACATGTTCCGCATCGATCGAATTTGGGCAAACATCGTGGTAAAAATCGCTCATCACCAACGTCGCCCCGACGAATTCAGCGAAAGTCGAAACGGGTGCTCATCGCCGCCGCAAAAATCGGCCGCGATCACAAACCACGAAAACCCCCTGTGGCAAATGCGAGGCAATGAAATTGAAGGGAACACCCGGCGCCGAGATCCGCGGTCATCGAGTTCGAGATCTTGGCCGCCGAGCATCCCCGCGTACTCCGTGCATCAATTGGGTAACCGCCTGCATCAATTTTTGTTCTGCCACGATCAACGCACCTCCTGCGTTCCGCAGGCGTGACTTTCATAGTACGCGTACAACGACGAACCGATGAACAGGAACAACGCACTGCGGGAAGTACAACAAGCCCCGAACCAAACGCTCTTTGGGCCGCCTCGCGATCACTCCGCGCGGCGTTGTACCGTTTGCACATAACTTCTATGAACGCGCAAAATTATGAAGGTTTTGTCGAACAACCGTAACGCGAACACGACCCAAATCGGTCTTTTGCGAGTTAATCCAAAACGACGCCCCCTCGGGCGTCACGAGAATTTGTCCGCCGCGCCGGCCACCCGCGACACCTCCGGAAACGGACCGCCCGGCATGCCGATACAAAATCGCCAGCGTTAACCACGCCGCCCGCCAGCAACACCAACCGCTTGGAATCGCGTCGCCCAAATCACCGCCACTTCCGCCAAACCAAACGATACGCCCGTCACCACCACGCCGGTAAACAAAATCAACCGTGCGAATGTCCACCGCAACAACACCGCATCGGCAACCGCCATAATACATCACCAACGCGCATCCGCGCGATCTGAAACAACAAATAAAAACAGCTCGCGTAATATCCGCGCCCAAAGCCCGAACCGGACCGCTCCAACAACGAATGCCGAAACCTCCCCGAAACTTCGATACATCGGCAGGAAATACCGCACCGCGATCAACGCCGGAACGGGCAGCCGTTAGCGAAACACGAACACGTTTCCAATTGTCAACGAACGCTTTGCCGGGCATCGCCAAATAACTGATAACTGCTTCAGGTAAGGTCGCAAAAATCGACAACCCGACAACCAACCCGGCAACGAAACGACCGCCAGCGGGGTGAAGTTGATCGCTTGAGTTGTTGCGTCGCCAGAAGAACTATCCCGAGACAGAGGAATGCCGACGAATAGCCCAGCAGCACGGCCCCATCGAGCCCAGTGAAAAACGTCGCTGCAATCATACACACCCATGCGCGCAGGATCTTCGGCGACACGTTCAACGCTCGGAAGGCATGGAGGCATGGAAGCGGGTCGGCGGGGCAAATCACCGCACAAACCCAACAACGATGCTGCCGTTTTGGTCGCTTTGATGTTGGGCGCGACGCGTATTTACCATCTCGTAAATGTCCTGGAACGATCGATCCCCTGTTGACACGCTTGTTCCCTCCGCCCGTCACCATCACGCAGGGCCTCGTAACAATCACGAACAATCCGCGGCTAATACGTTCGCTCCCTCTCATTGAACGCCGCCATCGCCACCGAGCCGGTAGGCGTCGCGGTAAGCGCCTCCGGGCCGAGCAAAGACCGCCCAATTCCCGGTCGTTTTCTTTTTCACTGACACAACTTCGCGAAGTAATTCCATATCGCCGCTTTGCTGTTCCTTCCGCCGACGATACCTTCGATCGCCGAAAGTCTTTTGCAACGTCTCGATTTCAAAACACACCTTCCCTCAGTTGTGGCAATGTTGTACAACATCAACGGCAAGCGGGAATTCCGCGGTTGAATGTTTCTCAAACATACGAACGTCAACTCCGTTTGCTCCGGCCGGGAAGTAATACGGGCGTCGTCAGGGACCACCGCGTCGGCATGACATTCGGCGGCAGTAATTCGCAAATTCACCGTTTTCCCCACAAAGCCGTGTCCAGTGACGCCGACCAGCACCGGAAATTCGCCCGGCAACGATGGCGAGTCGTTTCGGCGATCATCTTGCGACGATAGTCGGTAACTCCAAACTCGGTGCCTCCCCCGTCGTCCCGAGAAATGAACACCCCCGCGATCCGCCGTTCGATCACATGTTCGAGTAACCGAGCCAGTCCCCTCAACGATTCGAGTTCG
>Ga0163217_1119221_pt1 | contig 10678 bp, 12 predicted proteins | sample SynspAceP_FD_185933 | JGI IMG/M metagenome (GOLD analysis project Ga0163217, IMG submission 185933) | Saline lake microbial communities from Ace Lake in Antarctica - Synechococcus sp. Ace-P (PacBio error correction) | ecosystem: Environmental > Aquatic > Non-marine Saline and Alkaline > Saline ...
CAAAAGGCCAAAGGGAGGGGGGAAAGAAATTTTCCCCCCCGTTTTTTTGGGTTCCCCCCCCCCAAGCCAGCCTTTGAAGCCCGTTTTTTTTTTTGTTCCAGCCCCTTGAAAAGGATTTTGCCCCCTTTCCGAAAGACCTGCCTCTCGCGATTCGGAAGCCTTCCGATCCCCGGAAACCCTTTCCCCAAGCAGCCCGACTGAAACCGGTTGTTCGTTTTGCGAGCTGAGCCGGTTTTTCGAATCCGTCCACGATCCTGGAACGCACATTGAGCCAAGATGCTCCGATATCAAGTCGCGGACAAAGAACCGGCGACGATGCCAATTCCAACTTGCCACCTGGTGTTGGCGAACGATGCCAGCAACGCCGCAAAACTCCTCCCGGTAACGAAACGCTCGGAACAAAATTTTGCGCAATCGACCTCAACCGGAAACCAAAAACCGAGCAGCGTCGGCCTTGGGGGGGGCGTATCGTTTTTGCCACGCGAAACCTGATTTTTTCAAACGCCGTCCCTTCGCAGTCGCCCGGACGGTACTCGAGTTCCCGCGCGAACATCTGCTTTGGGCTTGTTCAACCGCGGCAAACCGTTTTGATTCGCCCACCACAAATAATAATCATCGAAATGAGCGAAGACCGAGCTGCGGAGTGGCCGAACAATCGCTCGGGCAGACTCGTCCCGAACGATTCAGTTTGGAATTTCTTTCCTGTGACGATTCCACCTCTCACCGACGTTTGCCCGAACGCAGCAAACGATTTGCCAGCACCGCAGGTACTCAGCGAGGAAGACTCCGCTCGCCAATCGGGGTTCGCGTAAAAAGAGAGCACGTGCCCAGATCGCCCGTTCGACGCCCCCCCCGAGCCGACAACGTTTCCACGCGCCGCTCCCGTACGCTTTTGGAGTTCCGGGGAACCGGAGCGACAATTAGGCACATCGTCAGAACTGAATTCGGGTGGAACCACATTAGCTCGTCTCTCTGAGACGCTGGAAATTTGCGAGTCTCAGAGAAGACTCGCCCTACGCTGGGGTTCTGCCGAACCTTTCAGCAGAACATGTGCTTACCGCCCCGATCGTGATCGCGCTCGACACCGGGAGCGTGAATGATTTTTCCGTCGCCGATCTCGCCGACCCGTTCCCCTGTTCTCAGCGGCTCCATCGAATCAGGTCAATCACTCGATCCACCTCTCCGTCAGGCACCACTCACTTCCAAGATCACTTTCGCAACAAATCGATTGCGCATACTCGTTACCACGGAACGTCGCGACTGCCCTCCTTTGACGGCCTATAGCCCGAGTGCGTCACTGACCAATGTTTTCCAAATAGCCGGCCATCTTCGAGTTGCCGAAGCGAACCGTCGACAATTTTCCCGAATCGGTTTAATCACGGCCTGGATCCAGAAAGTCAATGGTTACTAACGAGTTCTTACAGGGCGGCGTGCGTCGAATCGGATTCGCTCACGGCGGGTGTTTCCCGTTGCCGTCTTCGGTCCGCCGCGGATCCGAATGGGGGCTTCGGCGAACCACCGCCATGGCCGGATCTGCAATTCGAATTGGTGAAGAAGTAGGAAATGTTACCTCGGTGTAAACGCTCTCGACCGCGATGCTTTGCGGAGCGAGTTCGTCCCACGCACAATGCCGTCGCGTCAAATCCATGGTCCGCCGCTTGGGCCGTGTTTTGAGCCACCTGGCCGCTGCCAACCGCTTGGCAAATGACCTTCAACAGCGGGTCCGTCGTGACCTGTTCCGAGTGGCACGAATCACGTACTTCCATTTTTCGGTTGAGGGTCGGGTTTTGCCATGATTCGAGACAAACGGTTTGCAAGGCAACTTTTTGGAACGCGTTCCGGGTCCCCCGGGTTTGACCGTCGAACAGGTGCCACCGGCCCATTGCCGCCACCGCCCATCGCCGGCCCAATGCCGCCGCCCTACACACCATTGCCGCCACCCCATTCCCACCCAATGCGCCACCCATGACAAACCGCCGCCCATGGCTGACCACACCCAGCCGCGCCGCCCATCCCCGCCATGCCGCCGCCCCATCCCGCCCATTGCCGCCGCCCATCCCGCCATGCCGCCCGCCCATTCCACGCCATCATTTGGGCCCGTGGAGTAGGGAACTCCCAGCGAACGCGTCGGGCATCTTGGATCCGAGCGGGTTTAATCAGTCAGATTCTTCACCATTAAGTTCTGCACAGCGAGCCGCGTTTCAGCGGGATGAAATTCGCTTCGATCTGCCCCGCCTTCATCGCGGCAAACAATACCAGCTTGGTCGATTCCGCACCGCCGCCGCAGACGAACCGGCCTGGCACACTGAGCGAACCGGACGCGATTGCGAAAATCGCGGATCAAGGCAGGCTGGAAACGAAAAACGATTCGAAAGAGGGCGGAGCGTTTTCACTGGGCTGGGCCGATGAAAGTTAGGTTTGCGGAAGAAGAACGTGCAGAAGGAGTGACCGGGCCGGAGAGATCGACCGGACGGAGATCCGAGCCAACCGTTTGGAAAGGTTCAGTCGATTTGTGCCAGCCATTCGTACAATTTTTTCGCAGACCTGTATTCGGCACTGCCGGATTCTGACCGCTAAACGGGTTTCCTTGTCGTTTTCCGTCTGATCGGAACCGCAAGCGGACTCCCTCCGAACGCGTTCGTAAATGATCAGGAAGATTTCAACAATCCGGCGATCATCGTTGATACCACGTCCGCCGATCTCATAACAGCTTGCGTAACGGGGGTTACAGCGCGCGAACTTCGTCGGCTTCGCTATCCTCTCATCCGTCCGATGCGGCGGTGCCAATGAACCCATTCCAACGGAGCGATAACTTTTCTAGCGTCCTGCCCCGATCCGTTTGCTTCGATTCATCCGATCGGCTTGAATCAACGCGGCAAGGCCCGCCGCGCCGGGGACTCCAGCCTGCAGGAATAGTGCCAGCGAGCGGTCACCGGGTTGCCACGAAGCGTAAACGACGTTCCCATCCACCCAAAGATAAAACCGAGGAACAAAATCGACAACACGCACACACGAAACAACGTTCCCTCGTTGGCAGACGCCCCTGGTAAAATGTGCCCCGCTCCCAGGCAACAACTCATCCCAAAAACGCCGCCAATATAGGCGGTTTTTTCAGATCCAACTCGAATCTCCGTCCACGTTCGATCATCGTGTCCCCGTTGAAGATTTCAGGGTCCAACCTCGATCTGTTCGTCGGTTTCGAGTTTGCCTTTCGAATCAGCCCCCGATGGGGAATCCACGGCATCGCCTTTTTCGGCGATCGCCTTACGGGGCGTCCGGGTCAGAAGGGGCGGGCGTCCGAGAGCGAGAAGCCATGTTCGAATGAATTGGTTGAAAGGAGGGAGAAAACAAAAATCGTGAAAAATGCTTTTCCTAAGTAATAAACATTCGCATTGTGCGAATATCTGCTCCCGGCGATAGACAGGCCACGCCAACTGCATCGTTTGAGTAAGAATCTCTCATATGAAAAGATCATAGTGTTTAGCACCCGTTTTTTTTTCGACCCCGCCCGCCAGGCGGCGGTTATTCGATTGCTTGGTCGCCTCGCGTCGCCGCCTCCCGCAGCGACACCAAACAGGCTTGCTCCACACGCCACTCCGCAAGCACAAAGTTCGGAGCAACAACTCGCCGACCAACTCACTCCGTCCGCCCAAAAACTGTCATCTAAGGACAGACAAAGCACGTTTGCCAGCAATGGACGACCCAAAAAAAGCCATTGCGCCTAATCGAAACGCAACCAATCCAAAAACCCGCGACCAACTCACGACGCTACGCTCCAAATAATCGCAAAGCCCTCGCAATCCCAAACCGACATTACCGAAGGCAAAGTCGAAAAAACGCTGATCGCATCGAACATCATCAACCAATCGCAAAGATCAACCGAAAAAACAAGCAGGCCGTCGACTACCAACAACATCGACGAAGCCCTCGCCGGCCGTGAATGCGAAATTGGAATGGCAACGCGCGCTCCAATGCGACGCATCGATCGCCTGCTCGACGTCACATTCCTAAAAGATGCCGTTCGTCCGAGTTCCAAGAATCGCCCCCGGCGAACCGTCCCGTTGCGAGCGCCATCGACCTGGTCCTTGCGCAAAATCGACGCGTCTAAAACGTCACCGCCGACATGCAATACCGGCTGCCGTCAAAATCGTCGACTCGTTCTACCTCCCCGCCGCCGTCGCCGTCCCTGATCGCCATCGGCAGCTCGCGCTTCCTCAATGAAACTCCAATTCCTGGTTTTGTGGGGACCATCGGCATGGCCGGCGGCGCCGGCGTGCTCGGTTTCACCGATCTACGCGAATCCTCCGTTCCCGCGTCCGCCGCATGACTGCGAAACTCATCCGCTCTCCGAACGAATCGGCAGCTCCTGCGAAATTCGGTCAGCCAAGGCAAATTCGATCTCGAAAAAAACGCGCGAAGAGACGCCAAAGAACTGCTCGAGACGACCGCAAAAGCCCACATCGTTCCGAAGCCGCCCCGTCTTGAAACTGCGACCAACTCGCCGACCATGCAGGCCAAACTCGACGCTGCCCCAAACCGCCGAGCAAACTAACCTCGAATCCCAAATCCAACGCATCGATACCCAATTCCGCAGCGGCTTCGCCACCCTCACAACGCACCATGCGAGGACCGGCAAAACGCGATCGGCCCTCCAACATCACCCAAACCCCAAACAAAACCGGCGCCAACAGCCGGCCAACGACAACTCGCCCTCCAAAACGCAACCAACAAACCTGCAATCCGCTCTCGACCCGAACTCGAATCCGGACTCCGCCGCGTATGAACGCATCCTCCGCCACCGAATTTGGTCCACTACCGGTTCCCGCCCTGGCAATCATCCTCACTCCCACCGAACCCACGAGTCCATCCATTCCTCCCGCTCGGCCGAAATCCGACTGGGAAATCGATTGAAAGTCAAATTCGACGAGGCACTCGATACGACCCCGACCTGCAGCAACAAAAGCAGCGACGCAGCCACCGAACCGATAATCCTGGCCAAAAATCGACGTCCCGACACCATGCCGCTGGCATCCACCGACGACGAAACTCCGGCGTCTTGATTCCGGGAAACGCCCCCCGAGAAAACTCCGACGAAGCCCATCCCGATATTCGTTCGCACCAGGTCCTCTGGCGTTTGCCTCAGCGCGCGATGCCCGGACGCGTTAAATTCCCTCATCGACGCCACAGCCGCGGCCACACTTCGCCAGCTTCATGGCAACTCGCCGATCACAGACCCGCTGCTCCTGTCCATCACCGCCGTTTGGACGCACCAGCCGACAAGATTCAACCCCAACGACCTCGCCGAACTCTCAACCCAACACGTCGAAAACGTCGTCCAAGCCAACCTTCGGGATCGATTTCCAAACGCATCGAAGATTACAACGCCGTCGCCCGGCCTCGCTCGCCGAACCCTACACGCCGTCGCCGCAGTCGGTTTCCCGACGGGCTCTCTCGCGAATCCCCTACATGCACCTGCAAATCGCTCATTCAGAAGCGGTCTGCGCTGCGGCGTGTTCGGATCCTCGTCGTCGAAACTGAAAACAATGGCTCTCTTCTCGACATGCCCGCGCCTCGACAGACCGATCGGGATTGCTCAAAAATCCGCCTACCGTGAGGCCACCCGACCGGAGCCTGCCGTCACATCAACTCCGTCGCCGCCCACCTGGGTCTGCGCATCCGACGACTCGATGACCTCGAATTTTGGCCCGCACCAACAGCCACCGCCGAAATCCGGGAAACCCCTGAACCGCCGCATCGGCAAAGCCTCCATTCGACGCCGCCCGCGTCGTCGTCGAACCGAATGCTCCATACCCGACAGGACACGTCCCCCGCCGCCGATCAAAACCCGACGCAACCGATTCCGGCATCTCTCATGCACCAAACGGCAGAGCCAAGGCGCCGGTCCGCACTCCGCAACCTCTTGCTCGCGAAGGCGCCGACAGACACGTCCTCATCGCTGGCAACCAACCGGGTCGGGCAATCCAGCTCCTGCACAACGCATCATCCAACCGCCCGAGCCGCCGAGTACCCACTCCGATCAATTTGCAAGTTCTACCTGCCTCGATTTCAAAAAAGGCGTCGAGTTTAAGATCTACGCCCGACCCGGACTCCCCACGCAACGCGTCATCGGCATCGAAAGCGAACCGGGATTCGGACGCAGCGTCCTGCAACGACTCGACGACGCCGAACTCACCACAACGCGGCGAAATGTTCCGTGACGCCAGCGTCCAAGAGGTCTGGCGAATTTCGCGAGAAACGACCCGAAATCGTCATGCACGAATCATTCTCGTCAGATCCGACGAATTTCCAAGAACTCTTCACCCGCACGATACCCTCGCCCGCCGACTGCCACTCGGCGCTGCTCGATCCGGCGCCCTCGTTCGCCAAGGCCGCTCAGTTCGGGAATCCATGTCATCCTCAAGCAGGCCCAATCGCTCCCGGTCCAACAGCCTCCCCCGCGCACCCCTCGGACAAAGGCCGTCCGCGTTCGCGATGCAGTGCAGCGAATCCGACGCCGCCTATGTCCTCCGCGACCGAAACAACCGCGCAAGTTTGCCTCTCCCCGACCTCGCGGAAGCGATCTACACACGACGCCAGCGGTTCTGCTCGAAGGGAAAACCATGCCTTCAAAAGTCGCTTGGTTAAGGCCCAGAATCACGACCCCGTGATGTTGCGAGCAAATCACCGCACGTGACGCTGCCTTCGCCGCATCGATCGAACCCCCGATCCGTGTTCGAAGGCAAACCGCCCCCAGCCGCTCACCGCCAAAACTCGCACTCACCCGGCACCGCCGCCACCACCCCGCCGATTAAGGTCGCCGGACTGCTCGCGAAGCCCGTCGAACTCGGCCACCCACCACCCCCGATTCCAATCCGATTTCCGGGCCAGTAACGCACTCCTCGTCGCACCGCCCAAAAAATGCGAGTCGGCTCTGTCGGCTCCTTCATTCGCGTCGGCGCCAATCAAACACAACCCAACCTCTCGATCGTGCCTCTCGATGGTTCCCGAGCCGATGATGGTGAATCATCCGCCGATTGGATTCGCGACTGCGAACTCATGCCAAAATCATCCGCGCCCGCGACTGAAGCCAAAGATGATCGAACTGCTCAAGCTCGTCGCCGCACGCCTCCGAAAAGCTCTGGAAAAGATTCGGCAAAGATTCCCCCACGACGAAAACCAACCCGACCAAACAACCGATCCTAACCCCCCCACCCTTCACCGTTCGTTCCTCACGTCGACAACTCGCGGTCCCGCCGCCCATCGAGAATCTAGAACAACACGGTGCACGGAGTCCGACAGCGTTCGGATCAGAACCCCCTGACGGAGAAGCGAATACCCGATGACGGATTCAACCATGCGGCGTCCGTCGACGCTCTGGAACCCGGTTGCCGAGACCTCCGTCAAAGCGAAATCGCTCGACTTCTCACTCGACGCGGCATCCAAAGTCACCGGCAAAGCAAAAGCGTTTCAATCCGTCCTTCGAGAACGGACCCTGCCGTCGGTTGTTCGTTCTTCGTTCACCTTGCCCTCTCGCCGAGACTCGCGCGGTGGCTGCCCCGGCAAAGTCAGCACGATCTGAACTCCGCTTGATCGGCCCATCAACGCCGTCGACTCCTCGCTTTTTGATCGACTCCCCGCCGCCTCCGAACTCTCACGCGCCACCCATGACCCTCTTACGATGACGCCGATGGCGGAACTACCAAATTCCCGAATCTGTGACCACCCGTTTTCCACCGAAAGTTCAAACCCCGCTGGTCCACTCCGATCGCATAACCCTCGTTCCCAGCTTCGCCTGGAACGCAAACTGCCCCGAGCTCCCGCTCGCCACCAAAAAGCCACAACCCCCTTCCATCACACAACCTCATCCTCCACCTCACCACCGTCCTCCCTCGCGGTCCCTCCTCACCAATCCTCCGCTACCACCGCTCACCACCATGGGCGGGCCCCACCCGACGCAACCCACCCACCATCCCGCGTCGCCACGATGAAAACCGTCTCCCTCTACGGTGACACCGCCGGCGAAGTCGCCGATCGACTCGCCGCGCCGCAACGATATCGCGATTGAGACCGATCCGCTGTCAATGATCCTGCGGCCGACTTCGGTAACCGACGCTCAATCCACCGGCTCGGCGCGAATCATCCGCACCCTCCGCCCGACATCCTGCTTCCTGGTGAAATCGACCACGACGCCCACGGCACGCGCCCTGAAGACCGTTTCGCCGACAAACTTCCTCAACGCAAAACGAACGTCCCACCGACCCGACGACTACCCACACCGTTGGTGCCATCCCCACCAACACAGGCCTCCTCGCCGACATCGATCTCGATCGAGACGGCGACACGAACTCCCCGGCGACGCCTGGGATTCGGGAAATACCCCGGCCAATACCCATGGCCATAACTCCAGCCGATACCCGATTCGACCGTGATCGGTATCCGCAGCTTTCAAACGTATCTCTGGTCCGATCTCACCCGGCGCCTCCGCCCCATCGATCCACGCTCGAAAGCAACCTATCACCCCGACGCATACCGTTTGGCAACGACTGCGACTGTCCAGCAAAAACCATGTCGACGTCCCCCATCCTGATTCCGCAGTCCCGTCGCGCCGCGGCGCGTGCCTTCATCTCCGTCGCCAGCCACCCCACGCCGCCGTCTTTCGACGGACCCGAAAGACGCAACCGGACGCGCAACCACGACCCGACTCCGATTCCTGGCGAGACTCATCTCCACGCCCGAACGCCGACAACCTCCGCGACGACAACGCCCACTCGCGGCGGCCTGCCCATCAGAAGCACCCTTCGTCAATCGCCCGGCGACTTGAATTCCGATCCGATCCCGAGGCGACAGTCGCCACGAAAGCGTTCATCCGACCGTTACTCGCCTTGCGACCGATTACAAGACGTTGCACCGGAGAGCGAACGCACGCCCGCCACCGCGTTGTTCGGCACACGCCAACTACGCGTCGACTACGTGGCTCCCCTCAGCCAACTGCACGTCCAAAAGAAAAAAAAAAAAAAACATCAGCGGGAGTCCCGTCCTGGCCCAAAACCGACACACAATCTCGGCCGATGCCTCGAGGCAGCCGACCACCGCAATGGTCCCTGGATCGACCTCCAACTCCCCACACCCGTGTCGGTCAATAAGCTCCGTCGGTGACTTCTAAGCAGGTTCGGGTAATTCATTGCGTAAACCCAATTAGCCGTTTTGGGGCGTGTACCCCGGTTAAACGCGAGGACCGTGGCTAACGCCAGAAGACGGCTAATCCATCCGAAACAAGCTTTCCCGAACCTGCTTAAATGGGAGGTCCGTATCGCATTTTTTTAATTTCAAACGGACCGAGAACTCGACCAACAAGCGAAGGCTCGTCAGTAGTCGCCACCCTCACGTAAGGACACCAACGCCAGGCTGGACATCCACGCATCCATGCGAAACAAGATTCTTCCTGTCCAATAAAGTCTCTCGCAACAGGTCGCGCGGCTTACAAAACGTCGTCCCTCATGAGGAAGGAACCGAATCAAGTCTGCGATCAACCAAAAATCGGCTTGTTGTTGAAAAAGTTTTGTGTGAGTCCCGCCAACACTCGCCCTCGACCGTGGACGAGTATGACCGATTCGACCACCGACTCCTTCTCTTTTGATAGCAAAAAACGAGGACCTGGCCAAGTTTGAACCAACTTATTGCGGTCTGAACGGTAAGATCGCAGTGTGCGATGGAGTCTACCATCTTCGAAGCCCCCTCTTCGAAGGCACTCCCGAATACTCTCGATGAGGAAGGGCGAAGGCCTGCCGCCCTGAGAAAAGAACATCACCAGTACCGGTTCACCCAACAAGCGTCCAAGAAACTGCGAGCGTTGGTCCGATGTCCCCGAACGTTGGTGACATGTGGGGTTCGAGTCCTACCCGGCATCGTACGGACGCATCCGTCGCTCCGCCGAATGAGAGTCCATCGTATCACACACCCGTGCGATGGCGGGTTCAATCCCGCCCCCTCTGCTCTTTCAGCTTGTTTTTTCCAAGCGAGGTAGCTTAAAATCGCAGAGCGCACGGGCATCAGTTTCAACAGCGTTGACGTAAACGGAATCCGTGGACGAGCGCCAAACAGTGCGAGTGACCACGCTCCGCCTGGAGGGTATCAGGTCGGAAGTTCTCTTTCGCTCGCGGCTGCCAACAGAAAATAGCGAACCGAGCAAATCATCCAACAACCCGCCGAGCGTAACCTCAGCACGATCGCGACATGGGAACCTCTGTAAGCACATCGCGGAAAAGGTTCGGCAAGAAGCCTCACGTAGGCGAGTCCTCCTCTGAGACTTCGCAATTTCCAGCGTCTCCAGAGAGACGCTGCTACGTGGTTACGCCGAAATAATTGTCACGAGTGCTACCAGGCACTCGACTGGATAACGACCCGCACTGGCGACGTCCGATATCCGATCAGACTTCACGAATTCGACCTCAATCGCAGAGCAACTGGCGTCGGTGTTTGGTAATGCCGCCTCGTCAGGCTGAAAAGTCCAGTGCGAATGGAGATTTTTTTCTTAATTCCCAATCTTCATTCCCAACGCACGACACTTCACACTATTGTATACTCCTCGGGCCGACACGCAACAAATTTTAGGAGATTCCGTCCGAGTCGTTGTCGATTCATACGAAGGGTCCGCATGGCGAATGCTCTTTTTAGGCTT